>Ga0207876_1000035_pt1 | contig 91052 bp, 82 predicted proteins | sample MalvirmetaMSP146_FD_184237 | JGI IMG/M metagenome (GOLD analysis project Ga0207876, IMG submission 184237) | Marine viral communities from the Deep Pacific Ocean - MSP-146 (SPAdes) | ecosystem: Environmental > Aquatic > Marine > Oceanic | place: Pacific Ocean | collected 2011-07-10
TAGAAAAAATAGGCGGCACTTCCATGAGCGACTATGTCGCAGTGCGCGACAATATTATTCTGAAACCGGTTCATAACGAGTCAATTTACAATCGTGTGTTTGTTGTTTCAGCTTATGGTGGTATTACTAACCTTTTGCTTGAGCATAAGAAAAATGGCACATCTGGTGTTTACGCTGAATTTGCCAATAGTTTGAATGATGATAGCTGGATGGAAGCGATGGAAAAGCTCAAACAAGAGATTTTTTCCATCAACCAGCAACTGTTTAAAGATAAAAAAACATTAAATAAAGCTAATGAGTTTATTGGCGAACGTCTTGATGATGCCGAACGGGTCTTGGCGGATCTGCAACGTCTTTGCCAGCACGGTCACTTTGCTTTGGATATGCATTTGGCAACAGTGCGTGAAATGCTGGCCAGTATTGGCGAGGCTCATAGTGCCTGGAATACTGCAACTTTACTCAAAAAAGACAAAATCAATGCCCGTTATGTAGATTTGACAGGGTGGCAGACTGACAAGCACATGAAACTTGATGAGCGTATTAATAAAGCGTTTGCCAAAATTGATCTGAATAAAGAGTTACCCATCGTGACTGGGTATGCCCATAGTGATGATGGTCTGATGTCGACCTTTGATCGTGGCTACAGTGAGATGACGTTCAGCCGTATTGCTGTATTGACCAATGCCAATGAAGCGATTATTCATAAAGAGTTTCATTTAAGCAGTGCTGATCCACGTTTGGTAGGCGAAGATAATGCTGTGCCTATTGGCCGGACCAATTACGATGTTGCTGATCAATTAGCCAATCTGGGTATGGAAGCCATTCACCCCAAAGCTGCAAAAGGCTTACGGCAGAATAATATTCCGTTAAGGGTAAGAAACACCTTTGAACCTGAACATGCCGGAACATTAATCACCGGTGACTATATCAGTAGCAAACCATGTGTCGAAATTATTGCTGGCTGCAAGCATGTTTATGCATTTGAGCTGTTTGATCAGGATATGGCAGGCAATATTGAAAATTATGACCGTGAAATCCTGGCTCAGATCCGCAGAAATAAAGCCCATATTATTTCCAAAGATATTAATGCCAACACCATTACGCATTATCTTACTGCGAGCCTGAAGAATATTCGACGGATTAGGGAAGCTCTGCAGGAACAATTTCCGGAAGCAGAAATTAATCAGCAGAAAGTGGCCATTGTGTCGGCGATTGGTAGCGATATGAAAATCCCCGGTATCCTGGCACGTACGGTAAGTGCACTGGCAGAGAAAAATATCAGTGTGCTGGCCATGCATCAGTCTATGCGTCAGGTAGATATGCAATTTATTATTGATGAAGATGACTATGCCGATGCCATTAAAAATCTGCACAGCTATCTTGTTGAGGTGCATGATCACGGAAGAGCTATATGCCTCGCATCGTAGTTGCTTTATTTTTTTTATGTTTGCCAATGCTGGCAAACGCAGAGCCGGAAACCCAGGTAGCACCTATACCTGAAGCACAAATGGAACAGTTCGAAGCAGAAGTTGAGGTATTGGAACAGCCGCTTTATTCACCATTTATAGAGCGTTATGTATTGGATGAATTAAAACAGTTACGTACCGATATGGCTGCCCAGCGTAACGAGATGATTCAGCAGATAGTGAATCGTGAAATTAACGCGGTGGATAAAGCGGTTACCTATTCAACCAACACGGTTACCTATTTTTTCTATCTGATTGCGGGTGCAACATCGATATTGGTTCTGGTGGGCTGGACATCGATCCGGGAAATCAAGGAGCGGGTGCACTCACTGGCAGATGAAGAGATCTCAAAACTGGTGCTGGAATATGAGCAGCGTTTACACGCTATAGAACTGCAACTTAATCAAAAAACACAGCATATTGAAGAGAACCGCGAAGAGATTGAGCGAACTCAGGAACTGCAGTCACTATGGCTACGTGCCGCTCAGGAAAATACGGCATCACATAAAATTGGTATTTATGACCACATCTTGAAGATTAAACGCGATGATTGTGAGGCCTTGACCTATAAAGCTGATGCCGTGCTTGAATTAGGTGAGCCTCAATGGGCGGCCAACCTTTGTCATCAGGCTTTATTAAGTGACCCACAAAACAGCCATGCGTTTTATCAGTTGGCATGCGCTTATACGACAATGGGGCAATTTGAAGAAGCACTGTATTATCTCAAAGAAGCCATCTCGCGCAGTGAGAGCTATCGTGAAGAAATTGCTCAGGAACCAGCATTACAGCCTTTGCAGGATCATCCGGGCTTACAAAAATTGTTATATCCCAGTGAATAAAAAGTTAACCCATTTGAACCCGCCAACAGGCGGGTTTAATTTTTCAGACCTGCCAGTAAATCTTCTTTCATTCCATTGCTGAAAGGATCTTTTCCAAACCAGATATCAAAATAAGCTTTGCCAAGTTGTGCATCATCACTTTGACTCAGTTGTTGCCCATTTTTGAATAACAGTAAACCTGACTCAGCCGAATAGCGGATATCGTAACGATCACCTTCTTCAGCTTTCTGATAGCCAGCATTGAAATCCAATAATGCCATTTCAATTGATTTGAAAAAGTCATCATCCAGATTACGCTGTAACAATTTCACCGAAGATTTTTGAAAATCCTCGGCATCAAAACTCCGCTTATAAATAAATGAAAGCTGAACTGGCTGACTGGTCAGTTCTGTATCATCACTGCATTGTTCCCGATATAAAGCAACGTCACCAAGATTGAATAACATCACTTTGATAGGAACGGCTGAACATTGCTGCAGGGTAGAATCACCCAGCTTTATTTCAGATTCAAAGCTGTTTGCACTGGCCAAGTGAAAAGGGATGAGCGAAAAAAACAGAATGCGTTTTATCATAATTTTTCCCGGATTTTCCTAAGGGAGTATCCAATAATCGGCAAGTGTTGATAAAAGCCATCCACACCATCCCAAAAATCCTGATGTAAGATGATCTTGCCTTGTTCATTAAAGCGTAATTGGCTGATACCAATAGATTTGCTGTCGACTTGCTTTCCCATTACCGTAAACTGCATTTGCATTATCCAGCGCACATAGATGTCGTGACCACTGCGAGCAACATCCTGAACTTGAACTTCAAGACGATCGACCTGTTGCCCGGTCTGTTCCATGTATTCTATGAGTTCATTTCTGTCAGTAATGGTTTTGAAGGTATCGTTAAAATAAAGTTGTTCAGCATAGGTTTGACGGATAATATCTGCCACTTCACCATGTTGAGTCTGATTAAAAACCTCAATAAAGCCGTTCACAGCCTCGTTGTTTTCAACTGGCTGCGAGCCTTTTGATTCAAGAGCTTTCTGGTAGTCAGTTACATAAGCACTTTGCATAGAATTTCCACTGCAGGCCGCTATTAAAACAAATATGGGTAAGAGCCAAGTCAATTTTAGCGTTAGAGATTTCTTTAACATGGTTCTTTTCCGATGAACTTGATTATTATTCTCATCAAACCGTAAAGATTGTGAAAATGAAGTGAAGAGACTGCCAGGCTCTGAAAGAGCATAACCTTCATGGCCTATTTATCTTGATCTGGCGACTTTACTTGTTTACGGCAAGGCGAAAAGAACGTAGCTGACCTCTATATTAAGTTACTAACAAATGAGTCTGGAACTTATTTGAAAAGCTTGGCTGGCTGCGCAGCAGTGAAATACATGAATGTATTTCACAAAAGAAGATCTCCTGCTTTGATGGAAACTTTTTTAGCTCTCAACAAAGCCGGAGATAAAAAACACGCCCTTAACTCTTCACATGCAATTCACACTTTGCTGACTAAGCTTCACAACATCGCAAAAGAGACACTTCATGAAATCAATTCGACAATGGTTTGACAATGGTGAAGCCGATTTATCTGTTGCCGAACTTGGTAATGCAGATACAGGTGTTGATTGGTTAAGGGTTATCCCTTTTCTGATCATGCATCTGGCCTGTCTGGCAGTTATTTTTGTAGGCATTTCTTCAATTGCAGTGGCTGTTGCAGTCGCTTTATATTTAATCAGGATGTTTGCCATAACAGCGTTTTATCATCGTTATTTTTCACACAAATCTTTTAAAACATCACGGACAGTCCAATTTGTTTTTGCATTTATTGGCGCAACTGCAACACAACGTGGACCGCTATGGTGGGCAGCACATCATCGTCAGCATCATCGTCATGCAGATCAGTCGGCCGATCCTCATTCCCCCAAACAGGGTTTTTTTTGGAGCCATATGGGCTGGTTTCTTTCAGGAAAACATTATCAAGCTGATTACAGCCTGGTTCCGGACTGGAAAAGGTTTGCTGAACTGCGTTGGCTGGATCGATTCGATTTGATCGCACCGGTTGTATTGGCAGCAAGCTTATTTATTTCGGGTGTATTACTGGAAAAGTTTGCTCCCGGACTGGGAACAAATGGATGGCAAATGTTGGTATGGGGATATTTTATTTCGACGGTAGTATTGTTACATGCAACGCTGTTAATAAATTCCATGGCGCATCGAGTTGGTAAAAAACGCTACACCACAGGCGATGAAAGCCGTAATAATTTTGTGCTGGCATTATTGACCCTGGGGGAGGGCTGGCACAACAATCATCATCATTATCCTGCTTCTGCCAGACAAGGGTTTTACTGGTGGGAAGTCGATATAAGTTATTACCTGCTAAAACTCATGCAAAAAACTGGGCTCATCTGGGATGTTCGCACAGTTCCGCTTCACAAACGCGAAAGCAAGAAAGTCCTCTCTGAGGCCGCTTTATGAAAATTGCTGTTGTTGGTGCTGGAATATCCGGTTTGACCTCGGCATATTATCTGGCCAAAAAACATGAAGTAACCGTGTTTGAAGCTGGCAATTACCTAGGCGGTCATACCGATACCCACTTGATAGATATATCTGGCAAAGCTTTTCATGTGGATACGGGCTTTATCGTTTTTAATCAACAGAACTATCCAAATTTCAGTGCGTTATTATCCCAACTTGGGGTGGACAGTCAACCCACTGAGATGAGCTTCAGTGTCAGTAATGCCACTTCTGGTATGGAATATAACGCTACTGATTTGAATAAATTATTCTGTCAGCGTCGTAATCTGGTGAGCTTACGTTTTTATCGAATGTTATGGGATTTGGTAAGGTTTTATCGTGAAGCCCCTTTACTGCTAAATGAAGACGACGACGGTCTGACATTGGGCCAATATCTGGCAATCAATAATTACAGTGATATTTTTATCAATGACCATTTAATTCCTATGGCTTGTGCTTTGTGGTCAGGCCCCAGTCTTTCAGTGGTGGATTTCCCGGCACAGTATTTTATTCGTTTTATGCATAATCATCACATGCTGTCGTTAACAGACAGACCGCAATGGCGTGTGGTTAAAGGTGGCTCAAAGACTTATGTTGATGCGCTGGTACAGCAGACAAATGCAGAGTTTATGACGGGTTCACCCATTCAACGGATAGAGCGAAATATTCATGGTGTCAGCTTATCGGTTCACGGAGAGAAGCGTCATTTTGATAAAGTAATCATCGCCGCTCATGCAGATCAGGCATTACGCATGCTGGATCAGCCCAGTGAAACGGAAGTGGCCGTTCTCGGGGGAATAGGCTTTCAGGAAAACGAGATGCATCTGCACACAGATGCAGATATATTGCCGAAAAATCCTCAGGCGTGGGCCAGCTGGAATGTTCGCGTAAGCCCTGAATTGCGTCAGCAATGTACCGTGAGTTATCACATGAATACGTTACAAAGTCTGAATGCGCCAGCAGAGCTGATCGTTTCGTTAAATTCCGGACATTTGATTGACCCGAAAAAAGTTCTGGTGCATCGACGTTATGCCCATCCAATTTATAATCTCTCCACGCTTAATGCTCAACGTCGCTGGCAGGAAGTTGCTGATACACAGCATACTTTTTATTGCGGTGCTTATTGGGGATGGGGATTTCATGAGGATGGTGTGAGTAGCGCTTTGCGGGTGATTGATGCTCTGGAAAATTCTCAGCAGGGAGTTGCCAATGTTGCCTGATGGAATTTATCGTGGCTGGGTGCATCATCAGCGTCATCTGCCAAAAAATCATGAGTTCCAGTATCCACTGGCAATGTTGATGCTGGATCTTGATGAACTGCAATCCCATTTTAAACGCTCGCGTTTCTGGTCATTGGAACGCTTCAATCTGATTAGTTTTTACCGTAAGGACTATCTGCAATCAGACCAGACAGATTTGAAACAGGCAGTGGTGGAGTTGATACAACAACGGAGTGGTGAGTCATTCTCAGGTACGGTAAAGATCCTTACTCATCCACGCTATCTCGGGTTTATATTCAATCCGGTGACGTTTTATTTTTGTTATGAACAGCAACAGCTTAAGTTCATAGTCGCTGAAATTAACAATACACCCTGGAATGAGCGTTATGCCTATGTATTGAAAGTCAATCAGCAACAAAATCAGCCATGGCGGTTTGATTTTGATAAGCAGTTTCACATTTCACCGTTTATGCCAATGGATATTCAATATCACTGGCGTTTTCAGCTGGAACAAGATGCAATCAATATCAACATGGTGTTAATGCGCGAGGGAGAACGCCAGTTTGATGCGACATTACAGGCTGATTTCCAGCCAATGACAGCCAGAAGTATGCGTTGGTTACCTATTCGCTATCCACTACAGACACTCAGAGTTGTTATGCGTATTTATTGGCAGGCGTTACGCTTATGGGGCAAGCATACCCCTTCATTCAGTCATACTGATCAACAAGCCGATACCGTGACCCAACCTGTTATACCGAATGGAGAGGACAAATGAGTAAATCGGCCGTCATTGAAACTCAGAGTGGCAAACCCAGCCGACTATCAAAACTGTATGAAAAAGCTGTTATCGGTCAGCTAGGCAGGATTCAGAAAGGCTGTATTCATCTACATACAGCGGGTGAAGTTTATGAATTAGGGGATCCAAGTGCGGATCTATCGATTAGCCTGACCGTCTATGATCGGCGTTTTTTTGAAGCTGTCGTTCAAGGCGGCAGCGTCGGCGCTGCTGAATCATACATGCAGGGTGACTGGCATTGCAGTGATTTAACTGCATTGGTGAGAATTCTGGTTCGTAACCAGTCATTGACTGATGAACTCGAACAGGGCTTTGCCAGAATTACCGGTGCGTTATTAAAAGGCTTTCACTGGCTTAATCGCAATAGCCGAAAAGGTAGCCGTAAGAACATCGCTGCCCATTATGATCTGGGGAATGATTTATTCGAATTGTTTCTGGATAAAGACTGGATGATGTATTCATCCGGCTTGTATTACAGTGGTACTGAATCTCTTGAAACAGCTCAGCGGCAAAAGTTGGCGAGACTGTGTGACAAGTTGGATTTACAGCCGACAGATCATCTGCTGGAGATTGGTACTGGGTGGGGAGGTTGTGCGGTATTTGCTGCTCAGCATTATGGCTGCAAAGTCACAACAACGACTATTTCCCAGCAACAACATGATTATGCTGTTCAGCGTGTAGCAAAAGCGGGCCTAACTAATCAGATAACTGTATTGCTTGAAGATTACCGTGATCTACAAGGGCAATATAACAAGCTGATTTCGATTGAAATGGTTGAGGCGGTGGGGCATCACTATATCGATGATTATTTTCAGCGGTGTGCAGATTTATTAACCCCAGATGGTCTGGCCATCATTCAAGCGATTACGCTGGAAGATCACCGTTATGCCCAGGCAGTAAAATCAGTGGATTTTATCAAGCGGTATATTTTCCCAGGCAGCTTTATCCCCAGTGTCACCGTGCTGAGTAATGCTGCTGCCAAAGCCAAGCTGAAACTCACCAGCCTTGAAGATATTGGCCCAAGTTACGCGATTACCCTGGCCACCTGGCGGGAACGTTTTAACGCTTCGCTGGACAGAGTTCGCACCATGGGGTATCCGGATTCATTTATTCGGATGTGGGAGTTTTATCTTTGCTATTGCGAAGGTGGTTTTGCCGAACGCAGTATCAGTGACGTGCACTTACTATTCAGTAAAGTCGATAACCGGCGTCCCCAGTGGTGTCCAGCATATGCCTGATCGGTTGACTATTATTAACTTCCTGCTGTTTCAAATCGGTTGGTTTGTCTGTGTATTAAGCGGGGCCGCGGAGTTGAATTCACCGGCCGTTATTTTTACCGTCGCCCTTTTGATCTTTCATTTTCGTTTTTATCGCTGGAAACAGACTGATTACAAACTGGTGCTGGCGGCAATTTTAATCGGTGTCGTGCTGGATTCGAGCTGGTCAGCCTGGAATTTAATGGCTTATCAAGCTCAAACTATTGAACCGATTGCACCCTGGTGGATATGGTGTTTATGGATCAATTTTGCGTTAACGCTTAACCACTCACTGTCATGGTTATTAAAACGTCGTGTGATGGCAGGAATATTTTCTGCTATTGCTAGCCCGGTTTCCTACTATGCAGGTAGTCGTCTTGGTGCACTAGACTGGCTGCAACCAGAGATATTAATCGTAGTACTTGCCATTAGCTGGGGATTGGCAATTCCATTATTAATGACATTGGCGAATTATTGGCGCAATCAAGAATCAGGAAAACAACATGCTGTGGTTTAGTCTTTGCATTGTATCTTTAATAATGCTGTGCGGTTGGTTTTGGCAGATTCGCAGTAAAAATGCTGGAATTGTCGACGTGTTGTGGGCTTTTTCATTAAGTTTTCTGGCTTTCTTTCATTTGCTGACCAGTGAGGGCTATTTTCCACTGAGCATTATGGCATCTGGCATCATGCTGCTTTGGTATTTGCGTTTGGGAACACACCTTGCTCAAAGAGTGTTAGGAGAAGATGAAGATGGACGTTATAAATATCTGAGGCAGTACTGGGGGGGCAAAACTAATTTTTATCACTTTTTCTTTTTCCAGTTTCAGGCTTTATTGGCGTGGGGATTTGCTATTCCAGTCTGGTTCATTAATCAGGGGCAGATTGAATCTTTAGGGCTCGCTCAATATGCCGGTCTAGCTGTCGCCATTATTGCCATTACCGGCGTCACTGTTGCGGATAAGCAATTAGCCAATTTCAAAGCTGATCCGAAAAATAAAGGTGAAGTCTGCGAAACAGGCTTGTGGAATTATTCCAGACATCCGAATTACTTTTTCGAGTGGTTACATTGGTTTAGCTATCCCTTAATGGCGATTGGCATCGAACACGCAGCGTGGCTCTGGCTAGCGCCATTAGTGATGTTGTTATTTCTGTATTTCATTACCGGCATACCCTACACCGAACAACACGCGATTCGCAGTCGTGGGGATAAATATCGTCGTTATCAACAAACAACCAGTGCATTTATTCCCTGGAGGAAAAAAATATGAGTCTGATCACTATCGCTGAAAAAGGACTGGTGCCTGACATGCTAGTAAGGGTTGGCATTCGCAGGCTGCTTAAGCAACGCCTGCAAGATGAAAATGCCTATGATCCGGAAGCCGCCAGTGAAATCAAAAATCAATGCATGGAAATGCTACGAAACAGTCCGATTGCGATAGAAACCCAGGCAGCTAATGAACAACACTACGAAGTACCAGCCGAATTTTATCAACTGTCTTTAGGCAAACATCTCAAATACAGCGGTTGCTGGTGGGATGATTACACCCTATCACTGGATCAGGCTGAAAAGGCCATGCTGGATATTTATCTCGAACGGGGTGATTTCAAAAACGGGCAGGATATTCTTGAACTGGGCTGCGGTTGGGGCTCACTGACTCTGTATATGGCTGAACGTTTTCCGTATTCACGAATCACTGCTGTATCAAATTCCAATTCGCAACGTGAGTACATTGAAAAGCAGGCGTTTGCCCGCGGATTAACTAATATTCATATCATTACCTGCGATGTCAATAAACTCGAACTGAACACGCAGTATGATCGAATTGTCTCGATAGAAATGTTCGAACATATGCGTAATTATCAGCAGTTGCTTAACAATGTAAGTTGCTGGCTTAAGTCTGACGGTAAGCTTTTTGTGCATATTTTCTGTCATCGTAATGTCGTTTATCCTTTCGAAACTGAAGGTGATGATAACTGGATGGGACGCTACTTTTTTACCGGTGGATTGATGCCTTCAGCAGACACGTTATTGCATTTTCAGGAGGCTTTGCAGATTGAAAAGCAGTGGTTGGTCAATGGTCAGCATTATCAGAAAACAGCTGAAGCCTGGCTGGAAAATACGGATAAAAATGCCAGTCAGATTAAAGCATTGTTTGATCAAACCTATGGTAAAGGAGAGGGTACTATCTGGCTACAACGCTGGCGGTTATTCTTTATGGCCTGTGCTGAATTATTTGGCTATCGCGATGGAACCGAGTGGTTGGTCACGCATTATTTATTCTCCAAGCGAGTAAACTGAGTCGATGGCTAAATCCAATACCAATCTTCATGCCAAGCTGGTTAAAGTCTTTTTAATACAAATTGCATTAATCAGTCTGGTGGCTATAGCAGGAATTTATGCTGCAAAGGCAACTCTCGAAGATGTATTGGTGCGTGCTGCTCTGGAGGGTGAAGCCCAGCATTTCTGGGATATGCGTTCAGAAGATCCAGCGTTTCCATTACCCAACACCATGAACCTTAAAGCTTACATGGCCGAACGGGATAATTATTCACAGTTGCCACCAGCCTTACAGAAGCTGGGGCCAGGTTTGAAAAGGGCTGAGCTGGCGGGCCAGCAGCCCATTGTCTATGTTGAGGATAAAGGTGATCGTCGTCTTTATCTGATATTTGATGAAGTGAAGGTTTCCCGACTGGCTTTAGTCTTTGGTCTATTACCCTTGGCGATGGTTCTGGTAGTGCTTTATCTGTTGGCCTGGATTGCCTATCGACAGTCACATAAGGCCGTTTCACCTATTATGAAACTTTCCCGGGCAGTCAACGAAGTGGACTTTCGGGAAGGCAATTTTCCCCAATTGGATCTGCATGATTTGAGAAGCATTCCGGATGACGAGGTTTCCAGTCTGGTCCGGGCATTGGATGAATTTACGAACCGTCTGGAAAATTTTGTTGAACGTGAACGAAATTTTACCCGCGACGTCAGTCATGAATTACGTACTCCAATAGCTGTAATTCGTGGTGCATTGGAATTGGTTGAACGTAAATACGGCGATCAGGCAGTGACCGAGATGAATCGTATGTATCGTACGCTGACGGATATGGAATCGCTGATTGAAACGCTGTTGTTATTAGCCAGAGAGCAGGTAGAGGCTTTACCTTTAAGGGAAATCACCGTCAATGATTTGATCGCTGCTGAACTGGATAATCTGCGAATGATTCATCACGATAAACCGATCACGGTAAATGTGGAAGAGTCGGGTATTTTAGTCGTACTGGCTGCTGAACGAGTGTTACCGATTCTTATTGGTAATCTACTGCGTAATGCTTTTAATTACACTCTGCGGGGCAATATTACGGTCTCTATCCGATCGGACGGGTTTTCGGTTGCCGATAGCGGAATTGGTATGGATCGGGATCAAATGCAGAAAGTCTTTAAACCATTTTTCCGTGCAGATGAAAAACAACAGGCTACGGGCTATGGTATTGGTATGACTATTGTTAAACGGTTATGTAATCGTTATGAATGGAATCTGCGTTTATCCAGCAAAATGGGCGAGGGGACTGAGGTCAGTGTGCACTTTCCCAAAGCACAGTTTCGCAGCCGTTAATCTACATAATCTTTAAAGGTCTTCTTCTCTGCAAAGTTTATAACCCACACCTGGTAAGGTATGCATTAATTGATTTTGAAAGGGTTTATCCAGACTTTTTCGCAGGTTATATAAATGACTGCGTAGCGTATCACTATCGGGTGCATCATCACCCCACACTTCAGCTTCCAGACGTTCACGACTGACAATTTTTGGCGATTCGCGCATCAGGATCCGCAAGATGTGCAGAGTTATCGGAGACAGTTTGATAAGCTTATCGCCGCGCATAACACGCATGGTATCGAGGTCATAGGTGAGATCGGCTACCGTCAATTTTCCACCTTCGAGTTCTCCCCGTTGACGTCGTATCATTGCAATCAGCCTGGCTTCGAGCTCACGCATTTCAAAAGGTTTAATCAAATAATCATCTGCACCCAAATCAAAACCGTTCACCTTGTCATTAATGGTGTCACGGGCGGTCAGCATGATGATTGGGGTATGTAAATGCATTTCCTGACGTAATCTGCGGCAGACTTCAAAGCCATCAATTCCAGGAAGCATGATATCCAAAACGATTGCGTCGTAATGGTGTTCTTCACACAACTGTAATGCGGTAATGCCATCTGTAGCAAAATCAACAGTAAAGCCGCCAACTTCCAGATAATCACCTACATTAGCAGCTAAATCCCGATGATCTTCAACTATTAATACCGTCGCTGATATTGCTTTCATACTGTTCTCTTAAGGCCTGTTACAGCTACGTTACGATGTTAACATCTGCATCGCAAGTAACAATTTTGGGAATTTCTCCCAAAAAATAACAAAAGACCTTTGACTTAATAAATAACAATCATTATCATTAGCAACAAGGTTAACCAATAGGGTTTATTTCATGATAGTTTGTGTTTGCAACAACGTGAATGTCGATAAAGTAAAAGCATCAATTGATGCTGGTTCAGACACGCTTGAAGCAATCCGTGAAACCACGGGAGCAACAGCTTGCTGTGGTAAATGCCAGTTCAAAGTGAATCGTGTTTTGCAGCAACATGCCCCACAGTCCATTGAGCAGGATAGCTTTCTGGTTGCACAAACTGTGAACGGTTCACGTTAACTCTGCGCAGATAGTAGAACCATCTCAACTCCAATTCAATTTAGAAACTTCCAACGTCTTATTTCCATAAATTATATGTGGCTTTTTGCCAACCAAACAAGTCACTAATTTACTTAGCTTTAATTACTAATTGTTATTTTTTCACCTCATCTGGAACAGAATGTAGATGATAATTGTTATCATTTGCCTTTAATATCAATAACTTATCTTTGACATTTATTCTTTATGAACGATAATCGTCTTCATCAGATCCAGGAATAAGGGAGAATCCGATGAAAGGTGATAAAAAAGTTATTGAGCTGTTGAATAAAGTATTAGGTAATGAGCTGGTAGCCATTAACCAATATTTTCTGCATGCAAAAATGTATAAGGACTGGGGGCTGAAAAATCTCTATGAGCATGAATATCATGAATCGATTGATGAAATGAAACATGCTGATGCCCTGACTGAACGTGTGCTGTTTTTGGAAGGGTTACCGAATCTACAAGATCTGGGTGCGTTACGTATCGGTGAAAATACGCGTGAAATGCTGGAAGCCGATCTCTCATTAGAACTTGATGCAATACCAGACCTGAAAGAAGGTATCCAATATTGCGAACAAATTGGTGACTACGTCACCCGTGATTTATTCAAGAATATTCTTGAATCAGAAGAAGATCATGTGGACTGGCTGGAAACACAACTCAGTCTGATCGATAAAATGGGTATTGAAAACTTCCATCAGGCACAGATTGTTAAAGAAGCCGAATAATATTTCGTTTACAGAAGCCCTTTCAGTTTATCTGGAAGGGCTTTTTTATTAGTTTATCGATGCGTTGGATCCGGTTTTCGTTAAGCCAATACTCATGTCGTTGAAGTGCACGTGTTCCCCTTGGCTTTTATAAATGGGTTCATCTTCTACCCAAATTAGTTTTTCTCTCATTAACATATCAAAGGCTTCTGCCAGACATTTTTTATCCCCAGCTGAATCGCTATTAAAATGGGCCACCTTGGAAATCAGGGCTTTTAAGTCCATTTGAAAATTATCAGATAAAAGCAGAATATCAATTAGTTGTTGAGCATACTCCTCACTCATTTCCATTTCCTCGCATAAATTAAATTATCGTCATCATCTTTTGGTCTAAAGCTCGTATAGACGGTCACAGGCTTGATAACCCTTACTAAGCAAAATAACATTCTTGTGGACACATTTATCTGCCCAAGTCGATCCGGGATCCTCCGTTTTTATGGATTCATAAAAAGGTGCATTTTCGAGATCGGGATCATCAAAGGTATACACTTCGACATCTTCATTGACCCATCTGCCCGACCATGCGTTGGTTGCTCCTACTAGTTGAAAATACTGTTGTTGATGTTTTTCAAAACCAGCAGCTTCCAACTCAGCAAATGTCAGATCCGCACCATTTTGACTACATGCCGAACAGACTAAAAATACGGAAACTGTTAATTTCTTATGCATAAATACCTCTCAAAGATCACTATAGCGAGATAAACCGGAATCAATAGATTAAAGAAAAGGAAATTGGCAAAAAGAGGATAGAAAAACCTATCGTTAAGGTCTGAAACAGAGCTATATATCGTGTTGGTTTGACTATAACATCTGTCCGGGGTTATGAAAAATTCGGCTCCAGATTCACTGATGAAACCAACGCGCTGTCATGGCGGATAGCTGAGTGATATTTAATTCAGTAAAGACATTGAATAAAGCAAAAGATAAAAAGTGGAATCTGCATTTGTCACCGGGCTGTCATATTTCATTGAAAGTTTGCCAGTTTGAGATAAAAGCCCTGACCAGGCTGGCTTATAATCATCACTTGATTAAAAATCCTGACTGTAAAAAGGACGTCAAATGATTAATGCTTTTGCTGCGTTGGAGCCGGGGGCTAAACTTACTCCATATCAATATGACCCTGGCCTGTTAGGAGAGCATGAGGTCGAGATTGAGGTGCGATATTGTGGTATCTGTCATAGCGATATAAGCATTATCGACAACGATTGGGGAATGTCTTCTTACCCGGTCATAGCTGGACATGAGGTAGTGGGAACAATAAACAAGGTAGGCACTGCTGTAACCAATCTGCAAGTCGGACAAACTGTCGGATTGGGCTGGTATGCCGATTACTGTGAAACCTGCGAACAATGCCATAACGGTGATGAAAATATCTGTTCAGATCTTACGCCTACCATTGTTGGTCATCATGGTGGTTTTGCCGATAAGGTGAGGGCAAATGCCAATAGCGTTATTCGATTACCTGAAGCTATTGATCTTAAATCTGTCGGGCCTTTGCTTTGTGGTGGATTGACGGTCTTCAATCCATTAGTGCAATTTGATGTCAAACCAACAGATAAGGTGGCAGTTATTGGTATTGGCGGGCTAGGACATATTGCTTTGCAATTTCTGCAAGCTTGGGGATGCGAAGTCACAGCATTTACCAGCGCAGCAAAGTTACAGGAAGCTCTGGATATGGGGGCCCATTACAGTGTGGATTCCCGTGATGCCGTCGTTATGGCAGAATTGCCCAGAAAATTCGATATGATTTTATCTACAGTCAACGTCAAACTGGACTGGAATCTGTACCTGAGTAAATTAAAACCAAAAGGGCGGCTGCATTTTGTCGGTGCAACGATGGAGCCATTGGATATTAGAGTATTTAACCTGACAGAAGCGCAAAGAAGTATTTCCGGGTCAGATACCGGCAGTATGCAAACCTGCAGCATAATGCTGGAATTTGCTCAGCGTCATCAGGTCAAGCCAATTGTGGAAATGTATCCGTTTGATCAGATAAACGACGCGATTGAAAAACTGCGAAAAGGGGATGTACGTTATCGAATCGTTCTTGAGCATTAAAACAGCAAAACAGGCGGTAATTTACGTTTAATGCTGGTAAATAAAAAGCCCCAACAGTATAACTGATGGGGCTTTAATATTCTGGATAAACCTGTTGATTTTAAAAGGTTTAATGTTGGTACCGAGGGCGAGAATCGAACTCGCACGTTACCTCGTTTAGCAATTTCCAATATCAAGCAACACTAAATATAACAATCACTTATCAATGACTAATGACTTTAATCATATAGCATTTATCTAAAATATCAATACGATTGTACCAATAGATGTACCAAAGAATGTACCTAATTAATGTTTTAATTTTCGTTTTGAGATAGTTACAGGGTTGTCCCAGTTTTCAGCTATTTGATTTAAAAATTCATCAGAATTTAAGTATATGGCTCTTTTGAGAATTTGGACTAGGGTAAGGGTTCTAACGCGAATTAGAGCACCATCTGGTAATTGGTCTAAAGGAAGTTGAATTAAATCAGCCAGATCTTGAAGTTGTTTCATAGTATGAATATCAATGTCTACATGATTAACCCCAATTGTTTTGGTGAATAGATCATCAATCATTTCTGCAGTGTTGTAATGAGTCATGTTGCCTCCGTGCAATCGATTTACTCAATAATCTATGATAGCAACCTTAAAAAAAACGTAAACCAAAAATAATTTGATAAAGAAATAAATCTTTATATTCCATTGTGTTAGGGGATAAATATTATTTTAATTGAAAATTTCTCCTGTCCTTCAGATTGTATACTTCAACGAAAAAATAACCACATTCAAATATTTGAATTTGTCATCAAAATAAGTGAAATTAATCAGAAAACAATCATGAAGTATGGAAGATGATTGTTACTTAGTTAAACAACATGGTGATGATGACTTGTACGCAATAGTCCAACTTCAGCTAAGAATTACCAGTTAACCAAAAACTTTAGAGCTTGTCCATTACTAGAAAGCTATCCAATTTTTAGAGCAAGATGAAATGTTTTTTGAGCTTTAACTTACTAATTGCACCAATTAAGCAGCTCAGTTGTAAGGTCTTTTTTGAATTTATTATTGAGCACCCTCGGGGAACGTTGTTTAAAAACTCAATAATGCTTTATAAATAATAGTATGCTTGACAAATAAAAAATAATGAATAATCATGTCTGTAACCTACACCCTAAATGAGGTACGAACAGCATGAATGATGCTCCCTGGAAGTTAGCACCACAGCTTAAAAAAGAACACATCCAACAATTAGCTGAGTTGCTAATAAAAGTTAGAGGTGAGGTCATTGAACGACATGAACCAGAGCTTGGTGATACAAGGTTGTCATTAGGTATGAGAGCTTACGAATGTTGTAGATCCCAGATTATCTTTAAAGCTTTTAGGGGGGAATGGCCATGGTTGTCAATATTAACACCAACAGGAAGGTTTACTTTTGCGATTGAGAATATTCCCGTTCGTTTTACAAGGAATGAACCTGGGAGCTTACCAGATCGAAAGTTGATCCTATCGCCAGAAGCTGGTGAACAAATCAGACTATTTGAAGATGAAAATAGATACGCTGAATTGCGTTGGTTCTTAGTTATTGACAGTGCATATGATGCCCCGGTCGAAAATGCATATTTTGTTGGCTACAGTCCATTGAATGAAATAGTTTGCAAATGGCAAATACCTTTAAGTGATCAAGTGACGCTTATGAGTAAAGTAGATGAGATAGAATCTCAGCCTATTGCAATCCCTGCAGCCAAAGCTAAATTGAAATTAGTGAAGACAAAAGATAGCAACAGCGCAAATGACAAATAAATTTTTAGGTGAAAAGTTACGGCTAGCAAGACTTTTGAATGGCCTTACTTTACAAGAGTTAGGTGATTCAGTTTCAGCCTCTCGTCAATTTATACATCAGCTAGAGGGGGATACTCGTCAGCCTCCACAGGACATGCTCTTCGCCCTTAGCGAGAAGCTAGCAGTAAAAAGTGAATTCTTTTATCAACCACTTGATAATGACGTAAAGTTTGAACAATGCCATTTCCGAAAACGCAAAACCACACCAGTTGGCTTGGCAAATCGTGTTTGTTCATACAGTACTGTATTTGAGACTCTAATCGAATTTTTATCAGAGTACATCGAGTTTCCTGATAATAACGTTCCTGATTACTCAAACAATGGTAATAACTATACTAACCTCGAGATTGAACAAGCTGCCGAGAAATGTAGAAACCATTGGGGGTTAGGTCTGGATAATCCAATTTCGAATATCACAAACTTATTGGAAAATGCCGGAGTAGTAATAACCTCTTTTTCAGGCGTATCTGAAAAAGTTGATGCTCTCTCATTAAATCGTAAACGTCCAATAATAATCAGAAATGAGGCCAAAGAGAGTCCATGTAGACTGCGGTTTGACCTTGCACATGAGTGTGGGCATTTCGTACTTCACGAGGGTGTCGAAACCGGTGATACGGTTACAGAATCTGAAGCAAATAGGTTTGCGAGTGCATTTATATTCCCAAGAGCAGCATTCCTAAAAGAGTTTCCACGAAATTTTACAGCTAACCGCGAAGCTTCATGGCAACCACTTTATAGGCTCAAGGTTCGTTGGGGTTTAAGTCTCAAGGCTCTAATATACCGAGCACATTTTCTAAAAATAATTTCTTCTCAGGAATACCGAGCAGCAAATGTTTGGCTTGGAAAAACCAGGCAAATGAGAATTGAACGATATGATGACCAAGTAGAAACTGAAATACCGGAGCTATTGAAAAGTTCAATTGAACTATTAAGAGATGAGGTCGGGATTGGATTTTCAAAAATTGCTGATGCTCTACATATTGAACCTGAAATGCTATCAACGATAACTGGTATACCTATTCCGCCAACTGAAAAAGTTAGTAATGTTGAGCCGCTTTTTAGGAGTTTATAATGGCAAAAAAACAAATAATAGTTACACATGAAAGTAGTTCCGGTAGAAACCAAAAATTCCATGATAATAAAAGCGGGGACGATATGACCCGTGCCCAGCTAGTTAAAAAGATCGAGCTAGGAAAGTACCCCAAATACCATGTTCGCAATATTAATGGAGTGAAAACTCCAGTATCTAATCCTGATTCATCAACTAATAACAATCTTGATTAAATTAAATGTTGAGTTTAATCAGATGGTACTTTCAGGCGCAATTTTTCTCAACCAAGTAATTGTATTTGTAAAAAATCTATTGATGACTTGTAGATAGCACTCACTACTAATTAAAGTTTGGGTTCCCTGCTCTGATGATTTATCTTTAATCAGTTTGTTAAATGCGTTAACGGGAGCTATAAGTGTCAGCATTGTCAGAAATACTGGAAGACTACAGAAAAAATTCTGTCACAGAACGTGAGAAAGGGACTTACTTCGAAGAGCTCATTACCTGTTACCTCAGAAATGAAGCTAGTTATAAGGACTTATACTCAGAAGTTTGGACCTACGCTGAATGGGCACGCATTCAGGGGCTTGATGAACGCGATGCTGGCATAGACCTCGTTGCAAAAACGGCTGGAACAGATGAATTCCATGCGATCCAATGTAAGTTGTATGCAGAAGATTACAAACTCCAAAAGCGTGACATAGATAGTTTTTTTACTGCTTCAGGTAAGCGTGCTTTCACGCACCGCATAATTGTAAGCACAACTAATCATTGGTCAGAACATGCTGAAGATGCCATTCGAGATCAACAACCGCCTGTTAGCAAAATTGATCTATACGATCTTGAAAACAGTCAGATTGACTGGACTCAATATCGTTCAAAATCTGAACCTGTACTTAAGCCTAAATTTCCGCCCAGACCACATCAGATAAAAGCTTTAAACGCCGTTAAAATTGGACTTGAAAAAGCAGATCGCGGCAAACTAATCATGGCTTGCGGGACCGGTAAAACCTTCACTAGTCTGAAGATTGCCGAAGAGCTTGCTGGGGAAGGCAAGCGGGTTTTGTTTTTGGTACCCAGTTTGTCACTTCTTTCTCAAACGCTCACAGAATGGACACAGCAAAGTACCACTTTGCTGCATAGTTTTGCAGTTTGCTCTGATAGCGATGTAGGTAAGAAGCGTAAAAAAGATGACGATACCGTTCAGACATTCACCCATGAGCTGCGTTATCCCTCAACCACCGAACCTTCCAAGTTAGCCACTGAAGTGAATAAGCGTCACGACGATCATCATATGAGCGTTGTTTTCAGTACCTATCATTCCATTGATGTCATCAGCAAAGCGCAGCTTGAACATGGTCTCGATGAATTTGATTTAATCATCTGTGATGAAGCGCATCGGACTACCGGTGCAAGCTTTGATGGTGAAGATGAAAGTGCTTTTGTTCGGGTTCATGATGGCAACCTCATACTTGGGAAAAAACGTCTCTATATGACCGCAACACCGCGTATATATAGTGAAATGGCGGAAGAACAAGCAGATCGCGATAACGCCAAGCTGTATGGCATGAACAATGAACAGGTGTTTGGCAAAGAACTACACGTATTAACGTTCTCCGAAGCGGTAAATGGTGGATTGCTTGTCGATTACAAAGTGATTGTATTGTCTATTCACGAAAGCCATGTCAGTAGACGACTGCAGTCACTCTTAAAAGACGAAGACAACCAGCTAAAAGTAGATGATGCGGCAAAGATTATTGGCTGCTGGAAAGCGTTATCTAAACAAGGCATGGAAGAAGACCTAACTGAAGATGCTGCAGCAATGCGCCGTGCAGTAGCCTTTTGCCAAGTGATTGAACTGAATAAAAATAGCAGAACACATAAGGTCAGCTCCAAGCAAATCTCCAGCATGTTTCAGGCGGTCGTTGAGGCCTATCAAGCATCCGATGATGATGCTGCATCCTACAAATTACGGTGCGAGGCAGAGCACATTGATGGCAGCATGAACGCCAGTGAAAAAGAAGAAAAATTACAATGGCTTAAAGCGGAACCTGGTAAAGATACCTGCCGAGTCCTGAGTAATGTCCGTTGTTTGTCAGAAGGCGTTGATGTGCCAGCACTCGACGCTGTGCTTTTTCTGACGCCAAGAAATTCTCAGGTGGATGTGGTGCAGTCAGTTGGACGAGTTATGCGTACTGCACCAGGTAAGAAACGTGGCTATGTTATCTTGCCGGTGGTTATACCTGCCGGCGTCGAACCAAACGAAGCGCTTAATGACAACAAAACCTACAAGGTTGTTTGGCAGGTTTTACAAGCGCTGCGTTCCCATGATGACCGTTTTGATGCGATGATCAACAAGTTAGATTTAACAGGTAAAGACACCAGTAAAATGGAAGTCATTGCCATTACAGATAAAATTCAAAAACGAGATAAAGCTCCTGGTTCCAAAGGAAAAGATACTGGCAAAGGTGGTTATGCCATCGGTTCAAATATCAAAAAACCGGCCCAACCTGATCAGGGAGAGTTGGCTTTCGAAATAGGTGAGATCGAAAAAGCAATTTATGCCAAATTAGTAATTAAGGTTGGCAACCGCCATCATTGGGAAGAATGGGCCAATGATATTGCCAAAATTGCCCGCACCCATATCGACAGGATCGCCGGAATTCTGGAAAACCCTGATCATATCCAAGAAAAAGCAGCTTTTAATGCATTTGCTGCAGAACTACGTGATGATTTGAATGACAGCATTTCTGATGAAGAAATTATTGAGATGCTGGCACAGCACCTTGTTACAAAACCGGTGTTTGATGCTTTGTTTGAAGGTTACAGCTTTGCTGAACAAAACCCAATGTCACAGGCTATGCAAAGTGTCCTCGAAGCGCTGCATGACCACCAAATAGGTAAAGAGACAGATACCCTTCAGGCATTTTATGAAAGCGTAAAAATGCGTGCTGAAGGCATCGACAGTGCTGCAGGAAAACAAAAAATTGTTGTCGAGCTTTACGACAAGTTCTTCAGAAACGCATTTCCAAAAATGACAGAGCGTCTGGGAATTGTTTACACCCCGGTTGAAGTCGTGGATTTTATTATCCATAGCGTCAATGATGTGCTCCAATCAGAGTTTGGCCAGACACTTGGTAGTAAGGGCGTCCATATTATTGATCCTTTCACCGGTACAGGCACTTTTATCACGCGCCTTTTGCAAAGTGGCCTCATCAAAGCTGAAGAACTTCCACACAAATATAGCAATGAAATTCACGCCAATGAAATCGTGCTGCTGGCATATTACATTGCGGCAATAAACATCGAGGCTGTATATCACAGCATTCTTGGTGGTGAGTATCGGCCATTTGAAGGTATATGTCTGACCGATACCTTCCAGATGTATGAAAAAGAAGACTTGGTAGATGCGCTGCTTGAAGACAATAGTACCCGGCGTAAGCGCCAAAAAGAATTAGATATTCGGGTGATTATGGGTAATCCTCCATATTCTGCCGGGCAAGAGAGTGCAAACGATAACAATGCAAATGTTTCGTATCCACAGTTAGACCGCCGTATTCGTGATACGTATGCTGCTAAAACTACATCAACCAATAAAAATGCCCTTTACAACAGTTATATACGTGCTTTGAGGTGGGCCAGTGATCGAATTGGAAACCGTGGTGTAATGGGGTTCATTACAAATGCTGGCTTTTTGGAAGCTAATACTGCAAATGGGCTAAGAAGGCAGCTTGAAGAAGAGTTTACTAGCATTTATATATTTCACTTGAGAGGCGGTATTCGTGGTAAATCTGGCGATGCAGCTAAGCGTGAGGGCAAAAACGTTTTTGACATAATGACCGCTGTTTCAATAAATATTTTTGTTAAGAATCCAAACCAAAAAACTGCTGAAATATATTTCTATGATATTGGCGATTATTTAGACAGAGAGCAAAAGCTAGAGAAAATAAGAAGTTTAGTAAGTGTTTCTGGTGTAACTAAGAACAGTTCTTGGGAAAAAATAACCCCTGATATTCATGGAGACTGGTTGAAGCAAAGAGATGATAAAGTTAGTGATTTCATGATATTAGGTAATAAAAGCAACAATCATGAAGAAACATTATTTGAAAATTATTCGAATGGGTTAAAAACTAACGCTGATACATGGATGTACAATGCTAGCAAAACGAAATTGATGAATCAGATGCGGTGTTTTGTAGAAACTTATAACAGTGAAGTAACTGCCTACTCAAAGACAGATAAGTCAATAAAATTCGAAGATTTCGCTCTTATGGATGCCGCCAAAATAAAATGGCACAGCGGGCTGATTCCGAAAGCAAAGAGTGGAAGGTTGGGGAGATTTAGGGTAGATTTAGTTCGGAAATCTCTTTATAGACCTTACGGAAAAGAGATGGTTTATTTTGATCCGATGTTCGTTCAAAGAATGTCACAATTAAATCGTATTATCCCAGAGCCTGACTCAGAAAATAAAATTCTGGTAATCAAACAGAGATGGTCAGGAGTTGGTCAATTCGCTCTCATCACCAACAATATTGTTGATTTGCAACCGGATGGTGGAACTCAGTGCTTCCCCCTGTACCTCTACGAGCCAAACATTGATGATTCAGAAAACTCTGGCTCAAACCCTCAAGGCTCATTATTCGATGCACCAGACAGAGGTCTTTTTGATAAAGATCCTGACAAATCAAAATACAAACGCCGCGATGCCATAACAGAAGAGGGTTTGGCTCATTTTCAGGCTGCATATCCCGGAGAAACCATAACCAAGGAAGACCTTTTCTACTATATTTATGGTTTATTGCATTCAGAGGACTATCACAGCCGGTTCGCCGACAATCTGAGCAAAGAACTGCCTCGAATCCCAGCTGTTAAGAAAGCAGAAGATTTTTGGGCATTCTCATCGGCCGGCCGAAGATTGGCTGACCTACATCTCAACTATGAGACTGTCGAAACATACCCTGTGAAAATCGATACAAAAGGTAAGAAGCTTGAAGATGCTGATTATCGGGTAACCAAAATGAAGTATGGGAAGAATGGCAAAGACAAAGACTTAACCACACTTATTTACAATTCCAAGATCACTCTTACGGGTATCCCATTAGAGGCTTACCAATACGTCGTTAACGGTAAACCTGCTCTTGACTGGGTTGTTGAAAGACAATGTGTTAAAGCGGATAAAGCTAGTGGCATCGTTAACGACGCTAATGATTGGGCAACCGAAACAATGGGGAATCCTAAATATCCCCTTGAGCTTTTCCTTCGGGTCATTACGGTTAGTTTGGATACGATGAAAATTGTTAAGGCCTTGCCATATTTAGATATCTAAATATATGTCATGGCTAGTACAGAATAGTACTGAAACTCGATATTGAAAACGTATTAATTGATAGTCTTGCCGCCGGGGAGAATATCGGAGTTACAGTACTATTCAGAACTTTGAAAGTTACGAAAAATTAAATTTAATTATAGGCATTCGTGAGCTTTTGTGAGCTTTTATCCAAATACAATGCAACGTTTTCTAATACATTCCCTGCTTTCATATCTATGAGCAGCAATTCTTCATCAATCCTTTTAAAAAAACGGGTTGCCAGTGGGTAAGTAAGTACATCAACACCATGACACATTATCAGATTAGCACTTGTTCTGATGCAATCAAGATAAACGTTATCTATCCACCCAGGAAAGCTTTCTATCCAACTTGGAGATGCGTGTGTGATGCGTCTTTCAAGTCTTTCCAGCAACATACTATCTACATCTAAATCATTAGCGAAACCAACTGCAATACAAAAACGAAGCTTGTTTAAAATATTACTTTCGTCATAGGGATATTTTTTTTTAAACACAGTTTCTGCATGTTCCAAGTCAATTTTGAGTATCTCGGCTTTCTGCTTTTCTTCTCGAGACTTTGACTCTTTTGCGTGAGAAACGGTTTTGCTGAATTTAGACAGAGCGGACATAGCCTTCTCAATGGAATGGATATCTTCTTTGTTAAATAAACCCCGAACTGGGCCTTCAAGAATATCTTTTTTTAAAGAATTGGCTAGCTTCGTGATTTTGGTCTGATAGCGTTTAAGACTATCAGATGAAAATGCAATCCCTCGACACTCATTGATTAATCTGAGTTGTTTATCTTCATTTCCGTACATAATTTTCACTCCATTTAAAAATTATATTTAACTAAACGATTGATTCGACAATACTTCCTTGTGAACATCTTTTTTCAAAATGTGCAATAGTATGTAAATAAGACCCCATTACTATTTGGTTTTTTTCAACAACATGGATCCGGCGAGTAATTTTTTGAGCTGGGCGTTTTCTTGTTCAAGGCCTTTGAGACGACGGGCCTCAGAGCCATCAGACCAGCGTATTTTTTACGTTAGGTGTAAAACGTTGTATCGAAATAGCGTATTTCCAAGATTAATGCATCAAGGAGAGACACGCTTCGGCCCCTTTCAAAATCTGAATAATCTGTTCTTCTGTAAATCGTTTTTTTATGCTCATCTTCCTTTTCAGTGATGAACATTACTAAGTTCTTTGGTTAGACAGTGTTTGGCTGGTTAGCTCGAACTATCGCAGGTCGTTTTTTTCCTTTATTCTTTTGATTAGTGCCTTTTGAATTTATTGCTGTTTCATCTAATAGCTTAGGTCTCTGCTTCCCGTGTCTTTTTGGTCTTTTCGCAATATATATATCCCTGGTCGGGATAGTTATTAACCAACCCACTTCAGCTAGTCGTCTAATCCCTTGAGATAATTGTCTTCTGTCTCCACCGGAAATAACGGGCTTCCCATTACTTTTGTAAACCAAATTATAAATCTTCTCACAAAGATTAGTTTTTGAGTGCTTAAATGATTTTCCACCCTGATCAATCGTTGATGAGTAGTAAATATATAGTGCCTGTGCCGTTCTAGCACCATCCCCGTCACTCAAGTCCATTAAATCCGTAATGTAATAAATTGAATAAGGTGGGCGTTGTTGTCCCAATTCATTTTTTTTAACAAAGTTCAGAACTGTTTTCGCGAAAATTGGATGTAACTTTAGTGACAACACTCGAAGCCTTCCGTCAATATCCTTTAATTGTTCATATTTGAGTAAAGGAGCTTCTTCATCCTCAAACGTAAAGCGGATTTTACTTAGCGTAGCCAGAGAGGATTTGATGTTGTTCAGGTTTGATCCAATACCTGCGGTATTTCTGAGATCAGAAAGGGTCGTCTCTAACGCGCCACCCTCATCAAATTCATTGTAGTGACATGCTTTGATAGCTAGACGCATTATTCCAAGTAGAATTCTTAATTCGCGAAGAGAGGGCGTATTGGGGGAATAAAAACGTACGTTAGAGTTATTGAAAGTATTAGATATAACGACGACTTTATCCTTGGTGCTCGTTATTTTGAATGCCGTAGTGGGAAAACATCTTGGTAGAATTGTCAAACTCTTCTCAGCCTCTAATCGACGGGCTGCAATTTTTTTAATGAGTTTAACCCAAAGACTGTTGGTAAAAGAAGAAAGATGATTAAAAACCATCAATGGTTCAAACCGTAAAGATCGATATAACATTTCCGTATTTCCTTATAGTGTTGTAACAGAGCTTCCAAGCTCTTAGAAATATGATATCAATTTAATTAAAAGTATTCTGAGAGTACGCCCGCATTTTCAGGAAAAAGTTGAAGTTAGGTTATTAAAGTAAAGATATGATGATTAGAATATTGCCTATTACTGAAATGAGGCAATGTTTTGAGGCTGACTCCCAACTGCTAAAGGAAGAGGAGATTTATGTACTCGAGTGAGAGGATTGGTCAGAGAAGATGGTCAATCAAGGAGAAACACATTGCTCCCCTTTGCTGCATCTTTTGCTTTTCATCTTTGAGATATTGCGAAGCGCGAGGGCTCGAGGCAGTCGAGACTCATAAACTCAACTGGGGTATGCAACTTGTGGGAAGCTACTCATGTACTCCAAAAAAACATCGATAACTTATTGTTTGTTATGAATATTACTAAGCACTCTGATGAAATAAAAAACTCTAGATGTGCAATAAAGTATAGATAATGTGCAATAAAGTTCAGAGGGTGTGCAATTAAGTACTCACACTATATGTTCTCAATTAACCTAATTAAAGAAAATATCCCAGATTGACCGATGATTTTCGTTCAAGATTATCTAGTTCTTTTGTGTGAATTAGATCTTTTGTAATTTACAAACATCTTGAGAAAATTGTTTCAATAGGCATGTAGTTAAGTTGAGACCCTCATCATCCCAGCTGGATACTCATTCAGAAACTGCCTAGTATCTACAGGAGAGGCAAAGAGCCAGTCTTTGTATTGATCATCTTGCAATATGACAATCATTCGTTTTTCATCTTGTGGTTTATGGTAGTGCTTCATGAAATCATGCTCATCCGCATTGATAGTTAACATAGTAAAGCTATACAGCTCTTTGCAATCTTGCGGATTTTTCCAAACAGACCATAAGCCAGCAATACCCATTGGTTTACCATCTGATCTGACAATTCGAGTTGGAATAGCAACGCCAGAGCGCCAATCCGGTTCATAAATTGCTTCGGCAGGTATAATGCAATGCTGGGATTTCTTCCATGCATCTCGAAAACTTGGTTTACTATCAGCTGTTTCTGAGCGGGCATTATAGGTTTTACGGACAATTTTAGTATCCTTAGCCCAGTGGGGGATTAATCCAAATGAACCGACTAATAGCTCACTGAATGGCACCGCATCATCACCTACATCAGCAAATTCATGTTTACGTATAAATGGTCCAACATATCCGGGCCAAAGGCTCGTTTTCAAACCTAAAGGAAGCTGACTTACCCCAAAATATGTTTCTAGCTTGGCGTTATCAAGCAATGGGTCAAAGTGTGAACACATAATTCGATATTACCAGTAATTTACTGTTTATTTAGACATTAATTGCATAATTTATTTTCAATGGAAATCATCTCAACCCATGTTATTTGTTTTATTTTTTATATTTAGTATTGATGCATTTGCTAATCCCCCAGTTAGTTTCGAACAGTCCAAAAATCTTGCAAAAGAACAAATTTATTTTGATCGAAATGTTCGTGGTACAACGTATTGTTCTTGCCAATGGGAGTGGGTCGGGAAGTCCGGCGGGAGGATAAATTTTAATTCTTGTGGCTATAAAGTACGAGCAGAAGGACAACGCAATCGGGCTGAACGCATCGAATGGGAACATATAGTTCCTGCCTCAAACTTTGGACGTGCTCGTCAATGTTGGCAAAATGGTGGTCGGTCAAACTGTAAACAAACCGACCCAATCTTTAACATCATGGAAGCTGATTTACATAATCTCACGCCAGCAGTTGGTGAGTTAAATTCCGATAGGCAGAATTTCAATTTTGGAGTCTTACCAGCCACTCCTAGACAACATGGGGCTTGTGATTTTAAAGTCGACTTCAAGATAAGAATTGTTGAGCCTCGTGACGAAATCAAGGGAATGCTAGCAAGAGTCTATTTTTACATGCATGACCGATACGATTTGAATATGTCTAAGCAGCAACAACGGCTATTGATGTCATGGAATAAAGCTTATCCAGTATCAGAATGGGATTTAATGCGTGATTTCCGAATTTCGAAACTAATGGGACACTCTAATCCATTCGTTACGGGTGAAAAGATTTGGGATTTAGGCCATAAGAATACCGGTGAAGGTGCTCAGGCATTTATCCAGATAAAAAATCTTGAATTAAACAATCCAATAAGAGGTAACAAAAACAGTCTGGTCTATCATTTGCCTACCGGTTGTCCATCTTATGACTTGGTTAGCCCAAGCAATATAGTCGAATTTATGACTGAAGCAGCTGCTAATGATGCGGGCTTTCGAAGAGCAGGTAACTGCCGGTGATTTAGACTTTGTCTGTTTGCGATTGGATGAGCTTGTAGATTTCTTCTCGATGCACTGAAATGTCATCAGGTGCATCAATACCAATCCTCACTTGATTACCTTTAATACCAAGGATATAAACCTTAATATCCTCGTCAATAACTAGCACCTCACCAATTCGTCTTGTCAGAATAAGCATCTTGATCACTCCTTGATCTACCGAAGTCTATAATCATTTTATAGTAATGCTATGTATAGGGTTCGTTAAGCTTGAATAGGTAATTATTTCGAATAAGTTCACATTTGCCGCAATCTACTACTGAATTTGTAGTCATCATAAATTAATAATGAGACAGGTGAACCACTCACAAAAATCAAATTGATCTAATCAAGTTCGTTCTCTATATTTTCTCTATATGAAGTTTTGAGAGTATCGAGTCATGCAATATTCGGCGAATGATTTTTGGGAACGGACCATCATTTTGGTCGATATGAACTGCTTCTTCGCTCAGGTCGAGCAACAAGATAATCCATTTTGGCGTAACCGACCAGTGGCCATCACAAATGGCAAATTAGGTAGCACGATCATTACCAGCTCTTATGAAGCCCGTGCTTATGGTGTGAAAACCGGTATGCGTCTGAAAGAGGCAAAAGAGCTTTGTCCGGATTTAATTCAGGCACCTAGTCGGCCACATCGTTACGTAGAGAAATCCACTCAGATTATGCAGGCGTTGGAAAAGATCACGCCGGATCTGGAGATCTATTCAGTTGATGAAGCGTTTCTGGATGTGACGAAATGTCAAAGTTTATTAGGCACACCGGAAGCTATTGGTAAGTTGGTTAAAAAGACGGTAAGTGATGCCTCTGGATTAACCTGCAGCGTAGGGGTGAGTGGGGACAGAACCACTGCTAAATTTGCAGCCAAGCTGGTTAAGCCCGATGGATTAACTATTATCGCGCCTTGGGAAGCTGAGGCAAGACTCGCCGATGAACCTGTCACCGAGCTTAGTGGTATTGCCAAAGGCATAGGCAGCTTTCTGAATAAGTATGGTGTTTATAAATGTGGCGATATGAAAAAGCTGCCGATCGGCATATTGGCTAAACGATTTGGCAACCCTGGCAGGCGTATTTGGTTAATGGCCCAGGGAAAAGATCCTGAGCCAATAACAACCGTGGTGAAGGCACCGAAAACAATTGGCCATGGCAAAGTGATGCCGCCTGGTACCCGTGATTTACGCACCGTTTTAATTTATCTGCAGCACATGGCAGAAAAAGTTGGAACCCGTTTACGCCGGCACAACTTTCAATGCAATCATTTTTGTATTGGTATCAAAACAGAACAGGGATGGTTGGGTACAAAAATCAAAATAGATTTTGCGACCGATGATGGCCGGGTCATTTATGAACTCGGTCGGCAATTTATGCAAAAGCACTGGGCTGGCCAAGAAGCCAGGCAAGTGCAAATCACCGCATTAAGCCCAACCGAATGCCGGCAACAGGATTTGTTTTTGGATAATACCCATCAGCTGAAACGCGAGAGAATCAACCGGGCAGTCGACAAAATTAATGAACGCTATGGTGAGTTTACCGTCGCACCAATGCCAGTGATTGGCCGTAGTGAAATGCCGAACGTGATAGCTCCCGCTTGGAAACCCACTGGACATAGGAAAACGATCTGATGTGTGGTGGTGCATATTTTCAATATGGTGATGAATTCATGCGGATGTATTTCCCCAATCCCAAAGCGGTGCTGCCTGTGCTGAAAAAAGATGGATCGATTGAATTGTTGCCCTGGGGCAGGCGATTAAAACAACCAGGTAATTTACCGGTTACCGGCTGGGCCAAAATTGAATCCATCTATGGCGGTGTATGGGAACGGTATTTCCCCAAGCCAGTAAAGATCCCTGTGCTGGGTTTCATGGAGAAGGATTTTGAAGGGCATAGCCACTGGTACGATTTACAGAAGGGCCAGTATATCCAAGGGCTAGTGGCGAGGGATGGAAATGAGAGAAGGGTATACGTGGTAACCCTGGAACCCGAACCCGAAGATGCTCAGATCCATGGTCGCTGGCCTCGTGTGGTGCAGAATGGAGAAAAAACACTACTCAAATATTGAAATGCTAATAATGCGTCTGAAAAGCTGATCCAATATTTTGGGGCTACTTGAAATTAGGTAACTGCTGATTAAATAGTAGAGATGTAACTTCAATAATAAGGTTTTTGCCTTAATCCTCATCCGCAAATATTTCTTGTTGCTTGATAAGCCAAAAATTATCTAAACAATTTATTGTCAAACGACATCTACACCTCCGGTGGGCTAATAACTAATTAATTAAGATGTAAATTTAATTAAGTCTATGTTTCGACTGCCAATAGCGACAAAAAGTTAAAATTAATTTCCAGTGTATAATGTATGTTATACACTGTAAGTTGTTGAAATATATCAGAAAATAAGTTTTTTCACAAGACTTTTTATTTTGTAAAAACTCCTATAGATTGCCTCAAACGAGAGGTGATTTATGAATAAAAATTTAGCTGAAAAAATATTTGAGCAGTGTCCGATAATTTATCGCAGTCGACATGACAAAAGCACAATTGTTGGAAGTTGGGGTTTTGAGTGCAATGAGGGGTGGGGTGAAATAATTTATAACCTGTCGCTTGAACTTGAAACTCTAGCTAAAAAAGAAGTGGAATCGGGAGTCCCTTTAAGTTCAGTTATAGAAGTTAGGCAGGTTAAACAGAAATTTGCCCAGTTACGTTTTTATGTTTCATCCACTAATGACGCAGTATTTGATTTAATTAGTCACTATGAGCAAATTGCACTCAAAACATGTGAATTTTGTAGTGAACTGGGAAGCAAAATTGAGATAAACGGCTATTACTGCGTAGCTTGCCCCAAATGCAAAAAATCTCAGAGCTCTAGAGACTATTGAAATGTCTGAGCTGAATAAAATTGTTAGTGGTATACGACAGTTAAATCGTAATTCGAACGTATACGTAATTTCTGATATGCATAATTTAAAACATGCAATGAGTATCGAAGTTCCAAATGATGTGGACTACATTATTGTCGCTGGCGATATTGTCTACCCGGATAAAATCTTTCCAAAGCTTGATAAATATGGTGTTCCAGTGATTGTGATACTCGGTAATCACGATTACTGGCATGTCCCTGATAACTTCTGTGAAGCTGTTAACCTTTATAAAAAAAAAGCTTCCCAGTTCAAAAATATTTACGTGCTAGAAAATGAAACTCTAATTTCAGGAGAAATTCGTTTTCTTGGCACAACACTCTGGCACAGCTGCCATAATTTACATCCACGTTTGATTATGGAAGCAGCACAAAACCTAAATGATTACAATTTTATTCCTGCGAGAGAGTGGTGGGATAATAAAGAAAACCAAGCTTTCGCTCGCCAACATTATGAACATTTACTATTCGAGTCACGACGAGATACTGCATTAGAAAATCTCCACGGTGTAGATGAATGGATGCAAATCATGCTGGAGTTGAGGCTGTTTCATCCCATTATTGCGTATCAATTGCATCATAGAGCTATAGATTTTTTAATATCTGAACTCAAAAGTCCTTTTGATGGCGTTACCGTCGTTGTCTCACATCATCCACCGATTTACGAGTATCTGCGGCGTCTATATTCATATAACGATGAAATCAATCCAGACAGGTACGCAGATCAAGCCTTACGACCTGGCTCATATACATTTAATGGTTATGATGCAGAACCATATCGTTTAGCCGCATACGGTAATACGTTAGAGCATATGTTTGTACGTAAATTACATATGCGAAAACTAAACGGGAAATTTTGGGATCGTGATGGCCGGTTTTCAGGGGTAGATATGTGGGTTTACGGCCATCTGCACGACAATGCGGATTTCGGATTTCAGGGCACTCGATTCATTAACAATGCTCAGTGCGGCTATTTCTGGAACGAAACAGAGAGTATTTTCAAAATAACTGACGGACTCCAAAACGATATAAAGAATGCTGTCACTAATGCTTGTTTACGAATCAAACAATCAGTTCAGAAGCTTGAATGTTTTGCGAAATGTAAAGAACTCGAATTACTTGAGTCTCTGCTTCTGAAAAAGGTCACAGCCTCCAAGATCATGGAGCTCTGTTCTAATGTTGAAAATGAGATTTTCAAATTTTCTGAGCGATTTGTGAGAATCACCGGAATATCGCTTCCATCACGTGATAACAATTCTCTCCATCACATTTCCGATGATGTATTGCAATTCTCAGCGAAGGTTAAACCGGTAATAGGAGAGATATCATTAAACCGAAATCTCATATTTGGTCTTATTTCCGTTATTAATTCTGCTGCTGAATTTCTGGAAAAAATGGAGTGGAAGAAATTACCTCGAAACTTTGAGAGGAACAGAGCTGAACTGGATCGAAAAGGCCAAATTTTCAATCGAGTTCATGACCGTCAACTGATCGATAATCAAATCATATTTGATTATTGCATTCAAAAAAAAGCGGGTGACCGTTATATCTCTGGACGCAGCATTGAACGGGGCTGTTGGGTGACTCCAGAGAAAATTACCTACTTGGATTTAGAAACCGGAGTTGGTCGGTCAGTATCAGGAACGATGTTTAGAGTAGTTGGTAAGCCTATAGAGCAGGTATATGAACTATGAAAACGTATCTTTTTGCCTGCAACTCAATGCGATTCAAATTTTTGTTCCAGTTACACCAACGCTTGTTAGGTGTCCAAATTAAGGTCTAAACCCTCATGTATCAAATAGCATCAGACTTACATATAAGTCCGTACAAAGTAATTGAACTACCCATCTTGCCTAGTCGTGTAATTATTCTTGCAGGAGATATTGCGGAAGGATTAAAGGGGCTCGAGTTTGCTGAAAAAATTGCTCAAGAACACCATAAACTGGTGGTTTATGTACCAGGTAATCACGAATATTACCGACACAACTACATAGAACTTCAGACGGAAATGCGACTTTTTGCTGAGCAATCGGAAAACATTATATTTTTAGATAACGACGTAATTGAACTGAATGGCACGAGGTTCATTGGAAGTACTTTATGGACAGATTATAAATTAGATGGACGCTATCCTGTGGCAAGAGTTATGGAGGTAATTGAGGGGTGTTTGAACGACCATCGTCTCATAAAATTTGGACAAGAAGAAAGATTCACAACTGAACATGCACTCGCATTACACCGTCATGCTCGAGAATTCTTAGAGTGTGAATTGGCTAAAAATTATAGCGGTCAAACAGTAGTAATTACGCATCATGCCCCCAGCCTAAAATGTGCTCATCCGCATTTTGCTGTTGATGAAATAGCTGGTGCGTTCATTTCTGATATGGATGACCTAGTAAAAAAGGCTGACCTATGGATATTCGGACACACCCACTCGAATGTGGATATCCAGATCGGTAAATGTCGACTAGTGAGTAATCAATTGGGGTATAGCAGTGAAAGGCTTCCAGCTCCTTATCGTCCAGATCTGCTAATTGACCTGTGAGCTGCAGATGACTTCTAAAGAATTAAACCCTGATTTTAGTGACCTGTTAGTTGAAGATTCAGTCCATGAAGCAGGTAATACTAATAAGCCATCTGAAAACGAAACAAATCGTTTAAGCGAATTAAAACGTTTAAAAATTAAGTTTTATTCGAATGTAGGTTTGAATATTTATGATCAAGATAAATTAAATACTGCTCTGAAATCAGAAAAACGATTCAGTCAAAAAACTAAATATATGGAAGGTACAGCTTGGCGTTCGCATGCAGCTATTAAGCAAAGTGTATTTTCATATTTAGAAATTCTAAAAAGCAGGTTCGCAAACTTCACTGGTGTTTTAGAAGCTATTGAAGGCGAATTGAGGCTTGAATGCTTAGGCGATAAACCAATAGTCACCTTTACTCCCAAGTTGCTTCTCGGCCCCCCTGGCGTCGGCAAAACTAGATTTTGTTCTGAGCTGGCTAAAGCGTTAGGTATCCCATTCTACTCAAAATCCCTAGCAACAATGACAGCTGGTTTTGTGCTCTCTGGTATGAGTGACTGTTGGTCTGATGCCCGACCTGGATTTATTTCAACAGTACTACTAAATGGCTGTATAGCTAACCCACTTATCTTTTTTGATGAAATTGATAAATCTCATGCTGACAGTCGATTTGAAACAACAATGCCGCTTTTAGCATTGTTCGAACATCATTCTGCTGAGCAATTTGAGGACGAATATTTTGAGCTTGAATTTAATGCCAGTGGAATGAATTTTATGGCAACCGCAAATGATGCGAGTTTGATCCCAGAAGCCGTACTTTCACGCTTAGATGTGTTTAATATTGAAATACCTGACGCTGCTCAATCCCGTTCAATAGTGAATTCAATTTATAGTGAAATCTTATCTCAGCATAGATGGGGTAAATATTTTAATGGTCATTTGAATGAGGAAATTCAATTGTATCTCAGTGAGTTACCCCCTCGAAATATTCGACAAAAAATACTTTCAGCATGTGCAAATGCAGCAAGAGGTCGCGATAAACCTATACAGCTTAGGTCTTCAGATTTCGAAAAAGAGAATAAACACAAACCCAAGCCAGGGATAGGCTTTTTAGCAAATCACAGTGGTTATTAGGGTGAATATGAAAAATGAAATTGAGTTACCAATTGAACTCATGGACTCTTTAGTAGAAATCACAGTATTTCAGAAAAAATTGTTGTATTGCCTGTTCTACAGAAATACATTCACCAATGCAATGTGGGCCCCAGATGAGCCATCAACACTGAATTTTGCTGATTATCAAGTTTTGATGTCAGAAGATATTGTTGATTTTTATGATTTTGAAATTATTATTAACTCAAGTGATGCTTTGTACGTTCACATTGGAGATAACACAACACAAACAAAGATGTTTGATAAAGTTGTGTGGAATACAAAGTCGAAAGAATATCACTTTTTCTACAATAACGAATTTGTCGAAAAAATGTTTAGAGCTATATATTCATTAAATTAATAAATTCATTTCTCAACTTATCTTTGAATTACGCGTGTGAGTATTAGTCTTGATCAGTATCAGTGTTGGTACTACTTGAGACTGAGAAGTTCTCCGATCACCATACACATCAATTGAGCTAACGCTTCGATGCCCCATCATCTCAGCCATGTCTGCTTTATTTATGCCTGTTGATTTCAAGTTTGATCCCAACTGATGACGATAACTATAGAGGGATAAATGATGTTTGCGTGCTGGCCATAATTTTTTTACATGACGCTGCAGTCGCCTTTGTATCCTGCTCATATCATTTGTTTTACCAGACGTGTCATGCCGTATATGACCTAGCAGCAGTTCTACAATTTTATAGTCGCGATGAGTTAATTTGAGTATTCTGTCGCATCCACGTATCCCATCAATTTTTTTTGCACCGATTATTTTAATAGACTGATTCCCAATTAATGAGATCGAATTTATTTCGGCGGGTCGACATCCTGTAATTGAGACAATCATTACAGCTGCCAAACAAGGTATATCCTCAATTGATTTGAGATGGGCGATAAGCTTTCTATGGTCACTTTCAGCGACTGATTTGACCCTTCGCTGTTTATTTTTTTTATGTAACACGGAGCCGGATACAGTCACAGGATTTATCAGTGTTTGGATTTTTTTTGATGATTCCAGATAACCGTTTTCAATTTGATGTATTGCTAAGGCCCTCCTAAGCCTTCGCCAATATGCTGGACGATATTCAGAAGCAAGATTTATCAGGGTTTTCGAAATTTTAGCTGGGTTTATTTGGCAATCCTCAAGATGGGTAGACAGAAAATGTTCAGCCAGCCTGAGGTATTCAATTTTAGTTTTTGTTTCCATTTGAGCTCCTTCTCACTGGTAAACCAATATTAGGTTAACCGTAGGGCTTTCACCGGCACTCCGCTTCGCGTCGGCCAGTGACAGAGCATCCTGCTCTGACAGCCCCCCCATACTTACTCGGGTAAGTATGGGAGGAAGCCGTCTATATGTAACGTTTCACTTCGTCTCAGGATTTGGACATCCAATATTAGGATAACCTATGCAATAAAAGGAAACCCTTAGTGCTCTGGGTAACCTCCGGAGAGTAAAGCTATTCCTGTGAAGCTCAGCATAACCCGCAGCGGGACAATCATTGATCACTTAGTATTAGATGTGCTTATGCGAACAGAAATTTTCTGAAAAAAGTTGCACAGAATCATAAAACTTAACCTATATGAATATTTTAAGTGGTTAAAATTTAAAGCTGTTAGATTTTCCTGCTAGCCAACCGCTCGTTAATCGGACATCGTCTTTATGTCTGACTTCCCGGAATGCATCTAAATTAAGGAATTTAATTTTTTTGTTAACGTTGCAATAGGTGCGGTATATAGCTGTCACGAAAATCGTATTCTTGCCGATTTCAAAGTCGAAATGCGTGGACTGGGGAATACCGCTATAACTGGATGCAACGCGGCCGATACCATTAACAAATGTAAATTTCGCACCAACCATTTCTGGCCGAAACATGCCTAAAGCTTTAAGTGCCTTGTATACCGTTCTGCATGTTTCTACAACATCTTCTGAATCGATGGTTCTAGTACGGGAGCGTATTTGGACCAAATCTAGGGCTGCTTGAATTTTTGAAGTGTTTTTAACGTTGATTTTCATTTGGTCTAATCCTTTAGGTGTTTAAGGCAATTTCCTAATCGCCTAGTAACTATTTTACCAAGATAAAAAATGCTTACAATTTTTAAGTTAATTTTTTGTAAGAAATGCCTTTTTTTTCACATTTCTAAAGTCTTTATGCTTGTTTCTCTCACTAACATGTTAAGTAAGAGAATCGCCATAAATTTAATGGGACATCTTTTTGCCACCCAATGGACGGTCTTGGGAATAGTAGATAAATTCTGGCTATTACCGAGATGTATCCTATATTGTTGTGTAACTTCAGCTTTAAAAAGCATTATTAAAAATCTTCTAGATAGACACCACGGAACAACCACGATAACTTGGATGCTGGGGACTAAATTAAAAACCCCTTAAAATCCTGTTAATTAAAATTGATACGAAGGGGAGTTGTCAGATGGAAAAATGATGGCAGTAATAAAAAATAAGATAGTTCAAATTGCACTATTAGCATTTTTTGGAGTTTTATTTATAGCTGGTTACCACATAAGCAAGGCCATTATGATGAAGATTCCGTTACAGATGATTGCAGATAACTGCGGAACATCCATTCGCATGATTGAAAGCATTACGGTAAATTCTTAGAATCTGACCGTAAACTTCTTTTTAATGAAGTGCTCTTACCTACATTACAATCAATTAACTCCTAATGACCGGCTTCATATAACGGGAATATTGTTATCAAATTTCTCAGTTAAGGTCCGCGCTAAAGCTTCGAATTTTCCGAATTGCTTGTGAAATGGTCAAGAAATATCGCTATAAAATATTCTTATATATAATTAAATCAACAAGATAGAATGATTTAAGGTGGGCGTCCCGTTTCTACCTCGTGAGACAACATTATTACTGTGGTAAAACTTGTTGATCTTAAGCTTCAACCGTGAAAAGTATTGTTTTGATTTTTTTATGTCAGGTAAATAAAGTCCATAACATAATTATACTGAGTTCGAGTTTTATAATAAAAATGCGAAAAAATGCACATAAGCAAGAGGCCACATGGACAGCACTGACACTCAGCTAAAAAATGATGACACCCCATCTCCAGTAGAAATCATAAAACTGCATGCAGAAATTTCACGAAAGATAAATTTTGCAGGTCATCAAAATGATTTTCCTCTTGTTCAAGATTTAAGAATAGAAAACTTGCAAAAAGATTCACGTTTAGAAAATGTCATTATTACGATGACTTCTAATCCAGCCTTTTTGAAACCTAAAATTTGGGAAGTTTTCTCTTAAGTGATTAATAGTAATTTCATCAATAAAATCATCAAGAGTAAAGTTATAGGATCTGCTCAGCTTGGTTTGGGTAAGAAAAGTGTGGAAAACCAGTTGCTGCCTTACCCGAGCCTAGAAGAGCAAACTATTTTTGCTAAAATCCTTAGTGACACTGATGAGGAAATCCAAACCCTCGAACATCGCTTAATCAAAACTCGTAAGGTCAAACTAGGCATGATGCAGGAGCTGTTGACTGGGAAAACAAGGTTGTTGTAATGGCAGAAGAAGAAAAAGGACTTTTGCCAACAAAGCTTTCAAGTTATTCCGATGAAGAGCTGATTCAACTTCTCAAAAAGAGCTGGGACTACGATCTTGATCAGCCATTTGTTGTGATTGGTCAACTTAAAGCGCTCTCAACTATTGACTCAAAAACCTTTTACATACTTGAAAACCTAAAAAGCATTAACGATGGTCAGTCGCTTTTTTATCCCATAGAAAGCGAAGATATCCATCACACCGTTTATATTGGCACGTTAAAAGTAACTAATTTGGGCTGGCAACCTTCTGTTGGAATGTGGATCAAAACAAAGGTTGTGCTGTCACCTGAGAAAGAGCGATTGAGACATAACAACCCTTATATTTTAAAAGCCATCGATGGAGGTATTCAACCACTAGAGGCCTTACCTAAAAAGATTGATAGTCCGGAGTTAGTTATTAATGGACAGCCCTATATTGAAAAATGGGTTATCGACTTTTATCGAGATAAGAATCAAGAGCATATCCAAAAAGAAAGCGATAAGTTAAGCGCTAAACTGCAACAAGAACGGTCAATTGAAGAAAATCACGTTACGGCGCTTAGAGATGAGGCAGGTAGCCTATCTGAACAAGTCGCTAATCAAACAGAAGACCTTGAAAATACGACTGAAAAGTTGAGGTTAGCCCGAGAACAACACACTGAGGCTGAAGAAACATTTCAGCAGCAGAAAATTCAGATGGAGCGTCAATTGAACAAACTGAATCAATTCATTGAGCAAAAAGCACAGATGCTTGTAGACCTAGATCTGATTTCTCTGGCTGATGCATATTTGTTGATGGGTAAGCCACCAGAAGAGACACATGTCAGAGGACATAAATTTTCTGAGGTATTTAGTAGCGACTTTGTTAATGCTATTAGTTATATTCAAACGTATCTGATGAATCTAAATATTGTTTATCGGCGAAAGGTGCTTGAGGATTTTTTTGCACTGATCTCAACACATGACTTAATAGTACTTGCGGGGGATTCAGGTTCTGGTAAAACCAATTTGGTGAAGTCATTCGCAGAAGCCCTAGGTGGCAAGGCTGTTATTGTGCCTGTGAAACCAAACTGGACTAGCGCTGAAGATTTATTAGGCTATTACAATCCCCTAGAAAAAAAGTATCTGACAACGCCATTTTTAGATGCACTTTTTGAGGCTTCTCGTAATCCTGATATTCCCTATTTTATCTGCCTGGATGAAATGAATCTGGCTCGTGTTGAGTATTACTTTGCCGATTTTCTTAGTTTGCTCGAAGAGCGCGGTGAGCCACCAGAAATTCCTCTTTATTCAGAATCAGAATCAGAGCATTTGATCAGTGAAGCTCGAAACTTTTTATCGCTGATCGATGTAGCAAAAGACAAACTCGACAAAGGCGATCTGGTCACTTTCCTTGACCTATTACGTGATGAGGAAATGAATGCTAAGTTGCAAGAGCTTTGTGGTTTTGGCGAAGGTGATTCATTACTCAAATATCATGCATATCTAAGGCAGTTAATGGGAAGCTACGTTAATAGTCCATCAACACTGAAGTTGCCAGTAAATGTCAGAATCATTGGCACTGTAAATGTCGATGAGACAACGCATTATCTTTCACCGAAGATCTTGGATCGTGTGCATATTATGCGCTTTACCAGTCCACTGTTAGATGATTGGACTGAGGCAGAAGCAGAGGTTGAACAATTTGATCTTGATATGAGTTTGCCGATCCATTTCGATATTGAGTCACTGGGACAACGCACTCATTACCCTAAATTTGATCGTCATCATCCTTTAGCGGAAACATTGATAAAGATTGCTCGTGACTATTTAGAACCGCTTGGCATAGAGTTTGGCCTTCGGACTGTCCGGCAGGCGCTACTTTACAATGAGGCAATGCAGAAATTCGAGGTAGATGAAGATTTCATATTGAATAATATTGTTTTGCATAAAATCTTGCCCAAGCTGATGCTTGATGGTGAGAAAACAGTTGGTGGTGAAGTTGCGCGAAAAGATGTGTTGATTGCTTTCAGAGATTTTTTAGCAGACAAATTATCGGAGCTTGATGCAGAAGGGGCTAGTTCCTGTATTGAAGAGTTGGATCGCGTCATCGTGAATGCTAAGTCAAACGACTGGGTTGTTAATTATTGGTCACGATGATGTTACCTGTTGAGATCAGGTATCTAAATATTGTCTGGAGTGACCCCGAGACAGTTATAAAGCTTGAAACCAGTTATCATCCTTTGAAGCTTGAGAGTATTGCTGATGGATGGTGGGTTGAAACCACTACTTTTCCAAAAGTACATCATTACATAGGTGTATGTATAAATGAGGGTGGCTTGATCCATACGCCATATTTTCTTTTGGCGGGTGGCCAGAAAGAAGTCTTAATGCCTTTAAAAGTGCCGGGGACAGATACGGTTTGGTGGATACAGAACGGCGAATGGGATGAAGGAAGTAAACGCTATCTTTGTGAGCTATATCGTACAACTGGTCGTGTTGACCTAATTGTTCAGAATCAGCGTTTAATTATTGAAAATAATACCTCGAGCTTTTCAGTTACTGAGCTTGAATACTACCTGGCAGATTTCAAGAACAGCCTATGGATGCTTATTCTAGATAACAATAGTGTGGCGAAAGCCGGTGTATTAAAAGAAACCCCAAATATTTTCAGCCAGGATGTACTCCATTTATTTCATGGTTTTATTGATAGTGTTGAGAAAATTGTTCAGTTACCAGGAATGATTTTGTCTGAAATACAGGGAAAATTACCAAAACGTTCGGTTAAACCTGTTCCCAGAACTTTTCGAGAGTATGCAATAAGACCAAACCAACGTCAGTTAACAAGCCGTAAATTTGAAGAAAGCTTTGATACCTCTGAGAATCGTTTCATCCATTACACAGTAAAGCGCGTACTTTATTTGCTTAGAAGTCTGGGGCGACTGTCTCTTGCACAAAATGAATATTTTCATAGGAGAGTGATCCAAGAAAAGGATTGGATTGCAGAGTTTGGGGACAAGAATACTAAGAAAGTCGACTCCAAAGTTTATGATAATGAAATAGTCAAATTGGCTACTGACTTTAAGACATTTGAGAATGAAATATCAACAAGGCTAATAAGCGGTTCACAGTATCAGAGTGACAGTACAAGGCGGGAACATGGTACCTATAAAGTGATGCTCGGCGGACTTTATGGACACTCAACGTCAAGGTTTTTTGTAGAAAAGTTAGACGGCGAAAATTTTCGTCAAAAATATAAGCACTACTTGGTTATTGATTTCTTATCAGCTAAAGACTTATCCACAATACAGACTTCCTTGCAAAATACTGAGCTGGAAATTACAGGTTGGTATGAAAAGGCCAAAAAAAAGAACGGGAGTGGGAGCCTCTACTTTGAGCTTAATTATCTTGAGGTCAGTTCAATTTCGATTGTTACCCATCCCCTTAAAGTTGAGCTTGATAGATTAAAGAAGGGCCGAGGCGTACTGGAACTTAAGGGTTGGATCGCGCCATTAACCAGAGATGAGCTGCGGGATTTGAGCGTTGAGACGGAGATGGCGAGCAAAAGAATCAATTTATACGAAACTCTTAATCAGGAATTGTCAGGATTTTTAATAGCTACTCCAAAGTTACAAAGACGTTTACAGAAATTAGCTTTATTTTTCAAAGCGAATAAGGTTAAGGTCAGAGAGACCTGCCCGAACACCATGGTGTTCATTCAAAATCCTTCTTATGCTGGAGCCAAGAGTCATTTTAAACGCATATCGTCACTGAATGGATTGGATGAGTCGATACTGAACTCATTGATGTTAATTGATGATATCGGCCTTGTGAATGTTGCCAATCTCTACGAGAAGTGGTGCCTTTTACAAATTATCAAAGTGTTAAACCAAGTCTATCGGTTCGAAATTACGTCTGGTTGGCAATCAACATTGATCAATGCCGTATTAGAAGGTGACAAAGATATTGAGTTTCAACTACTAGCTCCTAACCGTCAGCAACGAATTGTGTTGACCTATGAAAAAACACTAGCATCAGGAAAACGGCCCGATTTTGTAATCGATTTATTTTTCAAAAGTTATAGCAAAGATAGTAAAGGGATATGGATTATTGATGGTGAGCAAAATAAAAGGCTAGTTCTTGATGCGAAGTTTCGCGGTAACGTTAGAGAGACTGATATCGATAATTTGGTTTCTGAGCTGTATACAACAAAAAACTACAGTGAAGATGAAAACAATCAAGTATTTATAATTCATTCAAGCCAGAACAACATTGAAAACCGTACCTCACCTTTAAGTTGGGGGACGCAATGTGATTATGGACAGAGTAATGATGCCCATCATCGTTACGGTAGTATTTTTCTAAGTCCAACATTAAAGCATGGCATCACTTTTGAGCATATGCAGCGACTTATGGGAATGTTTCTACAGAGAAATAACGCTCTTCTTCAAAATGAAGAATCTAGCTTAACTTATTGGCACAATGCCGTTTGTATAGGTTGTGGCAATGAAAGCCATGAAACACTGATAGCTGAGTATGAGCCAACTAAAGCTGGCAGTGCAAGATGGGTTATTAGTTGTTCCGTTTGTAGCTTAAGAATCATAAAAACTATTTGCTATCACTGTAAAAGTGACCTTTACAAAAATGGTTACAAATGGACTTACCATAGGACAAGGGCTGAGCAGACATCTAATGTCGTTTGTCCTGAATGTGAGAAATTTTTGTAGTGTGGTAGATTTAGGCAAGAAATCTGTAGGCAGGTACAAATTATTGCTATGAATCCAGTTTCATCAGTTCAGCTGGAATTATTTCCTGACAATGGGTTAAGTAAAAACGTTCAGAGCTTAATTCTGCTGTAGACGCCATTAACAATCGTTACGGTGAATTTACAGTCGCCCCAACACGTGTCATTGGCAGAAGTGAAATGCCCAATGTAATTGCCCCAGCATGGAAGCCTGAAGGTCACAGGAAAACCATCTAATGTGCTGCGGTGTTCACTTTCAGCATGGAGATGACTTCATGCGGATGTATTTCCCCAATCCAAAAGCATCACTGCCTGTATTACAGAAAGATGGGGGACAAATCATTTTGCCTTGGGTGATGCGTCAGGACCAGGCGGGGAAGCTACCTTTAGGCGGTTGGGCACGACTTGAATCTGTTTATGCAGGTGTGTGGGATAAATACTTTGCAAAGCCAGTGAAAATTCCAGTACTGAGTTTTATGGAAAAAGATTTTGAGGGGCGAAATCATTGGTATGATCTTCAAAAAGGGCAATACATCCAAGGCTTAGTTGCCAGAGAGTGCAATGAGAGGCGAATATACGTTGTTACGCTTGAGCCAGAGCCTGAATATGCGCAAATACATAATCGGTGGCCTGGGGTAGGGTAGTACAGAGTGGAGAAAAGTCTTTTGGGTTCTACCCCGATTCCACGGACGGTTTTAAAACACTCGCAAACATCACATCTCGCTGAGCAACCCTTCTTCTCATTCGAGGATTATGGAATCGCTCAATATAGTCAAATAAATCCGCTTTGGCAGAATCCAAGGTTGGGTAACGCATTCGGTTTGTCCGTTCTCTTTTGAGAACACCAAAAAAGCCTTCACAGGCCGCATTATCGCCACAATGACCGACCGCGCTCATGGAACTCATCAATGTGTTTTTACTAAGCAATCGCTGGTAATCGCCGCTTCTGAATTGGCTGCCTCGATCAGAATGTAAAATCACAGGCTCACTTCCCTGACGCTGCCACACGGCCATTTCGACAGCGCGTAATACCATTTGTCGATCTTGTCGATGATGCATTGACCAGCCAATGACGAGTTTGCTGAACAAATCGAGAACAACGCACAAATACAGCTTGCCTTCACCTGTTTTGAACTCTGTGATGTCGGTGACCCACTTGGTCTCTGGTTCCAGGGCCATGAAGTCCCGCTCCAATAAATTACTTACCCCAGGTGGCGTTAATAAGGGCGGTTTCTTCTGTCCACGCTTCTTCTTTCTCGGCCACCCTTGCAGTCCGGCAACCGACATTAAACGTGCTATCCGGTTTTTGCTGGCTGTTTCACCTTCAATCGTCAGATCTTCATGCATGCGCGGTGCACCCAAAATACCGCCACTATCTGCGTGAAGTTCACGAATGCGCTTCAGCAATCGATTGTTATCAATCTTTCGTTCGCTCGGTAAACGTGATTCCCAGCCGTAATAACCACTAGCGGAAACTTCCAGACAACGACACATTAAGCGCACGGGAAACTCGACGCGACAACGTTGGATCGCCTGATATTTCAGGACGACTCCCTGGCAAAGAACGTCGCCGCTTCGCGTAAAAAATCCCGCTCCTTCTTCACCCGCGCCAGTTCACGTTTCAGGCGGGCGACTTCTTCATCGCGAGGGCTACCCGTGCCAGTAAAGGCCTGTGGGCCATTCTGATCTGCTTCACGTCGCCACCTTGTTAGCAGATTTGGGGCAAGGCCCAGTTCTTGAGCAATCTGAGCACAGCTAACACCGGGCTGCCGGGTTTGTTCAACAGCACCATGTTTGAACTCGGGACTGTATTTTCTTCTCTTTGACATAAACACTCCTTTTGCCCATTATCAGGCTTCTTTGAAGTGTCCGCAAAATCAGGGTAGAACCCTACTATCTTATCTTGAAAAAGAACACCTCAGACGTCCCGTAAATGAGGCTTTCAAAAAACCTTTGTATTCGCTTGAGTATGAAACACGGCAGAATTGCGAGAATTTCTTGCAGAATATCCATCAAGCGCCAGAGGCTGACAACATAGATTTTTTCTTTATGACCCAAGCGTATCAGACTGTGAAGTTATGGTTTTCAGAGCGGGATTATAACGACAACAATAAATTATTAAATTGCTTATTGGCTAAGCTTCCTGATGATCGGTCTGTTAAATTTATATGGTATGACATAAGCGATGAGTGTCTAGGAAATGAGTATGCCGTGGATGTGTTTTCACGAATTAATATAGGCAAAATTCCTTTAACTAATGCTGAGTTGGTAAGAGCATTGTTTTTGCAACGTGGTCATTCTCAGAATGGTGAGGTCAGATTGAAGCAGTTACAGATTGCATCCGAATGGGATGCGATAGAGAAGCAACTGCAAGCACCTTCATTTTGGCACTTTATCAACCGATTCAGTAAGCATACACATTACGAGACACGGATTGAGTTCATTTTTGATTTAATGAAAGGTAAAAAAAGGGGAGATGAAGCTTTTTTTACCTTTCATAAATTCAATGCGGACTTCACGACGGGCAAAACCGACGTCGATCAGCTATGGATGGAGGTAAAGTATTATTTCCTAACATTTGATGAGTGGTATCAGGATAGGGAGCTATATCATCTTATTGGCTTTTTAGTGGAGTGCGGGGAGAGTGTTGTAGAGCTGAAAGATGAGTCAGAGAGAGCTAGCTCTACAAAAACTAAATTCAGGCAATATTTACATAGAAAAATTCATAAACAGGTTAACTGTCAGCTAAGTGAATTAAGTTATGGCGATGCCGAGGTGAAAAAAGTATTGCTACTCTTCAATATTCAGACATTGCTTGCTACCCGCGAAGCTGATATCCGCTTCCCTTTTGACCGGTATAAGCGGGAAAACTGGGATATCGAACATATCCGATCTCAAACTGACACTGTAATTACCGGTAAAGAGCGCTTTGCGTGGATGGAAGATCTTATAGCTTACTTCGAGAAGAGTCGGTTTTCTAAAAATACACCGGAAGTAAGTGGATTTATATCTTCAATAAAGAAGTTATTAACACAGCCCAAACTGGATGATAGCGCCTTCACTAAACTGTTTGAAGAAGTTCATCAGCATTTTGAGCAAGGCAATGCTCCATGGGCTGATGAGTTGGGTAATTTGACGTTATTGGACTCCGGCACCAACCGTAGTTATAAAAATGCATTCTTCCCTGTTAAACGTGCTCGAATTATTGATAATGATAGACAAGGTGTTTTTGTGCCTATCTGTACTAAGAATGTTTTCCTTAAATACTATAGCCTTACCTTGAGCGAGCTGATGTATTGGAATGAATCCGATGCTCAAGATTATCTTGGTGCTATTGAACAAACTTTAAAGGATTATCTACCCATGCAAGGAGGAGAAAATGAGTAGTTTAGAGTTTGAGGCATACTCGGGAGAACGATTCAGCTTTTTTCAACTCATTAAAGAAAAAAGAGTGAAGGTGGAAATCCCTATTATCCAGCGTGATTATGCTCAGGGCCGGCAGTCTGAGACTGAAGTAAGAACCGCTTTCCTGAGAGCGCTTTTTGATTATTTAAACGAAGGTGAACCTTTCAGAGATCTAGACTTTATCTATGGCACTGTGGCTTATATGGAAGGTGGTCTTTCTCGCTTTATACCTCTGGATGGACAACAGCGCTTGACTACACTGTTCTTGTTACATTGGTACTTAGCACAAATTGCTGGCAAATTTGCATATTTGCGCGAGGTATTAAGTTTAGATGGTCGTTCTCTTTTTACTTATGAAACTAGAGCCAGCTCACGTGAGTTTTGCAATGCGTTAATTGCAAATGATATTGAATGTTCAGATCTGCAGGTTGTAACTGATCCAAATAGTCTCTCCAAAACAATTCAAGATCGGGGATGGTTTCGTCTCTCATGGAGAAACGATCCAACTATTCTCTCTATGCTAACGATGTTAGATGCTATCCATAGTCGATTTGCTGGCTGTACGGAATTTTTCGATAAGTTAGTAGATTTAGAATACCCGGTTATTACGTTCCGTTTTCTTAATCTTGATAAATTTAAGCTCAGCGATGATCTATATATAAAAATGAATGCTCGTGGTAAGCCATTGAGTGATTTTGAAAATTTCAAAGCGCGCTTGGAAAAGACTATCAAGTCCTTTCAAGGAGAATGGCCTGCATACCATCTGGATTTTAAACATGAATCAGTAACAGGTTATGAGTACTTTATTCATAAAATCGATACGGATTGGGCAGACTTGTTTTGGGCTTATCGCGATGTTTCGACTGACGATAATACCTATGATGATGAATTGATGAACTTCATAGCATTGATCATCGCTAATTTCGAATTACTGAGTTCTATATCTGATAATGCCCAACCGTTGAAAGAGTTGCTGGGAGTCGGGGGTAAGGTGAATCGCCGAACATTTTTTGATTATGAGCGGCTCGGATATATAACTCAAGAACTGATCATTGAGTTGATCAAAATGTTCGACACCCTTCATAAAGGCACACTCACTGCTGGCCGTTTAACACCCTATTTAGAGAAAAATCATTACTACAATGAAGAGGTTACTTTTAAGAAAGTTCTTGCAAATGATACAAGTTATCAAGAAAAACTTAGATTTTATGCACTTTATGCTGGAATAACTCAAGACAAATCAGGAATTGAGTTATTGTCCTGGATGCGCGTTATTTTCAATTTAACAGAAAATACTATTATCAATACCAGTGATGATTATCACCGTGCCCTTAGATCTATTCGGGATCTTGTAAGCTACGAAGATTCTGTGATTGACTTACTTAAGCAGGATATTCAGATTCGAGGCTTCACAGAAGTGCAGGTTTTCGAAGAAAAAGTGAAGGCCCACCTCTTGAAGAAGTCACCGGAATGGGAAGCAGCCATATTAAAACTTGAATCTCATCCCTTTTTCAGAGGCCAGATTGGTTTTGCATTAAAATTTTCAGGGATTATTAAGTATTATCTTGATCATAAAAACACACTATGGATTGATACAGAAAGTAAGTTCTATGAGCGTTTTAGTTATTATTCTATAGCTGCATCTGTTTTATTCTCTGCAATAGAAAAACACTCAGGAAGCTTTGATTACGCATGGGAGAGAGCAGTGCTGACCAAGGGGGATTATCTCACTAGTACAAGTGCTAACCGTTACAACCTTCTGAGTACCAGGCTCTACAAAAACAATATTGAACGGGACCATAGCTGGCGGAGGTTACTCAGACTATTTCTAACTCAATCAGATAATTGGGAATCGAAACAAGGCTATGTGAAAGCAGTTTTAGATGATCCTCAATTTGATGTCGAGAATGTTAAAGATGGGTTGGAAAAAATATGCCAAACAGCGCTTGAATCCTCAAAGATCGATGATTGGCGCGTACTCTTTATTTCTGAGCCATCATTATTTGGGATTTGTAATCAGGGGTTTATTGTAAAAAGCTATAGCGAGATGATTCTCTTACATGAGTCACAAAGAAACCACAGACACAGTGAGCTATTTTCGAAATATCTGGAAATCAAATTAAGAAAAAATAACCTTGATGTAACTCCTTTCCATCGAATGAAATATTTCAGCGTCAAAAGTGGAGCGGAAAGCGCTTATTTAATTTTAGAAGGTGCTCTTTTTTCAAATTGGCAATATGATTTGAAAGTCTGTTATAAAAAAAATAGTTACCAGTTTCTTTTTTATAATGCAGTTGATTCATCTATAACAATTCCAGATGTTTTATTGCCTTGTCTAAGAGAGTTAGATTTTATTCCTTTTGATGATTTCAAAGGCTCTAGAGTCGACGATGTAAGTGGTTATAGTTATATGAATGCACAAATTTATAGTTGTGACACACCTGAGGAAGCTCTTATAAAAATATTAGAATTCTGTGCTCTACTCAGAGGTATTTCGCATCTTTAAGGTTAGTCAGCTTGATGAAGGCCATGATTGTTAATATTCTTTTAATGATAAATGGACATAGATTTTTAGACTAAACCATTTTGAAAAATGAATATGAATTCTAAAGATTTATATTATTAACTTTCTGGTATGTTGATTAACGATTGGCCGCTTAAATACCAATTTGATGTCCTGAGGGAAAGAGGGTAATTGTTCTAGTGCCTCTGGTAATTTAGTTTTATTGAGTGCATCTAACATTACCTTTATGTTTGGGGAGTCATAATGGTTTCTCGCTATTTTATTTCCCCCGCCTTCATTTTTAGTCCAGCCTATAATTTGATTTCTGATGGATTCTTCTATACCAGCCTGTTTTAGGATATCCAGTAACGTTGCTCTGAAGGAATGAAAAGTTTTGTCTTTAGAGAGTGTGTTATCTCTGATCCCTGTTTCTATTAATAGAGTTCTATTAAACCAGTCCTCAAACCGTTTAGCATACGTATCTCTGTGAAAACTACTCAGTTCAGGAAAAAGCCTTTTATGACCTGATTGTGAAACGCGCTCAGCAAAGGATGGCAAGCCTAATTTAAGGAGTAGTGGATGCATTGGAACGACTCTTAGAGAGGCACTATTTTTAGCAACTTTGTCTGGCGTATTTTCGTTAAAGTCAATGACCCAAACATCATTGATCAAACGAATATCTTCACAATATAAAGATGCAATTTGCGACATTCTACTTCCCGTAAGTAGAGCAATTATTGGTATCCAATATTTGAAGTTTTCATGTAAGTATTCACTGCTATAAGCTCTATGAATGCTAGTTGAAAACATCGCAGTTAGATCTTCTTCTGTGAAGGGCTTATGTTTATTAGCTTGTTTTCTTTTAGCTTCTGCACGTGCTTCAATGCCTTTGGACGCAATACGGATCTCTTGAAAGGGATTGGAGCGGTCAAGATAAACTTTCTCAGAAATTGCTTTATTGAATAGTGCGCGATAGGTATCCAAGTGATCATTGGCAGTTTTGGCAGTCAAACGTACGTAATTTGGATCCATCTTTTTAGCAGCCGCTATTGTTTCATCTACGGTAAAGGAGGCATATTTTCGGTTCTTAGCGGGGATCTCAATGATCTTATTGCGAACAATACCAGCTTGCTCAATCGTAAAACTTGCGATGGATTGCTTTGTATCAATAATGTCTGCCAGGCGTCGGAGATGAGTCTGATTTCGGGTATTCAAAGGTTGTTTCTGAATCACTTCAAACTCACGCTCGTAGCGTTCAATGAACTCGCCTAAAGTGGTGCTGTTCTGATCACAGATGGCAGGAGCTGGGCTGACTAGATGAGTTGGACCTGGTGATTCCTCTTTCATAAACCGCTCTGCCATTTCTAAGAGGACTTCGGGCGGTATACCTGCTTTTTGGAAGGCTAATATTGTATCCGGGTCAATACGTTTAGAGATTTCAGTAACTTTATTACCATTTTTATCAGCCACGGTCTTTGTGATCTTTTCAAAATTGAAAAGGGGTCCTTTGGGGAATTCCATGCCAGCCTTCGCTTTATCAATAATTTCGTTGACCTTGATAGCACACAGCCATTCGAGATGTAAAGCTTGCGTCTTATCACTTGTGTTCAAAGAGATTTTAATTTCGCGTCGGTTGAGTTTGGCTCGGAGATTTTTGGGAACTGCGCGGCGAAAATAGTAAATTCCGTTGCGTTTGTGTGGCATAGATGACTCCAAAATGAGTTGAGTCATCAATAAGTTTTGTACCAGCCGCTGTACCAGAAGATGTACCATCTGGTACATTTCTCTCGCACTCTAGCAGGTAATTATTTTTGTTTTATATAGCTTAAGTCTTGGTAGAGCTTTGTTTCAGCAATTGTGCTAAACCAAAAAATGTTGGTACCGAGGGCGAGAATCGAACTCGCACTTCCGAAGAAACCGGATTTTGAATCCGGCGCGTCTACCAGTTCCGCCACCCCGGCAACAAGCCGAGCATTATAACGAGGGCTGTCCGATTATGAAAGCCCGTTTTAACGTTTTGATGATATTTTCATAGCGGGAAGCGATATTACCTAACGAAAAACACAAGAGCTCTGCTATGATCTCGCCATGCAACGTACCGACTTTCAATTTGAACTCCCACCGGAGTTAATCGCCCAGTATCCGTCCAAACACCGAACTGCCAGCCGATTGCTGACACTTGGTGGAAATAATGGTGAGCTGGCTGATCGCCAGTTCAGTGACTTTCTGGAGTTACTCAAACCCAATGATCTATTGGTTTTTAATAATACCAAGGTCATTCCGGCCCGGTTATTAGGTGAAAAAGAAACCGGCGGTAAAATCGAGGTATTGGTAGAACGGGTTTTGGATGATAAACGTGTGCTGGCGCATATTCGCAGCAGCAAATCTCCCGGTGCGGGTCGAATTTTAATTCTGGAAACTGCGCTTCGGGTTGAGGTTCTTGGCCGTCAGGATGCGTTATTTGAACTTAAGTTTGATATAGAAGGCGATGTGATTGAGGCGCTCGAACAATACGGACGCTTACCTTTACCCCCTTATATAGAGCGTGAAGTTGATAAAAACGATCTGGATCGTTACCAAACCGTTTATGCCAAGCAAATCGGTGCGGTAGCTGCCCCGACAGCCGGGTTGCACTTTGATAATGAGCTGATGCAGCGTATCCGCGACAGTGGTATAGACATGACAGAAGTCACTTTGCATGTCGGAGCAGGAACATTTCAGCCGGTACGGGTTGAGGATATTCGTACGCACCAAATGCATTCTGAACGTATTGAAGTCAGCGAAACCGTTTGTGAAAAGGTTCGTCAAACCCGTGAAAAAGGTGGACGCGTTATTGCAATAGGTACCACCAGTGTTAGAGCATTGGAAAGTGCCTCACGTAGTGGCGAAATTGAGGCCTATTCTGGTGAAACAGATATCTTTATCTATCCGGGCTACCAGTTTTGTTCAGTAGATGCGATGGTCACTAACTTTCATTTGTCCGAATCGACTTTATTAATGCTGGTCTCAGCCTTTGCTGGACGCGACCATATAATGTCGGCCTACCATCACGCCATTGAGCAACGTTATCGTTTTTTTAGTTACGGTGACGCCATGTTTATTACCAGGAAAATTGCATGACTCTTTTAGACAAAGTTCGCTTTGTGCTGGTTGGCACTACACATCCGGGCAATATCGGTGCTTCTGCTCGAGCCATGAAAACCATGGGCTTATCAAACCTGCATCTGGTGTCGCCGAAAATATACCCCAGTGCCGAGGCGACAGCACGGGCTTCTGGAGCAGATGATGTGTTGGCCAAAGCAGTTGTGCATGACACCTTGCAATCGGCATTAACCGGTTGTCAGCATGTGTTTGGCATGAGTGCTCGGCTCAGACACCTTGCAGTACCATTAATGAACCCGCGCGAAGCGGTTGCCTCGCTTGAAAAATATAATGATGATACCCATATTGCAATTGTATTCGGGCGGGAGCATTCGGGCTTATCAAATGACGAACTGGATCTATGTCATACCTTGATAAATATTCCGGCAAATCCAGAATATAGTTCATTAAACCTGGCTGCTGCGGTTCAGGTTATGGCCTATGAATTACGTATGAGTTTCAATCCGACCATTGAACGAGGTCGTGTGGGAGAAGAACGTGAGGCCATTCACGCCGAAGATCTGGTGCATTTATATGACCATTTCGAACGCAGTTTGACCACCATCGGCTTTTTAGATCCGAGCAATCCACGTAATTTAATGCGGCGGATTCGTCGTTTATTTAATCGTGCAGACCTTGACCGGAATGAAGTTCAGATTTTGCATGGCATTTTGCGTGCAGCAGAGACCAAAGCGAGGAGTTCAAAATGAACGATCAATTACATGTGACCCGCTGGCAGCGTTTTAAAGAAGATATCTACTGTGTATTTGACAGAGATCCTGCGGCGCGCAATGTGTTTGAGATCGTCACCACTTATCCGGGTGTGCATGCATTAACACTGCATCGTTTCAGTCATTGGTTATGGAAAAAAGGCTGGATGTGGCTGGCGCGTTTTATGTCGACTATCGGTCGTTGGTTGACTGGCATTGAAATCCATCCGGGTGCCAAAATCGGTCGACGCTTTTTTATTGACCATGGCATGGGCGTAGTGATTGGTGAAACCGCCGAAATTGGTGATGATTGCACGCTCTATCATGGTGTGACATTGGGGGGCACCTCCTGGAAAGGTGGTAAACGCCATCCGACGTTAACTAACAATGTTGTTGTGGGTGCCGGGGCAAAAGTGTTAGGTCCCATTACTGTTCATGAAGGTGCTCGTATTGGTTCCAATGCGGTAGTGGTTAAAGATGTTGCAGCGAATGAAACCGTTGTTGGTATTCCGGGACGTGTAGTCAGAAGTCAGAAGAACCCCGACAAAAAAGCCCAGGAAAAGCTGGCGCAATCGGTTGGATTTGATGCATACGGTACCTCAACACAAACACCGGATCCGGTGGCATCTGCTATTCATGGATTGATTGAGCATATTCATTTAATGGAAAAGCGCATGGATGCCATGTGCCAGACAATTCATCGTTTAGGCGGCGAAATGCCGGATGTTTCTATGCCTGAACTTGAAGGATGCGAGTTGGATAAAGATCAGGATTCAGCTAAAGTTGACTAAAATAGTCGGGTATGGAAAACTATCAAAATAGTCAGTGATAGGAAATCAATATGCGCTTAACGACGAAGGGTCGCTATGCTGTGACAGCAATGCTCGATTTAAGTCTCAATTACGGTGTCGGCGCGATTACGCTTGCTGATATATCCGAGCGTCAGGGTATCTCGCTTTCCTATTTGGAACAGTTATTTGCCAGATTGCGTAAACAGGGGTTAGTCAGCAGTTCACGTGGTCCCGGCGGTGGTTATCGTTTAAGCCGGGCGGCTACCGAAATTACCGTGTTGGATGTGATTTCAGCGGTTGATGAAAAAGTCGATAGCACACAATGCCAGGGCAAACATAATTGTCATGCTGATGAGCAATGTGTCAGTCATGAGTTATGGCAAAGCCTGAGTGATCAGATTCGAGTCTATCTGGCAGGTATCACCTTGCATCATGTGGTAAATGACTACGAACGTAATCTTAACAACCGGGGTAACAGCGAAAAAGTCATCAAATTTGATGCGCTTTAATTTTCGTTACTGAGTCTTATGTCCTTTGCTTATTTAGATCACAATGCCGGAACCGGACTGGCTGAAGGCGTTCTGGATATGATGTTGCCCTATCTAAAACAGCAACAGGGTAATCCTTCCAGCAGCCATCGTTTTGGTCGTTATACGCTCGCGGCAATTGATCATGCACGACAACAAGTCGCTAATTTGGTTAATGTAGAAACCGATCAAATTATATTTACCAGTGGTGGCACAGAGTCGAATAATCAGGCCATTGGTGGCGTTGCTCAGATGTACGATTCCGGGCGAGTTTTAATTGGCAGTACCGAACACCCTGCTGTGCTTGAACCTGCCAAAAGATTACAACAGCAAGGTTTTGAAGTGTTGTTCATTCCGGTGAAAGCCGATGGACTGATCAACGTTGAAATATTTGAAACCTTACTGACCGAAGATACCCGTTTGGTGTCAGTGATGTGGGCAAATAATGAAACAGGCGTAGTACAGAATATAGCTCAGTTAACCGAGCTGACCAGGCAACGGGATATTGTATTTCACTGCGATGCGGTGCAGGCAGCCGGCAAGTTGGAAATTGATTTTCAGGCTGCTGGGATTCAGATGATGAGTCTGTCCGCACATAAATTTGGTGGTCCAAAAGGCGTTGGCGCGCTGATTGTTGATAAAAAACTGGACTGGCCTGCATATGTATTAGGTGGTGGTCAGGAACACGAAAAGCGCAGTGGTACTGAGAATGTTGCGGCAATAGTCGGGTTTGGTGCAGCGGCTGAAAAAGCCAAGCAGCAATTAACCCATTATCAGCATCATTGTCGTGAATTAAGAGATTTGCTGGAAATTCGCTTACGCGAAATACCAGGGGTTACGGTTTTTGCACAGTCAACAGAACGTCTGCCAAATACAGTGTTTTTTTCATTACAGGGGTTTGATTCCGACACCTTACTGATGTCACTGGATCGCAAGGGGTTTTCGGTTTCCAGTGGTTCAGCCTGTGGGACTGGACGACAAATACCAAGCCATGTGCTTAAAGCCATGGGTGTAGATGACATGACGGCATTAGGAGCTGTCCGGGTGAGTGTTTCATTAGAAAATACTACAGAACAAATTGAACAACTGGCAGTCGTAATTGAAAAAGAAGCCAGTCGTTTTAACCATTTGATGAACAGGTAATGAAATGACAACAATTACATTGACACAAACAGCAGTAAAACGCGTTCGCGACATGGTTGCCAAGCGTGACAGTGGCATTGGCTTACGAATAGGGGTAGTCAAAAGTGGCTGCTCAGGTTACAGCTATGCCCTTGATTACGCTGATAGCGTTGCGGCTAACGATATGATTATTGAGCAGGACGATGTCAAAGTCGTGGTAGATAAAGACAACCTGCCATTGTTGGAAGGCATGATTTTGGACTTTGTTAAGGAAGGACTGAACCAGAGCTTTAAATTCATAAATCCGAATGTCACCTCTGAATGTGGCTGTGGTGAGAGCTTCAGCGTAACAAAATAAAACGATTAATTTTTTATAATGAATACTGCCCGTCAAGTACGGGCAGTTTTGTTTTATCCCAACATTAAGCGTGATTTAATTCCGACCATGACCGAACTAAGCAATCTGCAATTTGATGCACAGCATTTGTGGCATCCCTATAGTAGCGTGGAAAACCCGCCGCTTTTACATGAAGTTGTTTCGGCAAAAGGCGTGTATTTAACACTGGCTGATGGTCGGGAAATCATTGATGGTATGTCCTCTTGGTGGTCAGCTATTCATGGTTACGGGCATCCACGACTCAATGCCGCAGCTAAAGATCAGCTCGATAAAATGTCGCATGTGATGTTTGGCGGCTTGACACATGATCCAGCCGTTAGTCTGGCGCGACGTTTAATCGATATCACCGATGATGCCCTGCAATATGTCTTCCTGGCAGATTCCGGCTCGGTGTCAGTCGAAGTCGCTATTAAAATGGCGATTCAATACTGGTTTGCACAAGGTAAAACGGAGAAACAGAAACTGCTTTCTCTAAGAAGCGGTTATCACGGTGATACCTTTGGAGCAATGGCGGTTTGTGATCCGGTTAATGGCATGCATTCCCAGTTTGCCAAAGTACTTCCACAACATCTGTTTGCTCCAGCACCCACCTGTCGTGACGATGTTGACTGGCATGACAGTGATATTGTAGAAATGCGTGCGTTAATTGAAGCCAACCATGAACTACTGGCGGCCGTTATTGTGGAGCCGTTGGTGCAGGGCGCTGGGGGAATGCGTTTTTATTGTCCGCAATATCTGCGTGAGCTTCGGACTTTGTGTGATAAGCATAATGTGTTGCTGATTTTTGACGAAATAGCCACCGGTTTTGGCCGGACCGGCGATCTGTTCGCTTATGAGACCGCTGGTGTTGTGCCAGATATTTTATGCCTGGGTAAGGCACTGACAGGGGGGTACATGACATTGGCGGCTACTCTATGCCAAACCAGAGTGGCGCAAGGGATCTCAGCCGACGGACAGGGCGTATTGATGCATGGCCCAACCTTTATGGGTAACCCGTTGGCATGTCGCGTAGCCTGTGAAAGTATTGATGTATTACTTGAATCAAACTGGCAACAAAGTGTACGGGCAATTGAAGCTCAGCTTAGGAATGAGCTGAATGAACTATCTTCTCACTCACTGGTTAAAGATGTTCGGATTAAAGGTGCGATTGGTGTGGTAGAGCTGAATCAGCCTTTGGATAAATTTATGGACTGGCTGCCAGGATTTATTGTGGAACAGGGCGTATGGATAAGACCATTTCGCTCGATGATTTATGTCATGCCGCCTTATATCATTACCTCGGAGCAGTTAACCACGTTGACTACCGCAATAAAGTCTATCGTGAATAAGTTGGATGAATCAGTAAAATCCTGAGTCCGATCAAGTTTATGCCTGATAGTTTTCTTTATATTGCGGCGTAATATCTTCTCCACGTTATCCAGAAAAAACGGATAGCGATACCCTTAAAATAGAATGGAGAAATGATTATGTGGACTAAACCAGAATATTCAGATATGCGTTTCGGTTTTGAAGTAACAATGTACATCTGCAACCGTTAATAGCGGTTCAAATGTACTTTAAAAGCCTCTGAAGCTTAGCTTCAGGGGCTTTTTTCATTCAGGCTGCATAGCAATCGTTTAATCCGATTATATTAATAGAATTAAGTTGTTTGACCGTTGCATCATCGAACCATAGAATAAACATTGTCGCTTTTGACAATCAACAAGGAGTAGACCATGTCGACTTTGATTAATACAACCGTTAAACCATTTAAAACCACTGCATTTCACAAAGGCGAATTCATACCTGTTACTGATGCTGATTTGAAAGGTAAATGGTCAGTAGTATTCTTTTACCCAGCTGATTTCACCTTTGTTTGCCCGACTGAACTGGGTGACTTGGCCGACCATTACGCAAAACTGCAGGAAATGGGCGTTGAAGTTTATTCAGTATCCACTGATACCCACTTCACACACAAAGCATGGCACGATGCTTCTGAAACCATCAAGAAAATCAACTTCCCAATGCTTGGTGATGCAACCGGTGCTATCAGCCGTAACTTTGAAGTCATGATTGAAGAAGAAGGTCTGGCACTGCGCGGCACATTTGTTATCGACCCAGAAGGTGTGATCAAAGTGTCTGAAGTTCACGATCTGGGGATCGGCCGTAGTGCAAAAGAACTGGTTCGTAAAATCCAGGCAGCTCAGTATGTTGCCTCACATGATGGTGAAGTATGCCCAGCTTCATGGCAGCCAGGTGAAGAAACCTTGTCTCCATCTCTGGATCTGGTTGGTAAAATCTAAAGAAAATCTGAAGCAAGTTTTCGTTTAATTTTACGACAACTTCTCACGAAATTCTTGATCCGTTGGATCAGTGTGTCCGGGCCGACCGGTCCGGACATCACCCAAATACTTTATAGAATTTTAGACAGGCAGGTGCCTTATGTTGGATGCTAATATTGCTGCACAATTAAAAACTTATCTGCAGAATCTGCAACGCCCGGTTGAGATCATTGCGTCACTGGATGATGGCAAGAAATCTCTGGAAATGCGTGAGTTGCTGGTGGAAATTGCTGATATGTCAGACAAAGTCAGCTTTTCTGATGCCGATAATGATGCACGTAAACCTTCATTCCGAATTAAACAGCCTGAGGGGCAGGAACAAATCCGTTTTGCCGGAATCCCAATGGGCCATGAGTTTACCTCACTAGTTTTGGCATTGTTGCACACTGGTGGGCATCCGATGAAGACTGAGCCTGAAGTGATTGAACAAATCAAACAGCTTGACGGCGAGTTTGTATTTGAAACCTATATTTCACTTTCATGCCAGAACTGTCCTGAAGTGGTACAAGCGCTTAATCTGATGGCGGTGTTGAATCCAAATATTCATCACACTATGATCGATGGCGCGCTGTATCCGGAAGAAGTCGAAGCACGCCAAATTATGGCAGTGCCGACTGTTTACATGAATGGTGAGGTCTTCGGTCAGGGACGTATGAGCCTGACAGAAATTATTGGCAAATTGGATACGGGTGCCATTAAACGTGAAGCAGAAAAAATCAGTCAGCGTGACCCTTATGATGTATTAATTATTGGTGGTGGTCCTGCAGGGGCTTCTGCATCAATTTATGCATCACGTAAAGGTATTCGTACCGGTATTGTGGCTGAACGTTTTGGTGGGCAGGTGATGGATACGCTGGCGATTGAAAACTTTATTTCAGTCAAAGAGACCGAAGGGCCAAAATTGGTCGCCGCACTTGAAGAACACGTCAAAGAATATGATGTAGACGTGATGAAGTTACAGCGCGCCAACAAATTAAGTCAGAAAGGCAAAATGCTTGAAGTGGAATTGGAAAGTGGTGCCACACTGACCAGCAAGTCAATCATCATTGCGACCGGTGCTCGGTGGCGTGAACTGGGCGTGCATGGTGAAGCAGAATACCGTGGTCATGGCGTTGCCTATTGCCCTCACTGCGATGGTCCGTTATTTAAAGGTAAACATGTTGCGGTAATTGGCGGCGGTAATTCCGGTGTCGAAGCCGCAATTGATCTTGCCGGTATTGTTGGACATGTGACCTTGCTGGAATATGCCGATCAACTGAAAGCCGATGCGGTATTGCAGAAAAAACTGCATAGTCTGAATAATGTAACAGTAATTATTGGTGCGCAAACCACCGAAATTACTGGCGATGGCAAGAAAGTGAACGGTCTGAATTATAAAGATCGTGCGACTGAGGAATCGCATCATGTCGAGCTGGCTGGCGTGTTTGTGCAGATTGGTTTGTTACCCAACACCGACTGGTTAAAAGACACGCTCACATTGAGCAAATACGGTGAGATTGAAATTGATTCTCACGGTGCCACCTCAATGCCCGGCGTCTTTGCTGCCGGTGATGTAACGACCATTCCATACAAACAGATCATTATGGCAATGGGCGAGGGTGCCAGAGCGGCCCTGGGTGCTTTTGATTATCTTATTCGTAATGAATTTGATGACAAGGATAAAGCAGCTTAACCTTGTTTTCCGTTAATCAGAGTTCATTCCGCCTCGTCAATTAAGTCGCGCAGGTTTAACAACTTCATGCGAATGGCGAGGCGGGTGAGTTCGATATCTGAGTTCACCTCAAGTTTGCGTTTAATAATGTAATGCGAATTTGAGACAGTTTTCGGACTGATATTCAGAATGTCAGCTATCTGTTGGTTATTCTTGGCTTCCAATAATAAACGCAAAATTTCAAACTCCCTGACCGTTAAATCATCCAGCCTGGCTTTGTCCTGACCAAGTTTTTCTACGGCCAGTGCCTGAGCCACATCGGGACTGAGACTGAGTTTGTTTTCATAGACCTGATAAATTCCGTGTATTAATAAAGTCGGATCGCTGCTTTTGGTGACATAACCCAGCGCACCAGCTCGAATTGCTTGTAATGCAAAGCTGGGGTTCTGATGCATGCTAAACACCAGAATACGTGCCTGACCATCATATTGTCTGATGCGTGAAATGGCTTCCAGACCACTTTGTCCTGGCATGGATATATCCATAATAACCACATCAGGCTGGAAAGTTTTGTAATTCTGATATGCTTCGGCGGCATCACGGGCATCTGCTATTACAGTTAAATTAGGTTGTTTTTGTAATAAAGAGCGGTAACCTTCACGCACAATGGCATGGTCATCGACCAACAAAATTTGAATCGATTTTTCAGACATGGTGTTGCTCCGCTTTAGCTGCAGGTGGTGAATTAACCGGTAAATTGATTAGCAGTTTCAATCCACCTTGTCTCTGGATGTCCATGATAACTTTACCGCCCAAAGCATTAACCCTTTCCGATATCCCTAATAAGCCCACGCCAATATGCTGATTAAAACTGTCACGTTTGGCTTTACCATTATCCTCAACCTGCAGGGTTAATTGATTTTGATGAACATATTTCAACTTGATGTTCGCTTCACTGGCATCTGCATGCTTGGCAATATTGGTCAGTGCTTCCTGCACAATCCGATAGAGATTGACCGGTAAGGGCTCTGGCAAGGAATCAACTCCATCGTCTATTTGAAGATTAAATCGGGTTTCTCCACCAGTGCGCTGATTCCAGCTTTTTATCAGTTTTTCCAGACTTCTTGTTAGTCCCAGCTCATCGACATCTGCTGGACGTAAACGGGTTAATAATCCACGCAAAGCTGACATCATATGGGCTGTTATATGACTGATACCCTCGGTTTCACTGATAATTGAAGGACAATCCTTACGCGCAGTCTGACTGATAGAAGTGGTTAATGCATTAATACCTGCAAGACACTGACCGAACTCATCATGTAGTTCTCGACTGATAAAACGATGTTCTTCTTCCTGTGCATTGATCAATTTCAGTGCGAGTTGGCGGTTCTCATCCATAATCTGTTGCTGGGTGGAGGCCAGCGCATTGATTGCTTCACTGGTACGCCGCCATTCGCCTATTTCAAAACTGGGAATACGGGTCTGCAACTCGCCATGGCGCATTTTTTCCAGACCATGAACGATAAGCTGTGCCGGGCGCAGCATCCGGTGAATGGTCATAAACACCAACAACGATACAGCCAGAATACTGACCGATAAAATACCGAACACTGCACGCAGGTTACTCCAGGCACGGGCAATCTCGGTTTCCATATTCAGCGAAACAATAATGTTGCCATAGGTGATGGCATTAAAAGAAAACCGCCGACTGGATTCATAGTTTGGTTGAAAAAGCTGTTGATATACTTCACCAAACCATTGAGGCCAACGTGTTTCATCATGAACAACTTCATTACACAAACTACGGCGACGGCTTTCCGTGCGTGATAAAAACTGGACACACGAGCCTGGTACGCCATTCAGTTGCTGCAAAATATTGGTATCGGGGAATGCAACCGAGTAATCATAACGAGAAAACATTTTCAGTAACTGCTGAGTCAGTTGCTTTTCAATACGCAAAGCAGTCAGATCGGCTTCCATTTTGGCTTGTTGATCGGTCTGATAAAGCACATACCCAGCACTAACGACCAGACAGACAAAGCCTATCAGCATGATTCTAAAGAAAAGCTGTAGTCTGAGATTCATCATGTATCCATCTAAACAATCGCTATAGTCTAGGCGCAGATATAGGCTCTGCAAAGCTGAACCACAGTTAACGGGATATTTGCCCGACGTCCATGGGCAAATATCTGATGTGTGATACTGGCTTTCACTGTTTAATAAGCAACGTTATGCATATAAAGCTGATACAACATTTTATGTACTTATGGAGTATTTATTTTAAATCTATTGTTAGTTAGCTGGTTCCACATTTTGATATTCAGTGATAAATTCCTGTGATAACAAAACACCAAAGCTTACCAGGGCTTTTGATCTTTCATCTCCGCCTTGCAGGATGAAAAAATAGCCGCCAGCAGTGGTGGATATGAAAGATAAACAAGCCCTAGTCAAACGATAAAAATCAAAACTAAACAGTAAATAACTGGGATTTTCCAGCATTTACTGTCAGTCTACGGTTTTGCTCGCTTTGCAAAGATGCGTTAGATAAGTAGCCTTCATTTGAAAAATGATTTTCGAATAAGGCTCAAAATAAAAAATTACCTATTAAAGGGGAGAGAGAATGTCGGATAAGCAGCAATTAGCTACTGCTCGTGAACATGCATTGGCACTGGAAAAGGTCGTCAATAATGTGGTGATTGGTCAGCAGCAGGCGATTCGTTTGATCCTGATCGCATTGCATGCTCGCGGTCACGTACTGCTTGAAGGTGGTGTTGGTGTAGGGAAAACTACGTTGTTACGGGCTTTCTCCAAAGCATTGGGTGGGGCATTTGGTCGTATCGAAGGTAGTGTGGATTTAATGCCTAACGATCTGCTTTACAGTGCTTGGGTAAATGCGGATGGAAAACCGGTAATCGAACCCGGTCCGCTGATTGCCAAAGGCGAGGAAACGGCGGTGTTTTTCTTTAATGAAATCAACCGTGCCCGTCCCCAGGTTCAGTCCCTGCTGCTCAGAGCGATGGCCGAGCGCAGTGCTGAAGCGTTTGGTAAAGAGTATCGTTTTCCACACATGATCGTTTTTGCTGATCGCAATGCGGTGGAAAAAGAGGAAACATTTGAACTCAGTGCTGCAGCGCGAGATCGTTTCCTGTTTGAGATTAATATCAGTCGACCACTTGAAGATGAGCAGCGTCGTAAACTGATTTTTGATCCGGCGTTTCATGATGTGGATGAATTACTGAGTTCAATAGGCGATCCTCTGCTGAACTATCGTGACTTGAATGCTCTGGATCGGGATATCCAGAATAGTGTTTATGTTTCTCCGGAAATTGAAAACTATGTAGTACGGTTATGGGATGCCAGCTGGGAACCGCATAAACTGGGTATTACCTTACCCGATGTCTATGTCGAGGATCTGGTGGTTGCCGGCGCCAGTGTTCGTGGTATGTCAGCGATGGTTCGTGCAGCCAAAGTCTGTGCCTGGCTGGAAGGACGTGATCATGTGATGCCTGACGATATTCATTTTGTGTTACTGCCATCACTGACTCATCGCGTATTCCTGTCACCGGTTTATGATGGCCGTCGTGAGCAGTTGATGCCACAGTTTGTACAGGCGTTACGCGACCATATCGCTACGCCGTAAGCGGGCATCATCATGAAGCCTATTCAACCTCAGGAATTTAGCTACCGCTTTCCAGATAAGGTTTTCGGACATGTGCCAGGTGCACATAATGGAACCGCAATGGGAAGTGGTGATCGTTTTGCCGGTTTTGCCGATTTGTTTGATTACCCCGATCCACGGCGTTTGGATGTGCGTGCCAGCTTACGCACTAATATTGCCGATTCCGCCTTAGGTAATCAGGAACGCTGGCTGGTACGGCGTTATCAGCAACGCTCTTCAATTACCTTGTGGCTACTTGCCGACTTGAGTAGATCAATGTCGGTTTCCAGTGTCAGTAATGAACGGGTGGCGCGTCTGGCGCACATGATTGCTCACAGCTCTATTGGCTTTGGCGATCGATTTGCCATGGCTGGATTTGATGCCATGTGGCGCAAAGATGTTTCAGTGATGCCTACCAGACAACGGAGTATGCCTGCCTTGGCTGCTGAAAAAATCATTCATGCAAGCCCCCCTTCAGAGCCAGGCGCAGCGGGTTTATTTGATGCTGCAGATTTGATTACCAGCCCTAAAGCTATGGTGTTTATTGCGTCAGACTTTTGTTGTGATATTGACCTGGTGGATCGCACTTTACGCAAGTTGGCACATTACACGGTGATACCTATCGTCTGGCAACATGATGAAGTGGATCATCTGCCTTCACATGCCGGTTGGACCGAAACCCGGGATTCTGAGACCGGAAAACGTCATAGCGTTTGGATTCGGCCAGGTATCAAAAAACGTTGGCAGCAGCAATTAGATGAACATTTTGAGAAATTGACGGCCTGTTTTATGCGCTATCGCGTTAAGCCGCTTTTTGTCTCTGGAGAGGTCACCCCACAACAGTTGACCCAGTATTTCTCCGCCATGAAAAAATCATAGGAATGCACATAATGCGCCGTTGGATCCTCTTTATCAGTTTTATTTTCAGCAGTCAGCTCATGGCTCAGGATGTGTCCATCAATATGGATCGCAGTTGGGGTCTGTTGATTGGTGACATTGTAACGACCAGCATTGTCTTGCCGATAAGCGTCAGTGATATTGATGCTGACAGTTTGCCGCAATTGAACAAACGGCATGGGCCATGGCTTAATTTGATGCAGGTTTCCAGTAACAATAATGTGCTTGAGCTGCAGTATCAGTTAGTTAATGTTCCTGCTGAAACACGCACATTACAGACTCCCACCTATACATTCAGAACTAATGCGGGTGAGTTGCTGAATATCCCATCAGCCGAGTTTTCTGCCGGGTCATTTTTGAATGCCACAGCAGAAAATGCGATGGAAATTCCGTTGCGTGGTGATCAGCAATTACTCCCTGCAGACTTTGCTCCGCTGCAAAAACAACTGACTTATGCTATTGCCGTCGCTTTGATTACGGCACTTATTTGGCTCGTTTGGCATATTGGCTTGCGCCCTAGCAAACGACTGCCGTTTGCTAGAGCCGTTTTTTCAATGAACAAATTACGCTGGTTTGGTCATAAAGACGTGGATGCTGCCACACGCGTTATGCATCACGCATTTAATGACAGTGCCGGCACTGTGGTGATTTACAGTCAGATTCAGCAATTGTGGGATGCCTGTCCATGGTTAGCTGATTTGCAGCCAGAGATTACCGGGTTTTATCAGCAATCAGCATCACATTATTTCAGCCGCGATCCTCAGCAAAATGCAGATTTTGACAGTTTGATTAAACTGGCTCGTGCCTGCCGGGCGAGGGAGAAAATGGCATGATGCTGTTTGGGCTCGAATGGGCTTTCCCCCTGGTACTGTTGTTATTACCGATGGCGTTATTGCCATGGTTTAATAACAATCTGGATAAAACGGTGGCCTGGACAGCGCTTGTTCCACACGACCCGTTATCCCGAACCATTAGCCTGGCGCTGAAAGTGTTATCTTCCATTGTTATTGCTGCCTTATTACTGGCTGTTGCCAGCCCGGCTATACCGGAACGTACCGTTGAGCGGTTTGGTGAAGGAGCAGAGATTGTATTGCTGCTAGATCGCAGTCGCAGTATGGATGATGCGTTTGCTGTGACCACTCAGGCGGCCAATTATTCAGTTGCAGGGGACAATTCGAAACGCCGGGTTGCCCGAACCTATCTGACTGAGTTTGTGAAGAAACGTCCTGATGATCGGTTTGGTTTTGTATTTTTCAGTACTAACTCCATCAACCTGCTGCCGCTGACTTATAGCAAGGAGGCCATTCTGGCCACCATTGAGGCCAATTCATTAGGCAAAGGCCTGTCAGATACCAATCTCGCTGATGCGTTAATGAATTCGGCTTTAATGTTTGAGGATCAGCCTTATCGAGGTTCACGTATTGTATTGCTGGTCTCTGATGGCGGTCAGTTAATGACCGATGAAGCCATGGAATTAATCACCAAACGTTACAAAGAAATGAATCTAAGTATTTACTGGATTTATCTTAAGGCCAGACAGGAAATGACGCTGGAACCCTCGGAAAATGACAATATTCTCTATACCGATCTGCCCGAACGTAAGGTTCACGAGTTCTTTAAAGGCATTGGCATCCCTTATCGGGCATTTGAGGCCGGTTCACTGGATGAGTTTGCCAAGGCGATGGATGAAATTGACGAGCAACAGTATCAGACCTTGATTGTCGAAGAGCTGGTGCCTCACGAACCCAAAGCAGACTTGTTTTTATGGTTAGCGTTGCTCGCCATGCTGCCGTTGGCAAGTTCACATCTATACAGTTACTGGGGAGTTCGAAAAGCACATGAGTAACACATTAAAATTATTACGCTGGGTGTTGCTGTCGATTTTTGTTATCAGCATTGTTGTGATGTTGCTTTCAAGTTGGCAGTTATGGCAACAAAAAAGAGTTGAAGCCTTTGTTACAGCTCCTGAACAATATGAAATGATTCCGGATCATCCTCGGGCACATTTTGCACAAGGCCGCTATCTGGTTGAACAAAACGAGAACGATGCAGCTTTAGAGCAATACACGTTGGTGCTTGGCAGCCAGCAAACAGAATGGTTACCTGCTGCCTATTTCAATCGTGGCAACATCAATTTACGTGAAGCGATGGCAATGGATGGCAACGATCCGCAGATGATTCCACTGGTTGAATTAGCTAAACAGGATTACCGCAGTGCGTTGAAACAACAGCCGGAATTCTGGGATGCCCGCTTTAATCTTGAGGTCGCATTGCGTTTAGTGCCCGAAGATCCTGAAGTAAATGGTAATTTTAAAAAGCAGGAAATCTACAGCGAGCGCAGTATTGAAACCAAGGCATTCAAGGTTGATTTGCCATGAGTCTGAGTTATCCCAAACGGATATTTTTAACCGCTCTGGTCATGCTGATCAGTTTGTTAATGATTATGGCGGCGCTATGGTTACCTCAGGTTGATCGTGAAATAGAGGTAATGGACAGTCTGTTTGTTATTGATATAACAGACAGCATGAATGTTGAAGATGTCAGCTTTGGCAATGAAACCATTAATCGACTGGAATGGGCCAAGGAATATACGCGTCAGTCAATTTTGAGTATGCCATGTGGTTCTCATGCTGGTCTGGCGATTTTCAGCGAAGCCCGCAGCCTGATTCTGATGACACCGGTGGAAGTTTGCGCCAATTATCACGATCTGATGCAGATGTTGTCGCAGTTTCGTCCAACGATGGCATGGGCTCGCTCCAGTGAAGTATCCAAAGCGCTCTACACGGCCATTCGTCAGGCCAAAGAAATTACCCCACAACCTACTGTGGTTTTTTTAACTGATGGTCACGAAGCGCCACCGGTTCATGAAACACTTTTCCCCAAATTTACTGACACACCAGGCGAAGTACCTGGGGTGATTGTCGGTATTGGTGGGAGTGATCTGGTACCTATTCCAAAAACCAATGAGTTTGGTGAAATAGAAGGATATTGGGAAATAAACGAGGTTATGCATAAAGATGTTTATGCTTCGAGTCGAGGAGATGCGGCCGAGTTGAATGATAACCGCCCACGGACAGAACATTTATCTTCTCAGAAGAAATCCCATATGGAAACCGTGTCAAGACGGGTTGGCTTTGAGTTTATCTCGTCCCCAAAATCCCCACAGAATCTGATCAAAGAAATGCAGAAGATCTCTGAAACCCGTCAGCAACCAGTCAAATATGACTTGTTTGTCTGGTTGGCATCAATCGCATTGATTTTACTGCTTCTGGTATTTTTACCCTACAGTATGTTCACCAAACAGCATGAGTAAGTTGCTGTTTACTTATTTTGTCAAGCGAAATGGAATTTCAATATTGAAACTTCTCTGACCTGTTTGATTGTCTGTAAGGTATGAGCTGGTCACATCCATATCTGCTTTATTTATTGCCACTGGCGTTGCTGCCATGGCTAAGTCGAAATACTGAAAAACAAATTGTCTGGGAATCATTATTACCTCAGGATGTTGTTTCCACGGTTATTGGTTATACACTGCGGGTAGTGGCATCAATCGTTATTGCTGCATTAATTATGGCAGTTGCCGAACCGCATATACCTGAACATACTGTGCAACGCAGCGGTCAGGGAGCAGAAGTGATTATTCTGCTGGATCGCAGCCGCAGTATGGATCAGCCATTTGCTCGCCGTCATACCTATCGTCTCTCCACTAAAATGAATTTCAAGGAAAGTAAACGTAGTGTCGCCCGTTATTATTTGACCGAGTTTGTCTCCAGTCGTCCTGATGACCGCTTTGGCTATGTGTTTTTCAGTGAGCAGGCAAGCGGAATTTTGCCGTTGACCTACAGTAAGGAAACCACACTGGCCACCATTGAAGCAGGGGGATTGGGCCGCGGATTGACCAAAACGGATATCTCTGTGGCATTAAAAAAAGCCGGTGAAATGTTTGAGGGAGAAGTCTATCGGGGAGCGCGAATTGTGTTGCTGATTTCTGATGGTGGACAAATTTTATCCGCTGAGCAGGAACAACGGATCAGCCAGATATTACAGGACAATAATCTAAGCTTGTATTGGATCTATCTGCGTTCCGTAAGTGGCATGACGCTCGACGAAATGCCCGGTGAAAGCGTGCTCTGGCAAGGAGCGCCTGAAAGACACTTACATACTTTTTTCAAAAGTCTGGCGGTTCCATATCAGGCTTTTGAGGCGGGTTCCCTCGATGAATTTGCAGCAGCCATGAAGAATATAGACCAACAGCATTATCAGACTTTATTAGTCGAACGCAAAATGCCACGTGAATCACTGGCAGATTATTTCCTCTGGGTAGCAATGGTAGGGTTGTTGCTGCTGACTGCATCACAGATATACACTTGGTCTGGTGTCTCGCGTGCGTATCGTTCAACACGCCATTGATGTTTCTTGCAAAGCAGGCTGAATTTAAATCTAACCATGGCAAATCATTTTCTCGACATTTCTCTGTCTCAGCAACGTTGCCAGCTAAAACGGGATGATGAGGTGCTGTTTTCTGCATCTGTTTCTACGGCTTTAAATGGACCCGGTGAACATGAAGGTTCAGGATGCACTCCTAGAGGCTGGCATATAATCAGGGCATGTATAGGTGACGGCCAACCGGTTAATACAGTGTTTCGTGGCAGACGCCCCACCGGCGAAATTTTTTCACCACAGCTGGCGGAACAGTTTCCCGATAAAGACTGGATTTTAACACGCATACTCTGGTTAAGCGGACTGGAACTTGGCAGGAATCGACTGGGAAATGTTGATACAATGCGTCGCTATATTTACATACATGGCACACCGGATAGCGAGCCAATGGGTATCGCTGAATCCCACGGTTGTATCCGCATGCATAATCAGGATTTGCTGACGTTGTTTGATCTGGTCAAACCCGGTTTGAAAGTCCTCATTCACGAATAAGGTAATTACATGACATTAGGCCCGTTGATGGTGGATCTGATCGGGGTAACGATCAGTGAGAAAGAAAGAGAAATTCTTCAACATCCATTGGTTGGTGGCGTCATCCTGTTTAGCCGTAATTATGAATCTCCAGAACAAATTGCTGCACTGACATCTGAAATCCATGCAATACGTCAACCACATCTCATCATTGCTGTGGATCATGAAGGTGGGCGGGTACAACGTTTTCGTGAAGGCTTCAGCCGTCTTCCGCCTGTTGGCACGTTGGGACAGCATTACATGCAACATCCTCAACAGTCCCTTAAACAAGCTGAAGTGACCGGCTGGTTAATGGCGGCAGAGCTTCGTGCCGTGGGAGTAGATTTCAGTTTTGCACCGGTTCTGGATCTGGATTACGGCGTCAGTGAAGTGATTGGTGACCGTGCGTTTCATCGAGATCCCCAAGCGGTCACCAAACTGGCTGCTGCCTATATCAGCGGCATGAAACAGGCTTACATGGCTGCAGTTGGTAAACATTTTCCCGGTCATGGGGCAGTGGAAATCGACTCGCATTTAGGTTTGCCGGTCGATAAACGCCATCTGGAAGATATGTGGCAAGCCGATATGCTGCCATTTCGGCAACTTTGCTCTCAAACGTTGGCGGGCATCATGCCAGCACATATAGTTTATGAAAAATGTGACAGTTTGCCGGCTGGTTTTTCACCTTATTGGATCCAGGAAATTCTGCGTAAGCGAATGGGTTTCCAGGGCGCAGTAATCAGTGATGATCTAAGTATGGCTGGGGCTGCGATTATGGGCGATAGTACAGCTCGTGCAGAAGCCGCTTTAGCGGCGGGGTGTGATTTGTTGCTGCTTTGTAATAACCCCTCAGAAGTTGAAAGCGTGCTGGATAATCTCAAATGTGAGGTCGATCCGCTCAGGCATATGCGTCTGGTACGACTGCATGGTCGTCACCCGATAGACCGCGAAACGCTAATGGCCAGCGAGCAATGGAAACAGGCAGTTTATACCGTTGCCAACTATGCACCAGATACCGATCGGCAACTGGATCTTGCCTGATATTTTTTCGGTAGATTCATCTTCTGCTGCCTATCGGCAGTGTTATCATTTTGCTTTGAATTAAAAAACTGTCTAATGACCTCGCAATTCGTACACCTGCATTTACACACTGATTATTCACTGGTTGACGGACTGGTCCGTATCAAACCTCTGGTCAAGGCAGCGGCTGCCTCTGGCATGCCTGCAATTGCTATAACCGATCAACATAACCTGTTTGCCGCTGTCAAACTCTATAGTGCGGCAATGCAAGCCGGGGTCAAACCCATTCTGGGCGCCGATATCCGGCTGCGTGACAGCAACGACAGTAAAAAAAGCATGCGAATGGTACTGCTGTGCAGCACCATGGAGGGCTACCACAACCTGTCACGGTTAATTTCAAGAGCCTATACCGAAGGACAGCATCTGGGTGTGCCAATGCTGGAACCTGAATGGCTTGATGGACAAACTGACGGGTTGATTTGTTTAAGTGGTGGGCGTGAAGGGGTGTTAGGTCGAGATCTGTTGGGGGGGCGACAAACAGAAGCTGAACAATTAGCCAGACATTGGATGCAATTGTTTCCCGATCGGTTTTATCTGGAGCTGGTGCGTACTGGCCGTGATGATGAAGAACGCTATATTCAACAGGCGTTGCAACTGGCCAGTGAGCTAGACTTGCCAGTAGTGGCGACCAACGATGTGCGCTTTTTAACCCCGGATCAGTTTGAAGCCCATGAAGCCAAGGTCTGTATTAACGAAGGCCGGTTGTTGGATGACCCACGTCGCCCAAGAATGTATTCCGAACAGCAATATCTGCGTAGCCCTGAAGAAATGGTGCGTTTATTTGCTGATATTCCGGAAGCCATTACCAATACGGTTGAAATCGCCAAACGTTGTAATGTTGAATTAACACTGGGTGAGCATTACCTTCCGGATTTCCCGGTACCTGATGGCATGACGCTGGCTGAATTTTTCTCCAAGGAATCATTTGAGGGGCTTGCTGAACGCTTACCAGTATTGTTTCCGGATGAGACAGAGCGTGAACAAAAGCGCGCTGAATATGAATCACGGCTACAGATTGAACTCGACGTTATCAATGAAATGGGTTTTCCCGGCTACTTTTTAATCGTTGCCGACTTTATCCGCTGGGCCAAAAACAATGGGGTTCCGGTTGGACCGGGACGGGGTTCCGGTGCTGGCTCTCTGGTGGCCTATGCATTAAAAATTACCGATATTGATCCGCTGCAATACGACTTGCTGTTTGAACGGTTTTTGAATCCGGAACGGGTATCATTGCCTGACTTTGACGTCGACTTTTGCATGGATGGCCGTGATCGCGTTATCGATTATGTATCCCGGCATTATGGCCGGGATCATGTCTCGCAGATTATTACCTTCGGTACTATGGCGGCCAAGGCGGTATTACGCGATGTTGGTCGCGTTTTAGGTCATCCTTATGGCTTTGTTGATCAATTGGCTAAACTGGTGCCATTTGAACTGAAAATGACGCTGAGCAAGGCACTGGAACAAGAGCCGCAGCTTAAAGAACGTTATGATAAGGAAGAAGAAGTTCGTAACTTGATCGATCTGGCATTGCAGCTGGAAGGTCTGACCCGAAACGTCGGTAAACATGCCGGTGGTGTGGTTATCGCACCGAAAAAACTGACTGATTACACCCCGCTATATTGTGAACAGAATGGTGCCGGACTGGTGTCACAATATGATAAAGACGACGTTGAAAGTGTCGGTCTGGTTAAATTCGACTTTCTGGGTCTGAAAACCCTGACCGTTATTGACTGGGCGGTTAAAAACGTAAAAGCGGTTTTGCCAGCTGAAGAAGCGGATAAGATTGATATCGCCATTCTGCCATTGGATGACAAGCCCAGTTACGACTTGTTAAAACGGTGTGAAACCACGGCGGTATTCCAATTGGAATCGCGTGGTATGAAAGAGCTTATCAAGCGACTGCAACCGGATAATTTTGAAGATATTATCGCGTTGGTGGCATTGTTCCGACCTGGGCCGTTGCAGTCGGGCATGGTAGATGACTTTGTTAATCGCAAACATGGCCGTGCCAAAGTCGATTATCCACATCCTGATCTTGAACCCGTTCTGAAACCTACCTATGGCGTCATTGTTTATCAGGAACAGGTTATGCAGATCGCCCAGGTTCTGGCGGGCTATAGCCTGGGTGAAGCCGACATGCTGCGCCGGGCGATGGGTAAGAAAAAACCCGAAGAAATGGCCAAGCAACGACAGATTTTCCTGGAAGGTGCTAAAAATCGAGGCATTGAGGAAAACACTGCAGGACCGATTTTTGACTTAATGGAAAAGTTTGCTGAGTACGGTTTTAACAAATCGCATTCAGCTGCTTATGCATTGGTTGCCTATCAAACGGCCTGGCTGAAAGCCCATTATCCAGCAGCGTTTATGGCGGCAGTATTATCAGCGGATATGGACAACACCGATAAAGTCGTCGGCTTGATTGATGAATGTCGTGATATGAATCTGACGGTATTACCGCCGGATGTTAATTTCAGCAAAATCCAGTTTACCGTAGAAAACGAAACCACCATCCGTTACGGCATGGGCGCAATAAAAGGCGTGGGTGAATCAGCCCTGGCCGGTATCGTTTCAGAACGCGAGCAGGGGGAAGCATTTACCTCATTATTTGATTTTTGTCGTCGAGTAGAGCTGAAAAAAATTAACCGCCGGGTAATGGAATCGCTGGTTAAAGCTGGCGCATTTGATTCGCTTGGCGGACATCGTGCCAGTCTGGAATCCAGCCTCAGCCGGGCGATGCAGATTGCAGAGCAGCATCGGCGTGATGCCGCCAGTGGACAGAATGATTTGTTTGGCCTAGCTGAGCCGTCCCATGCTGATCAACCGCAAACCGATTTACTGGAAGATGTGCCTGAATGGCAGGAAGAGCAGTTATTACGTGCTGAAAAAGAAACACTGGGGTTATATTTAAGTGGGCACCCGATCGATCGCTATGCTGATGAGCTGGCCCAATTTATTCCAAAAAAAATCAGTGAACTGGATGCGCCTGAATCCAAAGGCTATCAACGTAATGAAATTCCATTACTGACTGCCGGGTTGATCGTGGCAATTCGTACGATGAAATCCAAAAATGGCAGCCGGATGGCATTTATTACTCTGGATGATCAGACAGCCCGCCTTGAAGTACGGGTTTTTGGCGAGGTCTATGAGCAATATCAAAGTGTTATACAACCGGATAAATTGGTGGTGATTCAAGGAAAGATTGGTCAGGATAATTTCAGCGGTGGTCTCGCTGGTACAGCAGAGTCCGTTTATGATTTACAGAAAGCCCGTGAATTATTTGGTAAGTCAGTACAATTGACGGTGAAACAGCAGGGTGAGGACGCACAATGGATCTCGCAGATGCAAGCCGTGATGTCACCCTTCTGCGGTGGCGTCATCCCAGTGGAGCTCAAGTACCATAATCAGAATGCTGAAGTAATGATTCGACTGGGTCATGACTGGCAAATCACCCCATCGGATACCCTGTTGAAAGAGCTGGCGGATTTACCGATTAGTGAAACTGTGACGGTGCGCTATTAAGCGACTTAATCGGCTTTGTTGGCTGATGTCAATCGTGTACGATTAATGCAACTCAAACGTTTACTCTAAGGATTGCTGACGTGGAAATGATGCCTTACCTGAAACTGATGGCTGATAAGGAAGCCTCAGATTTGTTTTTTTGTACTGCGACCGAACCGCAAGTCAAAATTCAAGGGGTGATTCGCCCCGTTGGCAGTAAAAAAATGCTGACAGGGGAAGTGAAAGAGCTCGCTTATTCATTAATGGATCAGCAACAGATAGCTGAATTCGAACAAAATCTGGAAATGAATTTTGCTGTTCCAGTTCACGGTGTTGGTCGGTTCCGGGTCAATATCTTCCGGCAGCGTGGCGAAGTATCCATGGTCATTCGCTATATCCGCACCCATATTCCTAATTTTGAAGAAATGAGTTTGCCGGCTGTACTGGGCAATGTGGTGATGGAAAAACGTGGTTTGATTCTGGTGGTAGGGGCCACGGGCAGTGGTAAGTCCACGACGTTGGCCGCTATGATTGGTCATCGGAATCGAAATTCCGGATCACATATTCTGACTATTGAAGATCCGCTGGAATTTGTGCATTCCCATCAGCGCTCTATTGTGCAGCAGCGTGAAGTCGGTATTGATACCCTGTCTTATGAAAATGCATTGAAAAATGCTCTGCGTGAAGCGCCCGATGTCATTCTGATTGGTGAGATCCGCGACATGGACACCATGAAGCACGCAATCAATTACTCTGAAACCGGTCACCTGTGTTTAGCCACATTGCACGCCAATAATGCGAATCAGGCACTCGACCGGATCATTAACTTTTTCCCGGAAATGATGCATCGTCAGATCCTGATGGATCTGTCACTGAATTTGCGTGCCATCATCTCGCAGCGTTTATTACCTTCAGTGCAGGATGGCAATCTCGTGCCGGCGGTGGAAGTCATGCTCAGCTCGCCGTATATCGCAGAACTGATTAATAAAGGTCAGATCGGTGCGATCAAAGATGCGATGAAAGAAAGTAGTGAACCGGGGACTATTACCTTTGACCAGGCTTTGTTGACACTGTATCGGGAAGGTAAAATTTCTCAGGAAGATGCATTACGTAATGCTGATTCGCGTAATGACCTGAGTCTGGAAATCCGCATGGGGGCATCCCATGATGACAATGATTCGGAAGATGAATTAATCCTCAGCTGAGCGTAAACATAGGGCTTGCTGATCTTTCCTAGCCGCCTCTGTTGTGACTGAAAGTCCACTAATCAAGGCGCTAGGACTTCGGTTTGTGAGATACATTCATGTATCTCACCTCTTCGTGGCTTACGCTCAAACATGCTCCCGGCATTTTTGTAATCTTTCTAAATAAACGATGAGCAACGCCGAGTGGTGGATATGAAAGATCAACAAGCCCTAGTGCGTGTATAATCGAACTATTTTGATTCGAAGGTAATTTTGTAATGCAGTTGAATTTCCTTGACTACGAGCAGCCTATTGCCGAGCTGGAAGCCAAAATCGACGAACTTCGCTACATGAGCAATGACAGCGATCTGAATATCACCGAAGAAATTCAGAAGCTTAAGGAAAAAAGTGAATCGCTGACGCGCTCGATTTTTTCCGGATTAACGCCATGGCAAGTCACTCAAATGGCGCGCCATCCGCAGCGCCCTTATACGTTCGATTACATCAAACATCTGATCACAGACTTCGAAGAATTGCATGGTGATCGCGCCTACGCCGATGACCAGGCATTAATTACCGGAATGGGCCGTTTCAACGGCCAGCCTGTGATTGTTATTGGTCATCAGAAAGGCCGTGATACTAAAGAGAAAGTGGCACGTAATTTCGGTATGCCACGCCCTGAAGGCTATCGTAAAGCGTTACGTGTGATGAAACTGGCCGAGCGCTTTGGCATGCCAGTATTGACCTTTATTGATACGCCAGGTGCTTATCCCGGTATCGGTGCTGAAGAGCGCGGTCAGAGTGAAGCCATTGCTCGGAATCTGTTTGAAATGGCCAAGTTGAAAACCCCCATTATAAGTACCGTTATCGGTGAGGGTGGCTCAGGCGGTGCGCTGGCAATTGGTGTCGCCGACCATTTAATGATGTTGCAATACAGTATTTATTCAGTTATTTCACCGGAAGGTTGTGCATCCATACTTTGGAAGAGCGCTGAAAAAGCTTCTGATGCCGCAGCAACACTAGGTGTGACGTCAGATCGTCTGAAATCACTGGGTTTGATAGATGAAATTGTCAAAGAACCCCTGGGTGGTGCGCATCGTGATCCTGAAGCACTGATGGCAAACATGAAAACAGCAATCAACACTAAAATTAAACAGTTACAGGCGATGCCAGTAGATGAACTGGTGAAACGTCGTCAAAAACGTTTGCTTGATTATGGTGCCTTTGAAGGATAAACAGGCCCTGGTTTATAAAAGTGTCTTTTGACACAGAATTAGTTATTCAGAAGATCCGCAAATATTGCGGATCTTCTACTTTATGGGTGGCCTACAGCGGTGGCATGGACTCTCATGTGCTGCTGCATTTTTTGGCAACGCATCGTGAGCAATTTCCACAAAAGATCCAGGTCGTGCATGTCGACCATCAGCTGCAATCGCAATCTGCCCATTGGGCAGAACACTGCCGACAGGTTGCTGCTTCATTACACATGTCATTTCACTGCCTGAAAGTGACAGTTACAGATATTAATCAGTCAGGTCTTGAATCAGCCGCACGCACCGCGCGTTATCAAGCTATTGATCAACTGATTAACGATAATGGCGTTTTGCTAACTGGACAACATTTGCAAGATCAGTCTGAAACCTTGATGTTGCAATTACTGCGAGGGGCTGGCAATCGTGGATTAGGAGCGATGAAAGCAATTTCTCAATGGCAGAATATGCAGATTGTCCGGCCCTTGCTGACTATTTCCAGAGAAGCTTTATTAGAATATGCAACAACACATCAGTTGCAGTGGATTGAAGACCCCAGTAACCAAAATACCCAGATAAATCGTAACTTCTTACGTCATCAAATCTGGCCATTGTTACAACGGCGTTGGCCTGCCATAAATCGAAATCTGGCACGTTCCGCAAATAACCTGCAGGAAAGCCAGATTTTGTTGGATGAGCTAGCGCAAGATGATCTAAATTCTGTCGAAGCGAATTCAAATGACGGCAGTTTAAACATTATTAAACTGCTTATGTTGAGCGAGCCACGGCAACGCAATGTGCTGCGGTTTTTTATAAAACAGTTAAATATAGTGCTGCCATCACGTACAAATCTGCAACGAATTTTGACTGAAGTCTGTCATGCTGCTGTAGATGGGCAGCCTCAGGTCAGTTGGAGCCAATACATTGCCAGACGTTATCAGAACACACTTTATATCAGTAGGTTAACGCAACAACCTTTAACGCTTTCTTCCGTTAATCTGCTTTATGATCACCAGCCCATATTGTTAGATGCTGATCATCAGTTAGTTTGGAAAGCTACAAGAGGAGAAGGGATTCGTGCTGAATTGTTTCGCTCTGGTTTGGCATTAACGTTTCGTCAGGGTGGAGAAAAAATTCAGCTTGCCGGCAAGTCTCATCATCAGTCATTAAAAAAGTTGTTCCAGGAATGGCAAATCCCTGTTTGGCAACGCGATTCAATTCCGTTGTTGTTTGCCAGCCAGCAATTAGTCGCAATTGTCGGATATGCCTGTGCAGAAACAGCAAAGCCGCTATCCGACGAAACTGGCTGGTTACCAGTGATTGAGCAGACTTGATGGGGATATTTTGATTGAGCCACTCGGGCAATTCTGATACTTTATGACGATATTTTTGAGTGTGGCTATTCTGGCTGCGCCGCTATTGCAAAAACTCTCCATAATATGACTAAATTTATATTTGTCACTGGTGGTGTTGTGTCGTCTCTCGGTAAGGGAATCGCGGCGGCTTCACTGGCAGCGATTCTAGAAGCTCGTGGCCTGAAGGTCACAATGATTAAACTCGATCCCTACATCAACGTTGATCCCGGAACAATGAGCCCACTGCAACATGGTGAGGTGTTTGTAACGGATGATGGTGCTGAAACTGATCTGGATTTAGGTCACTACGAGCGGTTTATTGATGCCAATATGACCAGCCGCAATAACCATACGACTGGCCAAATCTATGAAAACGTTATCCGTAAAGAACGCCGGGGTGAGTATCTTGGCAATACGGTGCAGGTCATTCCGCATATTACCGATGAAATCAAACGCTGTGTTTATGAAGGTGCTGGCGATGCCGATGTTGCACTGGTGGAAATCGGTGGAACGGTCGGTGATATTGAGTCATTACCGTTTTTGGAAACCATTCGTCAGATGGCAACTGAATTAGGCCGTGATCGTGCTTTGTTTATTCATCTGACACTGGTGCCCTATATTGCTTCTGCCGGTGAAATCAAAACTAAACCCACTCAGCATTCAGTAAAAGAACTACGCACTATCGGTATTCAACCGGATGTTTTGCTGTGTCGTATGGATCGAGCTTTACCGGAATCCGAACGCCGCAAGATTTCCTTGTTCACCAACGTTCCTGAAAAATCGGTTATCACGTGTATTGATGTGGACAGCATTTACAAAATACCAATGGAATTACACAAACAAGGTCTTGATGACATTGTGGTGAAACAACTGGGACTGAATGCTAAACCGGCCGATCTGAGTCAGTGGCAGCAGGTTTATGAAAATCTCTCCAATCCGCAGGGTGAAGTCAATATTGCCATGGTCGGAAAATACATGGAGTTGACCGAAGCCTATAAATCGCTTTCCGAAGCCTTGGTTCATGCCGGTATTCATACCCGTACCAAGGTCAATGTGCATTATGTCGATTCTGAAATGATCGAGAAAAATGGCACCAACAGTATTGCCGATATGGATGCCATTCTGGTGCCTGGCGGCTTTGGCAAACGTGGTGTTGAAGGGATGATTTTAACTGCTCAGTTTGCCCGCGAAAACAATATCCCGTATCTGGGAATCTGTCTGGGTATGCAGGTAGCCGTCATTGAATATGCTCGTCATAAAGCAGGACTGACACAGGCTTTCAGTACCGAGTTTGAACCGAATACACCAGATCCGGTGATAGGTCTTATTACAGAATGGCAGAAAGAGGATGGCAGTGTAGAACAGCGTGATCATGATTCAGATCTGGGCGGTACCATGCGTTTGGGTGGCTATCCATGTGTTCTGAAACCTGGATCGCTGGCACAACAGATTTATGGAGCTGATGAAATTGTTGAGCGTCACCGTCATCGTTATGAGTTCAACAATAATTACAAACAGAAACTGGAAGATGCCGGTCTGCTGTTTTCGGGCATGTCAAAAGATAACTCACTGGCAGAAATGGTCGAGATCCCGGGGCATCCCTGGTTTGTGGCTTGTCAGTTCCATCCAGAGTTCACCTCCACCCCGAGACATGGACATCGTCTGTTTGAAGGCTTTATCAATGCTGCAGTGGCGAATCATAAAAAACGAGGACAGCTGTAATGCAATTATGTGGTCACGAAGTTGGCGGTAAACAACCGTTATTTTTGATTGCCGGCACCTGTGTCATCGAAAGTGAACAAATGACCATGGATGTGGCTGGTCAGTTAAAAGAGATGACAGACAAACTGGGTATCCCCTTTATCTACAAATCCTCTTTCGATAAAGCCAATCGTACTTCTACTAATACCTATCGCGGTCCCGGTCTTGAAGCGGGTATGGCGATTCTGGAAAAGGTCAAAAAAGAATTCGGCCTGCCTATTCTGACAGACGTTCATGAAGACACACCGCTGGCTGAAGTTGCCAGTGTGGTCGATGTATTGCAAACCCCGGCTTTCTTGTGTCGTCAGACCAATTTCATTATTAATGTCGCCAGTCAGGGCTTACCGGTAAACATTAAAAAAGGTCAGTTTCTGGCGCCATGGGATATGCAGCATGTCGCAGATAAAGCCAAATCAACTGGTAACCAGCAGATCATGTTATGTGAACGTGGTACCTCATTTGGTTATAACACGTTGATTTCAGATATGCGTGGTTTACCGACCATGCGTCATATGGATTGCCCGGTAGTATTTGATGCCACCCACTCGGTGCAGCAACCCGGCGGTCAGGGTGGCAAAAGCGGTGGCCAGAGACAGTTTGTACCTGTACTGGCACGTTCTGCAGTAGCTGCTGGCATTGCTGGCTTGTTCATGGAAACGCATCCGGATCCTGAAAAAGCCCTCAGTGATGGACCGAATTCCTGGCCACTGCATAAAATGCAGGCTTTACTGGAAACGCTGATTGCTATCGATAAAACAGTTAAACAACAAGACTTTATTGAAGACGCTTACCTGTAACAGGTGGCATGCCAGAAAAGGGTTATTGTCTGGCAACTTCAACTATAGATGGAGACAATTATGAGTAAAATTATAGATGTTCGTGGCCGTGAGATCATTGATTCTCGTGGCAATCCTACGGTCGAAGCTGACGTTATTCTTGCCAGTGGCGCCATAGGAAGAGCAGCTGTACCTTCAGGTGCTTCAACTGGCGAACGTGAAGCGATTGAGTTACGTGATGGTGATAAGTCACGTTATCTGGGCAAAGGCGTAACCAGAGCTGTTGAAGCAATCAATACTGAATTACGTGCGGCCGTTGTTGGAATGGATTGCCTCGATCAATCCAGCCTGGATGAAAAACTCATTGCCTGTGATGGCACTGAAAATAAACAACGTCTTGGTGCTAACGCTATTCTGGCGGTTTCCATGGCAGCGGCAGTAGCCGGTGCGGATGAACAGGGATTGCCTTTATATCGCTATCTTGGCGGAGATAAAGCGGTGACCTTGCCGGTACCGATGATGAACATTATCAATGGTGGATCACACGCTGATAACAGTGTTGATTTCCAAGAATTCATGATTGTGCCGGTCGGTGCCAAAAGCTTCAAGGAAGCAATTCGTGCCGGAGCAGAAGTATTTCATCAGTTAAAAGCTGTTTTATTGGCACAGGGTCTTAATACCGCTGTGGGCGATGAAGGTGGATTTGCCCCCGATCTGGCTTCAAATGAAGCGGCTATGGAACTAATTATGCAAGCCATCAAACAGGCTGGCTATGAGCCGGGCCGTGATGTCATGATCGCGCTGGATGTCGCCAGTTCCGAGTTTTATAAAGACGGGATGTATCGTCTGGAATCCGAAAAACGTAGTCTCACCGCGGCTGAATTAACGGATCTGCTGGAAACCTGGTGCAATAAGTATCCAATCATCAGTATCGAAGACGGCATGGATGAAAACGACTGGGATGGATGGAAATTGCTGACCGATCGAGTAGGCGATCGTATTCAATTAGTGGGTGATGATTTATTTGTGACCAACAGTGCGATTCTACAGAAGGGTATTGAAGCCAAGGTGGCCAATGCAATTTTGATCAAGCTGAATCAAATCGGTACGTTGAGTGAAACACTTCATGCGATGAATATGGCCGCCGAAGCAGGCTATAAATCTATTGCTTCTCATCGCAGTGGTGAGACTGAAGATACGTTTATTGCCGATTTGGCGGTGGGCACCCAATGTGGACAAATCAAAACCGGCTCGATGTCGCGTTCAGACCGGGTAGCAAAATATAATCAGTTGCTGCGTATTGAAGCTGAACTGGGTGCTACAGCAATTTATCCGGGTTTGCGGGCTTTCGCCTGTCAGTGAAGTTTGACGTATGAAAACAGTACTGATTGTGCTGACGTTAATTTTTGTCATGCTGCAATACAGATTGTGGTTGAGTCATGACGGCTTACCAGCTTTGTTAAGACTTCATCACACAGTTGAAAAACAACGTATTGATAATGCAAAACTTGAAGAGCGCAATCAGGTACTGGCTGCAGAAGTTGCTGATCTTAAAAGCGGTTTGGATGCATTGGAAGAGCGTGCTCGCAGTGAACTGGGGATGGTTAAGCCGGAAGAAACCTTTTTTCACATAATTGAACTTCCTGAAGATGAACAATAAAGTCTGGGCGGTGGTGCCTGCGGCGGGGATTGGCAGCAGAATGCAGGCCGATCGCCCTAAGCAGTATCTATTACTGAATAATCAACCAGTAATTGTTCATAGTCTGCAACGGCTTATCAGTCATCCTTTAATCGAAGGGGTCGTTGTTGCGCTTTCAGCCAATGATCCGTACTGGCCCTCACTGAATCTGCCATCACACTGGCCCATCCATACAACACTTGGGGGAGAGCATCGGGCGGATTCAGTGAGCAACGCGCTAGAGTTTCTAAAAAATCTTACCCAGCAGGATCCTTGGGTATTGGTGCATGATGCCGCACGTCCCTGCATTCGTCACAGTGATATCGATTCCATGTTGCAGCAATTAAGTGATGATCCGGTAGGTGGTATTTTAGGTGTGCCGCTCAGTGAGACGATCAAACGTGTGAACGCAGATAACACCATCGAAGCAACAGTAGATCGAACTGGATTATGGCGGGCATCCACTCCTCAGATGTTTCGATTGAAAGGCCTGGCTGAGGCATTAACTCAAGCGAAACAATGCAATATCAATGTTACAGATGAGGCCAGTGCAATGGAATTTATGGGCTTAGTACCCAAAATGGTTGCCGGGCATGCTGACAATATCAAAATTACTCTGCCACAGGATCTGGCATTAGCAGCGCTATTTTTACAACAACAGAATAATGGAGAAGCTGCGTGAAAATAGGCCATGGTTATGATGTTCATCGGTTTGCTGAAAACTGTTCATTAATTATTGGTGGTGTAAATATTCCTCACACGCATGGACTTGAGGCTCACTCCGATGGGGATGTATTGATTCATGCAATATGTGATGCTTTGCTCGGCGCTGCAGGCTGGTGGGATATTGGTCACCATTTTCCTGATGATGATATGGCTTTTGCGGGAATTGATAGTCGGGTACTGTTACGTCGTGTATATGACGATTTAGCGGCGGCAGGCTGGCAGGTGAGCAATGTCGATTCTACAGTGGTAGCACAAGTACCTAAACTGGCGCCGTATATCCCGCAAATGCGAGAATTGCTGGCCACAGACCTGCATATTGAGTCCTCGGCAATTAATATCAAAGCGACAACCACCGAAAAACTGGGATTTGTCGGCCGCCAGGAGGGCATATCGGCTCATGCTGTGGCGCTTATCCAAAAGGTTGAATCTGTTTGAAACATTTCGATTATTTATCCCTGCCACGCCATTCTGAAACTGCTTCAGGCTGTAGTGCCAAGCTACGTGAAAAAGCGGTTTATTTTGAAGTAGAGGAACATCTGCCATTTTCGCCGGAGGGCGAAGGATCGCATGTCTGGTTATATGTGCAGAAAACCGATACCAACACTGACTGGTTGGCCCAGGAAATTGCCCGATTTGCCGGTGTGTCGCCTGTTGCTGTCGGATACGCCGGACTTAAGGATCGTCATGCAGTTACATCCCAATGGTTCAGTGTTAATTTACAGGGTTTGCCGGAACCGGATTGGCTGGCATTTGAAAATGAACAAATTAAAATTCTTAAAGCGGTTCGTCACAGCAAAAAATTAAAACGTGGGGCACTTGCCGGAAACCGTTTCCGTTTGCGATTAACCGACATTGTCGGTGACCCGAGTATCTGGGAGCAGAATCTGCAATTAATTGCGGAGCAGGGAGTACCTAATTATTTCGCCGAACAACGTTTCGGTCATCACGGTAATAACCTGAAAAAAGCAGAGCAATGGTTCACAGAAGGAACCGAGCCGAAAAAGCGAAATCAACGCAGTATTATTATTTCAGCAGCACGTTCCTGGCTGTTCAATCTGGTGTTGGCCGAACGAATCCGCCAAGGCAACTGGAATCAAATGCTGGCGGGTGACGTGATGTTACTGGCCGGTACCCGTGCCAGTTATTTTGTCGCTGAGACTAAAGATGATGTGCTTGAACAGCGGATTAATGAAATGGACATCCATCCGACCGGGCCACTCTGGGGTAAGGGGGAGGCTATCAGTAAGAATGATACGCTGGCTCTGGAACAGAGCGTATTAACAGATTGGCTGGATTGGCAGCAGCAGTTGGAGAAAATTGGTTTATCGCAGGAACGTCGTGCACTTAGATTATTTCCACAGAATCTTAAATGGCAATTTATCAACCAAACCAGTTTACTGTTAGAGTTTGAATTGGGGCCGGGCAGTTATGCAACGGCTGTTTTGCGAGAACTCGCTGAAATTCAGGATATGTCGCAGAAAATTTCCACAGTGTCACCTAGTGAATAGGATTCAGTGATCTCTGAAGGAGGCTGATATGAATCACTCCATGATTAAGATGTTGTTGCTGGTTTTATGCTATATCCCTTTTACTGTTCAGGCAGTAGACCGTTGGCAGACGTCAAGTGGCGATAAACATACTGCCGTACTGGAATTATTTACTTCAGAAGGCTGTGGGCTTTGCCCTCCTGCCGAACGCTGGTTATATCAACAGCAGCAGGCAGAGCTTGATTATATTGTTCTGGGTTTTCATATTGATTATCTGAACGATAAGAAAGGCTGGGTGGATGCATTTGCCAAACCGGCATTTTCCGAACGTCAGAAACAACTGGCGCGGTTGAACCGATATCAGACTATTTACACTCCGGAATTTGTATTGAGTGGTGAGTCCCTGCCAAATTGGCGGGCGAATTTCGCAGAAGCAGTAAGTTTCCTCAATGAATTTGATGCTCAGGCACAGATTAATCTAAGAGCTTATCTGATTAATGATCAGTTGATGATCGATAGCCGAAGCCAGGTAACAGGTAAGGAAAATCGTCAACACAGCAAACTGTATCTTGCTATTACTGAGGATGATGTCAGTAGTCTGGTCCTTGGTGGAGATAATGCCGGACAGACATTTAATCATCAAAACCTGGTTCGTCGATGGTTGGGACCGTTTGAACTTGATGATTCTGGTGAAACCTTTATTGAACATCAAGTGAAATTGTCACCTGAATGGCAGCAGGACAAACTGAAACTGGTGGCAATTATTCAAAATTTATCCGACGGATATATTTTGCAGGCCGTGGAATTACCTTTTACACAATAGAAGTTAGATGGATTATTTACCTATATTTATAGATTTAAAACAACGCCATTGTCTGGTGGTTGGTGGCGGCGAAATTGCAGCTCGTAAAGCAGCATTACTATTGAAAGCTCAGGCATCAGTAATTATTGTTGCCCCAGATATTGCTGAGATGACGCGCCAATTGCTGGAAGATCCTGACTATAAGAACAGGGTGCAGTGGATCAATGATAGATTTGATTCAAGCTATCTTAATCAGCAAACGCTGGTGATCGCGGCAACCAATGATGAAAAAGTTAATCTTGAAGTCTATCAGACAGCCAAAGCCAGAAATATTCTCACCAATGTGGCTGATCAACCCGAGATGTGTGACTTTATTTTGCCTTCGGTTCTGGATCGCTCGCCCATTGTGGTGGCGATATCCAGTGGTGGTCAGTCACCTATTTTAGCCAGACAATTACGCGCACGGCTGGAAACACTGATTCCACCTGCTTACAGTAAATTGGGATTACTGGTGGGTGAATATCGTGAACGGGTGAAGGCAAAGTTTGGCCATATTAAACAGCGTCGTCGTTTCTGGGAATCAGTTTTACAAGGCCCTGTTGCCGATCATGTATTGGCTGGACGTGATGAACTGGCCAGCAAAACGCTTGAAACTCTGCTTGATGAAACCGCTGATAATGCTCTGCAACAAGGTGAAGTCTATCTGGTGGGAGCAGGCCCAGGTGATCCGGATTTATTAACCTTTAAAGCCTTACGATTGATGCAACAGGCCGATGTGGTTTTTTACGATCGTCTGGTCAGTAAGGAAGTGCTGGCATTAGTACGTAAAGAAGCTGAAATGATTTATGTCGGGAAACAGCGGGCATGGCACAGCAAACGTCAGGATGAAATAAATCTGTTATTACTGGAACATGCTCAGGCTGGCAAACGCGTTTTACGTTTGAAAGGTGGCGATCCGTTTATTTTTGGTCGTGGAGGAGAGGAAATTGCCACGTTGGCTGAACAGAAAATTCCTTTTCAGGTCGTACCGGGTATCACAGCCGCTTCGGGTGTTGCTTGCTACTCTGGTATTCCATTAACGCATCGTGATTATTCCCAAAGTTGTGTGTTTGTAACAGGACAATTAAAAGAAGGTGAGCTGGATTTGAACTGGCAGGCGTTAGTGCAACCACGTCAGACAGTAGTGGTGTATATGGGCCTCGCAGGCCTTGATATACTTAGCCAGAAGTTACAACAGCACGGCATGAGTGCAGATATGCCAGCGGCGCTGGTTCAGCAAGGCACAACAGAAAATCAAAAGGTATGGACAAGTACTATTGCCGAGCTTCCTGAATTGGCAAAAAAACAACAACCTGTCGCACCGACGCTACTGATTATTGGTGAAGTTGTACAATTGCATAATCAACTAGCTTGGTTTTCCTAATAAAATCAAAAGATTAATCTTCCCGTATTGTTTTAGGAATTTTTCCTAATTCTATGTGTGAAACGTCATGCTAGCATCGCCGTAAGCTTCATAGAAAGCGATATAAAAAAATTAATTCAAATATTAAATCTGGGAGATTAAGATGGCGATTCCATTCCGACGCGGTGTCCTGCCTGCGTTATTAGCTAGTGTATTGACTCCGGGACTCAGCTTAGCTGCAGAACCGGATCTTCAACTTGAAAATATAGAAGTCATCAGCCTTACGCCACTACATGGTGTAGGACTGGAGGCAGATAAAATTCCTAGCCATGTTCAAACTGCTACAGATGAAGATATTGAGCGCACTCAAAGCCTAGATATTTCTGATTTTATGAATCAGACAATGGACAGTGTAAGTATCAACAATGCTCAAAATAATCCATTCCAACCAGATTTGAAATTCCGTGGCTTTACGGCTTCTCCACTTGTAGGTAATGCTCAAGGTATTTCGGTTTATCAGGATGGTGTCCGTATCAATGAACCTTTCGGTGATGCTATCAACTTTGAATTAATACCGAAATCAGCGATTGCCAGCATGAATATGATGTCAGGTTCAAATCCTTTGTTTGGTTTGAATACTTTAGGTGGGGCTCTATCGATTCAAACCAAAAATGGTTTTACGCACCCGGGACATAGTCTTGAAGCTTACACCGGTTCATTTGGCCGAGATTCAGGAACCATTGAAAGCGGTGGTAATGACGGCAATTTTGGTTATTTTGTGACCGGTTCTATTACCAAAGAAGATGGTTGGCGTGATTTTTCACCATCGAGAGTAGAACAGTTCTTTTCCAACTTGAGCTATCGTAATGAAACCAGCAGTTTGGATTTTGGTATCACTGCTGTTGACAGTGATCTGAACGGAAATGGTGCATCACCAATTGAGTTAGTTGCTGACGATCGGGAAGCTGTGTTCACCCATCCGGATAACACGCAAAATGAATTGCGTATGTTTACCTTGAATGGCTCACATTGGATAAATGACAATGTGATGTTGTCAGCGAATACCTATTATCGTCGCAGTGATCGCAGTACGTTTAATGGTGATGGTTCTGAGTTAAGTGTAATTGGTGGACAAATCGGCGAAGACGAGGATGGTGTTGAAGGTGTATTTGATGGTGATGACGAAATCATTAGTACTGATTCACTCGGCTTTGCAGATGGTGATGATGTAGCCCTGAATAACACCAGTGAAACTGAACAAGATAGTTATGGTTTTGCTTTACAGTCAACCTTTTTGAATGATTTATTTGATCGGGAAAACCAATTGATTGTTGGTGCTTCCTACGATACTTCAGATGTTAAATATTCATCACAATCTGAAATAGCAGAATTTACTGATTCGCGTGGTACCGATGGAACAGGCTTCATTATTGATGAAACAGTAGTTGATGGTGATATTGAAACAGACACATTCAGTTTGTTTTTCACTAACACACACTCATTAACTGAACGTCTCGATTTAACTTTGGGTGGACGTTATAACTGGATTCAGATTGATATTTCTGGGACCAGTGAAGGTGGTGAACAGGATCTTAATGAGTCTGGTAATAAACATGTATTCAAACGCTTTAATCCTACAATCGGCTTGACCTATGCATTACAGGATAACCTGACTGTCTATGGTAATTACAGTGAATCTAATCGTGCCCCGACCGCCTCAGAGCTGACTTGTGCTGAACCAGAGTCACCTTGTGCTTATCCTAATGCTTTTTTAGCAGATCCACCTTTGGATGATGTTGTTGCTAAAACAGTTGAGGCAGGTTTGCGCGGTCAGCAAGAAATGTTTAACTGGTATAGCAATATTTATTACACACAGCTAACGGATGATTTGTTCTTCTTCTCTGAGGATGAGGAAGTATCTGAGGAAGTTAGTGGTCGTTTAGGTTTAGGTAACTTCAGAAATATTGATAAAACAGCACGTGCCGGGCTTGAGTTTGGACTGAATGGTCAATATCAACAATTGGCGTGGTTCACTAACTATAGTTATGTTCGTGCGACTTTTGAGGATGATTTCGATTATTCACGAAACGGCGAGCTCTATAGTGTCAGTAAAGGTGATCGCCTACCAAGTATTCCTGAACACAATATTAAGATCGGTGTCGACTATGCATTTACCCAGAAATTATCGTTAGGTGCAACGGCTTCATATCATTCAAGCCAATATTACCGTGGCGATGAAGCGAATGTTGATAAGAAAATCAGTGGTTATGGACTGGTTAATCTGCATGGTCGTTACAAGCTGAACAAAAATGTCCAGTTCTTTGCCAAAGTCGACAATTTGTTTGATAGCGAATACGAGAACTTTGGTTTGTACGGTGAACCCGATGAAGCACCAGGCCTTGATTATGAAGACCCACGCTTTGTTGGTGCAGGTGCACCGAGAGCCGGCTGGATTGGTTTCAAAATTACAATGTAATCCGATCGTTTAGCTAATAGAAAGGCCGCTACTTGCGGCCTTTCTTTTTTATAACTCAATAAATCGCATCGATAGGTCTACAGCTTGTAAATCTTTGGTTAATTGTCCCACTGAAATTCTATCAACGCCGGTTTCAGCAATGCCTCGTAGCGTCTCTTTATTAACACCACCTGAAGCCTCAAGGGCAACTTTACCCTGAGTAACGGTAACAGCCTCATGTAGCATCTCCAGTGAAAAATTATCCAGCAACACAATATCCACAGCAGTATTGAGTACCTGATGTAATTCATCCATAGACTCGACTTCGACCTCAATTGATACATTGGGATGCAAAGCTTTGGCCTGAGCCACCGCTGCTGCAATTGAGCCAGCAGCAAGTATATGGTTCTCTTTAATCAATATGGCATCATACAGCCCAAATCGATGATTAACTCCGCCCCCACAACGTACCGCATATTTCTGACCAAGTCTTAATCCTGGCAAGGTTTTACGGGTATCCAGCAGTTTGACCGGCAAGTCTTTGATAATGTCAGCATAAAGTTTGGTCTGAGTGGCGGTACCGGAAAATGTCTGCAAAAAATTCATAGCCGTGCGTTCACCACTCAATAATGCCCGGGCATTGCCAGAAAGTTCACATAGCACCGCATTTTCACGTAGCAGATCGGCATCTTCAAAAAACCAGTTGATTTTAATCCCTGGATCCAGCTGATTGAATACTTCATTAAACCAGTCACGACCACATAAAACGGCATTCTGACGACTGATCAGTCTGGCTTTGGCTATTGCATCAGTAGGAATAAGATCAGCAGTGAGATCCTGCTGTCCAATATCTTCCAGCAAGGAGAGCTTGACCTGTGAGCTAATAAAGTTAGCCGGGATAAAGTTTTGAATCGTCATAGTCTTCAAGGTTAAATTTAAACAGCCGATAGGGTAACCGTTAAAGCTCTGATAATCTATTCAGAAACCTATGATGGAGTGAGCAGTGATTATTGATAGACAGAGCGGATGGTTGGATGCGGCAGAGATTTTACCTTCAACCAATTGTGATGATCGTCCAGACGAGAACGATATTAGCGGCATCGTTATTCACAATATCAGTTTACCTCCTGGCCAGTTTGGCGGTGGCTGGATTGCCGATCTGTTTTTAAACCAGCTCGATCAGAATGCACACCCTTATTTTGCTGAGATCGCGCATCTTAAAGTTTCATCACATTTGTTGATTAGACGAGATGGATTGATACAGCAGTTTGTGCCTTTTCATAAACGCGCATGGCATGCAGGGGTATCCTGCTGGGAGGGGCGAGAACGTTGTAATGACTTTACAGTAGGTATTGAAATGGAAGGTGATGATGAAACGGCATTCACCGAAGAGCAATATCAACAACTAGCAAAAGTCAGCAAAGCATTGTTTGCAACCTATCCATTATTATCGAAAGAACGAATTACCGGTCATGAACATATTGCTCCTGGACGTAAGACCGATCCTGGACCTCATTTTGATTGGATCTACTTCAAACAAGTATTGCAAGCATAAAAAAAGCCGCCCGTGGGCGGCTTTAGTTGATATTAAATGATTATCACTGCGTGATCGCAATCAGCTCGATATCAAAAATCAATGTTTCGTTAGGACCAATCATTTCACCGGCACCTTGTGGACCGTAAGCCAGATTACCTGGGATGACCACGCGCCATTTGCCGCCTTCTTTCATCATCTGCAAGACTTCCTGCCAGCCCTGAATAACACCATTTACCGGGAAAGTTGCTGGTTCGCCGCGTTCAATAGAGCTATCAAACACAGTACCGTCAATCAAAGTACCTTCGTAATGGGCAATGACTTTATCAGTTGCCTTTGGTGTTGCGCCATCACCTTCTTTAAGGATTTCATACTGCAGACCGCTGTCAGTTGTGACAACACCGTCTTTTTTAGCATTTTCTTCCATATAAGCTTTAGATTCTGCCTGCTTTTTGTTCATTGTAGCAGCCAGTTCCTGTGATTTTTTCTGCTGGTATTTACCAATGATTTCCTGCGCAGTTGCCTGATCCATTTGAGGTTGACGACCAGCCATCATGTCAGCAACACCTGCACTGAATGCATCCATTTCCAGCTCTACACCTTCCATCATCATTTGTTGACCGACTTGTATGCCGAAGATATAGCTGAGTTTTTGTTGTTCGGTATCGAGGGTGGCGTTTTCTGCCATTACATTAGCTCCAAATAAAACGGGAAGGA
>Ga0207876_1000036_pt1 | contig 90576 bp, 85 predicted proteins | sample MalvirmetaMSP146_FD_184237 | JGI IMG/M metagenome (GOLD analysis project Ga0207876, IMG submission 184237) | Marine viral communities from the Deep Pacific Ocean - MSP-146 (SPAdes) | ecosystem: Environmental > Aquatic > Marine > Oceanic | place: Pacific Ocean | collected 2011-07-10
TTCCGCCGCCTCGTCAAAGACTATGAGCGATATGCACAGACACTGGCCGGACTGCATGTCGTCGCCTTCGCCTGCCTCATGATGAAACAGGCCGCCGCAATCGCTACAGGTTCATAACAACCTCTAGTGCCATAACGTCGTATGTTTTCAGCCTATGACGAACAGGCTATGCCTACTGCTATGACTCGAGCTAGAACGGAGGGCAGGCAACGGCGTGCCCAGATACTGGAAATCGCGGCGCGGATCTTCACGCGCAAAGGCTATCGTGGCACGTCGATGCGCGAAATTGGCGAACAAGCAGGCGTGCTCGGCGGCTCGCTCTATCATCATATCAAATCCAAAGACGCGCTATTCATCGAACTGCATGACGGCGCGCTGGATGCAGCAGAAGCAATAATAGTCGCCGCAATCCGTGGAGCGAGGGATCCTTGGGACAAACTAGAAGCGGCGTGTGTCGCGCTGTTGGAGATCCAGCTCGATCCTGAATCGTTGACCATGCCCATGATGAACGATTTTCGTGAGGTGCCGGACGATGTGCGTGAAGCGCTTATCGCCCGGCGCGATCGGTTCGAAGGACCGTTCCGCCTGCTGGTGGACGCATTGCCGCTACCGCCTGAAATCGACCGGTCGATATACCGCAACCTCCTGCTGGCACAGCTCAATGGCGCGGCGGATTGGTACCGGCCCGGTGGCCTGTCACCGCGTGTCATCGGGCGGCAGATCGCACTGCTGTTCCGGCACGAGGGCCCGGAAATGCCCTAGTTCCCTATCCAAGCTTGAGTGTAACAGACGTTTGGTGTAAAGCCTTTCAATCACCGAGAGGACTACCCGATGCAGGATTATGTACCCCCAATCGCTGACTATCGCTTCCTGCTAACGGACGTGCTCGACTTTGACGGCACTATGCAGGCGCTGGAACGGGAAGTGGACGCGGATCTGGCCGTCGCTGTCCTGGAAGAAGCGGGCAAGCTTTGCGTTCAGACACTGGCCCCGCTGAACCGCGTTGGCGACGAACAGGGAAGCCAGCTGGCAGATGGTTCGGTGCAGACACCCGCCGGTTTCCCGGATGCCTACCAAACATTCGCGGCCGGTGGTTGGGCCTCGCTATCAGCCGATCCGGCTCATGGCGGGCAAGGACTGCCCTTCATCTTGCAACTTTGGATCGATGAGATGATGTCTGCGACAAATCTGTCCTTCAGCCTGTTCCCCGGCTTGACCCGCGGGGCGGCCGAGGCAATCGCCGCTCACGGCAGCGAAGATATGAAGGCACGCTGCCTGCCGCCACTCGTCAGTGGAGAATGGACGGGTGCCATGGCGCTCACCGAGAGCGGCGCAGGAACCGATCTGGCCCTGCTCAAGACCAAGGCCATACCGGAACCGGACGGCAGTTACAGTGTTACCGGGCAAAAGATCTTCATTTCATCTGGAGATCATGATTTCGGCGGGAATATCGTTCATCTTGTCCTAGCGCGTCTGCCCGGTGCACCGGAGGGCGTTAAAGGGATCAGCTTGTTCCTAGTCCCCAAATTTCTGCCCGACGCGCAGGGTGGCTTCACTGCACGCAACGCGATGTCGGTCGGTGCGCTTGAAGAAAAGATGGGCATCCACGCCCAACCGACCTGTGTTATGAACTATGATGGAGCCACCGGCTGGTTGGTTGGAGAGCAGCATCGAGGCCTCGCCGCAATGTTTGTGATGATGAACGCCGAGCGACTGATGGTCGGCATGCAGGGACTGGGCATTGCCGGCGCTGCCTATCAACAGGCAGCGGCGTATGCAAAGGACCGCGTGCAGGGGCGTAGCGCCGATGAAACGCGCAATCCCGTTCCGATTATTGAACATGCCGACGTGCGGCGAATGCTTCTCAATGTGCGGACCTTTGTCGAGGGCGGCCGGGCATTGGCGGGCTGGACGGCATTGCAGATGGAGATTTCGCGTCACCATGCTGATGCAGGTGAGCGGACCAAAGCGGATGCAATTGTCGCGCTGCTCACCCCAGTCGTAAAAGCCGGTTTCACCGATTTCGGCTTCGAGAGCGCCGTCGAGGCGCAACAGGTCTTCGGAGGTCATGGCTATGTCCGAGAATGGGGCATGGCCCAATATGTGTGTGACGCGCGCATTGCCCAGATTTACGAAGGTACCAATGGCGTGCAGGCGATCGATTTGGTCGGACGCAAGCTCACGATGGACGGCGGCGTGGTGGCGCAGAACTTTTTCGAACGTGTTGCTGCCGACTTGGTAAAGGCCGGCGAGACCTCAGCCGCAGCCAGGATTGTGACCGCTACGGGCGAAACTCTCGATTTGCTGAAGGCGGCGACATCGGACCTGAAAGGTGTCGGCGCGGACGATTTGAGCGCGGCGGCCGTCGAGTATCTGCGCCTATTTGCGTTGGTGAGTTTGGGCTGGATGTGGGCACGTATGGCAGCTGCGGCCGATCCGAAAAGTCACGGCGAAAAAATCGCCCTTGCCAACTACTATGCGGCACGTGTGTTGCCGCAGGCATATGGGCTGGCTGGCGCCATCAAGGCAGGTGCCGCACCGATAATGGCGCTGGCGCACGAAAGCTTCTGAGTGGTCCTTTGGCATCGTTCGAGCTGAAAGAAGGAGACGAGAAGGCTCAGAAACGGGTACGATTGGCTCGCGATAGTCCGGGGAGCAGCCAGCTGTACCTTGATATGTTAAGTGATGTTGTGTCACCCGCTCGTTGCGTGGAAGACGGAGCATGACGTAAAGGATTATCTGTGCTCGACTCCCGTCTGAAATATGCGGTCGCAGTTGCTCGCCTCGGCTCTTTCTCCGGTGCGGCCAAGGATGTCGGCGTGACGCAATCGGCGGTGACCAAAAGCGTCGCCGATCTGGAACAACAGCTGGGCTTCGCCATTTTCAGTCGGACCTCGCGCGGCGTCGCGACCACCCCGGAAGGTCGAGACTTCATTGACCGCGCGGCACGCCTGCTCGCCGATGCCGCGGATTTGTTCGGCGAACGCAATCGTGGCGCTGATCCGTTTGCGGGACAGCTGCGGATCGGTCTGTTTCCCGGTTCTATTGACTGGTTGATCAACGATCCGGCAATCGGACTGTTGAAACGTCATACAGCGGTCCGCATAGATACAGTGTCGGGCAACAGCGAGCGGGCCGTACAATTGCTGTCACGCGGCGATATAGACGTCGCGTTCGGGCTAGAGGCGGCGCTTGCGGGTTGGCCCCAATTCAAATGCGAGCGCATTGCGACGATCGAGATCCTGCCGTTCGTTCGCAAGGATCATCCGATCCTCGCGGAAACATCCGTCGACAAGCAAACGTTCACGCGTTTCGACTTCGTTGTGCCGTCCTCATCCGAGCCCTACACGCCAATCATCCGGAAGATGTACGAGCAGGACGGTCAGCGCCCGGAGTACCGGGTGCATATGACGGACTATTTTCCCCTGGTCCGCAGGATCGTGGCCTCGACGGATGCCGTGGGTCTTGTGGCCAAGGCGTTTACCCTGACCGGCTGGTTTCGTGAAGCATTCGTCGCACTTCCGGACGCCGGACTGCTTGAACCACTGGTGCTGGCTTATGCTGTTCGGGCGCGCTGGCCAATCAAGCCCGCCGCGAAAGATCTCATCGCGCGCGTGCGACAAGGCTGGTCATCGGCGCGCCATTCATAGCACCGGATGCGTAACGCGGGGTCCGGGCTGGCCGTACCCCGCGCCGTGCGTTAGAAACTCAGCGCTACCTCTCCGCCGATCACCCGCCCTTTGTTCAGAGGAGACAAGCTCGCGCCGGGACCACCGAATGCGGCGGACAAGGGCGTGTCACCACCATAGGTGACTTCGTTGAGAAGGTTGCGGCCGTAGATGGAAAGGCGCCACCTCTGGCTGGCGGTCGCATAGGTCAGGCTCGCATCCAGCATGTCCGCTGCGGGTAGGAACCCGGCATTGTTGTCGGTGAATCTGGCGCTGTCACGGTGCGTAAAATCGATGCGGGCCGTTGCAATGCCCAAACTACCTATTTTCTGATCGTAGGTCAGCCCTCCACCGTAGGTCCAGGGCGAAAGCCTGGGGAGCTTAAGGTCCCGATCCACGTCGTTGATGATGCCGTCACCGCTGATATCGAAGCGGATGTTGCGGTACCGGCCGTGAACGTAACCCAGCTGTCCTGACAGAACGAGATTGGGCAGGACGAAGAACTGGCCCTCCGCTTCGAGGCCGGCGATCGTCGCGTCCGCAGTGTTGCGAATCACCTGGCTAACCCCCAATGGGCCGGGCAGGTTGATCTCGCGCTGGAGGTTCTTCATCCGGTTGTAGAAGGAGGCGAGGTTGAGGCGGCTTCGCCCAAACTGCTTCTTTGTACCGATCTCAAAGCTGTCCTGCATCTCCTGGTCGAACGGCCCCGGTGGAACGCCGGCGTCGGTGTTGCGCAAATTGTAGCCGCCGCTGCGGAAGCCCCGCGTGTAGAGAGCATAGACTTGAGTCTGGCTATCAGGTTTCCACTGCAGGCCGACCTTTGGCGTGAAGCTCTTCCAGTTGTCGCTGTCGACGAAATTTGTTGCGCAGATCAGGGTGTCGATGTCGCATCCGTTGGCGCGCAAGGTGGCGATTTGGACGGCCTTGCGTTCCCAGCTGTAGCGACCGCCGAGGTTGAGCGTCAACGTATCGGTTAAATGCCAGTCTACTGATGCGAAGACGCCCCACGTCGTCTGGTCCTGACTCCCGCCGCCAGAAACGATCCGAGTGTTGGCAAACAGGTTGCGCCGTTCGGCGTAGCGCAGATCCTGCGTGAAATAGTAGAGGCCAGTGGTTAGCTCGATGGCGCCAAATTTGCCGGCATAGCGCAGCTCGTTGCTGAGCTGCTTCTGATTGATGTTGAAATAGCCGTTGAAGAAGGATTGTGGCGTACCGTCGATGTCGGTGACGGTTCTCGACTGGAACTGACGATAGCCCGATATATTCGTGATAACGCCTTCACCGAAGCCAACGTCGATATTCGTTTCGACGATTGCCTGGTTCCAGACCGCCTTGTAGAAACCCGGAGAGTCGATCGACAGGCCAAATGTGTCGCGTGGGAATACGGCATGGCTCTGCACGGGCGCGCCGTCGCCATCGACGTCGCCATGTTCGTAGCGAAGATCCATGCGGAAATTGTCGCCGCCCTTGAATGACAGCGCAGGCCGAACGATGATGTCGCGCGACTTGCCGAAGCTTCGGCCGTCAAAGCGGTTGCGAAACCATCCGTCGTCCTTGCTGTAATACACCGCCAGCTTGGCCGCCAGAATGTCGTCGATCAATGGCCCTGTCACCATACCGCTTGCGGTCTTCTTGAGGCCGGTCTCGATCGAAGCCTTGGCGTTCGCGCGGAAGCTGAAACTCGGTCGTGTGGTGCGCATCACCACCGCGCCGCCAGTCACGTTACGTCCAAACAGCAGTCCCTGCGGCCCACGCAGGACCTCGACCCCTTCGAGATCAAAATTGTCGAGCACGACGCCCGCGTTGATACCAAGATAGATGCCATCGACGAAGACGCCCACGGTGGGATCAATCGACGGGATGGTGCTGTTGATGCCGAGCCCGCGGATCGTGAAATTGGCGTAGCCAGGCGCGGTGCCGACGCCGTCCAGTTGAACATTGGGGACATCATAACTCAGGCTTTGAAGGTTCTGCACGAACTTCGCGTCGAGTTGCGCCTCGCCGAATGCGGTCACCGCGATGGGGACGTTCTGGACGCTTTCGCCATAGCCCTTCTTGGTGGCGGTGACGACGATGTCTTCGGAGAGTGCCTCGGTGGCCGTTCCCGCCGGAGCCTCGTTTCGGGGTTCGGGTTCGGCTGGCAACGGTTCTGTCGGTGCTTGTTGCGCATATACCGAACTTGACCAAAACAGGGCGACAGACGCCATCAGCCAATGTTTCATAGCTCTCTCCCAACAGGTTATGTGATTGTCGAGGTGAGGATCGCTCGACCGGATCCAATCGTCCAATTCAAAGTGCGGGCGAGCTATTCCTGCCCCTAATAGGCGATCGAGCGACCAGCCTCGTGCAAATATGAGCGCCGCCGGTCACGCTTCCCGCTGAACAGCGGCAAGGCTGTCATGCATGACCACTGGATGCTCCGCGCCGGTAAAGTCGACGACCGCGTCCCAGTGTCGTGCGACATCGTCCAGCGTGAAGTCACCGCCGAAGCGATACCCGTTCGTTCGCTCCCAGCGCAGCTTGGCCATATAACCGGCCCCCACCTCAAACAGCCCTTTGGTCTCGGTGCAGAGCTCGTGCGCCAGCCAGCCCACCAGCGGGCTCACCGCTTCTGGCCGGAGACGGTCGAGCAACTCCTTGGGGAAAACCGTCTCGGTCATCCGCGACGCCGCGATCGGGGCGATGGTGTTGACATGAATATTTTTCGTACGGCCCTCCTCCGCCAGCGCATTAGCGAGACCGAGGATGCCGAGTTTCGCCGCGGCGTAATTCGCCTGGCCGAAATTGCCATAGATACCGGCCGCTGAGGTCGTCATGATGACGCGGCCATAGCCTTTGTCGCGCAGAACGGGCCATGCCGCCTGGGTGACGGCACATGTGCCGTTCAGGTGAATGTTCTGCAGCAACGTCCAGTCCTGGTCCGTCATCTTGTGGAAGCTGACGTCTCGCAGAATGCCGGCATTGTTGACCACGACGTCCACCGTGCCGAATACGTCCAGAGCTGTTTCGACGATTCGCGCGCCGTCCGTGACGGAGTCGTAATTCGCGACCGCCTCGCCGCCGATGGATCGGATTTCCTCCACGACCCGATCGGCTGCTGCGGAGGAACTGCCGTCGCCCGTGCGGCCGCCGCCCAGATCGTTGACGACCACCCGCGCGCCGCGCGCGCCGAACATCAGCGCGTGTTGGCGCCCTAGCCCCCCGCCGGCACCCGTGACGATCACGACCCTCCCGTCGTAGCGAAGTCCGTCCGTCATTGGGCCCCCTTTTAGCGAAATGCGCCCACGCCGGTTAGCGCGCGCGATATGATAAGTTTTTGGATTTCGGTCGTGCCGTCGGGAATCGGGCAGATAATCGCCTCGCGCACCAGCCGTTCGACGATAAACTCGCGCGTGACACCGTTGCCGCCGTGAATCTGGAGCGCGTCTCGTGTCACGCCGATCGCCATCTCGGTCGCGAACCATTTAGCCATCGCGCACTCGGTCTCCGCGCGCACCCCGGCATCGACCAGCGCAATTGCCCGGTGCGTCAGCAGCCGTGCGGCGTCGATTTGTGTCGCCATGTTAGCCAACTTATCAGCGATGAGTTGGTGACCCGCAATCTTGCGGCCATGCTGCGATCGCTCTTTGGCATAGGCGATCGCCTCGTCCAGCGCGCGACGCGCGATGCCGATACTCCACATCGCCATGTGGCAGCGCGCGATCTCGAAGACCTTCAACGTGTTGCGCAGGCCGTCGCCGGGTTGGCCCAGCATGTTGTCCACCGGCACGCGGCAATCGGAGAGAAATATCTGTGCGGTCGACTGGCCGTTCAGCGCCATCTTCTCGATATCGCGCACCTCGTACGGGCTTTCGGCGCGATCGATCAGGATGTGGCTGATTTGGTTCTCGCCGGTGCGGCATGTGCAGACCAGCAAATCAGAATAGGCACCGTTGGTTATCCAGGTCTTCTCGCCGTTGATGACCCAATGATCGCCGTCGCGCACCGCGCGTGTCCTCACCGCCGCCACATCAGAACCGACATCGGGTTCGGAAATACCCATCGAGACGAACAACTCGCCGGCGACGAGGCCCGGCAGATAACGCTGTTGGATGCCCTGCGAGCCGCTTCGCCGGATGAGCTCCGCGCCGACCGCGTTGATGAAACCGGGAATGGCGACGTCGAGCGACGAATAGACGATCTCTTCGAAGATCAGGAGATGGGTCAGCCAGCCCATGTCGAGACCTCCCCACTCCTCGCCATGAGGCGCGGTGATATGACCAAAAGCGGTCAGCTCGCCGGTCCACTTCTGCATCAAAGGACGAGCAATAAATCCATCGCCATGCGCTCGAATCTCAGGCTCGAGCTTGTCGTCGAGGAAGCGGCGGACACTCTCGACCGCCATCCGTTGCTCGTCATTGGGTAGGAATTGCATGCGATACGCTCCATTAGCGGCCAAGGATGGTGACCGCGACGACAGCCTCCTCTACGCCCAGCACGCCGCCGCCATTCTGCGCGACGGCGATACGCGCGCCGTCGACTTGGCGGCCGGTTGCCTCGCCGCGCAGCTGCGCGACCAACTCATAAATCTGTCCCAGCCCGGTTGCCCCGATCGGATGACCCTTGCATTCGAGGCCTCCCGAGGTGTTAACCGGGATGCGACCTCCGATGACGGTGTCGCCGCGCTCTGCCGCAAGCCCGCCCTCACCGGGCGGCACGAGGCCGAGCGCCTCGATTTCGATGATTTCGCCCATTGCCGTGGCATCGTGCACCTCGGCTACGTCGACATCCGCCGGATCGACGCCAGCCGTCGCATAAGCACGTGTTGCCGCCAGTCGGGTGACGTGCCGGTCATAGTCGTAAGGGCTCCGTTCGGAACTGGTCTGCAGCACCGAGGCAAGAATGCGGATGCTCCGGTCGCGGGCCGCGCCGAGCTTGCGCAGTCCGGCGGCGTTACAGATCACCGCAGCGGCAGCGCCATCACTGATCGGCGAACACATCGGCAGAGTTAGAGGAAATACAATCGGCGCCGCCGCCAGCACCGCATCGACGGTATAGGGCACGCGATACTGCGCCAGCGGGTTGTTGACGGAGTGGACATGGTTCTTCGCCGATACCGCCGCGATCTGTTCTTGCGTCGAACCATAGGTCTTCATGTGGGCGCGCGACATCGCCGCATAGATGTCCATGAACACGCTGTAGGGCTGGGTCGACGCCGATCCTTCAGGCACCGCGATGCCTTCTCCCATCGCCAACAATATGTCCCGGTTCCGTGCCGTTTCGTGCACGTCCCATGCTCCATCGAAGGCACTGAACATCAACGCCTTGTCGGGCGAACACATCTTCTCGGCGCCGAGCGCGAGCACGATATCGGCCGTACCCGAGCGGACGTAGACGCTCGCCATATGCACCGCAGTGGAGGCAGTCGCGCAGGCATTCTCGACATTGACGACGGGCACACCCTCGATGCCGATCGCCCGCGCGATCAGCTCGCCTCGGATCATGTCCTGGCCTTCCATGTGGCCTTGCACGCAGTTACCGAAGAACACCGCTTCGATATCGCTAGGCCCGCAACCGGCGTCGGCGAATGCCTGTATCGAGGCGTCGGCCGACAGGTCCTTGAGGCTCCTGTCGAGCTGTTTGCCGAATTGCGTCATGCCGACGCCGGTGATGAAGATGTCGCTCATTGGCCTGTAAACTCCGGCTTGCGTTTCTCCGCGAACGCCGTGAGCCCCTCGCGGAGGTCATGCGAGAAAGCGTAAGCGGCCATGATCTCCAACTCCCGGCGCAGGCCGTCCTCGAGCGTAGCGTCGCCGGCGACTGCGCCAAGCTCCTTCATCCGCGCCAGGCCGAGCGGGCTCTTGGTAGCGAGAATCTCTGCTAGCGCCTGTGTCGTTTCGATCAGTGCCTCCTCTGGCACGATCTGGCTCACCAGCCCTGCGCGCTCCATCTCCGCGGCAGAGACGAACTCGCCTGTCATCATCAGACGCGTGGCGCGTGCCGGTCCGATCTTGCGAGGCAGACGGATCGAGCCACCGCCGCCCGGTAGAAGCCCGTAGTTGGCATGCGCATCGCCGAATTTCGCGACGTTAGCAGCGACCACGATGTCGCAACACAAGACAAGTTCGAGCCCCCCGGCCAATGCCAGTCCGTTGACCGCCGCGATAACCGGGAGACGGGAGGATTCGATACGTGTGAAGGTATTCCCTAGCTCTTCGAGGAAGTGCGCCAAAGGCTCGGCGATCGACCCGCCATGAGCATTTAGCGCCGCGAGATCGGCTCCAGCGCAAAACGCACGCCCCGCGCCTGTAAAGATTAACGCCCGAATGTGGGGATCAGCCTCTGCCGCCGCTATAGCCGCCTGCAATTCATCTGCCAGATCGAGCGTCAGGCTGTTCAATGCTTCTGGCCGGTTGAGGTGAACCCAGAAGGCCGGGCCACGCTTCTCGACGATGATGGTTGCGAACGCCAAGATGGTCTCCACGATTGGGTTAGGAATGGCGGCGATCACGCACCCGAGATCCGGCTGATGTGACCTGACCAATAAGGCTCGCGCAGTTTTGATCGGAGTACCTTGCCAACGTTGCTGAGCGGCAGCGGATCGGTGGTGAAAACCACCTTGCTGGGCTTCTTGAACGATCCGATCCGGCGGCTGACCAGATCAACGATATCCTGTTCGAGAAGTTCGACGCCGGGCGCGACGACGACCAGCGCGAGCGGCGTCTCACCCCATTTCTCGTGTGGGATGCCGAACACAGCGGCGGCGATCACCTGCGGATGATCGGCGATCACATTCTCGATTTCAGCCGGATAGATATTGTATCCGCCCGACACGATCAGATCATTCGCGCGGTCGAGCAGGTAGAGGAACCCGTTGGCGTCGATGCGACCGACGTCCCCCGTCTTGACCCAGCCGTCGACCATACGCTGCGCGGTTTCCTCGGGATCATTCCAGAAACCCTGCATTTGGCCGTTTTCGAATCGGGCGACGATCTCTCCCGGTTCGTCGGGCCCGAGCACGCGGCCATCGGCATCGCGGATCTCAAGATCGACGAAGGGCATAGCCCGGCCTACCGACTGGAGCGGCGTCGACCCTTCGACCTGGCCGAACCATTCCTTAGGCCCCAGCGAGGTGACGGGCAGGATCTCGGTTTGTCCGTAGGCGGTATGCAGTATCTCGTCGCCGAAGATTTCGCGCGACTTACGCAACGTTGCCTCGGATACCGGCGCGGAGGCGCTCAGCAGACATTTCAGCTGTGAAAAAACGTGCCCGCGAGGATTGCCATGTTGAACGATCGCATTGAGCATGGTCGGCGCAACGAAGGCATAACCGACCCCCTCGCGCTCCAACATGTCAAGGAAGCTCTCAGGATCGAACGCCTCAACCATGATATTGCGTCCGCCGATCGCCCAATAGGGAGAGAACATGAAGCCGGATGCGTGCGATAGCGGTGCGACGTGAAGCACCGTCGCGCCCGGCTCGGGCTTCGGACCCACAGCCTGAAAGCCGGCGCAGCAGGTCATCCATGTCCGATGCGTATAGGCGACACCCTTCGGCGTACCCGACGTGCCGCCGGTGTGGCGGATAACGCAGATGTCGTCCGGTGAGATCATTGGATTCGGATCGCTCTCCGACGCTTGGGCGAGCCATCCCTCATAGCCCGCATCGCGCACGATCAGGCGATCGAGGCTGGGCAGTTGGATGTCGAGGCCGACGACCTCTGGCAGCAGCGCCTCGTCGACGAGCGCTAGGCGGCAGCCGGTGTTACGCATCATATGGGCATGCGACTCGCGCCGATTTCGGGCGTATAGCGGTACGCGAACGAAGTTACCGATCGCCGCCGCGAGAAAGATGTCGGCTGCCTCGATCGAGTTCTTCTCCAGCGTGGCGACTTTGTCACCCGGTTGCAGCCCCGCCTCAGTCAACGCGTTCGCCAGTCGGGTGCCCCGCGACCACGCTTCGGCAAAGCTGAACCGGCGATCGCCATGAGCAAGCGCCTCATGGTGTGCGAAGTAGCAGGCGGCGCGGCGCAGCTGGGTACGCAGTTCCATCAGTTCCGCCCCGCTGACGAGGCGGCGCCAGGTTCGATCGCGCAGCCTGCGCGCACTTGGATCCTCGCCATCGAATTCGTGCTCCATTCAGGCTGTGACCGCCGATTGCAATGTCGATAGTCGGATAGATCGTCTCGACTGTCCAATTCATTGTTAGCAACCTGTATTCCTGTCGCTCATACAAGCTGAATCGCCTCGCTATGCCCGCCTGGAATGGTAAGGCGATCGAATGAATTGGCTGCTTCGTATCGGGCATGCGACTATCCCGATAATTGCCCGGTTGCAGGGAGAGGATTGCGCATGAAGGATCATGGTCCGCTTGCCGGTGTCAGAGTCGTCGAAATCGCAGGCATCGGCCCCGCGCCATTTTGCGGAATGCTGCTGGCCGATCTCGGAGCAGACGTCGTGGTTGTCGATCGCGTCGTGCCCAATCCGGATACGATTGACCTGGGTCGTGATTCGATCCTCAATCGCGGCAAGCGATTTATGGCCCTCGATCTCAAACAACCGGAAGGGATCGAGGGTGTCCTGAACCTTGTCGAGCAGAGTCACGCATTGATCGAGGGAATGCGCCCAGGCGTCATGGAGCGGTTAGGCCTTGGACCGGATATCTGTTTCGAGCGCAATGCAGCGCTCGTGTTCGGCCGGATGACCGGTTGGGGACAGCATGGGCCGCTCGCGCAGGCGGCAGGCCATGACATCAACTATATCGCACTTTCCGGAGCACTCTGGTATGCTGGTGAGCCCGGCTCCCCTCCAATCACGCCGCCCGGTCTCGTCGGCGACATCGGCGGCGGCGCGCTCTATTTGGCGGTCGGCCTGCTCGCGGCGATTCTGAGCGCTCGAGAAACGGGCAAAGGACAGGTCGTGGATGCTGCCATTGTCGATGGCAGCGCCCACATGATGAACCTGCTCCTCAGCTTGAGGGCCGCAGGGCATTTTGTGACCGAGCGTGGCCGCAGCATTCTGGACGGTCCACACTGGTATGCGACGTACCGATGTGCGGACGACCGCTTCATCTCGCTGGGATCGCTCGAGCCAAAATTCTACGCGCTGCTAAGACAAAAGCTCGGCCTCGCCGACGATCCTGCTTTCACAAACGGATACGATCCCGAAAGCTGGCAAGACCTCAGACGGCGTTTCGAAGTCTTATTTCGGCAGCGAACGCGCGACGAATGGTCGGGCTTGCTTGAGGGAACCGACACTTGTTTTGCACCGGTGCTTGATCCAGACGAGGCTGCCTCGCATCCTCATATGGTCGCCCGGCGTGTGTACGTATCGGTCAATGGGTCCATACAGGCAATGCCTGCTCCCCGCTTCTCAGGCACGCCTCTAACTGGATTAACCGCCGATCCGTCGTAGCCTGCCAGCTTCAGCGGATGTGCGTTTCTGGCCAACGCCACGACGTCGTTGTAATGTGGGGAATAGAATATCAGTCGCAAACTGATGCCTGATTCATAGTGCTGCTCCTCTTCAAATGGCGGAAAACAGGGATTGTTGGTTCTCGTCTTGAGTGCGACACGGGCCTTTTCGCGAGATCGCGGCTTGGATTTCGGGCTTTGCCAGGTCCGCGGCGCGGATTTGATGCGGTGAACCGGGCATAACCTGCTCGGTCGGGAGCAAGCCAGCGTCGACGACACGGCGGATTTTGTGGTTTGTGACACCGAACTTGGCTGCCGCCTCCGACATGGTGAGCCATTCACCACCCGTGGTTCCGGCGGAACGATAGCTTTCAATCTTATGGACACGGCGCAGCGAGCTGACGCGATGCCCGGTCCATGTCTTGCCCTGACCCGTCCGCATGCCCATACGGTTAAGGGTCGCGGCGACATCGGCATCGGACCACCGCGCCGCCATCGACCGGATGATCGCCATCGCTTCTTCGGGCGTGCGCTTGGTATGTTCTCCGGTCTTGGGCTTGCGGATGCGAACCTGAGAATGCTGCCCGCCTTGCCAGTGAATGGTAAGCTCGACTTCCTGCCCATCGTTGTCGACGGTGGCGACGATATCCTTCACCAGCGCTCGCAACAGCCGATGCCGGAACTGCATATCAACGTCTGGGGCATTCCAAGCCGCTTTGAGATCGTGAGCCAGGCCGGCGAAATCAGGCATGGCGGCGTCCTCGCGCACTTGTCGTTCGTTGAGCCGCGCCTCGCAGGCCTCGACACGGCGCAGCGTCGCTTCCCAGCTTTTCTCCAGTTGAGCGGCGATCAACCGGTTATCGGGGTCGCAGGCGGCATAGCGTCGCTCGGCAAGCGAGGCCTCGTAACGGGCTTGCTGCAAATCCAGCTCGACCATCTGCCGCCTTTGCGCTTCGCCTTCGAGATGCATACGCTCTGCCTCCAATGCCGCGTCGATCGCCAAGGGCTCTACGGCGCGCAGCAGTTCCTCTATAACTGCCACATCCGTTCGAGCGGTCGCAGCGGTAGATATGATAGCCGATGCGGCGGCCGACATAAACGACACACAGGCGGCGGCCACAATGACCACAAGTGAGCATGCCTGCGAGGAAAGCCTTGCCACCGCGGCCGGACTTTATGCCGCCGGCCTTGCCGTATTGAGTAGCCCCTAGTTTTCTAGAGGCTGTTATGGACTTGTGAGTCCATGTGGATTCAAAGGCTTGAATGGAGTTGTCTCGCAAGCCTTATCCGTCTGACTTATCCGACGAGGAATGGTCGCTGATCGCGCCCTACCTGACACTGCAGCGCGAGGATGCCGGACAGCGAGAGCACAGCCTGCGCGAGGTATTCAACGGCCTGCGTTACATCGTGAAGACCGGTGCACCGTGGCGCTGGATGCCGAACGATCTGCCGCCCTGGGCGGCGGTGTATCAGCAGACGCAGCGCTGGCTGGCGGCGGGCTGCTTCGAAGCGCTGGTGGATGACTTGCGCGCCGTGTTGCGCCTTGCGGCGGGACGGCCTGCCGAACCCACTGCCGCGATCATCGACAGCCGGACGCTGCGCTCCACGCCCGAGAGCGGCGAGCGTGGCGGTTACGATGGCGGCAAGCGCAAGAAGGGCTCGAAAATTCACATGGCGGTCGATACGCTGGGGCACTTGCTTGCGCTCCATGTGACGCCCGCCAGCGCCGAGGATCGCGGCGAGGTCGAACGGCTCGCCCGCACCATCCAGATTGTGACCGGCGACAATGTCGACATCGCCTATGTTGATCAGGGCTATACCGGTGCACGGGCAGCCGATGCCGCAGCTATGCACGGCATCACACTGGAAGTCGTCAAGCTGCCTGAGGCCAAACGCGGTTTCGTCCTGTTGCCGCGCCGCTGGGTCGTCGAACGCTCATTCGCATGGGCAACCCGCTTCCGCCGCCTCGTCAAAGACTATGAGCGATATGCACAGACACTGGCCGGACTGCATGTCGTCGCCTTCGCCTGCCTCATGATGAAACAGGCCGCCGCAATCGCTACAGGTTCATAACAACCTCTAGGCTGCTCTTTTCCCGGAAGACTAGACGCCTGCGGTCTTGCGCGCCCAGGAGATAATCGTCGCGGGAGGTATCGCCCCGCTGTGCCGGCCCAGCTCCCGCCCATGGAAGAACAGGATCAGCGTCGGTATCGACTGAACCGAATAACGATGGGCGATGGTCTGCTCGGCTTCGGTGTCGAGCTTGCCGAGGCGCATCGCCGGCTCCAGCGTTTGCGCAGCTGACGCGAATGCCGGTCCCATCACACGGCAGGGACCGCACCATGTCGCCCAGAAGTCGACCAGCAACGGGATATCGCTCCTGGCGGCATGCGCGTCGAAATTCGCGGCGGTCAGCACGATCGGTTCATGCTTGAAGAGCGGCGATCCGCACTTTCCGCACTTGCCTTCGGTCATGGCGCGTTCGAGCGGAATGCGGTTGCCGGTCGCGCAGACCGGGCACCGAATGATCTTTGCCGCATCCGTCGTCATCTGTCCCTGCCTTTCCAGTTCGTCCCTTTGCCGCCGACCGCCGCTGCACCCTGACACTCAACCCTTGACGGGGTCGATAAGGAATTTCTCGCCGGTCGCCTTGCGTACATAGGCGCTCACGACATCGGGTCGGAGCGCCTCAGCCAGGCCGATGATCCTCGTATAGTGGCTCGCAAAGGTCGTCTGCAGCTCCTCCACGATGCGCTGGCGCAGGCGTGCCGCCACCTCCGGTCCTGCCTTGCGCAGGAAGGGAAAAAGGAGCCAACCGGAAACGCTCCACAGGAACCCTAGGGCAGGCCGATTCAACGTCGTCGCCGCCAGATCGAGCGCGCCATAGATGTAGAGCTGCTTGAACGTCTCTGACCCGTAGCGATTATATTCGGTCATGCTCTCCACGGCGACCCGCTCCATGGCCTGGAGCACCTCGTCTCCAAGGTCCCCGCCGCCGATCGCGTCAAAGGCGATCGTGGCGCCCGTCTCCCGCAGCGCCTGGGCCAGCTCGTCCAGAAACCCCTCTGCCTTGCTGTTCAGAACATGCGTCGCACCAAGACCTCGCAGCAGGTCGACCTGTTCCTGGGACCGCACGATATTGACGAGCGGAATGCCGTCCTTGAGACAGACCTTGAGAAGCATCTGGCCGAGGTTCGACGCCGCGGCGGTGTGGACGATCGCGTGATGTCCATCCCGCTTCATGGTTTCCACGAAGCCGAGCGCCGTCAGCGGATTTACGAACATGGAGGCGCCATTCGCTGCGGTCGCGCCGTCGGGAAGGACCACGACGTCCTTGGCGGCGATCTTGCGGTAGTCGGCAAACATCGCGCCTCCCACCATCCCGACCCGCTTGCCCATGAGGGTGGCCACGTTCCTTCCTGCCGCGACGACAACGCCGGCCCCTTCATTGCCAACCGGCATCGTGATCCCGAGCCTGCCTCCAACTCCTGCTAGCCTCGCGGGAGGAATTTTGCCCGAGAGGGTCGGGTATTCGGCGCTTCCACCGGGGGTCAGGGTCGCGACGTCGGCCGGCCCAAGTAGCAGGAAAAGATCACTGGGATTGATCGGGGTCGCCTCCACCCGGACGACAATCTCGTCATCGCCCGGATCCGCAACGGAGACCTCTCTCACCGCTATTGTGATTGTGCCATCTTCGTCGATGGTTGACCCGATCTCTCGTCCAGTGAGCGACATGGTTCTCTCCAGAGATGCAGTGAGGACGCCGGTGGCCACGTCAATGCTGTGTCCGTCTCGGCTTCGCATGTATGAAATGAACGGCAGCAATAGACGTGCCAATCGGGAAACCGGCCAAATGCTGAGGTCTGCCGGAGGCGAGTGGGGATCGCACCGACAGCTTGTCCGTCCCGGAGCGGACACAATGTCCTACGCCTGTATCGCCGTGGAAAAGGCATCCGTCACTTCGGGCGACGCCATAGCGATGCGAGAGTGCGGTGGCTGACGCGCGCCACGATCCCGAGCGCGAGTGCCACGCCCAGCACGATCGCCACCGCATAAAGCGCGGCATGCCCGATTTCGCGGAAGAGACCGGAGAATGCTTGCCCGAACACATAGCCGATGAGAGTGAATGCGGTCCCCCAAAGAAGCGCAGCACAGGCATTGAGAGGAACGAACGTCCTGACCGGGACGTGGCTGGCCCCGATCGCGATCGGACTGATCATCCTCAGGCCGTAGGCGAAGCGAAAGCCGAATATGAAGGCCCTCGGGTGCCGCTCGAGAAGTGCGGTGGCCCGTTCGAATGTGGGCCGCCGCATAGCCTTCTGCACCCAGGCATAATGCTGGCAATGCCGCCCGAGGAAGAACCAGGCCTGATCAATGATGAAGGAGCCGGCGGAGGCGGCCGCCACGGCTTCCCATAGCGGGATGAGATGGCGATGCGCCAGTATCCCTCCGGCAACGACGGTTGCTTCACCCTCGAGCCCTGCTCCCAGAAGGATGGCGATCACCCCGTAGCGCACGAACAGCAGCTCGATCGACATGCACGTTTCTGCCCTCAAATATTGAAAAAAGCGGCGAAATCCCACGGCGTCTCAGATGCGGATTTCCGTTCCGAGTTCGACAAGGCTCTCCGAAGGGATACCGAACGAAGCCCCCGTCGGGGTCACGTTGCGCTGCATCCAGACGAAGATGGACTCGCGCAGCTTGGCCATGCCGCGCACCTTCTGGTCGGCGATGACCGTCTCGTGCCCGATATAGTAGGTCGCATCCGCCAGATCGGCAGCCGATGCGCAGGTTCTGGCGCAGCGCAGCCCGGCGGGGATATCCGGGCTCTCCATGAAACCGAACCGAAGGATCACGCGCTCGAAGCCGGCGCTCAGCACATGCACTTCGGCGCGATTTTCCGGATCCACCACCGGCACTTCTTCGGTCACCACCGAGACCAGCAGCACGGTGTCCTGCAAGGCCTTGTTGTGCCTAAGGTGCGTCGCGAGCGAGAGCGGAATTCCGCTGCGCACGGCCGAAAGGAACGCTGCGGTGCCGCTGATCCGGATCACCGATTTCGCTTCGAGCGCCGCGATGAATTGGGCCTCCTCGATCCGGCGCTGCGCCCTTGCAATATCGACGAGCTGAACACCCCGGCGCCAGGTCAGCATGAGGAAGGCGATCACGCCCGCGATCGTCAGGGGATACCAGCCACCCTCGAAAAGCTTCACCGCATTGGCGCCGAAGAAGAACAGGTCCACCGCCATGAAGAGACCGTTGACCGCGAGGACCACGAGCAGCGGGAATCCCCATTTGCGCGCGACCAGAGCCGCGAGGAAAGTGGAGATGGCCATCAGACCGGAAACCGCGATGCCATAGGCTCCCGCGAGGGCATCGGACGTCTCGAATATCAGCACGGCCGCAATTGTCGCGGCGGCGAGCAGCCAGTTGACCGTCGGCACGTAGATTTGCCCGCGTTCATCGCGCGTGGTGTGGAAGATCGCCAGCCGCGGCAGAAAGCCGAGCTGGACCGACTGGTGCGTCAGGGAGAACGCGCCCGAGATGATCGCCTGCGAAGCGATAATGGTGGCGACTGTCGCGAAGGCCACCAGGGGATAATGCGCCCAGGACGGGGCGAGGCTGTAGAACGGGCTGGAAGTCGCGCCGGGATCGCTGGCGACGGACGCAGCCTGCCCAAGATAGTTCAGGACCAGCGCGGGAAGCGCGACCACGAACCAGGCGGCCCGGATCGCGCCTCGACCGAAATGGCCCATGTCGGCGTACATTGCCTCGCCGCCCGTCACGGCCAGAAACACCGCGCCCATGACGCCGAAGCTCACCTCGATCGGCGCGCCGATCAAAAACCCGACCGCGTGCGTCGGCAGCACTGCCGTCAATATCGCGGGATGGCGCGCGATCGCGGCTACGCCCAAGACCGCGATCGCGACGAACCAGCAGAGCATGACCGGGCCGAAGATCCTGCCGATGAACCCCGTGCCCTTCGACTGGACAAAGAAGAGCGCGAGCAGGATTACCAGCGTCAGGGGAACGACGGCGTGGCCGAGCATGGGCGCATCGACCTTCAGCCCCTCGACCGCGCTCAGCACCGATATGGCGGGGGTGATCGCGCCGTCTCCATAGAGCAGAGCGGCACCGACGAGGCCCAGCACGAGTAAGGCGGCGCCGCGCCTGTTTGGCGTGCCGGACGTGATGCCGAGGAGCGCCAGCATAGCGACGACGCCCCCTTCCCCCCGATTGTCCGCGCGCAGGATCAGGAGCGCATATTTGATCGAGACGATGACGACGAGCGACCAGATGATGAGCGAGGCGATACCGGCCGCTGCATGAGCGGGGCCAAGACCGGATTTCACGCCGGCGGCGAGCGCGACCTTGAATGCATAAAGCGGGCTGGTCCCGATATCGCCGTAAACAACGCCCAAGGCGGTCAGCGCCAGGAGAGGCAGGGCACGCTTTCCCGACGAACTGCCCGTTACCGGCGGGACCGGGGGACTGACGGTCTCAGGCGAGGCCACCTCCAGGCCCGGCTCAAGGCTTCAGGACGAGGCGAATGACCCCGGCCACGATGCCCAGGGCCAGAACGCTGCCCGCCCAGATCGCAACCATCCAGGCCAATCGCTTGATGAAGGGGGCCTCATCGCCCATCAGTGATAGCCGTGGGTACCGGCCTTGCCTCGGAAGACCCAATAGGCCCAGCCCGTATAGGCGATGATGGTCGGAATGATCACCACCGAGCCCACGAGCATGAAGAGCTGGCTCTGATAGGGCGCGGCCGCATCCCAGATCGTCACCGCGCGCGGCACGGCATAGGGGAAAATGCTGATCCCCAGCCCGATGAAGCCGAGAAGGAAAAGGGCGAGCGCCATGAGGAAAGGCAGACGTTCATATCCGCGTTTCAGACCCCAGAAGAACGCCGCCGAGCAGATAAGCACCAGCAGCGGCACCTGCGCCGTCAGCAGGACGCCCGGCATCGTGAACCAGCGCCGCCAATAGTCATAGGCGAGAAAGGGCGTGGCCAGGCTCACGGCGGCGAGCGCCAGCAGCGTGGCGACACCGAGCGGCAGGGCCAGATGGCGCGCGCGTTGCTGGCTTCGATATTCGGTCCGCCAGATCAGCCATGTCGCGCCGAGCAGCGCATAGCCGATCACGACCGCCACGCCGGTGAGGAGACTGAACGGGCTCAGCCAGTCCAGCCATCCGCCCGCATAAGCGTCATTCTGGACATGAATGCCCTGCAGGATCGCGCCGAGCGTGATTCCCTGCGCAAGCGCGGCGACCACCGACCCGAGCGAAAAGGCCATATCCCAGAAGGGCCGATGCCGCGGATCGCGCCACCGGAACTCGAATGCCACGCCGCGGAACACGAGCCCCAGGAGCATCGCGATCATGAGGGGATAGGTTGCCGGCAGGATGATGGCGTATGCCAGCGGAAAGGCGGCGAACAGCCCTCCCCCGCCCAGCACCAGCCAGGTCTCGTTGCCGTCCCATACCGGCGCGATCGAATTCATGGCCTGGTCGCGCTCCTCTCCGACCGAATAGATCGGAAACAGGATGCCGATGCCGAGATCGAAGCCGTCCATCACCACATAGGCGCAGACCGCGAAGCCGATGATGCCCGCCCAGACGATGGTGAGGTCGATATGCTCCATCGCTATGCTCTCCGCTGAGGGGCAGCGGCGACCCCGGCCGCGGGGGTGATGCCTGCCGCCCGCTGCGGGACCTTTGCCGGCTCAGGCTCGTCCGCGCTTGGCGGCTTTGCCATCATTTTGAGAACATACATCGTGCCCGCACCAAAGGCGCCGAAATAGACGACGATGAAGGCGAGCAGCGAGGCCGCAACCGCAGGGGCAGCCAAGGGAGAGTGCGATTCAGCCGTTCGCAGGAGACCATAGACGGTGAAGGGTTGCCGTCCGACCTCTGTCGTCACCCAGCCCGCGATGACCGCGACGAAACCGGCAGGGCCCATCGCCACGGCCGCCCGATGCAGCCAGGTCCAGTCGTAGAGCTTCTTGCGCACTCTCGCGAGCAGGCTCCACAATCCCAGCCCGAGCATCGCAAAGCCCAGCCCCACCATGATCCGGAAGGACCAGAAAACGATCGGGGTCGGCGGCCATCGGTCCTTCGGATAGTCCTTGAGGCCCGGAAGCGGGGCATTCGGATCATGCTTGAGGATCAGTGAGCCCAGACGCGGTACGGCCAGCTCGTAGTGGACACGCTCATCTTCATTGCTCGGCAGGCCGAACAGGATGAGCGAGGCGCCTTCAGGGCTGGCCTCGTAATGGCCTTCCATGGCCAGCACCTTGACCGGCTGATGCTCGAGCGTGTTGAGACCATGTGCGTCGCCAGCGAAAATCTGGATGGGAGTCACGATCGCCGCCATCCACATCGCCATGGAGAACATGGTCCGTGCGCCCAGATTCTGCCGGTTCTTCAGCAGGTGCCAGGCGCCGACCGCGCCGACCACGAGGGCCGTCGTCAAGTAGGCCGCGATGACCGTGTGGACGAGCCGAAAGGGGAAGCTCGGATTGAAGATGATGTCGAGCCAGGAACCCGCCGGTACAAATTGCCCCTTCGCGTTGATCGCATAGCCCGTCGGCGTCTGCATCCAGCTGTTGACCGAGATGATCCATGTGGCGGAGATCATCGTGCCGAGCGCCACCATGCAAGTCGCGAAGAAATGCAGGCCCTTGCCCACCTTGTTGATGCCGAACAGCATGACGCCGAGGAATCCGGCCTCCAGGAAGAAGGCGGTCAGCACCTCATAGGCCATGAGCGGACCGATGACAGGCCCCGCCTTTGTCGAGAAGACCGACCAGTTGGTGCCGAACTGGTAGGACATGACGACACCGGAGACGACGCCCATGCCGAAAGCGACCGCGAAGATCTTCAGCCAGTAGCGATAGAGATTGGCGTAGACGCCCTTTCCCGTCCTCAGCCACAGGCCCTCGAGCACCATGAGATAGCTCGCCAGTCCGATCGAGAAGGCCGGAAAGATGAAGTGGAAGGAGACCGTGAACGCGAACTGCGCCCGGGCAAGGATCACTGGGTCAAGATCCGCGAACACTCTGCCTCCCCCTGTTTTCGTCTCAGACTATGCGATGGCGGCGCTTTGCTGGCTCACGCCGCCACGACCCGGACCGGGATCGACTTGGCGGCCGGCGTGCCGCTGATGCGATCATAATAGTCGAGCGGTAGAAGCGGATTTAGTTCCGGATAATAGCCCGCGATCGCGCCGCGCGGCATCGGATAGTCGATCACCGTGAGCGCATCGACGCGCCGCTTGATACCGTCGGTGCTGATCGTCTCCAGCGCGACGGTCGCTCGGGGTTCGAGGCCGCGTGCGATACGGTCATCCTCGTTCATGAAGAGGACCATCCGGTCATTGTAGACGCCCCGATAACGGTCGTTGTAGCTGTAGATCGTCGTGTTGAACTGGTCATGCGAGCGGACGGTCGCGAGGCGCAACATGGTCGGATCGTCGATCGGCGTGTTGACGTCGAGACCGGGCAGCACCAGGAAATTGGCCTTGCCCGTGGGCGTGAGCCAGACCAGGCGCCGCGGCGCGACATCGAGATGGAAGCCCTTGGGATCCTTGATCCGCTCCGAGAAATCCGCGTAGATCTCGGGATAGACTGCGGCGATCTTGTCGCGGATCAGGCTGTAGTCGTGAATGTAGGATTCCCAGGGTATCTTGCTCTCGGGAAGCGCGGCCATCGCCATGCGGCAGACGATCTCGACCTCGGGCATGCAATGCTCGCTCGCCGGCGTCAGGACGCCGCGCGACGCGGTCACGTTCGACATGGAGTCCTCGATGGTGACGAACTGTTCGCCGGCCGAGGTCTCGATCCGCTCGGAGCGCGCGACCACGGGCAGGATGAGCGCATCCTTGCCATGGACCAGGTGGCCGCGATTGAGCTTGGTGGCGATGCCGACGGTCAGGTTGAGCTTGCGCATCGCCGAATAGGCGATGTCGGTGTCGGGCACGGCTCGGACGAAATTGCCGCCCATGCCGATGAACACTTTGGCGGTGCCATGCAGCATCGCTTCGACGGACTCGACCGTGTGATGGCCATGCTCGCGCGGCGGCTCGAAACCGAAAACGTCGCGGACCCGGTCGAGATAGACCTGGGTCGGCTTCTCGTCGATGCCGACCGTGCGGTCGCCCTGGACGTTTGAATGGCCGCGAATGGGCGAGATGCCCGCGCCCGGCCTCCCGTAATTGCCCTTGAGCAGGAGGATATTTGCAACCTGCTGGAGGAGCTGGGACCCCAGCTGGTGCTGGGTAAGGCCCATGCCGTAGCAGATGATGGTCGCCTTCGAGCGGATATAGATTTCGGCGCAGCGCCGGATCTGCGCTTCCTCGATGCCGGAATGGGCAACGAGGTCCGCCCAGTCGAGCGTCATCACCTCGTCGCGCACGGCTTCCATGCCGAGCGTATGCTCGGCGAGGAAGGCATGATCGAGGATCTTCTCGCCCTTGGCCTCGCGCTCGAACATGACTTTCATCATGCCCTTCAGCAGCGCCAGATCGCCGCCGATCTTGATATGCACGAACTCGCTGGCGATCGGCGTCGAGCCGAAGGTCGCCATCTGAATCACATCCTGCGGTTCGGTGAACTTGATGAGCGCGCGTTCGGGCATCGGGTTGACTGCGACGATGGGGACGCCGCGCTTACGCGCTTCGACAAGGTTGGTCATCATCCGCGGGGAATTGGTGCCCGTGTTCTGGCCAATGACGAAGATCGCATCCGCATGCTCAAAGTCCTCGAGAATGACGGTGCCCTTGCCCACGCCGATTGCCGGCGGGAGCCCGCGGCTCGTCGGCTCGTGACACATGTTCGAGCAATCGGGGAAGTTGTTGGTGCCGAACTGGCGCACCAGGATAGAATAGAGGAAGGCGGCCTCGTTCGGCGTGCGGCCCGACGTGTAGAACTCGGCTTCGTGCGGGCTGTCGAGCGCTAGTAGATGCTTTCCGATCAGGGCGAAGGCTTCATCCCAGGAGCAGGGCAGATATTTGTCGCTCTTGGCGTCGTAGCGCATGGGCTCGGTGAGGCGGCCCTGCATCTCGAGCCAGTAATCCGACTTCTCCATCAGCTCGGTGACAGTATGCTGGGCGAAGAACTCGCGCGTAACCCGGAACTTGGTCGCCTCATGCGCCAGCGCCTTCGCGCCGTTCTCGCAGAATTCGAGCGTTTTCTTGCAGTCGGCATCGGGAAAGGCACAGCTCGGGCATTTGAAACCGCCCGGCTGATTCATCGCGAGAAGTGCGCGCGATCCCTTCGTGACGACGCTCTGTTCGAGGAGCACCTTGGCGGTCGCAGCGGCCGCGCCCCAACCTCCGGCAGGATGGTCATAGGGCTTGAAGCGAAGATTTTCGTCAGCCATGATGAGCTACGTCCAATAAGTCTGAAAACACCCCTGTAATTAAGCACGACGGGCCCCTGTTTTCCACGGACATTGCGTCCGTCGCCTTTGGACAAAATGTCCGCCCCACCTTGTCAAATCATCTCCAAACGGCTGATTTTGCTTTCTTCATCGATTGGCACGGCGCTTGCTCTTCAGCTTCTGTCGCCGGCTACCTGGGTGGTCCTGGCGATCGACTCGATGAAGGCGTCAATTGGTCTGCTGCTTCGATGATCGGTCAGTCTGGCTAATCGAAACGGACAGTATTTCCCGATGGGAGCAGGTGACCCAAAATATGGAGAGCTCATCTGCCTCCTCTCTACAATCAGGGACACGATGCCACCTCGCGCCGACCCAAACCGTCGGCCGCAACTAGGATAGCGCATGCACGTCACGTTCCTGTTTATCATGCACGAGGGCCTGCCCATGCTTGCCTTCCACGACAGCGTCAGCGACGCCTGGTCGGAGCTTGTGCGGTTCGTCAACGAAAGCTGGCCCAAACGCTTCGGCACGCAGAAGCCGCCCGAAGATGAGGTCAAACGCGCCCGCGCCTATTTCAGGAAAGACGAGCTCTATCTCGTCGCCGACGCCGATCTGGCCGATATCGAGCAACATATCGACCGATACAGTTCCGCTGGAAGCACCGACAATCGAGAGAAAGCGCCATGACCGGAGAGAATAAGGGACACGACCAGACCGCCTCATCGCCGGCGGCACCCGACCGCCATGCCGAACCTGGCCAGACGCCCTCGCCTCATGCCGAGGGCCAGGAAGCCGCCGCGTCCGGAGCGGATGCCCCCTCACCGCAGGGCGACAATCCGGTCGCCCAGCAAGAGAGCGAGGTCGCCAGCCTGAAGGACCGGCTCCTGCGCGCGCTCGCGGAGGTCGAGAATGTCAGGCGCCGGGCCGAGCGTGACGTGAGCGACGCGCGGCAATTCGCGATCAGCAATTTCGCGCGGGACATGATTGGCGTCGCCGACAATCTCGAGCGCGCGGTCTCCAGCGTCCCTCAAGGCGCCGCCGACAGCGCGGCCGCCCTGAAGACGCTGGTCGAGGGCGTTGGCCTGACCGAGAAGGAAATGCTACGTTCGCTCGAACGTCACGGGGTCAAGAAGCTAGACCCGGTCGGCGAACGCTTCGATCCCAACTACCACGAGGCCATGTTCGAAGTGCCCGATGCCAAGACGCCCGCCGGCCACGTCACGCAAGTGATCAGTCCCGGCTATGCCATCGGCACCCGCGCGTTGCGGCCCGCCAAGGTAGGGGTGTCGAGCGGCGCCGGACCCTCTGGAGCCTGATGTTCGAATGCCTCTTTCTGGGGGATAGCCTCGCGGTTGGCACCGCTCAGTTCACCAATGCCCGCCTCGCGCGGCCATGCACGGTCGTCGCCACCGAGGGTGCGACGGCCAGGCAGATTGAGGCGTGGCGCAAGCCAGCCCGATCTTTCGGCGTCACGGTAATTGCAATCGGCTCCAACGACATGCCCGACGACGTGCTATCGGCGCGGCTCACACGCATTAGGGCATCCATCACCTCGCGGCGGGTTATCTGGCTTCTGCCCTATTCGCGCCCTCGCTTCTATGTCGTGAGCTCGGTGGCCGCCAGATTTCGGGACGAGACGCTCGATATGCTGCGGTTCCCCTCTCGCGACGGGCTTCATCCGAAGCGATATCAGGACGTGGCGAATAGCCTGTTGCGCTGAACGCGCACCAGGATCGAAAGGCAGACCCTGTCCGCCGGATCGGGGGCCACTGCGGCGACGAGAGACTATTCGTCATCCGGCTTGTCATCCTCCGGGGTTCGTCTGACGCCATAGAGTTCCAGCCGATGGTCGACGAGCCGGAAACCAAGCCGTTCGGCGATCGCGCGCTGAAGCTGCTCAAGTTCGGGGTCCACGAATTCGATGACGCGGCCGTTCTCGACGTCGATGAGATGGTCATGATGAGCGTCGGGCGCCGCCTCGTAGCGAGACCGCCCATCCCCAAACTCATGGCGGTCCAGCACGCCGGCTTCTTCGAACAAGCGAACGGTGCGGTAAACGGTGGCGATGGAAACCGAGGGGTCGATCGCCGCGACCCGCTGATGCAATGTCTCGACGTCGGGATGATCTTCGGCATCGGAAAGCACCCGCGCGACGATCCGGCGCTGCTCGGTGATCCTCAGCCCCTTCTCATGGCACAGAGCCTCTATGTCGATCTTGTGCTTCACCGATCCACCCCTCTTGTCAGGCCACGCCTCCAGCATTCCTTCCCGATTTCCCGAATGGCCTCAGCCTCGATCAGGCGATGGCCGCGTCAGGATATAAGCAGCGCAGGCGGCCATCGCGAGGCCAACAATCAGATCAATCTTGAGGCTCGGCCGAGCGCCCAGCCAGAACAGCGCGTAGCCAAGGGCGATCCCGCTGCAGGCGGCGATCTTAGCCCTGCGGCCGATTGCCCCCTCCGCGCGCCAGGCGCGGAGCGTGGGACCAAAGCGCGGATGGTTGAGGAGCCAGGCTTCAAGGCGGGGCGAGGAACGGGCGAAGCAGCCGGCCGCGAGGATGAGGAAGATGGTGGTGGGCATCAGGGGAAGAAGCGCCCCGATAAAGCCGAGCGCCACGAACACGCAGCCCAAAAGCAGCCAGACCCCCCGCGTCAGATGGTGGCGGCGAGAGCCGCGCTCAGGTCTATCTCCATCACTCATGCGCCGCCTTTCGGCCCATCGGCGGTTCGCCCAAAGCCCTCGATATCATAGTTCCCAAATCCGGTCGCCCAAATTGATAATCGTTCGCAACTGGGTTAGGCGTGCGGGGACGCTTTCGCGCCACAAAGGCTATTCCAAGTGGCGCGCTCGATCATGAAGGAGCCGGGGTGCGGATTTTACTGATATGTCTGCTCGCCTTCACAGGGCTGATGGCGGGCCCCGCCCAGGCGAAATGGCTTGAAGCCCGCTCCCCCAATTTCATCGTCTATAGCGACGGCGGGGAAGACGGCTTGCGGCGATCGGTCCAACAGCTTGAGGACTATGACCATCTCCTGCGGACGCTGACAGGGACGACCGCACCGCCTTCGGCGAACCCGCTCAAGGTCTATCTGGTCAGCTCCAACGAGAAACTGCGCCAGGTGGCGAACGTCCCGCCCGCCGTGCTCGGTTTCTATCAGGCCCGGGTCGGCGGCACCGCGGTCTTCGCGGTTCGCGGCGATCGCCCAGGGCTCGGCGGCGAGGAAGTCCTCTTCCACGAATATGCCCATCATTTCGCGGCGCGCTACTACCCGGCCTATTATCCCGCCTGGTACAGCGAAGGCTTCGCGGAATATGTCATGACCGCGCAGCTCCTCTCCGATCGGGTCGAGATCGGCCGCTACAATCCCGGCCGCGCAATCACCCTGCTTCGCGGCCAGTGGTTCCCGGTGGAGCGTATCTTCGCCGACCGTCTCAGCGGTCTCAGCCGCGAGCAGGTGGCCCAGTTCTATGCCGAGAGCTGGCTCATCGTGCATTATCTGTTCGCCGCGCCGGAGCGCCGTGAGGCGCTGACGCGCTATTTCGCGAGCCTTCACCGCGGGGGCGACGAAGCCGAGGCTTTCAAGATGGCTTTCGGCATCGATCATCAGGGATTCGAGACCGAGCTGAAGCGCTACATGAACGGGCGTATCGCCTACGGCGTGATCGCGCGCCCTGCAGGAGCGGATGTCACGGTTGCGGTGCGGTCACTGTCACCGGCCGCCGACGACCTGCTCCTCCCGCATGCCGCGCTGATGCTGGGGATAGCCGATCCGGCCCTCGAGAGCCGGACGATCGCAACGATACGGACGGCGGCCGCGCGCTATCCCGACGATCTTTATGCGCAGCGCGTGCTCGCCCGCGCCGAGATCAATTCCGGCGACCGGGCCGCAGGGGTTGTGATGATCGATCGCCTCTTGCAGGCCGCGCCCGGCGACGCCGAGCTCCTCTACTTCCGCGGCGTTGCGGACTTCTACAGCGGCCGAAAGGACGCTGCCATCCGTGACGCCCGGTTCGCGGCGGCCCGACCATGGTTTGCCCGGGCGACTGAAGCCGATCCGGCCTATTACACGGCGCTCTATCGTCTCGCACAAACCGCCCCGCCGACCGCTACCGCATCCGATGAGACCCTCGCCGACCTCATGAAGGCGCACGAACTGGCGCCGCTGGTCGGCGACATCGCGATCGATGCAGCGACGGTCTTGATTTCCCGTCACCGCTACAGAGAGGCGGAGGGGGCCTTGCTTCCCATTGCGACCAATCCTCATGGCGGCAATGTGGAGCGCGCCCGCACGCTGCTCGAGCGCGTCCGGGCCGAGCAAGCCGGGACCGGCACAACGCAACCGCCGGCCACCTGACGGGCCGCTCGCGCAAGGCCACGCTTCGATGGACTGCCAAGAGTATATTGCGCCGTCGGTCTATCCGCTCACTTCACCTTCCGGCGCGAAGGAGCGGGTCCGCCACAGGCCGGCGCCGACCAGCATCGCCGCGATGAACGCAAACGGCAGCCCATTGTCGAGCCCGTAGAGCGCTGTGCCGGCGATCGGTCCGACGATGATACCGAGGCCCTGCGCCGCTGCGACCGACCCGGCCGCCGCGCCCTGTTCGTGCGCTTCGACCGCGTTTGCGGCAAGCGCGGAGATCGAAGGATAGACCCAGCCCATGCCGAACGCCGCCACCGCATAGGCGGCCCAGAGGATCGGCGCCTGGGTGGCCAGCATGACGCTGGCAAAACCGATCGCCGAGATTACCGCGCCGATGCGGATGAGCCGCTCGGGCGGCCAACCTAGCTTGCGCAGCACGATCTGTGCGCAAACGAGCGCCACGCCGACGACGGCGAGCGCGATGCCGGCGGCATGGGCGGCATGGGCAGGATCGAGATGCAGGCGATCGAGCGCGAAGAAGCCGACCGTTATCTGCGCGACCGCCACGCTGAACGCGCCGACGAAGGCGACCGCGATCGGCCTGCGCAGCCGCTTGTCGGCAAGGCGCACCGGTTCGCTCTTGGGCGGCGTATGATGTTCGACCTTCGGTAGCACGCGCCAGAGCACAACGAGGGCGATAGCCGGCAGGGCGGCGGTGACGTAGAGCGGCAGGCTGAGGCTGATCGGCCCGACAAGCCCGGCAAAGCCGGGCCCGATGACCATGCCCGCCGCGCTCGAGGCGCCGATCGCGGCCATGGCGCTCGCACGTTTCTCGGGCGGCGTATGATCGGCGACGAGTGCCGCGCTGGTCGCCGGTACCGCGGCGTAGAACACACCGGCAATGCCTCGGCCGAGCACCAGGCCCGCAAAGGCAATGGCCGACGCCATCGCGGTGCGCAGCGCGAGGTCGATGAACAGGGACAACAGGAAATAGCTGACTGCGAAACCCGTGAGCCCCAGGAGGATGATCGGCCGCCGCCCGCGCCGATCGCTGAGGCCGCCCCAGAAGCGCGCCATGATCATCCAGGCGATGCCCGAGGCGGTCATCGCCGCGCCGACCTGCCATGGCTCGAGGCCAAGCACGCGCGCGATGGGCCCCGCGAGCGCCACGAACGACATCATCGCCATCGAGCAGACGAAGGTCTCGAACATCAGCGGCTTCATGCTGAAAACGCCCGATGCTTCCTCCCCCGCTTGTTCGTCGCGCGTCTCTGTCGCAGCTTCGGTCATGCTGTTTCGTCCCGTGACGCGACCGGCGATCGCCCGCCATTCCAGAGCAGCGCCGTCGAGACGGCATAGACGACGAGCCAACCGAGGTTGAACGCGGCGCCGTCGAGCCATGTGTGCGTCGGCTCGGGCAGGATGCGCGCGATCAGCATGCCGATCGCGACCAGCGAGACGGGATTGGCCAGCGCCGCGAACCAGCGTGGCCAGGCGGTACGGCCCAGCGCGATGACGATCCCGAGGAGCAGCAGCGCCAGACCCAGCGTCACGATGGGCATCAGCCAGGCGATGAGCAGGACATGGTAGAAGTGCTGGCCGAGATCGAGCAGCGCGCCATGAGCCGCGGCCGGCGTTTCGAGGATCGTCTTGTAGGCCATGCCGACATAGTAGAAGCCCGCATGGCCGAGCGGCGACCAGGCGTTGCCGGCGACCAGCAGGGCGAAGGTCGGCCAGCGCCACCAGCCCGTCGCCGGACGCAGGCCTTCGAGCAGATGCCAGCAGCCGGCGAGATAGAAGACGATCCCGGCGTCCGCCACCAGCGCGCCGGCAGCAAGCCGCGCCTCGGAGGATGGAAGCATGAGCGCGACACCGTCAAACTGAATGCGATCGGCATAGGTCTTCAGGAGCAGCGGATAATCGTCGGGGCTTGCCCTGGCCCCGATGATCAGGGCGTCGCCGAGCGTCCAGAGGATCGCGCCGATCACGCCCGCGATACCGCAGAGACGAACAAGCCGGAGCCGCTGGATATCCGTCATAGGCTTGTCCTTGCTTCGATGCGCGATCGATCGACGAGACGCATGATTTCCTGGGCGATCAGCTCGGGCTCGCTGAACGGAACCATGTGACCCGAATGGGCGGCGACGACATGGCGCCCATTCGTCGACAGGGCCGCGCGACGCGCGTGCGCGGCATTGGCTTCAGCCCGGATCTTTTGCGACATGCCCATGTCCGCGAGCGCGCCGGAGATGACCGTCACCGGCATGTCGTGGGGTTCGTCGGGCTTCCCGCGCAACACGTTCATCTCGCCGACCATGCCCGTCAGCTCGGCGCCGCGCGTGCGCATGACGCCCATGGTGAATCCTTCCTTGCGGAAATCGGCCTGACTGTCCGGCGGCAGGTGCAGGAGGAAGCCGTTGTAGAGCCGCTCGAGCAGACCGACTCTCGCGAGCGCGACGCTGACATGGTGGGCGAAGCGCTCGAAGCGGCGGAAGGCCTTTGAAAACACCGCCTCGCAGCCCTCATCGGTCGGATCGACCAGCACCAACCCGGCGATCCGCTCGGGGTGTCGCTTCGCGGCTTCCCGGGAGACGAGCGCGCCGCCGCTGGTCGCGACGAGAATGAACGGACCTGACCCAAGCGTATCGAGAAGGTCATCGAAATCATCGACCATGCGGGCGACGGTCCTGGGCTGCGGGTCGGGATCGCTGCGGCCGAGGCCAGCGCGATCATAGGCGACGCTATGGACCCCGTCCGGCAGAGCGGGCTGCACGAGGCCCCAGGACGAGCGCGGCGCCGCCATGCCGGCTTCGAAGATGACCGTCGGCTCGCCTTCCCTGGCCGCTCCCTTCTCCATGAGGAACAGGGAGCGCCCATCCCGGATGTGAACGGTGCGGCCGACGCCTTGGGTATGAGCTGTATCCATGGTCGATGGTCCCGGCCTGTTCCTGGAATCTGCGGCTATCGCGCGGACCACCCTCGCCAGGCGGCGACGATGACGATGAGGGTGAGGCCCAGGGTCACCCACGAGACGAGGTCGTACCAGCCGTCGCCCACGAGCGCGGCCACCAGCCCAATGGCGTTGGCCAGCGCCATGAGGAGCGGCCAGCGGAAGATCTGCCAGCCTGTCTGGCTGTTGCCCTTGCGCGCCGTCATTCGGCCGGCTCCGGGACGGCTTGCGTCTCCGCAACACCCCCCGACTGGAGCTCCGCCAACCGCTTCTCGATCGGCACGCGTCTGCGGCCGAGCCAGAGATAGAGGCCGCTCACCAGCACGACGATCGCCGCGATATCGAGCAATGCCCAGATGATCTTGAGCGGCAGGCCGCCATAGTCGCCGAAGTGCAGCGGGGCCGAGAGGAAGAGCGTCTTCACATACCAGGGCATCTCGCGCACGTCGGTGAGCCGCCCGGTTTCCGCATCGACCATGGCGGGGTTGATCAGCCGCTCGGTCAGCGGCGTGTTGCCCGCGAGCGCGACCATATAGTGGTGTTTGGTGCTGAACTGGCTGCCCGGCCAGGCGACGATGCTCACCTTACCGTCGGGGACTGCGGCCCTGACGGTGGCCACGGCCGCATTCACCGATGTGAGCTTCGTCGGAGGCTTCGCATCCTTGTAGGGCGCCGCCATCTCGGCGAGCTCGTCCATCTGCCAGATCATGGTGATCGGCAGCGTCATCGTGATGATGAAGCCGGTGAGTCCCACGACGCTGACCCAGCCCAGCGTGACGATCCCGATCATGTTGTGCGTGTCGAGCCACTTCACCCTTTTGCTGCGGTCCTTGCGCACCGTGCCGAAAGGCAGCTTGCGCATGAAAGGCGCGTAGACGACCACGCCCGAGACGACTGCGACCAGGAAGACCACGCCGATCAGTCCCAGGAAAAGCTGACCGGGAATGCCCAGCAGCAGTTCCGAATGGAGTTCGAGCAGGAAGGCCATGACGCCTTCGTCGAGCGGCGGCGCGTCCAGGCGTTCGCCGTTACGCGCGTCATACTGGATGATCTCGACCTGATCGTTGGGCGCATCGACCTTCGGACCGACGATCGCATAGATGATCGGCTTCTCGGGATCCCAGGAGAGGAACATCATCGTCCATCCCGGATGCTTCGAGAGCGCCTGCCGGCCGAGCGCATCCAGATTGACCGGCCGCTCCGCGACCTGTCCTGCCATGGCCGGAGCGCGGGTCATCTCGTCGATCTCGTGATGGAAGATCAGCGGCAGCCCGGTGATGCAGAACATCAGCAGGAATGCCGTGCAGACGATGCTGGTCCACTTGTGGACCAGATACCATCGCCGGATGCCCGTCTGCGAAAGCGCCATCGCTCGCGGCCCCCTAGAAGCGCAGCTCGACGCCGGCGCTGATCTTGCGCGGCGGCAGCACCACGGCATAGTCGAACGCCGGAACGCCCGGGACGAGAATCCCGACCTGCGTGGTCTTGAAGCTGTTCAACAGGTTCCGAACGCTGAAGAAGAGGCGCGCCGGCCCGATATTGTAGGCGATACGGCCGTTGACCACCGCATAGGGGCTGATCCGCGCGCCCGGATCGTTCAGCACGTCGGACTCGTAGGAACTCGTATAACGGACGTCCGCGCCCAGCTCGAACTTGCCGTCAGGCGAGACGTTGAACCCTGCCGCGAGGCTGAATGCGGGCGCGCGAGGCAGCTTGTTGCCCTCCGCGCCCGAGGCGGGATAGCGGTTGATCTTGCTGTCCAGCAGGCCGACGTTCGCAAACAGCTCGTTCTTCGGTGATGGGCGCCAGGCAAGCCCCATCTCTGCGCCGTAGGTGGTCACCCGATCCGCGTTGCGGATCTCGACCGACAGCGCCGAGAGGTAATAGGGGAGCTGCATGTCCTTGTAGCGGCTGTAGAAGACGTTGCCGGTGAAGGAGATGTCGTGGCCTAGCCCTGCGCGGACGAACCCCTCGTAGGTCCAGACATATTCGGGCTTGTAGGTGTAGGCGGTGAACGGAAATGCCAGGGTGACGCTGGAGCTGCCGGCATTGTAGCCGCGGCCAGCCGTCACGCCGATCGTCACCTGAGGCGCGACGTCGAGCGATACGGTCGCCTTGGGCAGGAACTCCTTGAAGGTCTTCTGGTAGTTGGTGACGATCGGCCCGGTCGCACCGACACGGTCGCGCTTTTCCTCCTCGTAGCGGGCGCCGAGGATGATCGAGAGCGCGTCGGTAGGCTTGACCGTCACCTCGCCGAACACCGCGGCGGTATCGGTCTTGTCGCGATAGGCGCCGCCGCCGAACAAGTCGTTGCTCTCGTTTTGGCGCGCGCGGAAGACATAGGCCGCGATGAAGCCGGAGAGGCGCTTGTCGGGCGAGGTGTAGCGCAGGAGCGGCTGCGCTACATATTCGGTACCGTCGATCCGCGAGATGCCCTGCGTCGCCGGCGCATAGCGGTCCACGCGGAAGTCGGTCGCGGAGAGGAGAAGCTGCAGACTGAGCGTGTCGCTGAGCTCGAAGGTCGTATCCGAGATGCCGGTGGTGGTCCTCTCGCGGAACACGGGTTGCTGCAGACCGCCATCGAAGGAAATCATGTCTTCGAACGGGCGCTTCACCCAGTTCGACTGCGGTGCCCGGCCATCCTGATAAGAGACCGTCAGCAGCGAGTGGATCGCGCTCGAGGGCGTGAACAGCAGCTTGCCGCGAAAGGTCTTTGTATCGTAGCGACCCGGATTATCGGTGCCAGGATAGGGCGCGAAAGCGACGAAATCCTGGCTCTTCTGCCAGTCGGCGCTCAGGCGGAATGCGAGCACGTCGCTGGCGATCGGGCCGCCGATCGCGCCCGACAACTGCACCTCGTCCCGGTTGCCGACGATAGCGCGCGCCGCGCCGTGCCAGTCGAACGTGGGCTCGGCCGACTTGATCGCGACGACGCCGGCGATGGCGTTGCGGCCGAGCAGCGTGCTCTGCGGACCGCGATAGACCTCGACCTGTTGCACATCCCAGAGGCTGGTGTCGCCGAACGTCGCCTCGTTGGCGCTCAAGGTCCGGCCATCGACCTGGAAACTGAGCCGTGGGCGGGCACCGGCGAAGAAGGCCGTTGCGCCGCCGCCAGGCCCCGTGCCATCGACACCGCGCACGGCGGGAAGGTCGTTGCCCGGCTCGATCGACAGGATGTTCGGAATTCGGTCGAGCAGGTCGTTGGCCGAGTAGACGCCGGACTTGCGCTCGATGTCCTCGCGTGTCGAGACGTCGACGCTCGATGACGTTTCGCGCAGCGTGCGGTTCGCCCTTTCGGCTGTCACGACGATGTCGTCGACACTCCCCGGTGCCTGTTCGGCCTCGGCTGCCCAGGCCGCGCCCGCCTGCAGCAGGGCAAGCATGGCTGAGCCCGTTCCCAGGAGTGTCTTTGTCCGCATTCTCGTTAAGCCCCCATCTTGTGGCGCACGGCGCCGATGGGAGATCAGGCCAGTCTCTGACATTCTTCAGCCTGGGTCAGCACCCAACGAACCGCGCGCCGGTCCATCGCAGCCAGTCACATACTATTTGCGAATGACTTTTATTAGCAACGATGGTGGTGCGCGGCGACCGGGTCGGCTATCGTGAAAGCTCAAAAATCTATCGCAGAAAGTGAGTCGTCTTGGCGATCCGCCCTCCACCAGCCGAGCGCCTGGCAGCCTCCAAAGGCATGCCGGATCGTTCGCGCCTCGTTTCTCGGGGCCGTTGATGGGCTTGCATTCCCCCATCATGGAGGGCGAGTTTTCGATCTCGGATCTGGTGCGAGAGGCTGCCGAACGCTCGATCGCGGTCAATTATCTGACGGACACCTGCCCCGATATCGACCTGCCCTCGATGTCCGGCACGCTGCTTGCCGAGGAAGTGCAGCCGGGCCTGCTGATCTCCGGATTCGATCTCACTTACACGGCCGACCATCAGCTCGATGTCGAGATGGAGCGGTCGGTCGGCTGCGCCGTCCTGCTCGACGGTTGGGGGGCGCCGCTGGAAGTCGCCGGTCACGCGCCGATCGGGCATGAACTCGGCCGCGTCTCGATCGTCGGTTATGGCGAGCCCATGACCTGCATGCGCCCTTGGCGCGCCGGGCAGCGCACGCGGGCATTCGGCATATCGATAAAGCCCGAATTCCTCGATCGCTTCCAGGATGCGGTTGACGATGGTCTCGGTCCCTTGCGCAGTTTCATCGAGCCGGGGCTCCACAGCGCACTCCTTCCCAGGTCGGAGAAGATCCTCGACATCGCGGAGGCCACGCTTCACGAACCCTACGCCGGCGCGCTGCGCGCGCTCCACCGCGAGTCCCAGGCCCTACGCTTCATGGTCGAAGTGGGCTCGATGCTGCGCGCAGAAAATGACCTCATTCGATCGCTCGGCGAGCGTCAGTTCGCCCGCATCTGCCACGCACGAGAAATTCTCGATCGGTCGCTCGTCAGCCCGCCCAAGGTGCTCGATCTCGCCAGGGAGCTGGGGGTCAACGTCACGACGCTTCAGGCCAACTTCAAGGCGGCCTTCGGAACGACCATTTTCGGCTATGTCCGCCAGAGGCGTCTGGAAATGGGCCGATCGCTGATCTTCGACCACAAGCTCGCAATAGCGGAAGCGGGCTATCGTGTCGGCTTCAACAGCGCCGCGGCTTTCACGGCCGCCTATCGACGCCATTTCGGACAGCCTCCCTCGGCCGAGCGACACGATAGCTGAAGGGCATGGCCAGCGCCGTGTCGCACTCGGTCGATCCCCACCAAACTCAAGTGGTCATTCATGTCAGGAACCCATCGTCGAGGCTCGCCCGAGACAGGATGGTAGGGTGCAGGCGCTTTGCAATTCTTTCGGTTCGCCAGAAGACTGGCGGAAGAGCCTTGTTTCCCGCAATTGCCTCGTGGCAAACCTTCCCACTCAGGGATCAAGGATAAGGGCCATGACTGTTCGGCGATCGGTTCTATGCCTGCTGGTGACCGGATTGCTTCTTTCCGAGCCCGCGGCTGCAGCCTGGAAGGCCGGCAATCCAGACGTCGCGTTGGCCGTCAGGGACGATCGAATTGCCGGCGCACTGGCTGCCGTAGACGAAATCGATCGCGCCGCGGTCCGCGACGATCACGCCGCATTCATTGCGCTGCTTGCCGATGACCTGGCGGTCAACAATCCTCAGAACGGCGTCTCCGTGCGCGGGGCAACCGGGCAGCGCAGCGCCGCCGGTCAGATCAGCTACACGCGCTACGATCGGGTCATCGACTATGCCGGATTGAGAGGGGACATGGTGCTCCTGATGGGTGAGGAGATCGTCGTGCCCAAGACTGAGGACGCGGTCTCCGCGCGCGAGACGCACCGCCGCTTTACAGACCTTTGGAAGCTCGTCGACGGGCGTTGGAAACTCACGGCACGGCAAGCCACCATCATCTCGCGCCCCTGATTTGCTCCAATCGAAATGGCTGGCACGTAGCCCTGTCCCAGGAATGTCGCCGACCAGAAGGGAACATTAAGCACTTTATCAGGGAATTTAGCCCGGTCGTTTCTTCTGCTGGCCAGTCAACAGCGACAAGGTGCGCGCGTCGCGATCTCCGCCGAACCAGCGGGCGAGCGCTGCGGAGAAAAGCGGATGCTCGAGCGCCGCTTCGAACAGGGTTAGCGATGAACGCAGTTTCACCGCATCCGTCTCGCCAAAGACCGCCACCGGATCGCTGATCGACAGATCCTGAAGCGCGGTCACGCACTCGCGATAGCGCGCGCCCAGCACCGGATGATCCAGATAGGCCCGAGCTTCGTCGAGCGATCGGATGGCGAAATGTCGCGCGGTCGTACTCTGGCCCAGCCCGGCCAGTTGTGGAAAGATATACCACATCCAATGCGAGCGCTTGGCGCCACGACGAATTTCGGCGAGGGCGCCGGGATAGCCGAGCGTCTGCGCTTCGACAAAACGGTCGAGGGAGGTTTCGTCGGGCATGTCAGAACGTGCTGGCTCGCTGATCGAAGGCGCCTGCTCTCAGGCCTGGCTGGCGCATTCGATGCAAAGCGCCGCCTCAGGTTGAACCTCCAACCGCTTGGGCGCGATGTCATTTCCACAACGAACGCATTCGCCATATGTGCCGTCATCGACACGTGCCAAGGCGGCTTCGGTCGCGGCTATTTCCCTGTCGATGACCACGATCTGGCCACCGAGAGGATCATCATCCTCCAATTCGACGGCTTGTTCGGATAGGTCGGGGCTGAGCGGCTCCAGCAGGGTATCGGCCAGACCCGCCCGCCGAGACTGCAGGTCGGTAAGCTGGGCGGTAAGGCGCGTCTTTGCTGCAGCAACGTCAAGCATCACGATTCCACTCCAAACACTTCCCGGCGGAAGCTCTGAACGCATGTACATAGGTCATCGCGCACGGCGCGACTACCGAAACACTACGAAGGTCCAGAGTCGGTTCAATCGACGCGCCGAACAGGGCGGGCATGACCGGCCAAATCGGCCACTGGAACCACCAGGTGAAACCGATCATGTCGGTTTCCTACAATATCAATTCGTCTCGCCATGGTAACGACTCGTCGCGACCCGAGGGGCACAGAATGAAAGTTCGAAGCCTCCAACTTCGTCAGGGCGGCATCCAAGTGGTGTCGCCCTTTTTTGTCGCCTTCTGCATTCCTCTCCAGGTCGCACATCGCGATCATGGCGCCTGACATCAGTCCGAACCGTCCAGGGGTTCTCCCGTCGGATCTCGTCCCGTCATCATATACCATTGCTCGATTGTGCTCGGAGCTCCGATCAGCCGCTCGAGACCATCGCAGACGCAATAGGCCGCGGCGTGTTCGTCGTGCGCGTCGAGGATCGCCAACGCTCGCTGAAGAAGGCACTTTGCCTCGGCCAACTCATCGGTCAGCACGCGCTCGGTAAAATGCATCATGTCGCACCTCTATTTCCCCTGCCCGCTTCAATCCCATTGATGAGAGGTGAGAGCCGGCAAGCAGCCCGTTCTCGGCTTCCCCGCACTCAACGTCCGTATGGAGTTTGTTGAGCGGGAATCCGTCCCACCCCGGATTCCCGCTCCTCTCGTCGGCAGCTACCCGGGCGCCGGACGAGGATGCCGTATATCTACTCCCCCCTATCCCTTTCTCCAACTTCGGCGGCTTCGCGCAAAATGCCCGCCCAGCATGCGATCAGGAGACCTTGTGGATTGTCGGTCTCCGATGTCGTCGTCGCATAGATGGCCAGAATGTCCGCAAGTTCACGCATCGGAATGATGTTGGCGCGCCCAAGCACCGCGGCGATGACGGCGAATGTGCCTCCCAGCGCCAGTATCGTGGTTCGATCGAGCGACAGGCGGTCCGCGGATTTTGCCCCCTCGCTGTGCTCCTCGGCCGACGCCGGAACCGATGCTGCCGCCACATCATGCGCGCGCTGAAGATGCGCCGCAGCGACATTGAGCCCATATTGATCCAGAATCCGGAGCGCTTCCGCCATTAGTTTGATGGCATGCTCGAGAGCAGGATCCTGTTCTGTCACGCGGTCTGCTCACGGGTATTGAATGGCAGTTCCCTCGTTTGAAGCCCTTGGGCGTGCTCAGCCCACCCGATTTCGACCGCGTTCTTGCCGCCCCGCTTGGCCCGGTACATGATCTGGTCGACCGCGTTCATCAGCGAGGCCGCGTTCTGCGCGTTGTCAGGCCGGATGATCAGGGCACCCATGCTGCAGGTGACGGGATATTCTCCCGCTGCAAGGACGGCCGACACTCTTCCATGCAGTGTTCGCGCGAAGCTCTCCCCAGCCTCGGCCGGTCGGACGCGAAGGAGGAGAACGAACTCATCGCCCCCTATCCGGCCGAACGCATCATCCCGTCGCACGAGTTCTCTCGCGCCGCGGGCGAAGGTGCGAAGGACCGTATCCCCAGCGGCATGCCCGTGCTCGTTGTTGATCGCCTTGAAATCGTCGAGGTCGAGAATGGCGAGCAGCAGGGTCCCTTGGTCCTCGCGCGCCGTGCCGAGTGTCTCCTTAAGGAAGGCCTGAAAAGTTTCGCCATTGAGCGCCCCGGTCATTCGATCCCGCAGGGCGAGGTGACGCTGTCGATCGAAGGAGCGCCGGAAGCTCGCGATCGTGCCAGCGGCGAACAGGTAGGTTGCAACCCGAACGGTCACCCTGACGCCAAGAGCCAGGGGCGAAGAATCCGACAAGGGAAGATGCGGCATGATCGCCGTGACCGCGCAGACCAGCGCGACGAAGTAACCTGCGCGCTCACCCAGCGACCAGCACGCCGCGCAGATCACGGGTATGTAGAGCGGCGCGAGGCCGGCATCCGCGAACCTTCCGTTTGCCCAGGTCAGGAGAGCAGTCGTCGTCACAATGGCAAACCAGGCGCTCTCTCGCGACATGGATTCCAATGCTTGAGCAAGTCGTCCAACCGGCAAATGGCTGTTCACGTACTGTCCCTACTCGTTGCTAATCTTCCAGTTCGATGGTTGATTGGGAGATGCCCAGCCGGCGGCACGTCCCCTGTTCGGAGACGTGCCGGCCCCCGGAACCGGGTGTTGGAAACCTGAGAGTTAGTTCAGGCGCGGACGCCTTTGGGCCGGGTGGCCTTGGACATACGCGTCCGCCACCCGGTCAAGAAGCTTGACCGGCTCTAACTCTAAGAAGGTTTCCACGCCTCCGACCATGTCTCCACGGCTGGGGGCAAACTAGGCGAAATTGCTTAAGAAATGCAAGAAAGCGGCGCGCGCTTGCCATGAAAATCGATCCGTAACGGATTAACCGCGTGGATTTTGCGCATTCCTGGCCCCGCCAATTTCCGGCGCTCCACAGGGCAGCCTTCGCCGGCTCTAGCGAAGATTGAGGATCAGGCGCCTCAAATGGCGAGAGATTGCTGGACCGGCTTTCGTCTGCCGGAGCTGATTTCTTCAACGTCGAAGGTGTGTGCCGGCGGCGTGACCAGAATGTCCATCTCCGGCACTTGGCCGTCGAGCCAGTCCTTCACCTGCCGGCGAAGGATGACCGCTCCGTGCCGGTCCTGATACCGCGAGACTTCAGGATTTGCCGCAACGGTGATGATCCGGAACGCCAGCGGCCATTCGCCCATTGCCGGCTCCCAGACACCAGCGAGATAGAAGAAATTTCCATCATCCAATTTCACGCGGAAGCGTTTCTCCCCCACCGTCATCTGGAATTCGGAGGCTGGCACCAGGCATCGATGCGCCGGAAATGTCTTTCCCTCCGACCGAACGAACCGGAATTCGACGCCGTCGGTGAAGCGGGGGTTGGAACCCCAGCGCGCGTTGATCATCTCAGCCTTGCCCGGGTTGCCCGGTTTATAGCGTATGATCGGCCGCAGGCTGTCGCCCGAGGCATCGGAATCGAACGGTGTCGCGGAGACGTTCATGGTGTAGAACATACAGCGAACGGATTTGAGTCGCAAGACGAAGGAGTCGGACGGATTCCATGTGTAACGATTATCGCCTCGAGGTGGACATCGCCTCTATCATGGAAGATTTCGACGATCTCGAAATCAACATCGAGACGCCCGAAGGCGTGCCCGAGGACAACCTTCGCGCCGACATCAAGATGACCGACATCGCCCCGATCGTGCGCGCTGTCGAGCGGCCACCCGGGAATTACCGCGCGGTCGGCGAACTGGTCGATCGCCGCTGGAGCTGGCCGGGAAAGCAGGGGCCCGTCTATAATTTCAGGACCGAAGGCTTTGGCGGCAAGCCGCCCGACCTCAGCACGAACCGTTGCCTGGTGCTGTGCGACGGCTTCTACGAATTCACAGACCCGGTCGTACCACGTCCCAAGGACAAGCGGCTCGACAAGTGGCTGTTTACGATGAAGGATCACAGGTGGTTTTGCATGGCCGGGATCTGGCGTCACGATCCAAAGGTCGGCGAAGCCTTTACGCTGCTGACGATGGACGCCGGCGACGACATCAAACCCTATCATCATCGACAGATCATCCCGCTTGCCCGCGACCAATGGGCGAATTGGCTCAATCCCGAGGTGCCCGCCGAAGACGTCCTCCACTACCTTCCCGCGGGGGCGCTGACTGTCACCCAGGTCTGGCCCCCTGCAAACGAGCCGGACCAGTCAGCCTTGGCGCTCTGATGATCCCGTCATCGCAAGCCGCTTGACGAACTGGCATGACTCATCGGAACATAAAGGGAACATACGAGTCGATGCTGACACATGCCCGCACAACCATCCGCCCTGCCTCGGCCTCCGGCCGAGATGCTCGCCGCGCTTCGCGCCGAGCTGGCGGCCGCGCGCCAAACGCGCGGGCCGACGCTCGGCTTCGGCCTCGCTGCGATCGACGATCGGCTTGCTGACCATGGTCTCGATGCGGGCGCCCTCCATGAAATTGCCGCCGCCTCGGCAAGCCTGAACGATGACGCAGCGGCGACCCTTTTCGCGGCGGGAATAGCCGCCCGTTTCGCCGACGAGCCCGGCTTCAACGTATTCTGGGCGGTCACAGCGTTCGATCTCTACGCGCCTGGCCTTGAACAGGTCGGCCTGGGCCCGGGAAAGCTCCTCTACGCGCAGGGTCGCAAGGACGTGGACGTCCTCGCCATGGCCGAGGACGCGCTCCGGGACGGTTCGCTCGCCTGCGTGATCGCCGAGGTCAAGGCAGCTGATATGACCGCCACCCGCCGGCTCCAGTTGGCGGCGGCGGACGGCCAGACCCCCCTTCTCCTGTATCGCCGTCACCGGTCGCGCGAGCGCTGTCCGCTCGCAGCACCTTCATCGGCAATGACGCGCTGGCGAATAGGCTGCATCGCGTCCGAACGTCTTCCGTGGCCAGGAATCGGGAGGCCGCGCTGGCGGGTCGACCTGGTTCGGCAAAGGAACGGCGACCCATTCTCACTCGAACTGGAGGCGTGCGATGCAAAGGGTCGCCTCGCTCTTCCTGCCGCAATTGGCGATCGAACGGCTACGCCGGGGCGAACGCCAGCGCAGGAACGAGCGGTCAGTCACGCCGCCTGAAGCCACCCACACAGCCGCGTCACGCTTGTCGGGGCCGATCGACGACGATCCCGGGGCTTGCTCGGTACCGCGTGGCGGTGGCTGGCGTCCTGGCGCGCGTTGGGCTCGAGCCGGTGAAAGCGCGGGAGATCTCGCCCGTCGACCGGCGCAGTCCGATATCGACGCTTTGCCGGCGCATCAGCGGCCGACGATGCGCGAGATGGGCCGGCGCAGCGAGCCTGCCGGGCATCCATTCAAGACCCTGCGGTCGGACGACGGGCATGGCGGCGCTCTTGCCGCGGCGCCGACCTGGGCGATGCTGTGGGGAACGCCGACCGTGCTGGTCCTGCGCTATGGGCAGAAGGATGTCATCAGCGCGGCCTGTCCGCGCGCGCTCGAACTTGGCCTGCTGCCCGGAATGGCAGCGGCGCATGCGCGCGCGCTGGTCGCCGGCCTCGACGTGCGCGAGGCTGAACCGGACGCGGACAGCGTTTTCCTCGATCGGCTCGCACTCCACGCAGCGCGGCAATGGACACCGTCGGCCAGCGTCTCCGGGCCCGACGGTCTCTGGTTCGATCTCACCGGCACCACGCATCTGTTCGGCGGCGAAGAGCGATTCTGTCGCCGCTTGCTCGCATTTCTGAAACGCCTCGGGTTCACCGCCCGCATCGCCGTCGCCGGCACTCCGGGTGCAGCGCACGCGCTGGCGCGGTTCGGCCAAAATGCCGTCACGCTTATCGGAAGCGGCGAGGAGGCCCAGGCGATCGCGGAGCTCCCGCTCGCCGCCCTCCGCCTCGCACCCGAAGCCCTGGTCGCCGCAGCCCGGTTCGGCCTGGAGAGGGTCGCGGACCTCTATCCTATGCCGCGCGGCCCGCTGGCGCGCCGACTTGGCCTGAAGACCGTCGAACGGCTCGACCAGGCACGCGGGCTTGCGGGAGAGCCGCTCATTCCCGTCGTGCCGACCGAAGCGCCGAGCGTAAGCCGCCGGCTGCTCGAACCGATCGGCACGCCCGAAAGCATAGCTCAAGTGATCGGCGATCTCGTCGACGATCTCGTGCTCCTGCTGCGTAAGCGCGGGCTGGGTGCCCGCAATGTTCTGCTCTCTGCCGATCGCGTCGATGGCGAGGTGCAGCGTCTCGCAGTTGGGGCTTCGCGCGCTACGCGGGACGATCGGCACCTGAAGCGCATGTTCGGCCTCAAGATGGCCATGCTCGATCCGGGGCTCGGCATCGAGGCGATGCACCTTGCCGTTCCCTTGTCCGAGCCGCTCGGAGCACAGGAGGCGGGCGCACTGCTCGAAACCTCAAGGAAAGCGCGGGACCTCGCGCCGCTGGTCGACCAGCTCGCCACCCGTGCGGGCGCCTCGGCCCTATTTCGCATGTCGTCTCTGGAAAGCGACGTGCCCGAACGTGCGATCCGGCGCGTGCCACCTCTGGCCACGCCGAAAGGCTGGCCGGCCTGGAAACGTCCGGCGCGGTTGCTGAAACGCCCCGAACAGCTTTCCAACGTGGTCGCGCTGCTCCCCGATCATCCACCCCGGCGCTTCACCTGGCGGCGGCAGAGCTACAGCGTCGTCGCCGGCGACGGTCCTGAACGCATCCATGGCGAATGGTGGCGATCGCCGAAGGAGATGTGGGCTGTGCGCGACTATTTCCGCGTCGAGGCGGAAGGGGGCGCGCGCTTCTGGCTGTTTCGCCGCGGCGACGGGGTGGAAGCGCCGACCGGCGATCTCACCTGGTACATGCACGGTCTGTTTGGGTGAGAGCGCTCAGCTGATGGCGACCCCCATCCCGACCTACGTGGAACTTCAGGTCACGAGCCACTTCTCGTTCCTGCGCGGCGCATCATCGCCCGAAGAGCTGTTTGCGGCCGCGGCGGTGCTCGGCCACCGAGCGATGGGGCTGGCGGACTGGGGCACGGTCGCGGGCGTTGTGCGCGGATGGGATGGGCAGAAGGCGACCAATGTCCGGATGATCCCTGGCGCACGGGTTCTGCTTGCCGATGGCCGGGCATTTCTCCTCTATCCCCGCACACGGTCTGCCTGGTCGCGCCTGACACGGCTGCTTTCCCTAGGCAAGGCGCGCGGCGGCAAGGGCAAGTGTATCCTGGAATGGGCCGACGTCACCGCCCATGCCGACGACATGATCGGCATCCTCCTGCCTGACATGCCGGGCGACATCACACGCGATCATCTTCGGGACCTGCACGGGGTTTTCGGCGATCGGGGGTTTTGCGCTCTCTCGCTGCGCCGCCGGCCCGACGACGCCGAGCGCTTGCACCGGCTCGAGGCCCTGGCGCGTGCCACTGGCGTGCGCAGCGTCGCCACCGGCGATGTCCTCTATCACAGCCCGGCCCGGCGACCGCTCCAGGATCTGGTGAGCGCCATCCGCGAGAAATGTACGATCGACGAGCTCGGGTTCAGGCGGGAACGGTTCATGGACCGCAATCTCAAGTCACCGGAGGAGATGGAACGCCGCTTCGCTGCCTTTCCCGACGCGATCCAGGCCAGCGCCGACATCGCAGCGCAGTGCAGCTTCGATCTCGGCGAGATCCAATACCAGTATCCTTACGAGCAGGTGATCGAGGGCCGGACGGCGCAGGAGGCGCTCGCGTGCCTGACCGAGCAAGCCGCAGCAGCCAAGTTCCCCGCCGGCGTCCCCAAACGCTACCGCGATCAGATCGACCACGAACTGGGCCTGATCGGGCAGCTCGGCTACGCGCCCTATTTCCTGACAGTCAATTCGATCGTCGCCGAAAGCCGGCGACTCGGTATCTTGTGCCAGGGGCGCGGATCAGCGGCTAACAGCTGCGTCTGCTATCTGCTGGGCGTCACCTCGATCGACCCGATCCAGCACGAGCTGCTCTTCGAGCGGTTCGTCTCGGGCGAGCGGCGCGAGCCGCCAGACATCGATGTCGATTTCGAGCATGAGCGGCGAGAGGAGATCATTCAATGGATCTACGATACCTATGGCCGCGACCGCTCGGCCCTGACGGCTGTCGTTACCCGCTACCGCACCCGCGGCGCCGTCGCCGAGGTCGGTAAGGCACTGGGGCTCCCGCGTGACCTGACCAAGATGCTGACCGGCCTGGTGTGGGGCTGGTCGATGGACGGCATTCCGCGCGAACAGATCGAGAGCCTCAACCTCAACGCCGAGGATCATCGCCTCAAGCTCACCCTCGAGCTGGCGCGGGAGCTGATCGGCACGCCGCGGCATCTGTCGCAGCATCCCGGCGGGTTCGTGCTGACCCAGGACCGGCTCGATGATCTCGTGCCGATCGAGCCCGCCCGCATGGAAGATCGCCAGATTATCGAATGGGATAAAGACGATATCGACGCGCTCAAATTCATGAAGGTCGATGTCCTGGGGCTCGGCATGCTTGGCTGTATGAACCGCGCCTTCAATCTCCTCGAGCAGGACAAAGGCATCAAGGTCACAATGGCCGACCTGCAGGACGATGATCCCGACGTCTACAAGATGATCCAGCGCGCAGACACCCTCGGCGTGTTTCAAATCGAGAGCCGGGCGCAGATGTCGATGCTGCCGCGGATGAAGCCCAAGGAATTCTACGATCTCGTGATCGAAGTCGCGATCGTGCGTCCCGGCCCGATCCAGGGCGACATGGTGCATCCCTATCTTCGCCGCCGCGAGGGCAAGGAGAAGCCCGAATATCCCCGACCCGAATTGCGCGCCGTGCTCGAGAAGACCCTAGGCGTCCCGCTGTTCCAGGAGCAGGCCATGAAAGTGGCGATCGTCGGCGCCGGCTTCACTCCGCAAGAAGCCGACCAGCTACGCCGGGCAATGGCGACCTTCAAACTCACCGGCGGCGTCTCGCACTTCTATGACAAGCTCGTCGGTGGAATGGTCGCGCGCGGTTATCCCAAGGACTTCGCGGAACGGACGTTCAAGCAAATCGAGGGCTTCGGCTCCTACGGCTTCCCCGAGAGCCACGCCGCGTCCTTCGCGAAGATCGCCTACGCGTCGTGCTGGATGAAATATCATCATCCGGACGTCTTCTGCGCCGCCTTGCTCAACGCCCAGCCCATGGGTTTCTATGCGCCGGCGCAAATCGTCCGCGACGCCAGGGCGCACGGTGTCGAGGTCCGGCCAGTCTCGATCAATCACAGCCATTGGGACTGCACCCTCGAGAAGACGAACGGGCGCTATATGGCTGTCCGTCTCGGTTTCCGCCAAGCGCGCGGCCTAGCCAACATCCACGGTGCAGCGATCGTGGCAGCACGGGGACCGGCCCCCTATGACAGCGTCGAGGAGGTGTGGCGGCGCGCGGGCGTCCCCCGCGCTGCAATCGAGAAACTTGCCGAAGCCGATGCCTTCCAATGCATCGCGGAGGACCGCCGCCAGGGTCTGTGGAAGGTCAAGGGATTGGGCGATGCGCCGCTTCCGCTGTTCGCCGCCGCCGACGCCCGGGAAGGAGGATTCTCGCCCGAAGGAACCGAACCAGCGGTGTCTCTCTCCCGGATGACCGCGGGCCGCGAAGTGGTGGAGGATTATCGGTCCCTGCAGCTCTCGCTGCGCGGTCATCCCATGCAGTTCCTGCGCAGCCAGCTCGGCGACATGCGCATCGCCAAATGTGCGGACCTTCCCAGCATTCCAGCCGGCCGCAATGTCGAGGTCGCCGGCGTCATCCTCGTCCGACAAAAGCCGGGATCTGCGAAAGGCGTGCTGTTCATCACGATCGAGGATGAGACCGGCGTTGCGCAGGGTATCCTCTGGCCCGACCGTTTCGAGATCTACCGCCGGCAAGTGATGTCCGCGTCGATGATCGCGATGCGCGGCCGCCTGCAGAAGGAAGGCGAGGTCATCCACATCATCTGTGACCGGATCATCGATCATGACGCGATGCTGCGTTCGATCGGCCGCATGGACTTCTCGGTGGCGCCTGGGCGGGGTGACGGAGCATCGCATGGTGGCGGCCCCGACCCACGCGATCCAGCCTTTCCGCGTGGCCGCACGCTCACCTCGCCGCCCTTTGGGTCAATCCAGGAGCAAGAAGAATTAGTGCGCATCCGCAGCCATGACTTCCACTGATGCGGTCTCACGTCACACCGGGACCATTGAACGCGCGCTCAATGTCCTGCGGGAAGCAACCGCCGTTAAAGCGAAGGTCCAGACGCGGGGCGTCGCGCTCGCGCTCTGGGTGCTGCGGGACACCTGCCCTGACGACTGGCTGGTCGCCTTCTGGGAAGCCGCCGGTTCCGATCACGAGATTGGACGCAGTCAGGGTCTCCATGCCGCTTACAACGGCATCGTCCGACAGGTGCGGACCAGCGCCGGCGCAAAGCGGAAGAAAGGCCGGGCCGGCGGATGAGCCACCCCATGTGGACGCGCAGGATCGCGCCCGCAGAAGCATCGCGCTCGCCGGCCGCATTTGGTAGCCTGCCAGGAAGGGCCAGAGACATAGCGGATGCCATCAAAACCGGCGCTGGGGAGCGCTTGGGGCTGCCACGAGTTTCTGAGACAGCGGCTGACAAGAGGAGATCATCATGCCGGCGAAATCGAAGGCACAGCAAAGAGCAGCGGGCGCGGCCCTTGCCGCGAAGCGCGGAGATCAACCCAAGTCGAAACTGCGCGGCGCTTCCAAGGAAATGGAAGAGTCGATGAGCGAAAGGCAGCTCGAGGAGTTCGCCAGCACGGACCGCAAGGGCCTACCCGACAAGAAGGGTTGAGCCGGGCAAGGCGGCAACTGATCATTCGAGAAAGCCATGGCCGATCCGATCCGCATCGCTGCCTCCATCCTTTCAGCGGATTTTGCGCGGCTCGGAGAGGAAGTCCGTGCGGTCGATGCGGCGGGTGCCGACTGGATCCATATCGATGTGATGGACGGCCATTTCGTGCCAAACCTGTCGATCGGACCTGCGGTCGTCGCTGCAATTCGCCCATACACGCGCAAACCCTTCGACGTTCACCTCATGATCGCGCCGGTCGAACCCTTCCTGGCCAAGTTCGCGGAAGCCGGAGCGGATTCGATTACCGTGCACCTGGAAGCCGGACCGCATGTGCATCGCGCCGTGCAGATCATCCAGCAATTGGGCAAGCGCGCCGGCGTATCGCTCAATCCGGCCACCCCGCCTGACGCGCTCGACTATCTTCTCGACATGGTGGACCTGGTACTGGTGATGAGCGTCAATCCCGGCTTCGGAGGACAGCCGTTTATCGATTCTCAGCTCCGGAAGATCGACATCATAAGGGGCAAGCTCGAGCGAACCGGACGCAAGATCGATCTGGAAGTCGATGGAGGCATTGATCCCTCGACCGCGCCACGCGTGATCGCGGCCGGCGCCGACGTCGTGGTAGCAGGAACGGCCGTCTTCAAAGGCGGTCCAGCAGACTACGCCAAAAACATCGAGGCTCTGCGCCAGCAGGGCGCAAAGACGATCGAGCGCCTCCCAAATTAATCAGTTTTCTTCACCTCAAAACAAGCGCCCATCCATTAGGCTCGATCTGGAGACCCAGTCAGGGGTCAAGCAGACGTAGCTGGCAAAAATGATCGAAAACCAGAAATTCCGACCCGCGCAGGTCATTGGTCCCCTTGGCGAACCCCTCACGCTTGAGACGCTTCCGCCGCCGACGACAACCCGTTGGGTCATCCGCCGCAAAGGTGAGGTCGTGGCAGCCGTCAATGGCGGGCTCCTGACGATCGACGAAGCCTGCGATCGCTATCAACTGACCCTCGAGGAATTCGCCTCCTGGCAAAGGGCTGTTGACCGATCAGGTCTGCCCGGTCTGCGCGTCACCCGGGTTCAGCACTATAGAAGTCTCTACGAACGTCAGCAGCGTTTCTGAGTGATCGATCTGCCGACCAATCATGAAATGTCGAAGTGCGGGCTGCATTTCGACGATAAAATAGCGAGCAATAGGGACAGTTTATCCCTTGGCGCGCGACAAACTGTCCATGGCATTTGCCCATCCCCGAGCCTATCCTGCAGTCAGACGACGTCTCTCCTTCGAGGGGCGGGTCCACTGTTGGATTGCGAGGAGTTCAGATGCCTCTGGATTACAACCCGATCATGGCTCGCGAAATAAGCGAGGTTGCTCGTCTTGCAGCAGATCGAGCGATCGCAGATCAATGCGACATCACGGACGCCGTGCGGACGGAGCTCGATGCCCGCGACTATGAACCTTTTTCCGACATCGATGATGCGGATCGCGACGAGCTCGTGGAAGCCATCGTCACGGAGGCGCGGGAGCGCTTGAGCCCGGCAGGAAGGCGCGATGAGGAAGATGAAGCCTATATCAGGGCGTCTCGCCCGGATGCTTCCACCGCATGATCGTCACGTCACGAACGAGTGCCTCGGGGCCGCGACATTGCGCCTTTCCCCCGACAATTCGCCACCGAAACCGCCACTCATCCCGATCGATAGGAGTGATCCACGATGGCCAGCCAGCCTCCCGAATTGCCGGACGACTTCCCCGAAGATGTTCCCCCGGACGATCCCAGTCCGGCCGAGCCGGATAGTCCGGACGAATTTCCGGATGATGACCCCGAATTCGACGAGCCGGAAGACACGGTAGCTGATCTAACGGCATGAAGTATCGCGGCCGACCAATCACTTCGAACCCGATCGCAAGTTAACGTCGGCCAGTGACTTATTTCTGGCCCTAACTCATTCGACAGTTGGGCTTGAAACGCTGCCGAGCACCACATAGGCTCGGTATTCGAGAGGTGGGCTCGCAGGCGGTACTAGCCTTGTGGGTTTCTATACTATTGAGGGGTTTACAGAAAATGCGTAAAACTTCCATCGCCATCACGGCGGCGTCTGCCGCACTGTTGCTGCTTGGGGCCTGCTCGCAAAAGACCGACGACAAGGTCGACGCGGCTGCCACCTCCGCCGAAAACGACGCCAAGGCGGTCGCCTCCGATGCGGGTAATCACCTCGACAACATGGGTGCGGCAGCCAGCGATGCCGCTAGCGATACCGCTGCGGCCGCTCGGAACGCCGCGCACGATGTCAAGACGACGGCGGAAGACGCAGCGGCAGGCGCCAAGGCGGATGCCCGCCGTGCCGCAAGCGATATCCGATCCGAGGTGGACAAGCACACCGGCGACGGGAAGGCCAACTGATCCTCCCAACATCATGAACCAGGCGCGCCGGTCGGCACCGGCGCGCCCAATGCCACCGACCGTCAATCCGGGTGCGGTTGGCATGATGCTTGCTGACCATGAAACTCGAACGGGGTCACATCGATGCCGGCAAACCAGTATAAAGCGAGCTTGGTCCTGATGTCCGCACCCGAAGGTTTCCAACAATCGATCCTGAGGGGCCTGAAGCGACACTGTCCAAATTGCGACGGCAAGCACCTGTTCGAGGGCTACCTGAAGGTCCAAAAAATCTGCCCCGATTGCGGTTCAGACAATGGCCGCTTCCGCGTCGATGACGTAGCGTCCTATTTCACGATACTTTTGGTCGGGCACATAGTGATCGCGCCTTCCCTCGCAATTCCTGCGCTCTGGATGCTTCCGCTTTGGGGCTCATTTCTGCTGATGCTGATTGTTGTCCTGGTCGCAACGCTCGGCGCCCTTCCCTTCATCAAAGGCGCCGTGATCGGCGCGCTCTTTGCCGCCGACCAGAAGAAAACCCGGTCCTGACGGCGGCATTCCTGATCGGCTGGGTGGACAGGATGTCCTCCAACCTCGGACACCTTGTCACCGACGAGCTCTCTTCCGGACCTTGAACGACCGGTTCGTTGCACCGCCGCGAACGCAAAGGGCGCATCCGGGCTAGCCTCCTGCCCTGGCCAAGCCCGGCAGGAGCGCGGTCAATCCTGCCACGATCATCTCCACCGAGATCGCCAGCAAGATCATCCCCATCAGGCGCGTGGTGATGACACGCATCGTCTCGCTCAACATCTTGCCGATCTGCGCTGCGAAGAACAGGACCAGGAACAGCAGGAGGAGCATCAGGCCGACGATTCCCGCGATCATCGCGAGGTCGACGCTTCCCTTGCTGTGGCCGGCGTAGATGATGATGGTTGCTATGGTTCCCGGTCCAACCACCATGGGAAAGGTCATCGGATAGAAGGCGAGCCCCGAAAGCTCGTTCATCTGGGCCTGCTCCTGGGTGCTGCCTTGATGGGCCGCAATCCCGGCTCCGTTCAGCATGGACCAGGCGATATGACCGAGAACGGCACCGCCCGCCAACCGGAACTGATCGATGGTGATGCCGAAGAAGCCGATGATGGCATTCCCGGCGACCAGGATCACGCCGCACATGATCAACGAATAGACCGTGATCTTGAGAGCCAGCGCCCGCTGGTCGGCCTGCGAGAACCCTGCGGTCAGCGCCAGGAAGATAGGAAGATTCACGAAGGGATTCATGATTGCGAAGAACGCGCCTAGCGCCTTCATGAGATCTGCTTCGCTCATGCCTACCCCCGATTGAATTGAGACAGCGAGCGGATCAGGCCCCGACGAGGCCCGATCCGTAGATCGCGTTACTTGCTTGGCCCGTCAGAAACTCCGCCACCTTCGAATAGGGCATAGCACCGTAGCTGATCCGGGCCACCTCGATCACGGTCAGCTCATGCAGCGATGGCGTGCCGTCCATGACGAGCACGTTGACTGGAATCGGCGATTGCTGGACGACCTGAGAGATCAGAGCCGGATCCTTGAGACCCGGAACGAAGAACCCCGAAGCGCCTGCTGTGGCATAGGCCTTCGCACGATCGATCGCCTCCTTGACCGCTGCACCGCCCTCGCCGGTTGGTCCGAGGAACAGGTCGGTCCGCGCGTTGATGAATGCCGGCACGCCTCGCTTGTCGGCCACAGCGCGGATGGCGCGGATCCGCGCCGCCTGCTCATCGATTGTGTAGAGGCCATCGGACTTGACGACCTGATCCTCGAAATTGACGCCGACCACCCCTGTGTCGAGCACCTGGCCGAAATTGGCAGCGAGCGCGCTGTTGTCGCTGCCGGCGAAGCCTCCTTCAAAATCGACCGAAACGGGGCGGTCGATTGCCGCCGCTATGCGTGAAATGATGCGTAGAAACAGGTCGAAGGGGACTTGCTCGCCATCCTCGTACCCCTGCGAACCGGCAAGCGCCCTGCTGCTGGTAGCGATCGCGTGAGAACCCGCCTCCGCCACGGCCTTCGCGCTCCCCGCGTCCCAGACGTTGTAAAGGATGAGCGGCGCGCCCTTCTTGTGCAAGCTGGCGAACTGAACTGCTTTCTCGTTCTGGTTCATCGGACGCTCTCCGGTTGAATCTGGCAATCTCGCGGACAGTTCACCAAACGGCCTCGCGTCGAGCTCGACCATCCTTAGACCCCGCGGCGCACCCTTTGCGCGAAGCAACCTGCATGCCAACAGCAGCGCGAGAGGTTCTGGGTGGTTCTTGCGACAAAACGACAAGGCGCACGACATTTTGTCCAAACACCACAGACAAATTGTCCTAATTGCTTAGGGTCATGAGCTAATATCGAAGGTATCGACTAAGCTTGAAGCCGCAAACGTCTCTACTAAACGCTCGCTCGGCGCAAAATCGTCGTGGCTTTTACGTTGTTCGCCATACTCTATGCTCCGATGATCGCAATTTCTGCCTGATCTGGCACGTTCATGCTAAGTTGGCTTGGTCGGCGCGGAGTCGCCGACCTTGCGTGAAAGGTCCTGCGATGCCCGATCCAAAACCCGGCACACCTCTCAAGGTAGAGCCCGACATCCCTGAAGACGCTGGCCACCGTCCGTGGTTCGGCCCCAATGGCGAAGTGCATGGAAGTGGGGCCGGCGCCGGGGGCGGCAACCCTGGCGAGGATTATGACCAGGACCCGCAGGGCGGCGACGGCACAGTCGACTTCGAAAGCGAATAGCGCGGTTTCAGAGCACAAGCCGAGGCGGGCCCCCGCGAGACAGCCTCATTGCGGATTCAGGCGAGCTTCTCCGACTCATTCGGTCGGGAGACTGGCATCCGCCTTGGCCGGTTTGATTTTGATCGTGGTCGGCTCTGCGCCGGCCAGTGCCGAAGCGCACCGCATGCACGGGTCATCGCCACGCTCATCGTTCATTCGCGTCGTCTGGCATCAAGTACGGGAAAACTCGGCCGAAATATGCTAGCCTGGTCTCTGCCACATCGAGCCGCTGACCTGAACAGACGAGATTATATGGTGAGTACCCTGGCCCCTTATAGCGTGCATGAACCGCACCACTGCGCGCCGCACTTCTCTTCTCCACCGCTGTACGCGCATTCCACCAGATACGGTGGGATCTCGTCATGACCGGCGCCCGCGTGGAACTCCCGATGGACTACAGCCCGTCCTCGGAGGAAGAGTTTATGAACCCGCTGCAGCTTGAATACTTCCGGCAACGCTTGCTCACGTGGAAAAAACAGATTCTCAATGAATCGGAAGCAACGCTGAACGTCTTGCAGATCGAGCCCCTGCGAGAGCCGGACCTCAACGATCGCGCCTCGAACGAAGCAGGTTGGTCGATCGAACTGCGAGCGCGCGATCGCCAGCGCAAGCTCATTGCCAAGATCGATGCCGCTTTGCGCAGGATCGACGACGGCGAATATGGCTATTGCGAGGTCACCGGCGAGCCGATCTCGCTTCGGCGGCTTGACGCCCGCCCGATCGCGACGATGACGATCGAGGCCCAGGAGCGCCATGAGCGTCAGGAAAGGCTCTCAAGCGACGGGTGAGCGGCAAAGCCCTCGTCGACACCCGACGCTGCGACCCTCCTGGCTACAGGCCCTGCCCGCCCTTCGGCCGATATGCGCTCAAATGGCCAGATGGTCGAGGATGGGGCAGTCCGGCCGCGCGTCGCCATGGCAGGTCTCCGCCAGTTCCAGTAGGGTCGCCCGCATGGCTTCCAGCATCGCCGCCTTCCGGCCGAGTTCGTCGGCTCGGGCCATTGCCAGCGCCTTCACCTCGCTGCTCGATCGCTCCCGATCCGCCCAAAGATGGAGCAGAGCGCGGATTTCCTCGATCGGGAAACCTAGATCGCGGGCATTGGCGATGAATTTGAGGCGGTGGACGTCGGCATCCGAATAGTCGCGATACTTGCCGCGGCGGACCGGCGGCGGGATCAGCCCGATCGCCTCATAGTGGCGGATCATGCGCTGCGAGACCCCGCTCGCCCTCGACGCTCCCCCGATATTCACAGCGGCACCCGATTGAGCCGCAGCGCGTTGGTGACGACGCTCACGGAGGATAGCGCCATCGCCGCCGCCGCGATCATCGGCGAGAGCAACACGCCGAACAGCGGGTAGAGCGCTCCGGCCGCGACCGGCACGCCCAGTGCGTTGTAGAAAAATGCGAAGAACAGGTTCTGGCGGATATTGGCCATCGTCGCCTGACTGAGACGGCGCGCCCGGACGATGCCGGTGAGATCACCCCTCAGCAGCGTAATCCCCGCGCTTTCGATCGCCACATCGGTGCCCGAACCCATGGCGATCCCGACATCGGCGGCAGCCAGCGCCGGCGCATCGTTCACCCCATCGCCTGCCATGGCGACGATGCGTCCTTCGCGCTTCAGCCGCGCCACCACTGCGCTCTTCTGATCGGGCAGCACGTCGGCCTCGACCTTCTCGATACCGAGGCTCCGCGCGACCGCCAGCGCCGTGGTGCGATTGTCGCCGGTCAGCATGACCACTTCGATGCCCTCATCCCCCAGCGCCGCAAGCGCCTCGGCTGTCGTCGCCTTCACCCGGTCTGCGATCGCGATCACGCCCGCGGCCCGATTGTCTATGGCAACATAAATGGCTGTCGCGCCATCCCCGCGCAGGTGGTCCGCTTCCGCCTCGAGATGGGCGGTCTCGATAGTCGCCTCGTTGAGGAAGACGGCATTGCCGAGCAGGATCCGTTTGCCCTCGACCGTTCCGGTCGCGCCTTTCCCGATCGGGGAGTCGAAATCGGCAACCGGCGGGATGCTCACGTCTCGTTCGTCCGCCTCCGCGACAATCGCCAAGGCGAGCGGATGCTCCGACGCGCGTTCGACTGCAGCTGCCAATCGGAGCAACTCGTCTTTCTCGTGGCCTTCGGTCGCGATGATGCGGGTGACGGCTGGTCGGCCCTCCGTCAGCGTTCCCGTCTTGTCGACCACGAGCGTGTCGATCTTCTCCATCAGCTCGAGGGCTTCGGCATTCTTGATGAGCACGCCTTGCCCCGCTCCGCGTCCGATGCCGACCATGATCGACATCGGGGTGGCCAGGCCCAGTGCGCAGGGGCAGGCGATGATCAGTACCGCGACAGCGGCGACCAGTCCGTGGGCGAGCCGTGGCTCGGGACCCCAGATGCCCCAGGCGACGAAGGCGAACACGGCAACGGCCAGCACCGCGGGCACGAACCAGCCCGCCACCTGATCGGCCATGCGCTGAATCGGAGCGCGCGAGCGCTGCGCGTCGGCGACCATCTGCACGATCCGGGCGAGCATCGTGTCGTGCCCGACCTTCTCGGCGCGAATGACGAGCGCGCCGGTCTGGTTGAGCGTGCCGCCGATGACATGATCGCCCACGGCCTTCGTGACCGGCATCGATTCCCCGGTCACCATCGCCTCGTCGAGCGAGGAACGCCCGTCCTCCACCGCACCATCGACCGGCACTTTCTCACCCGGACGCACGCGCAGTCGGTCGCCCACGACGATCGCCTCGATCGCCACTTCCTCCTCGCTGCCGTCGGGCAAGATGCGCCTGGCCGTACGTGGCGCGAGGCCAAGCAGCGCCTTGATCGCGCCGGACGTCCGCTCGCGCGCGCGCAGTTCCAGCATCTGGCCGAGCAGCACCAGCACCGTGATAACGGCGGCCGCCTCGAAATAGACCGCGACCGTGCCGTCTGCGGCATGAAACGCGGAAGGGAACAGTCCGGGCGCCATGGCCGCGATCACACTGTAGGCCCAGGCGACGCCGGTCCCCATGGCGATCAGCGTGAACATGTTGAGGTTGCGCGAACGGAGCGATGCCCAGCCGCGGGCGAAGAACGGGGCGCCAGCCCAGAGCACGACGGGAGTAGCCAGCACCAGTTGCACCCAGACGGATATCCGCATCGGCACTAGATGATGCAGGGCCGGGAACAGGTGAGACCCCATCTCGAGAATGAAGACCGGCAAGGCCAGGACGAGCGCGATCCAGAAGCGCCGGGTCATGTCGGTCAGTTCCGCGCTGGGTCCACTGGTCATTTCCGCGACCGCAGGCTCCAGCGCCATCCCGCAGATCGGACAGGCACCGGGATGATCCTGGCGTATCTCGGGATGCATCGGGCAGGTCCAGACCGAGCCGGCCGGCGCCTGGGCTGTCTCCCCGCCCTGAGGTTCGAGATAGCGTGCAGGATCGGCAAGGAACCGCGTGCGGCAGCCACCACTGCAGAAATGATAGGTCTGGCCCGCCTCATCGACGTGATGCGCGGTGGCGGCCGGATCGACCCGCATGCCGCACACCGGATCGAGCACGAGATCTGCCTTCTCTTCCCGCTTCTCATGCGCAGACGCGTGGCAGCATGCATGTGCCTGCGCATGAGGGGCGTTGTGGTTTGGTTCGGACATGGATCAGCCTCCTGCTGTCCATGAGATAGGGTCTGACATGATGTGAGGGTCAAGCCCTGGTGAACAAAGGGCTCCCACCCGCGCTACGCCGAGACCAGGACATGCCCGGCCTCGGCCATTTGAGTACGACCGGCCCGAAAGAAGTTTCGTCATCTCCCTTCAGAGCAAGGTTCCGCGCAGGATCAGCAGGGCGACGCTGAAATAGATGACGAGCCCGGTGACATCGACCAGCGTCGCCACGAAGGGCGCGGAGGCACTGGCTGGATCGAAGCCAAGCCGCTTCAGGAGAAACGGGAGCATCGAGCCGGCGAGCGAGCCGAAAGTGACGATGCCGATCAGCCCGACACCCACGGTGAGGGCGATGAGCTGCCAGTGCGGGCCATAGTCGAAGATCCCGAACTGCTGCCAGGCGGTGATGCGCAGCAGACCGATCGCGCCGAGACTGGCCCCAAGCGCGATACCGACAGGCACCTCGCGAAGTGCCACCCGCCACCAGTCGCGCAACCGAATCTGCCCGAGGGCAAGCGCACGGATCAGGAGCGAGGTCGCCTGCGATCCCGAATTGCCCCCCGAGCTCATGATCAAAGGGATGAACAGGGTCAGCACCACCGCCTTCGCCAGCTCATCCTCGAAATGCTGCATCGCGCTTGCCGTCAGCATCTCGCCGATGAAGAGCGCGCAGAGCCATCCTACCCGCTTGCGGTACATGGCCGCGAAGCCCGTCGTCAGATAGGGTTCGGTCGCGCCTTCGACGCCGCCGAACTTCTGCACGTCCTCGCTGCCTTCCGCGAGAATGGCATCGATGACGTCGTCGACCGTGACGATCCCGAGAACCTGCCCCTTCGCGTTGACCACGGGCACCGAGAGCAGGTCGTGGATCGAGATCAGCCGAGCGACATCTTCCCGGTCCATATCGGCATGGACCGTGATCGGCTCCCGCTCGGGTGCCAGATCGAGGATAGCATCACCGGCCTCGCCAGTGATGAGCTGGCGAAGCGTCACGACGCGCACCAATGCGCGGGTTTCGGGATCGAGCACGTGGATCGCGTAGACGGTCTCTCGGCTGCGCTCGACCTCGCGGATATGGCGCAGCGTCTCGCCGACCGTGTAGCCAGCGGGCACCGCGACGAATTCGGTCGACATCAGCGAGCCGGCCGTGCCCTCGGGATAGGCGAGCAGCCGCTTCAGCGGCCAGGCGCTGTCGAAATCGACGTGCCGCAGAAGCTGCGAGCGATCTTCGCCATCGAGTTCGCGCAGAACGTCGGCAGCGCGATCGTCGGCCATGCCTTTCAGGATCTCGCCGATACGGCCCGCGGGCTGGCCCTGCAGGAGCGCGCCGGCGCGGCTGAGTTCGGGTCGATCGAAGGTGTCGATCGCGCGCTCGAGGGGCAGGTGGGCAAGGACCGCTGCCGCGGTATCCGCATCTTCTTCGTTGAGCCGGGTCACGATGTCGGCGGCGTGGGCGTCGAACAGATCGACGAACAGCGCCAGATCGACCGCGCCGGGCGCGGTGCGGGTATTTTCCATAATCTCACCTCTCGATCCGCCGTCACGGCGGATCGCGGGCGAGCTAACCCATCCGGGTCAGGCCAGCGTCAGCCGTGACGGCAAGGACAATCGACTACTGTCGCTTGGCATGGGGTTGGGTTTCCTTGTTGAGCACCGGCGGACGATGCCGGAGGTGCGGACGGGGACATGATCCGATTGGTCGGCCGGGTCAAGCATCCTATTCAGTGCCTGTCGCGGAGCACCAGTCACCTCACGGTGACGCCCTCAATGGCTTCGGGCTTGCGCCGGTTGATAACTTCAGGTGAATTTGTTGCTCGAGGGCGGATCGCTGGCGGGATAGCTCTCGTCACTGGCCTCATCGGTCGCGTCCCACTCCGGCATATCGCTCGCCATGGCCTCGGGCCCGGCGTTGCGAACCTCGACTGGGCCGGGCGTCGCCTCTCCCGGAGCGAATGCCGCTGGTGTGGGTTGCCCCGTTCGGGTGACGAAACGGTAGAGGCCGTATGCGATCGCCGATATGCCGGCGAGCCGGAAGATGAAGCGCATGAGTTGCCCTTTTGGTTTGGCTTTACCATCCTAACGCCAAGCTTGGCCTTTGGTTCGCGGATCACGTTCTGCACCAAAACTCACCGCGTTGCGATCGCCATTGCGCTTGCCGCAGCCCTCATTGGTTTGGCACTATTGGATAATGTCGCTGTTCTGTTTCTTTGGAAGGCACAGGCCTTCGCTCACGTCGATTGGAAGAGGTAAGCGCGGCGGCGAATATTCTGCGCTGTGCGAACGCTGCGGGATCCCGCTGGAGCGATCCCATAAGGGAAAATGGCTGCCCGTCGGTCCACTATACGACATCGGCAACCGACCCGGACGGTGATGGTGGCTCAAGCGCGGCCTATTCCGCGCTGAACCGCTTCGCGAGACGCGCGCTTGCCCCGCTCTTGGCCGCCAGTTTCGCGCCGTAGCGCATCACGGTCTTGGGATCGCGCCAGCGGTACGCCTGCATGATCGCCGGCAGGCTCTCTCCGGCCGCAAAATTGTCCTGGGCCACGCCCACCCGGATCGAATGGCTCGACACGGCCGCGACCCAGCGTTCGAGCTCGGCCTCGCTCATCGGGCCTAGCAGCTTCCTGTCGAACGCCTGGCGGATCAACCGCTTGTAGATCAGCGTGATCGTGCCGGGGTTGAGCGCCTCCTCCCCAACCCCGCGGATCGAGCCGTCGAACCAGGTCTCGACGCGCCGGAACAGGGCCCCGCGTACGATTCCGGCCTTGTCGCACCATTTGGCGATCGCGCGCATGGTCGCGGGCGAGAGATAGGCAAGAGCCCCCTGCCCTTCCTGATCGGTCTTGCTGCGGCCGATCTCGACCACCCCTGCCCCGTCGACGTCAGGCCCGTCGATATGCTCGATCCGCATTGCCGCGAGCTCGGAGCGCCGGCAGCCGGTATCATAGTTGACCAGCAGCAGCGCGCGGTCGCGCGCGCCCAGGAGATCGCGGCGCGTGGCCTTGAGGAGGATAGCCAGGCTCACGCCGCTCGCCGGCGCGTCGAGGTCGCTGACATCGCCCTTGTAGCGGATGCCCCGCGCCTGGGTCTGGCGCGTGCCGAGAAGCTTGCGCGCCGCCTTGTGCTCGAGCCGCACCAGCGGCGCAGCCGTAGGATCGCCCAGCCCCGCCATGCGATAGGCCCAACCGATGTTGACCAGATAGCGCGCGATCGTTGCGGCTGCCCGCTGCGGCGTCGCTCTCGCCGCGTCGTCATTGTCCTGGCCGGACAGCGCGCGGATATAGGCGGCGACGGTCCCAGCGGTCGCCTCCCCTGCCCGCACCCGTGCCCGCCGACACCACGCATCCCAGAGCTTCATGTCGGAGAGGAACGCGCGGATCGTGTTGGGCGACCACGCGCGCGCCGCGGCCGCGATGATCTGCGGATCGATCGCAGCCTTGTCGATCGCCAGCGCGCGGACCTCGCCCACGACGTCGTCGGCGCCGGCGGGCGCCGTGCTTTGCCTGCGTGTCAGGGCCGTTTTCGCCATGGCCACGAGCGATAGCCGCGATTCGGCTTAAATGATAGGGTCGCGATAATCTTCCATTATCACGACTTGGTATACCAGCGAATTTGACTGAGATGGTCTCTCGGTTAAAAGACGGCGTGGACGTGTCTCTTTCCAACAGCCGTTACGGCCCCGCCTACAGCGCGAAAATGGTCTCCGCGATCGCCTCCTGCACGGCGGCCATTGCGCGTCTGGATGCCCGGTTTTGCGTGAGTTTGGTGGCTGGGGCCTGGGCACGCCGCGCCGCCTGGAGCGGCTATACCCGCGCGCTCCAACTGCAATCGGCCGAGATCGACGAAATAGACGTATTTTCGTGGGGCTGCGGGCTGCAAATCCCCGGCCGGCCGCTGCGGTCGACCAACCTCGACCTGTTCGATCGCTTTCCCGCCTGGGACGCGGCACTTCGCGATCCCGACCCCCTCGCCTGGCGCGACGCGCTCCCGACAGCGATCGGCGAGATCGAGATCGCCGCGGACCATCCGCCGCTCATCCGCGCGCTCGACCGGGTCCGCCAGCATGCGCGTCTCGACGGCACCGCCCTGCCCTGGCTCTCGCTTCCCTTTGCCCTGCGCGACAAGGGGCTGGTGACCACTCCCCTGCCCTGCCTCGCGGGCGGCGTGAAGGCATTCAGGCTGAAGCGGACCGTCGGAGACGAGGACTGGTATGCGGCGATGCGGAGTCTTGAGGCAAGCGCCACCGCAAACCTCGCCCGGTTGCACGAACTGGAGAAGCTTCATCGCGAGGCCCAGCGCGCGATCGTCGCGGAATATCGACCCGGCAATCTCCCGGCGCTCGCGGCCCTCCTCCATCACCGCCCACTGCTCTCGCCTCAGTCGCTGGCGGAGCTGCTGGGCATGAGCGTTGCCGGCGCGAGCAAACTCCTGGCCCGTGGCGTCGACTGCGGTCTGCTTGTGGAGATCACCCAGCGGCGGACCTGGCGCGTGTTCCTGAGCACGGACCTTGCCGTCGAGTTTGGTTTTGCTGCGCCCAAGCGTGGACGGCCGCGCAAGGAGGTCCCTCCCCCGCCAGCGACCCGCGCATTGGTGGACGTGTTCGAGGCGTTCGATCGAGAGATGGCGAATATCGACGAACTTCTGCGACGCAGCGCGGGTGCAGTTTAGAGGATTGGCCGCGCCCCCGTTCATCCTATCCCTGTTCGGGCCAATGCTGGTCCAGTAGCGTTTTCAGAGCGGCATCGACCTCTGCTCGCGTACCGCCCCCCTTGCAGAGTAGAGTGAGGCTGACGCCTTTCCGATCCGTCCGGTCGATGCGGACAATTGGCGTCCCAGTCTCCGTTCGAATGACGCTTGCCTCCAATCCTGTCTTCTTGGGGGCAGCTTTAGGCTTTGCAATCGGCGCTTCGGTCGAAGCCACCAGCGCTCGAAGGACATCCGGGACTGTTGCAGGCGCCTCCGCATTCCCTTCGCGGCGAAGCTGAGCGATGCGTGCGGCCTCCGCCAGGACCAGCGCGCGCTTCTCTTGGGGCTTCAGGATCGGCTTCAGCGTTCCAACATGCGATATCTTGAGCTCGAACGGATCCGCGAAGGCACCAAGCAATTCCTCGGGGAACCGTGCGAGGTCCAGATAGCGGCTAAGCCAAGCCTCGGACTGGTTGAGGCGCGTGGCCATGTTCTTCTGCTTGCCGTCGTAATAGAGGTCGAGGGCGCGCAGATAGTCGCGTGCGCGTTCGACATCGCTGAGGTCCTCGCGTGCACGGTTCTCGAGATCGGATATCCGAAACGCCTGCTCGTCGGTGAGACTGCGAATCTCCACGAGGTATCGTATGTCCGGATAATTGTTGGCGCGGAGCCAAGCCACAGTCCAATGCCGCCGCGCACCGCATATCACTTCAAAGTCGTAGTCAGGGTCGCCGCTTAAGCGACGCACGATAGCCGGCACCTCCTGCTTACCTTGCGCGATGATGCTCTCGATGAGATCGTTACACCGGTCCCGGTTCAATGCCGCATAGTCACGGTTATGTCGCTCCCAGATGCGGCAGCGCGCCGGATCGACGAGTTGCTGCGGATTGTCGACGACCGAGCCCGATGCAAGATCGGCAAGCCGGCTGCTGCGTCCGCTAAGCACCCCCGCGCCAAGGCGAGACCCACGTTCGGCCGACTTGTCGGGTGCCTCGACACCCGCAGCAAGGTCAGCGATGAAGCCGAGGTTTTTCGAGCTCATTGGCCCCTCCCCCAAAAAATTGCAGGGCTGCAATTTTCAAAGTTCATGCGAGGCCCTCCTTCCGCAAGCGCCCGAGATGGCTTGGCCAAGTGCGCCGGATATCCACCTCAATCTCGCCGCAAACGCCGTCGAGATAGGTGAGGCAGCGATCCCGCACCTGCTTACTCGTCATCGGGCCATCAAGCTCATAGACCGTCATCAATCGAGCGGTGGCGTTGTCGATCTCCGCCGAATCCTTGAGCGGTGTTCTGATCATCGCGTTCCCGTAGAGCTGGCGCATCAGATCGAGCAGGCCTTTCTGCATCGATTTATTCTCGTCGACCCTTGAGGCCACGAACCGAAGAAACGAGAGCTGCGGCGCCAGATCATAGGATTTGAGATCTTCGATCGTCTCGTCAAGCATGGCGAGAAACGCCGCCGTCGATGAAAAATCCATCACAGTCGGCGGGACCGGCACAACCAGCGCGTTGGCGGCACGAAGGACGGAGAGCGAGATCGCGCCAAGTGCCGGCGGCGGATCAAGCACGACGACATCGTAGAGGTCGCTGACCGATGCGATACCCTGGGCCAATCGGTTCAAGAGCGTGCCCTGCCCTCGCGCCATTCGAGCGGCCAGTTCATATTCGGATTGGAACAGCCGGAGGTTCGCAGGCACGAGGTCGAGACCGTCAAAATGGGTCTTCTTGATCGCATAATCGAGCGTCTCACGCTCTCCTTCGCGGAGATAAGGATAGAGTGTTTCATCCTCGGTGAGGTCGAGATCGGGGACATAGCCAAACAGCGTGGTCGCCGAACCCTGGCTGTCACAATCTATGAGGAGAACTCGATAGCCCCTTATCGCGAGATACTGCGCGAGATGCACCGAAACCGTGGACTTGCCCACGCCGCCTTTGAAGTTCTGGATAGCAACGATGGAACAAGGATCGGACGCTTCGCGCCACGGCCGTGTGCCAAATGTCCCGCGCATGTCATTGAGCTGAGCGAGCGTGTAGCCTGTCCGCCGATTATTCTCCCCTCTTGGCGGGGCGACCAATCGCCCGTCCGCCTCGGCGTCGCGGATCGCCGCCGTTGTCCGCCCTACCAGTTCAGCCGCCTTCCCGATCGGAAAGGTCGGCTCGCGACGTTCACCGGCGCGGGCTGAACGTGCACTACTTCGCAGGCGCTCCAACACCGAGGACGATCGGCTCGCCAGAGCGGCGACGTCGAGCTTTTCCTCGTCACGAACTTGGTCCACAGCCGACGCCATTGATCCACCCTTTTTGAAATTCAATGGGTAGATGCTCGACTTTCGCTTTTTCGTCAATCTAAAGTCGATATTCGCAAGTTGAGGGAGGGATGCCTGACTTGCAAAAGCCCGATGTGCAGATAGCCCCATTTCACTGCGTAACGCCAAGGCGAGCGGCGCTCTATCCTGTCCGATTGGGGGCGTATTTTAGAAAATTGCAGGGCTGCAATTTTTGATCAGGGCCGTCCCCGGCGCGCAAAATAAGCCTCACAAAACCCTTTCCATGATCGTTCGAGCTTAGTCCCGCTCAAACGAAGGAGGCGATCACCCATTTCCTTTCGATAGGCTTCCGCGATCAGATCTACGTCCCATCCCCCACCGGAGGCTTTACCAACCGCGTAGAATTCCTCCGCTCCGTATTTCACTGAACCCGAAGGAAACACCGCGAACTTCGCCCGAACCTCGCGATCCGGAGCCGCCAGCTTCTCCGCGACGTTCGAAACGAGCGCCCGAATGTCGACCTGTGGGAGCGCGTCGGCTGCATCGACACTCACGCTCTCAACGGTACCGTCCCTGCGCGGCTGACGTCCCGCCGAGTGACGGGCAAGCTCATCAACCGTCTCTATCTGCGCGGGCGCGTCTTTCGGTGCGAAACGGAATTCGAGTTCGGCGACCGCCCTGCCCCGCCTGATCTCTACCCATTCGACCGTAAAGTGCGCGAGCTGATCGATTTCGCTCTTCGCCACGAGCAACACCTTACGGCGCAACTGAGCAAAGTCGGCATACTTGTCGGGATCGATGCCGAGCGCTGCACGCAGCCCCACCATATCTACTTTCCAAACAGGCTGCCGCCGATGGAGGCGCAGAGCGCCCTCCTCATACAGCTTCAAGGAATAGGCCGAACGGAATCCGAGAACTGCCTGCCTGTTCATAACGGCATAAGTCTGCGATTCCTGGATCAGCCTTCGCGCGTCGGGCGTGAATTGCCATTCGATCCAGCCTGTCTCCTTATCCCCATCCTCAACCTCCTCCCAAGAGGCCTGGATCAGGCTGAAACGCTTAGTGGCCCTCTTGCCTCGCCATGACTTATCGTCTTCAGCGAAGAGCGTCCGATGGAGCTCCTCCAGCATATCCACAATGCGCTCGTTGCCCTTGTGTCCCCGACGGATGTCCGCCTTGCGCATACGATGCGGGATGTCGCGCCAAGCGTCACCCCCGGCGGTCAGGATCATCAATGCGAGGAGACGAGAGGCCGTCAGACTCAAAGACTGACCCCTAACGAAGCGCACTTCGACTAGCTTACCCGGCTTTGCGAATTCGTCGCCGCCCTTGCGCGCGAGTGTCGCCGCAACCTTCATCGAGCGAACGGAAGAGACTCCCTCTTCATCTGTCGCTACAATCGGATCTGCCGATTCCCCCATTTCGAACACCTCGGCAGCGTTATCTGCCTGTCCTGACCTTGATCGTCAAGTCAGGACAGGATTGGCCGACCCATGCTTCCAAGTGCGCCCCCAATCGGACAGGATAGAATCCGCGCCCGACTCGGCGATCATGTCAGGATTCACCGCGAGTCGCGCGCAGCGGCATCAAGGCACGAAAAACCGCGTCAAAACCACGTTGATGGAGATCGAAAAGCCCAAACAGGCGCCGGCCCCCAAGAGGACAGGGTTACCCCAGACGGACAGGATACATCCCCCACGGAGACAGGATAACGCCCCCAACTGGACAGGCATATGCCCCCACGAGGACAGGAATACCCCTTATTTCCTTCACATTATCAAGGCCTTGCAGGCCCTGAATCATAGAATCATTAGAATCTAAGAATCACCCCGCCGCTTACGCGCCGGGCGTTTATCAAAAGATGATTCTTGGAAGAACAACGCCCCGAACCGATTCGCCAAACCACATGAGAAGAAGGGGAGGGGGGCCGAGATTGTGAAAGGAGCCGATCATGGCCCTCACAGCCGAACGACCTTCGCAGCAACTCATCGATCTTGTTGGCACACTTGGCGGCACATGGCACGGCAGAACAGCAATGTGCCTTTGCCCCGCGCATTCCGACAGCACACCAAGCCTATCGATCCGCCAGGGTGACCGCGGCATTCTGGTGACCTGCTTCGCCGGATGCGATCGGGAAGACGTCCTGCGTGAACTCCGACGCGTGCCCATCCGCGACCATTTCAGCTATACCGATGCTCCTGCCGTCTCATCCGGCAATGCGAGCCGACTGTGGGATGACGCCCTTTCCCTCGAAGGCACGCTGGCAGAACGCTATCTGGCTTCGCGCTATCTCGCGCCGATCAACGACGACCTGCGCTTCCATCCCCGCTGTCCGTACCGGCCCAAACCCTGGACAAGCTTCCACCCGGCTCTTCTGGTGGCGGTGCGGGAAGGGCAGCGCCTCACAGCCGTCCAGAGAATATTCCTCGATCCCATGACCGCGCGCTATCGCATGAAGCTTATGCTCGGTCGGCCAGCGGCGGGCGCCTGGCAAGGGGGAGGGCGGGGCGCCACGGTCCTTGCTCTCGCCGAAGGCTTCGAGACCGCGCGCGCCTTCACCATTCTCAATGCGCTGCCATGCTGGGCAAGTCTCGGAGCGCGGCGACTGCATCAGATCCGCCTGCCGGAGACGGTGCAAACGCTCATCCTTGCCCAGGATAATGACGCGGAAGGCCTCCGCGCCGCCGATCAGGCCGAGCTGCTCTACGCTCGCCCAGGCCTCACGATCGAACGAATGCCGCCCCCGCGCGGCTTCAAGGATTGGGCCAAGGTCCTCGAGAAACGCATGGCTGCCTGAGAGGAACGCCGCCCGTCCAACCTCGCGGAGCGAGGAATCTTTCAACGAACGCCGATTTCAGGCATGATTGCCACCATGAAGGCCTTTGTACTGACAGGTTATGGAGGACCGGAAGCGACGGTACTTCGCGAGATTCCGCGTCCCGAACCCGGACCGGGCGAGATCCTGGTCCGTGTGCATGCGGCCGGCCTCAATCCCGTCGACTTCAAGACGCGCGAGGGAAAGCTCAAGACTGTCCTGCGCTATTCCTTGCCGATCACAATGGGCAACGAGCTTGCCGGCGTCGTCGAAGCGTCCCACTCCGCCGGCTCGCAGTTCGCTCCGGGTGACCGAATTTTCGCGCGAATGCCCAAGGAAGCCATGGGGGCGTTTGCCGACTATGCAATCGTCCCGGAAAACCTCGTGGCGAGGATGCCGGCGGCACTTGATTTCGATGCGGCCGCAGGCGTGCCACTCGCCAGCCTCACAGCGCTTCAGGCCCTTCGCGACGAATTGCAGCTCAAGCCGGGAAGCCGCGTCTTCATCTCCGGTGGAGCCGGGGGCGTTGGCACATTCGCCATTCAGATCGCCAAATGGCTCGGCGCCGAAGTCACGACCACGGCTTCGCCGCGGGGAAGGGAACTGGTCGAGCGCCTCGGCGCCGATGTCGTGATCGACTACACGACGCAGCGCTTCGAGGATCATGTGCGCGACATGGATGGTGTCTTCGACCTGATCGGCGGCGACACCCTCATGAAATCGTTTCAGGTCGTGAAGCCTGGCGGCAAGGTCGTGTCGATCGCCGGGACACCCGAGCCCCAGACGGCGAGAAAGGACCTCCACCGGGGATTGCTGCTCACCGCGCTATTCTGGGCGGCCAGCTACAAGCTGCGCGCGGAGGCAAGAAAGCACGGCGTCACCTACCGATTTTTGTTCATGCACCCGAGCGGCCCTGAGCTCACCCAGCTCGCTGGCCTCGTTGAACAGAAGAAACTCGAGCCGGTGATCGACCGCGTTTTTCCCTTTGCCGACATAGCCGACGCATTCTCGCATCTCGAGTCCGGGCACGCGAAGGGCAAGATCGTGGTGCAGATGCCGGCCTGACGGGCGCCGATAGCATCCCGGCCTTCGGCACTGGCCATGCCAGCGCAATAAGAAGGGGAGGGGGATCGGAGGACTGATGCTGCCGATGGGGCAGCCAGTCCGGAGACCCCACCATGTCCGATCTCTTCGATACCGCCACCGCGGCCGAACGCCGCGCGGCCACGCTTCTCCTCAACCGTCTCCGGTCAAGCGACCCAATCACCCGGGCGAACCTCAATGCTGCCATGGTCGAGGGATATGGCGGGACCGACGCCGATGGCTTCTGGACCCAGCGTGACAGCTTCGAGATCCTCGAACACGCGCTCGCGCACCATCTCCAGTTCGGACCCTATCCCCTCCGCTCGCTCGATGACGTAGGCGCCGCCTGCGATCTCCTGGACCGGCTGCCCACCCAGACCGTTCGCAGCGAGGATCAGATCGAATGGCAGCAATTCTCGACGCCCGTCGATCTTGCGGCGATCGCCGTCCTTCTCGCCAACATCCAGAGCGATGACATCATTCTCGAACCCAGCGCGGGCAACGGCCTTCTCGTAGCGCACTGCCGCGATTTCGCAGCGCTGCAACTCAACGAATACGCGCCGGCCCGCCGTGCCCGGCTCGCCGACGTATTCCCAGATGCCGTCGTCACCGGTCATGACGGCGCGACGATCAACTCGACCCTCGCAGCCGCGCCGCGGCCGAGCCTGATCCTCATGAACCCGCCATTCTCCCGCTCGGTCGGGCTTGGCGCCGACGCACATGCCGCCGTCCGTCATCTCCAGGCAGCGCTACGCCGCCTCCAGACTGGCGGCAGGCTCGTTGCGATCATGCCCGACTGGTTTGGCCCCAACGCACGGATGCGCGATCTCTTCGAGACGACCTTGCGCGATGTCAGCGTCCAGACTTCGGTGCGGCTCGAAAAATGCTATCTCAAACACGGCACCTCGATCGCCGTCAGGCTCTTCGTCATCGACAAGGTGCCGGGCAAGACCATTCCCGCGACAATCCAACGCAGCTCGATCCGCGACCTCATCGGCGCACTTACGATCCACGACCGTGCGGTTCTCGGCGCACCCTTGGCCCCAGCTCCGAAGCGGTCGAGTAGCCCTTCGCTCTTCCGCGCCATGAAGAGCAATCGCGCGCAGCCGCGTCCGTATCACGCGCCGGTCCGCAACAATGTCCTGCCGGTCCAATACACGCCGCTCGATACGCCGGCGCCGCTGCTCGACCAGGTCGGCGTCTATCTTCCCTATCGCCCGAGCCGGATCACCTTCGAGGCCGCCGGCGAACATCCGACCGCGCTGGTCGAGTCGGTCGCGATGGGCTCAATCGCGGGGCCGATCCCTGCTTATGTGCCAAACCTGCCCGAGCGCACCGTCTCCGAGCGCCTGCTGTCGGCCTCGCAGCTCGAGACTGTCGTCTATGCCGGTCACGCCTGGGACCAGTTCCTGCCCGGCAAGTTCAGGCCTGCCAAGGAAGGCGTCGGTCTGGAGGAAGCGCCGGACGGCCGCGCCTATCGCATGGGCTACTTCCTCGGCGACGGCACGGGCGCGGGGAAGGGGCGGCAGGTCGCGGCCTGCATTCTCGACAGCTGGCTTGCCGGCCGCCGGCGCAACATCTGGATTTCCAAGAACGAGGCGCTCCTCGAAGATGCGCGACGCGACTGGACTGCGCTTGGCGGCCTCGCCGCCGACATCCAGCCACTCGCCAACTGGAAGATCGATCAGGCGATCCCGCTCGAGCAGGGCGTGCTCTTCGTCACCTATCCGACCCTTCGTTCCGCGCGCGGCGATCATAGCCGCCTCCAGCAGATCATCGGCTGGGCCGGCGAGGACTTCGAAGGCGTCATCGGCTTCGACGAGGCGCACGAGATGGGCGGCGTCGCCGGCGGCGAGGGCGCCCTGGGCAAGAAAGAGGGGTCGCAGCAGGGCATTTCCGGCGTGCTGCTGCAGAACCACCTGCCCGGCGCCCGCGTCCTCTATGCCTCGGCCACGGGCGCGTCCGACGTCAACAACCTCGCCTATGCCGTGCGATTGGGGCTCTGGGGCCCGGAAACGGCCTTCAGCAACCGTGAGCAGTTCATTGCGGGCATCCGGAAGGGCGGCATCGCGGCGATGGAACTGGTGGCCCGGGACATGAAGGCGCTCGGCCTTTACACCGCGAGGGCGCTCAGCTTCGCCGGCGTCGAATATGAGATCCTGCGCCACGAGCTGACCAGAGAGCAGATCGCGGTCTACGATGCCTATGCCGACGCCTGGGGCATCATCCACCGCAACATGGAGCGCGCGCTCGAACTGACGGCGGTGGTCGACGGGCTCGAGAATGCGACCCTCAACAGCGGTGCCAAGGCATCGGCGCGCTCACGCTTCGAATCGACGAAGCAGCGCTTCTTCGGCCAGCTCCTCCTCTCCATGAAGCTACCGACCGTCATCGCGGCCGCCAAGGCTCATCTCGCCGCCGGGCAATCGGTCGTTCTTCAGCTTGTCACCACCGCGGAATCGATCCTCGATCGGCGCTTGGGCGATCTCTCGCCCGACGAGCGCGCGAACCTGGAAATTGACCTGAGCCCGCGTGAGTACATCATCGATTACCTCGAGCGCGCTTTCCCCACCCGGCAGATGCGGGTCTTCAAGGACGATACGGGCACGCCGCGCTCGCTGCCGATGGTGAGCGATGACGGCCATCCGGTCTACAATCCGGAGGCGGAAGCCGCGCGCGACACTCTCATCGAGAAGCTGTGCGCCATGCCGCCGATCATGTCGGCGCTCGACGCTCTTCTGGAGCATTTCGGGCATGACAATGTCGCCGAGGTCACGGGCCGCACCAAGCGCCTCATCACGGCGAGTGACGGGCGCCAGAAGCTGGAGAGCCGTTCCGCGCGCACCAGCCAGGCCGAGGCGGCCGCCTTCATGGCGGGCAAGAAGCGGATGCTAGTCTTCTCCGACGCCGGCGGCACGGGGCGGAGCTATCATGCCTCGCTCGACGTCCTGAATCAGGAGCAGCGCGTTCACCTGCTCCTCGAGCCCGGCTGGCGCGCCGACCGCGCGATCCAGGGGCTCGGCCGCACCCACCGCACGCATCAGGCGACCACGCCGCTGTTCCGGCCGGTGACCACCGACTGCAAGGGCGAGCTGCGCTTCACCAGCACGATCGCGCGGCGGCTCGACAGTCTCGGCGCGCTGACGCGCGGCCAGCGCCAGACGGGCGGGCAGGGGCTCTTCGACCCCGCCGACAATCTCGAAAGCGAATATGCCTGCGCGGCGCTCCTCTCCTGGTTCGATCTTCTGGCCGCGGGCAAGCTCGCCAGCACCACGCTCGACGATTTCCAACACCGCACCGGTCTCGAACTTTGCGACAAGGACGGCGTTCTCAAGGACGAGATGCCGCCGATCCAGCGCTGGCTCAACCGGATCCTCGCCTTGCCGATCGCGTTGCAGAACAGCATCTTCGACGAGTTCCTGTCGCTCATCGAAACCCGCGTCTCGGCCGCGCGCGAGGCAGGCCGCCTTGACGTCGGCGTCGAGACGATCCTGGTCGACAAGGCCACGCTGATCGACGACGTGGTTCTGCGGACCGATCCTCGCACCGGAGCGACCTCGCATCTTCTCACCATCGAGATCGCGCGGCGCCGTAACCCGGTCTCCCTCGAACGCATCCTGCGGATTGCCGACGGCGATGCCAGCGCCGGCTTCATGATCAACCGCAAGTCCGGCAAGGTGGCGCTGCGGACGCGGGCGCGATCGCTCATGGAGGAAAAGGAGGGCACCCCGATCCCGCGCGTCGAGATGATGCGACCGACGCGCAACGAATATATGCGCGAGGACGATCTCTACGAATCGTCCTGGGAGGAGGTCACCCGCGAGGCCTTTACCGCGACATGGTCGGATGAGGTCGAAACCGCCCGGCAGACCGTCGACAGCGAAACGATCCGGCTGGCCACCGGCCTGCTGCTGCCGATCTGGTCGGCGCTGCCGAGCGATCACATGGCGGTCAACCGGATCGTCGATGGGGAAGGGCGGTCATGGCTCGGACGCCTCGTGTTCGACGATCACGTTCCCCAGCTCTTCACCAAGCTCGGCATCGATCGTTCCGAAACGCTCCCGCCCGATGCCGTTGTCAAAGCCGTGACCGCGGGTCGGAGCATCGACGTCTCCCATCCGTTCCCGCTCACCATCAAGCGGTCGGTGGTGAACGGCTCACCGCGCATCGAGCTTGTCGGTTGCCCGTACGACCGTCTGGCCTGGCTCAAATCCATCGGCTGCTTCACCGAGATGATCCAGTACCGCACGCGGATGTTCGTGCCGATGGCTTCAGCGGAGACGCTTCTCGCCCAGATCCTGGCCGACCCAGGATGAGCGCTAGGCGCGCTTTGAGTCCTCGGCGATCACCTTGTCGATCTCATCGTGGTTGTGCTCGATGAAATCATCCCGGGTCATCCCGGAGGCCTTCCAGCGGGCGTTCAGCCCTTCGTCGCGGTCAAGCCATGCGTTGCGGGTTTGATGGTCGAGTTTGAGGCGGCCCTCCTCCTGCAAACCAAAGGAGCCTTGCTTGTGATCTTTCGACATCGTGCTCTCCCAGTCGGGACTATCACGAAATCTACCTCTCGGACGGGGTTTCGGCAACTTGTCAGTCGCTGCCGGTGAAATCGCGGCCAGCTTAGACTAAAGTCTGATGGCCTAATAATTAACTGAGCCGGGCTAGTAATTCGGCATGACGCTTGAGACCTTCAGATTGCCCGATAGTCCTGATGCCTGGGGCGCTGCCGCCAGACACCATCTGGACAGCGCGAAGGGCTTGCTCGACCACTTGCACGATACAAAATGCGAGGTTCGAGACGAACAGGTCGAGCGCGATTTCTGGCGACATATGAATGTTGCTTGGCAATTGATCCAACGGGTCGAGGGACCGGGGCGTCTGCACTAGGCGCTTGATTCAGTTTAAGGCGACTGGGACTCGTGCGGCGTAGCACTTCCTTGTCCTTTCGCGGCGATTTCAATATCTACGTGCTGCGCCGTGCTCCCGGTCAGGACTGCGTTGGCCGCCAGGGGCGGCGAAATGCAGACCGTTGGAAACGGAGTATATGCCGGCGAGCCTGAGTAAATCCGATCTGCAGGCAAGCCTTGCCGAAAGCGCCGCCCGCGAAGCGCGCAGCCGGCAGGAAGCCTTTGAAGCGAGCGCCTGGCTGGCTGCGATCGTCGAGAACAGCGACGACGCTATCCTCTCGAAGACGCTCGATGGCATCATCATGAGCTGGAACGCCGGGGCCGAGAAGCTGTTCGGATTTACCGCTGACGAAGCGATCGGCCGCCCGATCACCATCATCATCCCCGAGGATCGGCTTCATGAGGAAGAGTCGATCATCCGGCAATTGCGCGCCGGCGAGAAGGTCGAGCATTTCGACACCGTCCGGCGATGCAAGGATGGCAGTCTCGTCGATATCTCGTTGACGGTCTCCCCGGTGAAGGATTCGAGCGGCAAGGTCCTCGGTGCCTCCAAGATCGCGCGGGACATCACCCCGTCCAAGCATGCGGCGGAGCGGCAAGCGCTGCTCCTTCGGGAAATGAATCACCGCGTGAAGAACCTGTTCGCGCTGACGGCGGCACTGGTATCGATCAGCGCGCGGTCGACCGACGACGTCGACGAGCTGGCCGCGGACCTCACCGCGCGCCTGACCGCACTGTCCCAGGCCCATGCGCTGATGCTTCCCCATCACGACAGCGACACGACCGACCAGTGTGTGACACTCACAGCGCTGCTCCAGACGGTTCTGGCCGCCCATCAAGGACGTGGGCCGGCGCGCATCACGATCGAAGGTGACGATGCGCCCATCGGCCAGCAGGCTCTCCCGACGATCGCGCTGGTGTTCTACGAGCTGGCGACCAACGCGGCGAAATATGGTGGTCTCGCCTCCGACGATGGCAAGCTGGCGATCGCGATTAAGACCTCTGGCGAGCACGTCAATTTGACCTGGTGCGAGACAGGCGCGCCGCGGCGGCCCGATCCAACCAGGCCGGAGGGTTTTGGCAGCCGGCTCGAAAAGGCGAGCCTCGCAAGCCTGCATGGAACGATTGATCGGCGCTGGCTGGAGGACGGGCTGGAAGTCGTGTTACAGTTCCCCGTCGGTGATCTCAGGCGCTGAGCTCGGCCGGGCGAACGCGTTCGACGGGAAATCCTGCGCCACGCGCGGCCGTGCGCCAGTGCAGCCGGTCGCCGCTTAGCGAGAGGAGCCACGACATGCGGTCCGGCCACAGGTGGGCCGCGGCAGAGAGCGATTGTTATGTCCGTGTCGGATACGATCATTACCACCTGGCTGGCGGCGATCGCCCGCTTCCGGCAAGCGCGCGCCGCCTGGCTGGAATGGAAATCTCGCAACCCTTATCCAACGCGCGATATACTTCCGGATGATATCGAGCAGGAGCGCGCCTTCCTTGCGGAGTGGGAGCTGGGCTCCGAGGGCGTTGGCGGGCCCTATACCGAAGCGGTAGATACGCTTCAGTCGCTTCCCGCTCCCAATCTTGACGCGGTTATCGTGAAGCTGCAGTTGGTCCGCGAAGCCCTGGAGGGGCACACCGTTGAAGGCGAACTGACGCCGGTCTTGCAGCTCATCGAACAGGATTTGCGCAGGATCAGGGACGATCTCGAAGCATCAGGCAAGACCGCGCCCAATTAGGCGACGGCCGTTCGCGCAGCGTCCCTGACCCCTTCCATTTCGGGGCTCTTGACCGAACGACTCGTGCTTACCCTTCCTGTTCGGGATCTTCCGGGTAGCGGGCATCATAGGCGGCCACATGCCGACCAAGACCAAAGCGCTCAATGGCGCTTTGCTCGGCAAGCATCACGCGATGCGCCGCTTCGGACTTGTCCGCCTCCGAAGCACCGGTCAATGCCGCTTCCGCCTCGTGCCAAGCATCGAGAATCTCGTCATCCGTGAGCGGGCCGGCCTCCGGTTTGACCACCGCGGCAATCTGGGCAACCAGCTCGGCCGCGCGATAGGGCTTTGCCAGAAACGGCACGTCCGCGCCGTCCGGCGCCACACGGCCAGACGTCAGCACCACTCCGACTTCCGGCCATCGCGCTCGAACCAGGCCCGCAAGCGCAATGCCGTCCATGCCGGGAGGCATTTCGATGTCACTGAAGATGGCCGCGATATCGTCGCGTCCTTCGAGAGCGGTCACCGCTTCCAACGCGCTGCACGCTTCGAGCACCCTGAAACCGGCGTCGAGCAGGATCTCAGCCGTCGTCATGCGCACCAAGGTCTCATCCTCGACGACCAAGATGCTCGCTCGTTTAAGATCCTGTTCCAGCACTTGTCCAAGTCCCCTCAATGACCTGTCTGGCATCGAGTCCGTAGCCGGCCGCCTAGGCTGCTCAGCGCGCTCAAGTTGACCATGTATTCTGGTTAGATACGGGCTCCGTCTGCCAATTTAACGGTCTTGTCAGCGACACGATCGCCAGGTCGATCACCGGGCACGCACCGACATGATCCGAAGACACGCGGCAATCGAGTTGCTCACTCTTTGAGCGGGGATCGCGTTTCAGGTGGCTTTGTTCCTACAACCTCTCTGACCCCTTTGGCGGTCTTCGGACCCTGAAAGCGGGAAGTTACTGGAATCTACTCCCTCCTGCGAGGCTGGGCAACTCTGCAGTCATGGGGCGGCACCGGCTCGTCCCATGTCGTTCAGAGTTGATCGCACTCGACCAGCAAGCTGATCGCGGTGTCGAGCCGATCGGGTGTGGGCTCGGGAGGGTTTCCCTGCCTGGTGGTGCCCGGCGTCAGGGTCCATCCGCCTTCATCCATCACGATGCGCAAGCGCAGGATCGTCTTGCCGCGACTGCGCGCGTCCGCGAGACCGCGGCCGACGGACCAATAGGCATGCTGAGCCATGATCCAGATCTCGAACAGGCGGGCCATGAAGGTGGCGGGGGAAAGATTGCTCCAAGACGTGGCTTCCCTCTTCGCACGGCTCAGCGGCAAACGATCGGGATTCTCGAAGCTGTGGCATTGATCAGGTGCCTCGCGCAGCGCGAGCGCGAGCGCCGTCACGATGGCAGACGGGAGCTTCGCCTGGTCCCTCAACGCCGCCTGCAGCGAGCGAAGATGCTCGATCGGGTTCTTCCTGTCATCCGACGCCAGTATCCAGGCGCCCGCCGTGTCCGGCAAAGCTTCCTCCTTCAGACTATCTAGAAACGTCCGTACCAATTGCGCGGTCGTGAGCGGGCCGGGAAGCAGGGCGCCGATCGTCCAGAAGAACAGACCCTCCAGCGCAAGCCGGAACAGCTGGCGGATCTGCACTGCCCGCCATTCATCGGCCGCGGGCGGGCGATCTCCCGGCTCCCCCCATTCCTCCGCTCGGTCGGCCATCCGAAGACGAATATCTTCATAGGAGGCTTCATCATCCGCAAGATCGGCGAAGGCCGCCTGAATAAGCGCGATCCCCTTTTGCCGTGCTGTGGCCGCTCGCGCGCCCCCGAGCCGTACAAACATGCTTTTGCGTTCGGCGGCTCTCGGCTTCTCGAGCGCCCACAGCTTGCCCCAGCGCTCCGCATCCGACCGCTTCACCGTCACCGCGCCGAACCGGTTGAAGGCTTCGTGGCCAAGTTCATCCTCGAAGCGCTTTTCGAAAGCGTCGAGCACAGGATCCAGCGATGGGTCTGCCTGAAATATGCCTGTCGCTCCCTCGACCGGCACGAGCCACCCCATCGTGCGCAGACTGGGGCCGTAGTTCAGCGGAGAGATGAGGCCCGTCGAGTACCTGTGCATATTGCGCCGAGCTTCCCACTCGTCTCCGCCGAAACGATATTTGCTGGCTTCCAGCATCGAACGCATCGCCTGCGCGCCGGGAATATCAGCGCGCGGTTCGACCAGGAATTGAGACCAGGCGAAGATCGCCTCGATCCGATCGACAAAGTCCCGCATATCCTCGGGCGCCGCAGCGTTCCGCTTGCTGTTCTCGACCACATATCGAACGCGCCGCCAGGCCCATGCCATGAGGGTATAGGGACGGATGTGGCTGGCCACGTTGTTGAGATCAGGGAGAACGCGATCCATCAATCCGAAATTGATCTGTCGAAGGCCCAGCGGATCGACGCCGCCGAAATCGACGCGCCGACGGTCAATCGCCCGCGGATCGGCGGCCAGGCGCGCGGTTTCAAGGAGCTCGCTCAGGTCCGTCATCGTCAGCAGTCCCGGTTCAAAATGGTGCGCCCGCAGCAGCTGGCGAGACCTCTCTGACGCAAATCTTCCGCAGCCGCAGTCGGCAATCGCATGTGACAACGCGGGCAAGCCGACTGGAACCGCTCGAGCAGGATCAGCTTGGCGAAGCTCGTGGCATTTCCAAGCGCCTGTTCCAGGTTTGGCCAGAACGCAGATTGCCGTAGCGTGTCGAAGCCGACCGCTGCGCCGCGTCCTTGCGCGGCAGAAAGATAGGCGTCGATCTGCTCGCCCATCGTGCGCGCGGCCGAGACCTCGGAAAGAAACGCATCAAGGTCCAAATCCGGACCCAGCAGATCGACAAAGGCAGGGATCGCCTCTGTTGAAACCGTCAGGCCCGAAGGGTCGATGCCGCGGCGCACGAAATACCGACGCGCCCGGATCGCGTTGTCACCGCGCCGGTCTGCGGCGTGCTGGAGCAGGACCGGGGCAATGGCGATATCGGCTTCCGGTCCATCGAGATCGACGATGTGCGGCAGGATCTTGTCGAGCCAGAGCTGAACCTTTCCGGGAGCGGGTCGGATCCGATCGGCCAGAAAGTGCGACAGCGACAACGCGGTGAGGGCGCTCTGCCCACTGGCCTGAGCGCCGAGCATCGCACCAAGGAGTTCGTCGAAGATCTGAAGCGACCGATAATTGGCCAGTTCCTCGGACCGCGCGCGCTTCTCGCGATCCTTTTCATCCTCATCATCGTCGTCATCGGTTTCGCCGCCGCCGCCCCAGGGACCCCGCGACTGGGTGAACGCGGCCCGAATGAGCGCCATGGCGTGCTTCCAGACCGACGAGGGCTCGCCGGGCCCGGCACCGCCGTTCGTGCTGGCGGCGACACCGGCGGCCTTCAGGTCGGCGAGCGTCACCATTGCTTCCAGAGCCTTCGGACGATCCCCTGATCCGGCGCCACCGGCCGCAAGCGCGGCCGGCATCCTGCTCGGATCTTCGCGGAACCACGCCAGGATCGCGGCGACGTCGGCTGGCGTCTCGGTGCCCGCAAGCATGGCCATCAGCCGCGGGGCGATCGAACCCGTCCGCCTGATGAGCTCAAGCGCCGCCGCGATCGAGACGAAGCCCTCCCAGCGCCTGCCATTACGCTCAAGTCCCAAAATCAGGCGGCCATTCTCCCAGCTCTCAATCTCGATGCCAGGGGCCACAAGCATGAACGCGCCGTCGGCGGAGATCTGCACGGTCCCGAGATCCCTTGTGGAGCGCGGCGTTCGCAGATCGACACGAACAGCGCCGGACACGCGCGGTACGAGGATGCGCCCGCGAATGGTCTCTCCCTCCAGGCAAGCACTCAGGATGCCGACCGCCGCGCTTGCGCCCTCATCGTCGTCGAGATCGTCCCCCGAAGAACGGGTCGGGGCCGTTGCCTTCTTCGTCACCCAGTAGGATTTGGCATCTGGCTGGATGCGCAGCACGCCAGCTTCGATATTTCGTCCAAACAGGCCGGCATGCGTGACATTGGCGCTGCCGCTCAGCAAAAGCCGGCCCTTGCGACAGACCAGTTCGATCGATTTTGCGTGCAGGGGGCGATCGTCACTGCCGAACGCTTCCGAGACGTTGATGGCGCTCCATCTCCTCCCACCCTCGAAAGGCCAGGCATTCGAACCCTGGCCGCGAACAGTGCCCGATGGATGGGCATGGAGGTCGATCCGCTCGCATTCCAGCAATGCGGCCAGGGCTCCGAGCCCTTCGCCCCGCAGATCGTAATAGGGTGAGACTGCAGTGACCCGCGTGACGCCGCCCATCTCCTCCGTGTAGAGAGCAAGCTGCTCGGCGATTGAACCCTCGAGGCTATGCAGCACGTGGATATTCCCGGCGCGAGCATGCCCTTGCGCCGATCGCCGCAGCATGGCCGCAAGCGCTTCACAGGCCGAGCCGGCGGAGGTCATGACCTGATCCGATCCTGCGAGCTGCTCGAAGAACCCCGCCACATCATCAAAGGCATCTGCTGCGAACGAGGGATGGAGGTGCTCTGCGAGCTCGAGATTGCCACCCCATCCGGCGAAGGTGAGATTGCCCGACCCTATCAGCAGGTGCGCGTCATCGTCGGTGAACAGTGCCGCAATCTTCGGATGGAAGACGCCGTGGTTCGAGCAGGCCACCGGCTCGATCTCATAGTCCCGACCTACACGGCGCGCCCCTTCCTCACTGAGGCCTGCCCGCACGCCCTCGGGATCCGACAGGATCAGGGCATTGCGGCCACCGCCCCGCAAAAGCGCGTCGAGCAGCACGGCCTCGAAGAAGGAAAGGGACAAAGCATAGGTTGTGAACGCAACGCGCTTCCACGGCGCAGCCGAAATGAGTTCAAGCGGATTCACGGACTGGCTTCCCCCCAAGCCGGGCAAGCCTAGTCGAGAGAGAGTTCAACGACAGTTAAAAACGCACTCATCAAAGCATCGGCGGATCAATCGCCTGCCGAGCCGGACCGCCCTTCATGCCGGCGAGACCGCGCCAATTCCTCTACCCTATGCGATCGCCGCGTGCGCGGGCCATTCGCGGTTCTTCAATGCAGGAAGCGACCTGAAGACTTGGTCATCGATCTCCAGGGCTAGGCGCGCATTGCAGATCTGCACGCTCTGCAACGGGACCGCGCGCAAGGTCTCCTCCAGGCCGCCATATCTTTCGTCCGACACGACGATATAGTTGATCCTGCCTGTCGCGCACTCGAGGAGCGCCTCCACGACCCGGCCGAGTTTCGAACCGGATCTATCATCGACGACCATGCCGATCAGGCTTGTCGCGGTGAAGAGGTTGGGCGTGTTCGGCCGCTCGCTTGCGAGTTCCGCCGATTTTCCTCCATCCTGATATTTCGTCTGCTGACCGAGCCAGCGCCATATCCCGACGATATTGGTGATCATCAGGAAGCCGTTCGTCGCGACCAGCGCGACCTGGCCCGTCGTATAGCCCAGTATCGTCCAACAGACCGAGCTGAGGCTGAAGACCACGAAGCCCCAGCCGGTGACCCTTGCACCCAGGTTCGAGGCCGTCATCATCGCGGCTATCATAGTGGCGATCGTCGCGATCCAACCGACAAGGCTCATTGCGCTCGGCTCCTCTCAGGTTCATTTATTCGCCCGACCTTTCGAACGATGTGCGCGGTCCTATAACGCCGCCTTCAGATAGGGCGCCGTCAGGCTGTGCTGTGCCTCGGCGACATCACGCGGAACGCCGCTGGCGATGATCCGGCCGCCGTCCTCTCCGGCTCCCGGCCCCAGGTCGATGACCCAGTCCACCTGAGCGATCGCGCGCATGTCATGCTCGACGACCACGACCGTATTGCCGACATCGACAAGACCCTGCAGGTGCCGCATCAACCGATCCGCGTCGGACGGATGCAGCCCGGAGGTCGGTTCGTCGAGGATGTAGATGGTGTTGCCACGCTGGGCGCGTTGCAGCTCGGTCGCGAGCTTGATGCGCTGGGCCTCGCCGCCGGACAGTTCCGTCGCCGGTTGGCCAAGGCGGAGATAGCCAAGACCGATCTCCCGTAGCACATCGAGCGAACGCATGACCGGCGCCTCGCTGGCGAAGAAGTCGCACGCCTCGTCGACCGTCAGTTCGAGCACCTGGGCGATGGTGCGGCCGCTCCATTCGACCTCGAGCGTCTGCGGGTTGTAGCGGCTGCCATGGCAGGTCGAGCAAGGCGCGTAGACGCTGGGCAGGAACAGCAGCTCCACCATGACGAAACCCTCGCCCTCGCAAACCGGGCAGCGCCCCTCTGCGACGTTGAACGAGAACCGGCCGGGGCTGTAGCGGCGGCGGCGGGCAAACGGCGTGTCGGCGAAGATCTTGCGCACATGATCGAACAGGCCGCTATAGGTGGCGAGGTTCGAGCGCGGCGTTCGGCCGATCGGCTTCTGATCGACCCGCACGATCCGCCGGATATGCTCCATGCCTGCGGCGATACGGCCCTGGGTGAACTCCTGCGCGACGTCCAGCAGTGGATCGACGTCATCCTCGTCGACCGCGGGTGCGCCACCGAGATGTTCGGTCACAAGCTCCGGCAGCGCCTGGCTCACCAGACTGGACTTGCCAGATCCCGAGACGCCGGTGACGGCAGTGAAGCAGCCGATCGGGAACTCGGCATCGAGACCATGTAGATTGTTGCGGGTCACGCCTTCCAAGCGAAGCCAACCCTTTGCCTCGCGCGGCGTCCGGTCATTGGCGGCCGGTTCTGCGAACAGATAGCGGCGCGTGATCGATTCCTCGACGTCGGCGAGCCCCGCGATCGGGCCGCTGTAGATGACCTTGCCGCCTTTCTCGCCGGCGCCGGGTCCCACGTCGACCAGCCATTCGGCATGGCGGATCACGTCAAGGTCATGTTCGACGACGAAGAGCGAATTGCCCGCCGCCTTCAGGCGCTCGAGGATCGAGAGCAGGGCTTCGCCATCGGCCGGATGCAGCCCCGCCGACGGCTCGTCGAGCACATAGACCACGCCGAACAGCTGCGACGATAATTGGGTGGCGAGGCGCAGGCGCTGCAGCTCGCCCGAAGAGAGCGTAGGCGTGCTGCGATCCAGCGAGATATAGCCAAGCCCCAGATCGATCAGCGGGCCGAGCCGTTCGAGCAATTCGGAGGCGAGGCGCTGCGCGGCGAGGCGCTTCTCGTCGGAGAGATTGGGTGTCCGGCGCACGTCGGGTGCGCTCTTGTGCGCCGAACCGCCGGCCGCGACCCGGCGTTCGACTGCCGCATCACGGGCGGACTTGCCGAGGACATGACCCTTGGCGGGGGCTGTCGCATCGCCATACTCGCCTTGCGCGACTGGCGTCAGCAGGTCTCGCAGGTTCAGCAGCGACAGGTCGCCGAACGCGGCGATGTCGAGCCCGGCGAATTTCACGGACAGCGCCTCGCGCTTCAGCCGCTTGCCGTGACAGGTCGGACAGGCGCGGCCGATGATATATTGCGAGACGCGCTTCTTCATGAGCGCGCTCTTCGTGTTCGCGAAGGTCTCCAGCACGTAGCGGCGGGCGCCGGTGAAGGTGCCCTGGTAGCTCGGCTCCATGCGGCGCTTGAGGGCGACGCGGGTCTGTTCGGGTGTCAGGCCGGCATAAACCGGCACCGATGGCGTTTCGTCGGTGAAGAGGATCCAGTCGCGATCCTTCTTCGGCAGATCGCGCCATGGGGTGTCGACATCAAGCCCAAGCGACACGAGGATATCGCGCAGGTTCTGCCCGTGCCACGCCGGCGGCCAGGCGGCGATCGCGCGATCCCGGATCGTCAGCGTGTCGTCGGGCACCATCGTCTCTTCGGTCGCGTCATAGACGCGGCCGATCCCGTGGCAGGTCGGGCAGGCCCCCGCGACCGTGTTGGGCGAGAAATCCTCGGCGAAGAGCATCGGCTGGTTGCGCGGATATTCGCCTACGCGCGAATAGAGCATCCGCACCAGACTGGAGAGCGTGGTGATGCTGCCGACTGAGGAGCGCGCGTTGGACGAGCCGCGCTGCTGCTGCAGGGCGACCGCTGGCGGCAGCCCATCGATCGCATCGACCTCCGGCACGCCGGCCTGGTCGATCAGTCGGCGGGCATAAGGCGCGACCGATTCCAGATAGCGGCGCTGGGCCTCGGCGTAGAGGGTGCCGAAGGCGAGGCTCGACTTACCCGAGCCGGATATGCCGGTGAAGACCACGAAAGCATCGCGCGGCACGTCAACGTCGACATTCTTGAGGTTGTTCTGGCGTGCCCCGCGCACCTGCACGCAGCCGGGGCGACCCTGCGCGCGATCGCCGGATGCAGCCGAAGAGGGTTCTCGGGTCATATCCTGTCCTTCCCGGGCGGCAGCCCATGATCGCTATGAGAATGTCTGATCCGCCGAACGGTCCACCAGATCGCAAGCAGGACGACCGGCACCAGGGCTGAAATCACCAGTTCCGGCGCCACGGCATCGTGGATGCCGGGAATGCCTTTGATCAGGTAGGACAGAAGGCCGATCACATAGTAGGAAATCGCCGCCACAGACAGACCTTCCACGGTCTGCTGGAGCTGCAATTGCAGCTTTGCCCGGTTGTTCATCGAGGCGAGCAGATCGCCATTCTGGCGTTCGAGCTCCACGTCGATCCACGAGCGCAGCAGCGAGGTGGCGCGCGCCAGCTTGTCGGAGAGATTGGCTTGCCGCTCTTCGATCGCGCGGCAGGTCCGCATCGCCGGCGCAATTCTGCGATGCAGGAAGCTTCGCCAGCGATAGCAGCCGGGCACGAAGGTCTCGCCGAGTGCGGCGAGCCGTTCTTCGACGATTTCGTAGTAGGCGCGGCTCGCACCGAACCGATAGAGGCTGGCCGCCGTGTCGGCCTCGAGCTCGGCCGAGAGATCCGTCAATCTGGAAAGCAGCGCCTCGCTGTCGTGGCGCGCAGACTTGCGCATCTCGTCCGTTATCGCTGCAAGACGCTTCTCGATGGCGCGCAGGTGCGGTCCGAGCGATCGGGTCAACGGAATGCCGAGAAGGGCGAGCGTCCGGTAGGTTTCGATCTCGAGGAGCCGCTGCGCCAGCGCACCGAGCCGCATCGGCGTCAGGCCGCGATCAAGGATGAGCATCCGCGTCAGCCCGTCGGCATCCTGCCGAAAATCGGTGACGATCTCGGCCGTGCCATCCTCGACCAGCGAATGGCAACGGCTGATCGGATCGAAGCGATCTATGTATTTCGCCGTCTCTTCCGTCCACGCCAGCACGTCCAGACGGATGCCGCAGATGACCGGCCCGGGTGGTGTGAAGCCATGCTTGAACGGATCTTCGCCCGACGGATTCCCGGTTTCGGGATCGAGCGGTGTGCACCACAGGTACGTCGAAAACTCCGTGTGCTTCTCGCAGTGGAGATCGCCCTGTTCGAATGTCAGGCCGTGAAGCGGCGTGTCATCGTCGGGCAGCGACGCACCCATGCGGCTCGACAATTCCGCCAGCGTCGCCTTGTCCTTCGCCAGATTGCCGTCATTCATGAAGGCGAGCTGCACCAGGACGCGAGGCGCTTCGATCAGGAGATATGGTCGGGCGTGGACCTCGTCGATGGCCACCCGCCTATTTTCATAGGTGGGCATCCCATAGACGAATTGGCCATCGGTTGAGGCGCTGGCGTCTTCACTCACGATGCTGTCCCTTTCATTGGGGACAGTAGAGGCGTCCCCAGACTATTCTCACTGATAGTGGATCACGGTGCGGATCGACTTGCCTTCATGCATCAGGTCGAACGCTTCGTTTATCCCTTCCAGCCCCATGGTATGAGTGACGAAGGGCGCCAGATCGATTTCGCCCTTCATGGCGTCCTCGACCATGCCGGGAAGCTGGGACCGTCCCTTGACGCCGCCAAAGGCCGAACCCTTCCAGACGCGGCCCGTCACGAGCTGGAACGGGCGGGTCGAGATCTCCTGCCCGGCACCGGCGACGCCGATGACGATCGACTGACCCCAGCCTCGGTGCGCAGCTTCCAGTGCTGCGCGCATGACGTGGACGTTGCCGATGCACTCGAAGGTGTGGTCGAGTCCCCACCCGGTCATCTCGATCAGCACCTGCTGAATCGGCTTGTCATAGTCCTTGGGGTTAAGGCAGTCGGTCGCGCCGAACTGGCGGGCCAATTCGAACTTGGCCGGGTTCGTGTCGATCGCAATGATCCGCCCGGCCTTAGCCTGACGCGCACCCTGGATCGCGGCGAGCCCGATGCCGCCCAGCCCGAACACCGCGACCGAGTCTCCCGGTTGAACCTTGGCCGTATTGTGAACCGCGCCGATGCCGGTGGTGACGCCGCAGCCGAGAAGGCAGACATGCTCAGGGTTTGCTTGCGGATTGATCTTCGCGAGCGAGACTTCGGCAACGACCGTATATTCGCTGAATGTCGAGCAGCCCATATAGTGGTAGAGCGGCTGGCCATTGTAGGAGAAGCGCGTGGTGCCGTCGGGCATGAGGCCCTTGCCTTGCGTTTCGCGCACCGCGACGCACAGGTTGGTCTTGCCTGAGGTGCAGAACTCGCATCGGCCGCACTCGGCGGTGTAAAGCGGGATGACGTGATCGCCGGGCCTCACGCTGGTGACGCCCTCACCGACCTCGACGACGATCCCTGCGCCCTCGTGACCCAGCACGACCGGGAAAATGCCCTCCGGATCGTTGCCGGACAGCGTGAACGCGTCGGTGTGGCAGACGCCGGTATGCGTCACCTTGATCAGCACTTCGCCCTTCCGGGGAGGGGCAACGTCGATTTCGACGATCTCAAGCGGCTTCCCAGCCTCGAAGGCGACGGCGGCGCGAGACTTCATGTTCATGGTCCTTGTTCTTTGAAGCGGGAATTCTCGGAAGGCGGGGCGGCAAGTCCGCAGGGACCATCCGGCATCGTGTCGGAGCGGAAATATACTCCGTGGGAGTATATGTCAATATACTCTGCCCCAGTATATTGAGGGCTGGTCGCGTGTACCCCTGGCGCCGCCTGCCGGGCCAAAATGACATTGTTGGAGGAACGCTGTTCAACGGCCCTGAAGGACGTGCAGGCGCGCGAAGCCGACGCCAGAGGCTTCGGCCGCCTACCGCGCCGCGGTGCGATCTATTTCAGATAAGTCCGCAAGATCGTCATGACGCCGTCGATCACATCGTCAGCATCGCTCGACCCGGCTGGCGCTATTGGGCGCGGCCCGTCGCCGAAGGTGTCCCGAAGATGACTCTCCATCACGACTGCCATCAACCCGTTCGTTGCGCCGCGCATCGCAACGATCTGCTGCAACAAGGGCCCGCAATCGGCATCGGCCTCGATTGCTCGCTCGAGCGCCTCGGCCTGGCCCTTGATACGGCGAAGGCGCGCAATCGCTCGCTTCTTCTCTTCTGGTGAATGCGGCATCAAGTCATCCCGAACGGTGGCCCCACCATACTATACAGGGGGGGAGTTTCAACCCTGCCTGGCGCTGGGGTGTCTGCTGCGCGTCGGCGATGATGTCGATCAGCCACTAGCCGGCATGTCTTGATACTCCGTGGGAGTATATTATATTGCATTGCCCAGGATGGCTCGGCCGCACGCGACGATGTGCCGCAATCACGCCATCTGACCCCACAGATCCAGAGTAAAGGAACTTGCGCCGATGGCTAATGGTTGGGCGCCCGACAGCGCGGTACAGGATCAGATCGATGCAACCATAGGCGACGCGGTCTCGGCCGCGCGTGCCCGCTTGCCTTCGGGCGAGGGAACTCTCGACTGCGAGGTGTGCGGCGACGAGATTCCAGCCAGGCGCCGTCAAGCCGTGCCCGGCGTCAGAACCTGCGTCGATTGCCAGAGCCAGCGGGATAGCCATCCGGTATTTTCCGGGATCAACCGCCGCGGCAGCAAAGATAGTCAGCTTCGATAGGCCAGCGGTCGTTCTGCCATCACCGCCGGCCGATCGTAACAAGGACTATCGCCTGCAGGTCCAGAATCGAATTCACACAAGGCCTGCGCAGAATGCAGGCTAGTGCGCCGGCGCGAACTGGCGATCAAGTAGGTCCTGCGCCGCTCGTTGCTCCTGGCTTGCAGGAAGCAGGCTCGGCAGCAGCGCAGTTACGATCCAGAAGGCGAGCATGCCAAGAAAGACGCCGCTCGCGATTTTCAACACGTCTCTCATGCTCTCGAACTCTCCATCCATTGCCAAAGCAGCGTCCGCAGTCGGGGCGCGAGCAGAGTGACGCGATTGATCGATAATTGCCACTTTTACGCCCATTGAGCGCAAATTTTCTACCAACTGCGGACATTTCGGACGGCGTAAATTCTCGGAGTGGGCGGGTCGCACGCCTTTGGAACGTAAGGAACTTGGCGCCCTAGCCGCCACGGAAAAGGGAAGGGGGGAGCCGAGCTGGTGTCCGGGCTGATCCGGATGCCAGAAGGAGCTCCTCCGATGACCACAGTCGTAAAGCTCGCGAAGCTTACGCTCTCTCCCATCAACGTCCGCAAGCGGCCCGACGAGCTGCTCGAGATCCCGCAGATGGCGGCCGATATCGAAGCCCGCGGCGTTCTCCAGAACCTGCTCGTCACGCCGGTGAAAAAGCCGCGCGGAACCTTCGAAGTCTTCGACGGCGGCCGCCGCCTGCGCGGGCTTCGCTTGCTCTCCGAACGCGGCGTGATCGATGCGGAAACCTATGATGTCCCCGTCAAGGTCCTCATCGGCGACGAGGCGACGCTCTCCGAAACGTCGACCGCCGCCAACTTCCACCAGCTCAAGATGACGCCGGCGGAAGAGTGCCGCGCCTTCCAATATTTCATCGGCCTCAACAACGACATCGATGGTGTCGCCAAACGCTTCGGCCTCACCCGCCGCTTCGTCGAGGGCCGCCTGCGTCTCGCCAAGCTGGCCGAACCGATCTTCGAGGCGCTGAGCGAAGGCGCCATCACTCTCGACGTCGCCAAAGCCTATGCCTCGACCGAGAATCAGGAAAAGCAGCTCCTGGTCTGGAACAGCTACGGCGCGAGCTACGCCAATGCCGACACGATCCGCCGGGTGATCGCCAACGAGACGATGAACTCGACCGACCCGGTCGCGATCCTCGTCGGCGAGGATCGCTATGTCGATGCTGGCGGGGCGATCGACCGCGATCTGTTCAGCGATAGCGGCGATAAATGGGTCAACCCGGAGATCGTCCAGCGCCTTGCGGCCGACATCATGGAAGCCGAAGCCAAGCGCGTCGGCGAGGAACTGGGTCTCGCGTGGATCCGGCCGATCGCCTCAAACTATACGCACAGCGCCGCCGCCGGCCTCTATCGCGTCATCCTACCGCAACCCGACCTCACCGATGCGCAGATCGCGCGCCTCGACGCCATTGCGGAGCGGCAGAACGTCATCACCGAGGAAATGGCAGACGATTCCCTCGATGAGGACGGACGCAAGATCCTCGACCAGGAATATGATGCCCTCGAGAACGAGGTACGCACCATTCGCAACGCGGCACCTGTCCTGCCCGATGAACTGAGGTCGCACGTCGGCGCTTTCCTGAAACTGACGCCCAAGGGCGAGATGGTCCTCGATCCCGAATATTACAGCGAGGAGCCGATCCCTGTGGGCGGCACGGGCGATGACCAGGGCGACGAGGAGGCCGACGGCGTCGATCGCAACCGTGCGGGCGGGTCGGGACGCGCGTCCACGCCGCCAGCCGCGCCGCCCGAGGCGGTGGCACCTGGGGGTAAGCCGCTCAGCGCTCGGCTCTACGACGAACTGGCGATGCAACGGCGCGACATCCTCGCTGCGGCAATGCTCAGCCATCCGGCGCTGGCTCTCGACTATGCCCTCTTCGTCATGATCGACGATCGCACCAGCTCGTTCAGCGCCTACGGTTCGACCATTCGAGCGCATTCGCCGCAGGACCCGGCAGGCGGCGAACAGCCCGCGACGCGGGCGCGCAGCTATCTCGCCGAAGCCCATGACGGCCTCGATGCGAGCTGGCTCGAGCACAAGTCCGAGGTCGATCGGTTCGAAGCTTTCCGCGCTCTCGACGATGACAGCAAGGCGGCCTGGCTCGCCTATATCGTCGCCATCTCGCTGGAAGCGAAGGGCGGCAATCGTGCCCAGCAGTGCCTCCTTCACAATCGTCTGGCGACCATCATGGAGGTGGATGTCGCTGCCTGGTGGCGTCCGACCTCGGAGAACTTCTTCGACCGCATCAGCAAGGGTTCCATCCTGTCGCTGCTCAATGAGGTCGGCGGAGTGGCGCTTACGGCACGGCATGCGACGATGAAGAAGTCGGAGATTTCGGGATCGTGCGAGAAGCTCTTCGCGGGCGAGGTCATCGTCGAACCCGAAGTCAAGGACGCCGCTCTCGCCTGGGTGCCGAATGCGATGCGCTTCCTCGACAGGATCGAGCCGGACGAGCTCGAGCCCGCCGAGGACGATGCCGACGAACAGCTCGGCGAAGCGGAGGCCGATGCGGATGCGCCTGCCGCCGACGCGCAAGCACCCGATCAGGATGCCCTCGCGGCCTGACCCTTCGCACTCCTGGAAGCCTCGCCGCCGGTGCCTATCCGCGCCGGCGGCGCTTTTTCAATCCGTCGGGAGAAGTTCCATGTCGTTTCGCCAACCCGTCCGCCGCGATGTCGCTGCGGAAATCACCGACCTCATCATTCGGAAAATCGAGGAGGGCGTACCGCCCTGGTCGCGACCCTGGCGATCGAACGGGGCAGGGGGCCGGCCTCTTCGCCACTGCGGAACGCCCTATCAAGGCATCAATGTGCTCTATCTGTGGGCGCTCGGCGATGCCCTTGGCTATCGTTCCCGCTACTGGATGACCTATCGCCAGGCTGAATCGCTCGGCGGTCATGTCCGCAAAGGCGAGAGCGGCGCGATCTCGGTCTATTATTCGTCATTCAAGAAGACCGAGGAGCATCCCGAAACGGGCAAGGAGGTCGAGCGCAGCATCCGCTTCCTTCGCCACTACATCGTCTTCAATGCCGACCAGGTGGATGGCCTTCCGCCCTATTTCTACCCGTCGCCCGAGCCGGAGCTGCCGCTGGCTCCATCGGAGCGACAGGCCGCGATCGATGCCTTCTTCGCCTCCATCCCGGCCGATGTTCGTCACGGCGGCAACCAGGCCTACTTCACCCCAACATTTGACTACATCCAGCTGCCCAGCCGAACCTCGTTCCGCAGCATGGACCTGTACGCCTCCACCCGATGCCATGAGACAGTGCATTGGTCAGGCCATACGAGCAGACTCGCGCGCACCTTCGGCAAACGCTTCGGCGACAAAGCTTATTGTTTCGAGGAACTTGTGGCCGAGATCGGAGCGGGTCTCTGCTGCGCGGACCTGGGCCTGCCCAATATCCTGCATGATAGCCATGCAAGCTATGTGGGGCATTGGCTCGGAATCCTGCGCGGCGACAAGACCGCGATCATCCATGCAGCTGCCAAGGCCGAACAGGCATTCGGCTTTCTGAAGAGCTTCGGATCGGCTGGCACAGCTCAGATGGCCGACGGCATCGGACAGGGGCAATCCACCGAGGCGCTCGCCGCCTGACGCTTGCCCATTGCCGCGCGGCATCGCTCGGCGCAGCCAAACCCTCATCGAAAAGGAGAAACGCCATGGGCTGGCTCTATATGCCCCGAAGCTCGATGGGCGGACATGCCTCCGCCAGGGCCTATCTCGACGCCCAGTTCACTTATGAACGCCCCCAGGAGAATGGTTCGAGCCATGGCCTCAAGGTGCTTGCCTCGGCCTGCCCGGGAAACCGCGTCTACTATGCCGCGACCCAGGTCATCACTGACGGCAAAGCGGGCGAGGTGTTCGCGATCGTCTGCCTCGTGCGGTGGAACCCGCGAGACAAGGAAGGATTCATATTCGGTTATAAGGACAGTGCGCCGTTGCGGCGCTGAAATGGAGTATCAGTGATGATGAGGTAAGTTGAGAATGCCTCTGCTCGCCGGACTAACCTCGGGCCTCACAAGGTCTGAA
>Ga0207876_1000037_pt1 | contig 87795 bp, 81 predicted proteins | sample MalvirmetaMSP146_FD_184237 | JGI IMG/M metagenome (GOLD analysis project Ga0207876, IMG submission 184237) | Marine viral communities from the Deep Pacific Ocean - MSP-146 (SPAdes) | ecosystem: Environmental > Aquatic > Marine > Oceanic | place: Pacific Ocean | collected 2011-07-10
CGGCAAGGGCAGCGGCATCAGGATATCCCGGCTGGCATCCATCTCCTCTGTGGTAGCGAGGCGATACCCCGAGCTGTGCAGCACGGTGGCCAGCGCATCACCGACGGTCACCACGTCCACCGGGAACGTGATGCGATCGATACCGCCCAGCAGATCCTGTTGTGCCGCGGTCGGCGTTGCAGCCAGCACCGTGTAGCGGTCCACGACCAGCGTCTGGGCGCTGAGGTGTGTGCATTGAAGCAGTAGTAGTGCGCCAAAGCCCGTCAGGGCGGCACGATAGCGTGGCAGGGAGATGATCGGAGACATGGTCGGCACCGGCGTGTTCGAGGATGATCCCGATGATCGCAAGTAAGGTCGCCCTGCACTATCGGAAACCCGGTCGCCGTCTGGCGCACTTAGGATAGGTACACCCTCAGAACCTCGATGCGCTCATGCCCGAGCTCGCGGCTGATCTGCTGCCGCACCTGTTGGTCCTGCTGTCGTTCAGCCGGCGACAGGGCCGCGACGGACGGACCACCCGCAGCGGGTGCCAGACGCCTGGTCAGGGTCGCATAGCGTTCCTGGGCGTAGGCATGCCGCAGACCGTGCATCCGGGTCAGCCCCGCGTTTGCGGTATGGCGTTCATAGACCCGGAGCTGTTGGCGGTAATCGCGATCCAGGGGAATCAGGGACCCCCGCCCCGCCAGTTGATGCGCGCGGGTGAGCAGTTCCCGTTGTGCGGGAGTCAGGATCGGAATCATCCTGGCCTTGCCGCCTTTGGTCCAGCTGGCCTTCAGCAACAGATGATCGCCGCGATCGGCGTAGTGCGGCTGAAACTTGATGGCCTCTTCCCGACGCAGGCCGAAGGCGCGCTGCAGCTCCAGGCTCATGCGCACATGCGGGTCGCGGACTTGATCCAGCGCCTCACTCCCCAGTTGCCGGGCCTTCGAAATGCCCGTGACCAGTTTCCGGTCCGGGATGCCGTAGTGATCGTTGCTGTGGGCGATCACGCTGGGCTTGTTCACTTTCTCAGCCCACCAGCGCAGCGCCGTCATACGATTCTTTATCGTGCCGATCGCCAACTGGTCGGCCTGCCAGCGGGCAACCAGGGCATCGATGTGTTTGGGCTTAAGTGACTGCGCGCTCATCCTTCGGTACCCCAGCAGGTGCAGCTGGTCCGCGATCAGGGTCAGGGTCCGCTCCCGGTTGTGGCGAGTGGCGTAGCTGCCATCATGGTTACGCTGACAGAGCTGTTTGAGTTGGTAGTTCAGGTTTCTCATGGTGTTTACCTGTCTCGGTTAGTGTTTCTGATCAGGCGGGGGGACTAACCCACCGCATCCGGAAACCGGCAAGGATCACGGGACACCACTCCCTTACAACCTGAAAGCGCCTGTAAACAGGCTACACAACCGATCTCCTGGGGGAGATCGCTGTCGTGTATACACACGAGGCCCCAGGGGGCCGACTAGCAATGGTAGTGACATAAACACCTCCTTTGAGTTGAGCGACTACTGTCGCGATGTGGATGAAAACGTTGCCCAGACGACTCGCAGGCGGGGCCTGGCGAGCGCGTCGAAGACGACGAGGATGGTTGAGCGAAAGCACCGACCGGAGTCGATGGCGTGGAGAATGGACTGTCGACCCTGAGGTCGGTGCGCCGAGTGCAGTCCTGGACGCACGGGCCCGTTGTGACCGAACGGTCGAGGGCGGGCGCCCTCTGTGCCACTGATCCGCAGTGGCCACGGGTAATTCTGTCTGTTTGGCGTAGTCTACGAACCCGTCACGCGCGCGTCCTGCCGAAAATCCGCCTCGCCGCAGCGTACTTTCGGGGCTCGGAGCCCTCGTCACTACCCCGCTTCGCTCTGTAGTGACGAGGGCACGCATGGGCACATGGCGATCAATGCAGACTATGAATGCGCGCTGAACGCCGCATCAACAGGAGAAGGGCCGTCACGTTCTGCCGGTGTGCGCGATCACACTGCAACCGCTGGCAGCAGCCGGGGCGGAGTGTAAACGACTCCGCTGCCGGATATACTGGACAACGAAGGTTACAGACGGATCACTGAACCGGCAAAGGTGGTTGCCGATAGAGAGAAGAGCCATGATAGGGCGCAACGTTTTTGACGAGATCGTACAGGGCTTCAATGCGCTGAAGGCGGAGCGTGACGGCAAGCAGAGGGTGAGCGCGACAGTAATCAAATCAAAGTCGACGGACAATCGCCGACGGCGCAGATTACGGTGATCTGCGAATCCCCGACTAGTGGATTGCGAACCCGAATCGGTCCTCGCGGGTTGCGACGCCTACCCCCTACATCTGCACCTACAGCTTCGGCTTTTCCGTCCCGGTCTTCGACTTCTCATCGATCAAAGACTGTATCCAGGACTGGTGTGCAAACTCCGCCTTAGCTGCGGCCGCCACGTCGAACATCCCGCCGTTGGCACGGGTGACCGGATCTCCCTGCAGCACGTAACGCAACGTTGATGCACAGGTGTCGACGGTCTCGGGGCTTGCGTCGGGCAGCCGCCGCTGAATCCTTCCGAGTATCGGTGGGGAGGGGTGAGCGCCGTCGGGCAGGCACTGCGTCGTGCCATCTCCAATGGCCCAATGCAGGGTTCGTTCAACACGCTGCCCATTCGTTACACTGCCACTGTCCTGCGTTGGTGTGCCGTATTTCTCGACCAGGGATTCGACGTACAGCTCCTGTGAGACCGGCTCGACCTGCTGGCGGTGCCCTCGGGAGATCATCACGACTTCAAGCGGTTCGGGTGGATAGGAAAACCGTACATCCAGCGACACGTCACCGCCGGGAATGTTGCCGACCATATAGTGCGCAAAAGACTCTGTTTTGTGCCGCTTACCCAGCGCATTGTAAGTGAAACTTATCGCATCCTGCTTGATGACGATCGTCGGATCGTAGTTTTTTAGCGCGGTGGTCACTTCCTCGGGCGACATGCCGAGGTAAAGCCCGGCGATGTCGAATCCTGAGTAGGTCCTAGGCTGTGTTGCGGCGGGCGCTGGTGCGTTTACGTTAGTATCACTGCGCGTAGCCGTGCCCGCCGCGACGTTGCTGCCCACGGCACTATTGGTTGCCAGGGGCGGGCTGCTCGACTCGCTAGCGGCCTCCTTGTCCGAATCGCTTGAACAGGCCGCCAGCAACAGTACGGAAAAAGCGCACATCGCCATGGGTATCGTTTTCATGCTCAAGCTTCCTAAGCCTCAATCAGGACAAGCGCATCTACCGCTAGCGCACGGGAGATGAGTATAGACGAACTTTTTTGGCGGTAGGCAATTTTTGTGACAGCTCGACACTCGACGCGGGGGCGACAGCGCAGGAGGGGGCGCTTGTGAACGCGCAGGAAGCTAGCCACGCGGCGAGGCTCCCGTTTGAGTTAGTCATCACACGGGCCGGCACCTTACTGTAGCCATCTCGGCTAGTGGGATCCTCGTCGTCGAACGGCGGACAGGCGCCCGACAGGCACGGCGCTGAATCAGCTGCGATGTTGCTCGCGCACTCGCTTGCGCCTCTGTGGGTCCGGTGTTTCAGCCCCCGCCAGACGCTCGACCAGTTCCTGCCTCAAGATGGTGACGTCCCTCGGGGCGGTCAGTCCTAGCCGGACCTGTTGGCCCTGGACCCCCAATACCTCGATGGCGATGTCATCACCGATGAGCAGGGTCTGGCCGGGCAATCGGGTAAGTATCAGCATCTGCCTTCCTCCATGAATGGCTGTCAGCGCAGTGTAGCCGCTGAGCGCACTCATGGCTGTGCCGGGGACACATATGATGAATTATTGTAGCGGGGGAGAAGGTGCCGCTTTTACCCAAGCGGCCAGGGAGATCGTTGCTGCAAGCAACGGTGATTAATCCTCGTGCGGTTGCAGGATGGTGATGACCGGTTCGCCCTGATCACCAGGGCCCACGATCAGCTTCAGTGACACCTTGTCCGCGGTGGTGCTGACACCGTCTCGCGGTACCCGGTAGAGACTGAAGGACAGCTGGTTGCCGCCGCGGGCGCTGCCGCGTATGGCCATGACCGCCATCACCAGCACATCCCAGAGTCGGCCGGTTGGATCCTGGCCGATCTGACGCTGATTGTCCGCAACCTGCCAGGCGACGCAGTCCTCCCAGACCGCGCGGGTCAGGGCCACCGGCCACTGAAAACCGGCCTCATTGGCCAGCGAACCCGCATCCACGAGTACGCCCTCCTGCAGCGCCTGGGCACGCGTATAGCGCACAATGACGGGACCAAAGATGTCGCTCAGTGACGACGGGGATTGATTGTCTTTCATACGTCCATCTCCTTGTTTTTTCAGAATGTCCGCAAGACAGACCTCCTTCCCCCCGGGAAGCAGATCGCCTCCCGGGGGGTCGGTAGTGAGTGTTACAGCAGGCCAAGTTCCGCGAAGGACGTCGTGTCGCCATGGGTGACCACGATGTGGTCCAGCACCCGCACATCGATGAGTGCAAGCGCCGCCTGGAGACGTTCCGTAATCCGCCGATCCGCCTGACTGGGCTCGGCCACCCCGGAGGGGTGGTTGTGGTAAAAGACAGTCGCCGCCGCGTTGAGGGTCAGCGCCTGCTGCACCACAATCCGGGGGTAGACCGCCGCGCCATCGATCGTGCCATGGAAGAGTTCCTTCACAGCGAGCACGCGATGGGCGTTGTCCAGAAACACACAGCCGAAGGCTTCGGCAGTGAATCCCGCCAGCCGTAACCGAAGGTAGTCACGGGTCTGTCGGGGACTGTGTAAAACCTCACCGGGCTGGTGCCGCTCCTGCAGCACCGACAGGGCAAGGTCGACGAGTCGCTCCTGCTCGGTCGCGGTGAGTTGCTTGATATCAAGGGCCAGAACCCGGTTGGCCGCGCGGCGGGACCGGGTGGGGGCTGTAGTTGTCATGGCTGACTCCTGCTTTAAAAAAGAGGCAGAGATCAGCCCCGCGGGGAGCTGTATCCCCGCTGGGTTGGAAGGTGGACCTGATCACGGGATCAGGTCCGGTAACGCCCTAGGAAGCGGCTTTTTGGGGTTTCAGGAAGGGCTGTCCGTCGACCTTGATCCAGTCGAACCGCAACAGCCGGGTTTTCAGGCGCACGCCAGGTTCCCCTGCGTGCTCACCCTGCTTGAAAATAAAGGGTGCCGGTTTCAGGTCGCTGAGCAGAAAACCTGCCAGTACCTTGGACCCGGCCTCCACCAGAAACTGCAGCTGGGGGACCAGGTCCTTGGCTTCCTCGCCCGCCACGATGCAGTCGAAATACGTGTGGCGGACCTTGTCGGCGGGGCCGTGCAGGGCGGTGAGCTCGACACTCCAGAAGGGCGAACCCTGTTCCGGGGTGACTTCGCGCACCTTGTTGACATAGCCCATGCCGTTCAGATGAAGATCGAAATACTTCGTTTTGTTGTCTTGAGACATGACACATTCTCCGTTTGCGGGTGAACGCCGAAGAAAGCAGGAGCCCTGGCGGGATGCTTTCCCGACAGGGGGGTTACTCCAGTTGCCTGGAAGCATGGATTGGCGGCGCTGCCGTGGTACCGGTTGCACAATCCGTCGGTACCTCTGGTACTGCCTGCCACTGAATCCGCAGTGGCCACGGGTAAAGCCGATGTTTTAGGGGCTAGTTGCGGCTCGCGGGTTCCTCGCAGACGTACTGCAGGTACTTCAGCATGCCGCGGGCATTGGCAAAGCCCGGATGCTCGGCAATCCGCTGCTGCGGGAACCAGTCGGCCAGCTGCTCCGCAAGGGCGGCGCTGCCGCCGCCCACGAACACCACGGTGTCCAGTTCCGCGCCCATGCCCAGCTGGCGCCGGGTCTCGGCATGGATCTGCACCACCAGTTCATGCTGGGCCGCTTTGACCAACTCAGAGACATCGTGGGCCCTGCCGTGCAGACGGACGCTGCCGGAAGACATCGCGGCGGCGAGGGTCTGTTCGCCCAGGGTTTCAAGATCGAAACGCTTCTGGATCTCCCGCGCCACCTGCGCCTGGACGTCGAGCAGTCCCCGGGTCAGGGAGCCGGAGGAACGGTGTACGATGCCCTGGTCCTGCACCACCACGTAGTCGGTGGTGCGGCCGCCGATATCTACGATCGCCATGGAGGCCTCCAGCAGTCGCGCGTCAAGCGCAACCCCGTCCGCGCGCTGCCGGATGACCTGGTCATACCAGGCCGCCAGCGCCTCGGGAATCACCTCGTGAAAGGCCACGGCCACGCGCAGACGCTGGGTGGCATACAACCCACCCGTGGACACCGGCTGCACGGCAATTTTGAGGGACTCGCGTTTCAGACCGATCGCCTGTTCGCGCTTCTGGCCGTCCTTAAAATAAAAGGACGACACCGGCAGGCCGGAGACCACGTGCACCGAATGGCCGGCGAGCTTGGCCTCCTGGAGGGCGTGCTGGACGATGGCGCGGTGCAGCCCGGAAATCGGATAACCGTCATAGCAGGTGGATTCGCCATCGATCTGACCCACCGCATAGCGGGATCCCTCGGTGTCGTACTCAAAAATCTGCTGCTGGGCGGCATCCATCCAGGTAATCCCGGCCTGACCGATGCGGCCCCGGGAGGGAATGGCGATCAGGCGGCCGTCGGCCAGCGCCAGTTTGGTGTAGGCATAGCCATCGTCCAGACCCACCTGAATCACCGCCATGCTGTCGTCGTGGTTGGCGGCGCTCACTTCCTCCAGGGACGCGCAGCCGTCGGGCTCGGCCGCAGTCTGCGGGGCAGGCAGCGGGGGCAGCTCCCGGGTGTTTTCACGCTGACTGTTCTGCATGATCCGTCCTCATCCAATCAGTGTACGGAGACCCGCCAGGGGTTTGCCGCTCGGCGGTCCGGCGGTGAGCGGGACGTGAATATCTTCCGCGGCAGCACTCGGGGCCGCCTGGTCCGGGCGGGAAACTGGCGCGATGTGCAGAGGCACTGAGACCCGTGCGGGCGCGTCGGCCATCGCCTGACGCAGTCCCAGACAGTCGCTGCGAAATCCCTGCAGCAGTACCTGCCGGAGCCATTCCTGGCGCCGGGCTGCGGGATTGCGGCGCAGCGCGGTGATCAGCAGCGCCTCCAGCGGAACCCGGGTATCGAGCACCACCGTCAGCCGCACCTGTGGGCCGCGCGCGGGCCCGGCCACCGTCTGTGCTCACCGGGGACCACCTGCGGCCGCGGGTGCCACTGGCACCGACTCAGGGGCAAAGCCCTCGAGCTGCTCCGCTGTGCCGGGTTCCAGCTGATCTTCGGTATTCGTGAGACTGCGTGGCTCAGCATGCGCCAACGGCGATACCCGTGCCGGTGCATGGCCCGCGGTACGTTCACCGCTCAGGATGTCCAGCGGGAGCTCACCGAGGTGCGCTCGGGCCTGCTGGGCCCGCTGGGTGTTGTGCTGGACATCGGCGCGGTTGATGGCAAAGACGCGAAAGCCCTGGGGCAGACTGAACACACCCCGCAGGCGGTGCGCACCCAGCGCAATCAGATCACCTATCTGACCGGAGGGGCAGGCCCCCACATGCTTTAGGGTCAGGCACTGGCAGACCAGGGCATCGTACTCCCCCAACAGCTGCGCGGCGCGGTAGGCGTGGGGCGTGGCAAACTGCAGCATCAGGGTCTGGGGACGGCGTGACTGTGAAATACCGACGCGGAACCTGAAAGTGTCCAGCGCCACGCCGTCCACCTGGACCCGCTGGGTGGCGAGGAAGGTCTGGGCGGCAGCAATCGCCTCCTCCACCCGGACCAGCCACCAGTCGGCGTAAGGATCATCGTCCGCGGCGGCCTGCCAGAGAATGTTCATCTGCGAAGCAAATCCCAACAGGCCGGTGATCGCGGGCTTGTTGCCTTTGCGCACCCGCCCGCGGATCAGGCGCTGAGCCTGGTCGGTGTGGATTTCCAGCCAGGCCTCCCCGGTCAGGCGCCCTACCCGCCCCTGGCTGGCGGTGGGTGTAGCCGGTGTCGAGGATTCGTTGATGGCATTGAGTGGTTGGGCTGTCACGGCGGCTGACCTCGTCCGGATCGCGTTCACTGGCGGCTATGAACGCATCGAGGGCACCGTCGCAACAACAATAAACCCCGTCAGCCTCCGACGGGGTAAGTGGTGCCAGTGGCACCACTTTACTGCGGTTAATTTATTCCGGGCGAAATGGGGTGTTGCGACGCGGTCCCCGCCCGAGTGTTTGCTGGATCAGGGCCAGCTGTTCGGCGGCGACCTGGCGCAGGGCATCCCGTTCGGCCTCGGTACGTGGCGCTGGAGGTGGCTCGGCAGGTATGAGGGTGTCAGCGTTTCTGCGGTTGCGCGCGTCGGCGACTTTCAGGCCCAGATTGGGCACGAAGGTCCCGGCCCGGGCGGCGCGGCACAGGGCATAGAAAAACCGGAGCTCATCGTAGAGCGGCTTTGCGCCCTGAGTTTCAGCCTGCACCCGGCCCGCCAGTTCATCCAGCAGAGGCTGGTGCAGCTCAGCCGGGATCGGGGTCAGGTATTGCAGCGCCAGTGTGCGCTGGTTGTCCGTCAGGCGCCGCGGAAAAATCGGTGCATCTGGCTGCGCGGTTTCCGGGCGCGGCGGCTGCCGCGACTCAAAATTTTGGGCGGACTTTTCGGTAGTTGTCGTAGTAGTTGTTGTTGTATTACTACTACAACTACTACCTACAACCTTCCCTGAATCAACCGCCTTCGAATTTTGGTGCTGGTTGATGGCACGGGCTGCATCGGGTTGTGACAGGAGGTCATCCTGCGCAGCCAGCAATCCCGCGGTGAAGTCCGCCAGGGAGCGCGCTGTGCCGTGCGCCGGTCCAGCACTGTCCGCGGAGCCCATAGCCTCTCGCACCCGCTGTTCGATATCCGGTAACGGCGCCAGGGGGTCCTCCCCCTGCTCCACCGCACCCGCCAGTGTGGCCAAGACTGCCGTGGCCACCCGTCGCACCCGGGCGTGGCTGTGGTGCTCGCTCTGGCGTACGAAAGCCATATACCCCTCGTCCAGATACAGTGCATCGGCAAGGGGCAGCGGGTTGTCGTGCAGGGCATAGACATTGCCCTGGAACTGCCCCGTACTGGCACGCATCCGGGCGCACAGGGACAGCCAGCGGGTCAGCCGCAGGATGGCAATAGCTCGGGCGATCGTGGACGTCGAGGCGATATTGGCGAGTTTGGCAATCACCTCATAGCGGGGAAACGCCGCCCGGCCACCGGTCTCGTGGGCCTGCAGCATGATGACCATCCACACGACCTTATCCACCGGCTCCAGTACCGGGTCGCAGACGACCGCCGTGGGATACGCCTGGTGCCAGTGCCCCAGAAACAGCAGGTTGTCCTGCCCCGAGTGCTGGGCAAGACGGGTGGTAGCCTGGATGAGACGATCCAGGGCATAGGTCTCCGGCCGGGGTTCACGCTCGATGCCGGACATGGGGTTGCCTCAATGGTCGTCGGCAGACTCACCCTCGGGATTGCCGTAGGTGGTCCAGCGCTGGGTCAGACACCAGATGGTGCGCAGCTCAAGGCCGGTGGCGCCCTTCAGTGCCAGATAGTCCTCCGCGGTCAGTGAGACTTCGCCGTCGTCACCCGCCCGCGCCTGCCAGGCCAGCCACAGCGCATGGGCGGGTTCCTCGTTGGGCTCACTGGGACGGCCCACCGCGGCGGTAAATCCCAGCAGACGACGCCAGCGCGCGTACTCCTTGGACCCCAGCCCAAACAGGGCGCGCATCATCTCCTGGGGGGCATCGGCCTGCATCAGGGTGAGTTGCAGCTGGTCGGATTCACGCTGCTGGCGCAGGCGCGCCACCAGATGCCAGAAGACCTCCCGGTCGAGCTGGACCTGCAGGCAGTGCCCCCGAAAGGTGCCGGTCCGGCAGAGATCGGTAATGTTGAGCTGCTGGAGAGCGTCAACCTCTTTGGGACCGAACTGCATGGCCCGCAATGCGAGCTGATCGCCTTCGTCGAGGCAGCGGACCGCGTACAGGAGTACCGCGGTGGTTAAGTCAGACTCCTTACTGGTTGGCATCCCTCCCCTCCCTGGGTAGCCACAGATCGAGACCCGCACGATCCGCCGCCTCGTGGATCGCGCGGTAGGTTGACATCAGTTCCAGCATATCGCGCCAATCGGTAGCGGAGAGCGACCGCCACAGCTGAGAACCCCAGTGCCCCGGATCCGGCGTCCAGACATGCGGGTGGAGCACACCCGGACGCCCCTGCGAGACCGCAGCGAGAAGCACCGAATCAATCGCCAGATGAGGAAGGACCTGGTGCGCCGGTGCCGTCGTCAGCTCCGCGCAGGCCGCCAGCTGCCACCACAGGCAGGACACCTCGCCAAACAGCGCCGGATCCAGCGTGTCGCGCAACTCCGGGGGCGGCACATCGGTCAGCATGAAGCCAAGACCCTGATCCGGCAGTGGGACCACCAAGGCTGTGAGCCCGTAGTGCTCAGCCAGTCTCGCGGCCAGCGTGTAGGCAGTGAACCGCAGCGAGGCCAGTGGATCCTCGGGCACTGGGACAGTTCCGCTGACCGGTGCCGCGGCCTTGGGGGGCACATCCACCCTCCCCTCCAGCTGTATCGGGCTCGATGGCTCCCTGACGCCACCTGGTTCCGCAGCCTCTGGATCGGGCGCAGTCGGCAGGGGCTCCAGCACCACCTCGGTATAGCCGGAGCCACTGAGCAGGGCATCCAGCTGGAGACGTACGGTATGGAGGCTGGTATCCGTTGCTTCCGCCAGCTCGTTCTCGAGCGCGTTCCTGAGCAGCTCCAGGTTCCAGTCGGGGGAATCATAGCGCTGACAGAGCGCGGCAAATGTCTCCGCGCTCTCGGACTCTGGACCGAGCGCGTGGCGATACCAGAGCTCGAGAAACGCATTTTCCAGCGCGTGGAGCTTCTCCACCTGGGGGCGACCCAGGCCGGCATTCAGGGCCTCCGGGATCAGCGGCAACAGGCGCTCCACCGCATAGACCATTCTGGAGATCATGGCGTGGCTGATGCTGAGGCCCCGCTGGGTCATGATCTTGGCGAGCCCCCGTAAGGTAATCCTGCCGTCGGGTGATTCGGATTCGAGTATGCCTTTGAGATCCAACACTGCGAGTGCCTTATCAATGAAGATCAGGCTCCCCCGCAGCTCGTTCTCCCTGAGGTGCGCCAACAGCACCTGGGATTCCTCGGTCCAGGGACGATAGACGCAGTTGACGGTGCCAAACCGCTCATCCCGGGTTTCCTGGTAGAGTTCCTGCAGGATTTTTAGGCGGGTATTGCCACCCACCACGGGAATGTAGTGACGTTCACCCGGGCGTTGAGTGACCACCAGCGGCTGATCGAGACCCTGTGCACGGATGGATGACTTGATGCGCTGGTATTCTGCGTTGAACCCATGCCGGGGGTTATGTTCATACGGCTGGAGGTCAGAGAGCCGCATCAACAGAGCGCCGGAACCTACTGGCTGGGTGGCCGGTAAAACCTGCGGCCCATTCACGATCCTACCCTCGCTGAAAGGATCACCAGTGAGCAGGGGCACTTCCGACATGGGGATCCGCGATATCGATCAGGTCGCAAGGGACCTGCCCGGGAAGACCAGCGCGGCTTGGGGCGCGATGTGACAAGCTGGGTCGAATCCCCGGGATACGCGCGGTCGTTGATGGCATGCAGAAGCCGGTACGGAGAGATCATGGAGAAAATCCTTTTCCTCGCAACTCTCTAAACGTAGCACCGATAGAAAAACTTGCATTCATCATTTGTGTCCACGTTGATCCGATCACAACCAACCACCGCAGAGCGATACCCGGTGACCTAAGGCTGGGGAGATTCCTTGACCGATTAGGCGGCCAGGATTACGGCCCGGATGTGGACTCAGTGCTGCGCAAAATGGTCGCGTCATTGGAATGAGCACCTCAAACCTGCCCCAATCAAGTCCAGGCGCGGCTAACGTCTACGGCCCCGCGTGTTGCGTGTCTCCTCCCACTCTTCAATCTCAGTGAGACGCCAGCGTGTGCAGCCCACCGAGAGCTTGATGGGCTTGGGAAAGGCAGCAGAGTGGGTCCAGCGCCATACCGTGGCGCGGCTAACCTGAAATCGTTGCGCGATGGCTGTATCCGACAAGTAAACTGAACTGTGCATGGCATGTCATCCTTGAACGATTCGAAACAGAGTGAGTGATTCTGCATGGGACCCACCCAAAACCAAGGACAAAGTCTGCACAGGCTTGGCCGGGTATCAGCCGGCGAATAGAATCCCTCCAGGTAACTGATAGTGTCGACAGTTTCAGGTATCCTGGGAAAAGTGCTTCCTCGACGCAATTAGCCCGGTGGGGTTTTGGTGAAGCCATCAATCACGCTAAAATTAATGTTCAGTAATAGACCGTAGTTCAAATTGAAATAGCATCTAACCACGCTGTCAGTGCAGAAGTAATTTACGCCTGCCGGGCTTGCGGGCGAGGTCTGTGACGACAAGACATGGTATCGTAGATGGCAGTAGCAGTAGCCCATAGGACCCAGAAAACATGCTGAAGCGATTACCTCCCCTGCAGTTCCTTATCACCCTTGCTGTGGCTATTGGAATAGGTGCCGTCGCCATCGGGCTCGTTCACTATCGCGAGCAGGCTGCCAAAGCAGCGCCAGAATTACAGGAGCTGGCGTCCTCCACCAAAGCCCAAGCAGAGCCACATCAGGGGCAGGTGCGTGAACGCCAGCCCGGGCAGCCACCACCCTACCACGGCGAACTCCGCTCCCTCGCCAGTGTTAATGTCCGCGATGCTGTGCTGGACGTGGTCAGCAGTGGGCTCGAGTACCCCTGGGCCATGGAACTCATCTCTCCGTCGGAAGCCCTGGTGAGCGAATTCGCCGGCACCCTGCAGCGAGTCAGCCTGACCGATGGCAGCCAGACCCAAGTGATGGGGATGCCAGACATTCCGTCTGGCAGGGGACAGATCGGTCTAATGGACATCGCCCTGCACCCCGACTTCGACAATAATGGTCTTGTGTATTTCAGTCACGCCATCGCCAGCCCGCACGAGGAAGAACTTTACGCCACAGGGCTCAGCCGGGGCCGCCTGGAGGGCAACCAGCTACTGGAGGTCGAGAGGTTGCTGGTAGCGGAACCTTTTACACAATCACCCTCCAACTTTGGTGGAGCACTTGAGTTTGATGCCAGCGGTCTGCTCTATCTGGGGGTCGGCGATCGCAGCGTGAACTACCGTGCCCAGGACCTCAGCAGCCTGCACGGCAAGATACTGCGTCTAGGCGACGATGGCACTGCGGCACCTGGGAATCCCTTCGCCGAAGATCTGAAGGTGGATGGTCGCATTTTCGCCCTGGGCGTACGCAACACTCAGGGCTTGGTGTACGACTCGGCCTCCGGGCACATGTTCCAGACCGAGCACGGCCCCATGGGGGGTGACGAAGTCAATATCATCGAGGCCGGTAGGAATTACGGCTGGCCGATTATCACCTATGGGGCCAACTACACTACCGAAAAGATTGGACTCGGCACCGCTCATGAAGGCATGCAGCAGCCCCTGTACTATTACCTGCCATCAATCGCGGTGTCTCCCATCACTGTATATCGCGGTGCGATGTTTCCCGACTGGGAAGGTCACCTGCTCATAGGAGCGCTGGGGGGAGCTCACGTCAGCAAGCTAGCCCTCATCGACGGGCAGATTCGCTCGGAACAGTCGATTCTACAGGAGGCAAAAGGACGGATTCGCGACTTAAAAGTAGGCCCGGATGGTTCCTTGTATGTTCTCGTGCAAAATGGCGGCAGATTGCTGCGCCTTTACCGCGACCCGCAGCGCGAAGATCTTGACGCCGGAAAGGAACGGCAAGGCGTGACTGTCTATCGGCAGTTATGCAGCACATGTCACAGCTCCGGTCAGGAGCTGGTACCGCAACTCACCGATCCGAAAGCGTGGGAGCCGCGTCTGGCGAAGGGAGTTGAGAGCCTGTACAAGAACACCATCGACGGCATTGGCGATATGCCGGCAAAGGGCTTATGCGGAAACTGCAGTGATGCGGAGATCCGCGCAGCGGTAGATTTCATGGTTGCGCGGATTAAGGGTCAACAAGCACCCTGACTGAGCGCTCAGGTGCTCTCGACACCGTGCGCAGCCCGCACGGGCCAGCTTCGCTGGAGCCAGAGAGGGTCGCCCGTCGTTTCGCGCCACTGCCGCAAGAATGCCCGCAGATTACGCCCAGCATTGAGATTTTGGAGCAGCTCGAAGCCGGCTCCGCGCAACAAAACCTGGGGCAGAAACGTTCCTTGGCGCGGCTGGTGTGTTGTGAAAAGCGAGGCGCGCCAAGCGCCATTATGTCTAGGCGCTATAAATAGAGTGCGGATGCGTAGCAAACGGCCTCGTTTCCGAGTACTTGCATCGGTTAGAAAATCCGCCACCTCAGGAGTTGGAGTTGGACCCACATTACGTCTCCCCTACTCCCTCTGCGTCATGTGAGACCCAGACCTGACAGGTACAATGTTCGAGCCCGTGTTCAGCGTGTTCTCGGCGACGGCAGCGCCCTTAACGGCAGTCTCTGCGGGCTTTCTCGACTAGGCCTTGCTAAAGGCGACAAAAACTTCGTAAGTGCGGAGATCCTCCCGAGCTACCTTCTGCAGCAGCGGGGATGGGATGCGATGATGCGCGCACTTCTTGCTCAACTTGGCGACTCTAAACCCGTTAGACTCAAACATCGCGATTAGCTCTCGATAGCGGATTCTGTTCAGCGACATGTACTCCGTGAGCATGTGTTGTTTAAAATCTTCCGCGGAGCAGGATGAGAAGAGTAGATCCTTTTGATCATCCCGAAACGCAGTCAGGTCCCTGGCGGATGCCGCTGCCAGTAGTACTTGCTCGTCCAGCAGCAGGTGGGCCCAAGGAGTGTCAACAAGGCCCAACAGGTGGGAGCCGAAGGGAGAGTAGTACAGAGGGGCGATCTGAATCAGAACCGAGCCATCGTCATTCAGGACAGTATGGAAATCTGCGATTATGCCTTCAAGGTGTTCTCGTGCAATGTGTTCGAACACGGACCAGGAGTAGATTAGGTCGACCCCCTTGCCAATAGTGCTCTCTAGGGAAGTTCCCGCTTTGACGCGGTGAAAATGCAAGGCCTCCGGGAGCGCCAGAAGTCCGGTCTGGGCTTGCGCGATCTCGGCCAAGTGCTTGTGAGCGTCATGCAAGTCGACCCCTGTGACGCTCGCTCGGGGATGTTGCAGCTGCATGCCGAGCGCCATTATTCCATCACCGCACCCAAAATCGAGAATATGGCGCGCGTTCTGAACTGGTTTCCGGGCCATGTGATGTATGCGCGCAGGCGCCACTGCGAAATGATCGTAGAACCACTGGTCCTTTACCTGTTTAAGATCGATCCCAGCAGTGGCAAATCGTTTTTGCAGGTAGCCTTTGTAAGCCGCTGCCTTAATTTTTGTATAGTAGGGTAGTCTACCCAGCATCGCCGGTCGATCCAAACTAGTTGAAGCTGTTGATATTAAAGTACCTAAGTGACAATCAATCAGGCGCTAACCAGACCCGGTCAAGTACTCCTACTGGTATCTTTCTAACTGCGCAGTTTGATTGTCGTTGTAGTATTCAACGGAGTCAACCATCAGCTGCCACAGCCGTTTTATTCCTCGCCATCGGCGGTGCGTGCCCCTCCGTTGATTCGGGACAGGCCACCCGTATGAACTTCGGCCGTTTTACTGGTGCACTCGCCAAACAACCGCTCCAGTGACGACAGGCCCAAGGGGCAGGCTATTGTGCCGAATAGGTACCTCCCCGAGCGAGTCAGTCACTAAGACGGTAGGCGCCTGGGGTACTTGGACCGGTAGGACCGCCATATCCCGGTAGTCAGTCATCAGCGTACTACCAGCACCGGCTTCATCACCTCGCATGAAAAACATATCAGTGCTTGTGATGCGCTACTGCAAGCCGTTCAATATTTCAGGGGCCCACCATTAGATTTCAGCAGGCTCTTAAACAAGAATGATTCGCCGTATGCGTCGCAGCGATTGAAGCGGCTCTTTCGCTGTCTGGGCTAAACCACCATCGGACGCGTCCCTGTCCTCACCCAAGGGCCAGCGGTAAGGCTGAGTGACTCCTACAGACGGCCGTACGCGAAAGGGCTTACGCTCACTTCTACGCCAGTTCAGCGGAGCGGGCTCGGTATTATTTATCCTTGATTCACCAGCACAGCCAGTTCCGGTCCGCACGATAGCCCAAAACTATCACCTACCAATTAAACTGATTGGCTTGTTGGTGAACAATCTAATAGAGCTGCACAATTGACATCTCCACCGCCGAGCTTACTTTCCAAGACTGAACCATTATGACCGAAAGGGCGGTCGCTACTGAAACGTACTGCTTTATCTTGCTCCATCTCCCACCCAAACTGAGTTTCCGGTAAGAGCCGAACCAGCCATCGGTACAATTGCCCTGGGCCTCAAAGACTCTCCCTCTCAAAGCGCGGTCTGCGGTAGTAATCAGCAGTTTGCGGGGGATTGCTATCTGCTTTTCGTCGTCCTTTAGTGCGCTATTGCAACAAAGTTCTGATACTGAACGTTTCCACCAACATATGACCCAGCTGACAAATTAGCATTGTAAACCTCTTGCCCAAAGCCGGACGAAATTAGAACCCAATTCGTCTTTGTACCCCACTGGCTACCGTACATAGTGGCGATATTTTGAGCAGACCCGGATCCAAATCTGGCTTGCGCTGTCGCCGCGAGCAGATTTTTGAATTGATTCCAAGAAATTTCCACTTGAAATCTCGTTACAGGAAACAGCGTTGATCGCGTCGCGGAGCCCCATGACGTCCAAATTGGTTGCGAAGTATTGGGCGCCACGGAATTGACTCCCGGACCCCCGATCGCCCCGGCAACGTAAGGTATGCCACCTTGCGCAGGGTCTGCGCCCTGGATGGTTATTCCGCTACAACTTACCCCAGCACAGAGTGTTTTAAAATTCACCTCAACCTGGCAAGGACTCCCACTCGTTATGACGCAATTTTGCTGCAAAAAAACAGCGCGCACGCGCTGAGTGGCTTGACGTCCTGAAGGTGCAGAGAGACTTGATACTTGATGATCCGAAATCAATGCGACTCGCACTTTATCGTCACAGGTTACGCCTGAACAGGGCGCAGACCATGGCTTCATGATACCGGGTATCATCCTAACTCCCACATAAATTGCTTCAATATCTTTATTAGGCTGCTGTTTATATGGCATAAAGAAGGCTGGCGAAGAGTCGATAGGTTTTGGGCCTGTCCACGTTCTCATTCCAAATCCAGTGCTGGGAGAAACACCAAAATATGTAAACCCTTGCCAATTTGCACTAGGACACTTAGGGGTATAGTAAGTAGGAATACTTACGCCCACCTGCGTTAATGGATTAGTGCTAGGGATTGACGATGACCAGCAACTTGCGGCGCCACAATTGGTGGTCGTAGGGCAACTACCGGGAGCGGCTGGATCTGGAACTCCGTAAAGTCCCACAGTCAAGCTTCCTCCGCCATTTATGATCTGATCGGACCGCCAAACTTTAGCGCCGATTTGATCATTAGAATGTTGCCCGTTATATAAGAACGAACTCTGACTCACAGTCCATGCATTGACGCTAGCGCTTAATGCCAACGCAAAGGCAGTAATTCCCAATCTTAATGACATGCTTTTTCGAATGTCCATGGTGACTCCAGATATTGCAAAATTGTATTAGAATTTGGGGCTGTCCTAGATAACAGAGATTATCTAGGATGGCTGGATGAGAAAGAGCAGGCTGAGTTGGTACAAACAATCACGTTTAATTGAGCTGTTTGTTGCGGGGACAACAGCACGAACGGCAGCCCAGTTGGTTGGGGTTAACAAAACGACAGCCAGCTACTATTTTCATCGCCTGCGACAACTCATTTATGAACACAGTGAACATCTGGAATTACTGGAAGGTGAGGTGGAAGCAGACGAGAGTTATTTTGGTGGCAGGCGTAAAGGTAAACGGGGTCGAGGCGCGTTAGGCAAAGTACCCGTATTTGGCCTGTTAAAGCGGCATGGCAAGGTTTACACGGTTGTTATACCCAACGCCAAAGCCGACACATTACTACCGATTATCAGGCAAAAGGTGAAGCCAGATAGCATTGTTTACACTGACACATTCCGTAGCTACAACGCTCTGGATGTCTCAGAGTTTAAGCACTACCGTATTAACCATAGTGAGCTGTTTGCAGATAAGCAGAATCATATAAACGGTATAGAGAATTTCTGGAATCAAGCGAAGCGTCATTTACGCCGATTCAACGGGGTGCCACGGGAGCATTTTCCCTTGTTTTTGAAGGAGTGTGAGTGGCGATTTAATAACAGTGACCCAAAGAGCCAATTAAAGCAGTTAACTCAATGGGTTAGGAACGAAATGGGCTAGTTATCTAGGACAGCCCCTAGAATTTTTCAACTAAAAGGCCACCTAGAATGCAACCGCAATTCATCTGCGCTAGCCCCATTTAGATTGTTAAACAGTACTTAATCGCCATGCTAGCGTTGAGTTTCGGCGCTGATTTTAGGGATTTTATATCCAAGCGCCGAGCGAATCTATACCTCAAAAGCTGTAATTTTCACTTTCCCAAGGGAGGGCGTCAAGAACTCGAGGGGCCGACAGGCTCCCAATCAACGTAATCGTCTTGATCACATGTCCTTCGGGCGCATTCGTTCCCCAAGAACAACCCCACCGTAACCTTAGCCTCTTCCACATTTGTATGTTTCAATCCCAAGTAAATTCGCTATTTGGTGGCGAAGACATTTTTGTTGGTGGGTGAAAAGTGATCAGTTAGTGCTGGTTCCTCCTCAGCTGGCTTCGAAAGTCAACCGCGCCGTCTTGTCGGCCGGTCGACCACTCTTGCTTTCGTCCTTTTATCGTCTCCGGCTAAGCCTGCTGCGGATACACGTAGGCAGTCGTCCCTTCTCGTGATCAAACAAAGTGCTTGCAATAATAGAGGAGGAGTCCATGCACGCGCAGTAAACCACGCCCTACCGACCCCGTGATCGCCACCGCATCCTGTGATATTAATCACAAGAGTAGCCCATGGCCCTGATCGATGCCTCCCTGTCTGAACGCCAGAACTACTGGCTCAATCACATCCGCGCCTACGATGCCGCGGGCAAACCCTCGGTGGAATACGCTAGGGAAAACGGTATTGAAGTCAGCGCCCTGTACTCGGCCTGCAAGGCGCTGGCGGAGAAGGGTGCGCGGTCACAGCCACCCCGGTTCCAGAAAGCCACCGTTGTCGATGGCACTACCGGTGCCCAGTGGCAAATCCGGTTGCCAAACAGGGCTACAGTCGGGTAAGTGGTGAGGTGAAGCGCAGCAGCCTGGAGACCGTGCTGCGGACGGTGGCCGCACTGTCATGATGCGACCGCCGAATGACTTGCCGGTGGTCTATCTGTGCCGGGATGCCATCGACTTCCGCAATTATGCGCTGCTCACAGTTGTGCGCAGTTGATCGCGGAGAACGCGCCAAGGGTGGGGATTTTGAGCAGCTATCGCCCCGCATAATGATCGTCGTTTGCCGAGCGCAACATCGCCAAGAGTTTATCCGGCGCACGGAAGTGCCCCCGATGCAGTGACGGCGGAACCATCGCCGAGGGCTTCCCGCATCTCAGTAGGGTCAGCACGTAAATACACCTCGGCAATTTACAGACTCACATGACCAAGCGACATAGCAACTTTGTGTACATCGCGAGCTGCCTGCAAAGTGTGCATGGCGCAAGTAGGGCGCAGTGTATGAGGGGAGACGCGCTTTTTCGCCAGCGAGGGATGCCATCATGAGCTGGTGCGAGCGCCTTGTTGGCTATGTGCCGGGGCTTGCCCGTGTTCACCGGCTGTAACGCGCGCTGGACCGGGAGTTGGCCGAAGCCCGCCCCGAGCACGAGATCACCGGCAAGCCCGCCAGACGATTTCGCGACTTCCGCTATCAGACCCGCAAGTCCTCGTCCTGTGAGCGCCGGGTGGTATGCAAGGCCGAGCACCTGCGCTATAGGGATAACCCGCGCTTCGTGGTCACCAACCTGCCGGTCAGCCGCGGTGGTGTTGGACCAATCCGCATCATAGTCACGGTCATGACGCAATAGCGCTCAGGCCATACGTGCGGTCTTGTTCGCCAATGCGACAATGACAACATTTGTATGACGTCTTTCTAATAGCGCATTAATCCAGCGACTGAGCGGGTCTGTCTTGCCCTTCGCGGCGTATACCGCTGCTCTAGCTCCGTGGATCAGTAACGTACGTAAATATGCATCACCCCGCTTACTGATACCAAGGATGCGATCCTTGCCGCCCGTACCCTGGTGTTTGGGCGTTAATCCCAGCGTCACCGCAAAGTCGCGCCCGCGGTTAAAACCCTCGCCTGTCCCCAAAGCAGCTAGCAGCGCTGTGGCAATGGTCGGCCCGACACCATCGAGCGTCGTAAGACGCTGCGCAGCCGGTATTTCCTTGACCATATTGGCCAACTCGTCATCGAGCATCTTGATGCGCTCATTAAGGTGGCGCAGGTCCTCGGCTAGACCAGCCAGGAGCCGCCGGAAGCGTGAGCTCAGCCCGTTATCCGCATCTTCCAGCCAACATGGCAGCGCTTTACGCAAGGTATGGATGCCCAGCGGTGCCACGAGGCCATACTCTCCAACAAGACCGCGTATTTGGTTTGCTTTCGCGGTACGCTGCTTGATTAATTCAGAGCGCACGCGATGTACTGCCTGTATATCTTGCTGTTCGGTGTTTTTGAGTGCGACAAACCGCATTGAGGGTCGACTCATCGCCTCACAGATCGCCGCGGCATCGTTGCGATCACTCTTGTTGCTCTTCACATATGGCTTCACAAACTGTGGCGCCATGAGCTTCACCTGATAGCCACGTGCAACAAGCTCGCGGCCCCAGTGATGGGCCCCGGCACAAGCCTCTATGCCGATCTCGGTTCCCTCGGGCACACAACGTTGCAGTTCAGCGAGCCAATTGTTGGACAGCACACTCAGTGTGGCACTTGATGCCGAAAGTGGGTGAGGAGGAGTCCATCCCATTGTTAATTGGGTAGAGCCCGAGGAAGCCTATTCCAATCACACGCATTGTAGATAGGCTGGTGGGTAGGTAAATCGTTTTTATCGTTCTAACTTGTTGATTTTAAAGGGTGGTTGGCGGTGAGGGAGAGATTCGAACTCTCGAACGGTTGCCCGTTACACACTTTCCAGGCGTGCGCCTTCGACCACTCGGCCACCTCACCGTGAGGGCGCGGATCATACCACAACCGCCGCGGCTTGCCAGCGTTTTACGGGGAGTTTTCGCCCGGGTTAACGCCAGCCGCCCAATATCGCGCCCATGGCGGTCAGCGCAACCACCCAGTACCCGCCGTTCACCAGCAGATAGGACCAGGGCCGCTGCTCGAACAGCGTGATGACGCCGGTGGCAAAAAACAGCCAGCCGAAACCGGTCAGGAAGCCGTACAGCGAGCCCGTGGCCAGCGTCACCTCCGGGGCCGCGAGAAAGCGCTCCAGGCACAGCGCCATGACCAGCAGGAACAGAAAGGAAAGTCCAAAGATTTTGGCCTTGTTGCCCGCGTTGACCTGGGCTTCGGTAAGGCCGGCGGCGCGCATCCAGGCGCTGCCAAACAGCAGGGGCGAATACCACAATCCGCCAATGATAAACGCCACAAGCGTGGCCGCGAGCACGGCGAGTACATGAATCGGTATGTCAGCCATAAAGACCTCCGCAGCATTGTTATCGTTCTTGCACCACTTTTGCGGAGCCCGCAGTGGATGTCAAGGCAGGCGCAATGCGCTACTGCCGCGCGAGACGTAACCATGGCGGTTCACCACCGCCACTGCTGCGAAACGGGTTGATATCCAGGCCCCCGCGACGGGTGTAAAACGCCTGAAGGTGCAGGAACTCCGGTTGGCAGGCCTGCTGGAGATCGCGGTAGATGCGCTCCACACACTGTTCGTGGAATTCCTGGTGCTCCCGGTAGGCGAGGATGTAACTGAGCAGCGCTGCGTGGTCCAGAGCCGGACCGCGATAGTGCACCCACAGGGTTGCCCAGTCCGGCTGCCCGGTCACCGGGCACAGGGAGCGCAGGAGATGGCTGTAGAGCTGCTCCTCGACCACCCTCGCACGGGCACACTGCAGCATCTCGGCCTCGGGCTCCCGCCGCGGCCAGCGACCGGCAGCCGTGTCAATGCACTGCCCTCTGGGGTGCGCGCCGGCCAGTGCCGGATCGTCGGGGGCAAATACCGCCAGCGCCACATCGCCGCCGGCCGTCGCACTTATGTCTCGCACGATACAGGCAAGTGCCGCCGCCTCGTCATCGAACACCGTGTTGTTCAGGGAGTTCAGGTAAAGCTTGAAGGACTTGGACTCCACCAGGTGCGGCGTCGTCGCGGGAATGGTGAAGCGCCCTATTCTGGCTTGCGCCTTGTCGGAGCTATCCAGCCAGGACAGTTCGTAGGCGTGCCAGATATCCACACCCTCGAAGGGCACTTCGCCCCCGTAACCCAGCGCTTCGCGCGCCTCGCGTCGAGGAATGGGAAACAGCAGCTCCGGAGCGTAACGGGTGGCTGCGGGCACCTGCTTGCCCAGCAGCAATGACTCAGAATCAATCGCCATGGCTTACTGGCGCAAGCGTTTGCCGGTGTTCAAAAGATGCATGCTGTAGCACCATGCGACAACCGTGAACACGGCAATCATGCCAAAGGCCACCGTCAGGCTGACATCGGAGACCCCGAGCACCCCATACCGGAACGCATTGACCACGTACACCAGCGGATTGAGCTTGGACACCGTGGCCCAGAAATCCGGCAGCAGGTCCATGGAGTAGAACACGCCGCCCAGGTAAATCAGCGGTGTGAGCACGAAGGTGGGGATGATTGAGATGTCGTCGAAGTTATTCGCATACACGGCATTGATGAAGCCGGCCAGGGCAAACAGGATGGACGTCATCAACACGATCACCACCACCACCGTAAAGCTGTGGATATGCAGGTCCGTAAAGAACAGCGACACCAGGGTGACGATCACGGCGACCAACAGGCCGCGGCTTACGCCGCCAATGACATAACCGAGCAGGATGATGTAATTCGGTGTGGGCGATACCAGAAGTTCCTCGACGCTGTGGTTGAATTTGGAGCCGAAGAAAGAGGACACCACGTTGGAGTAGGAGTTGGTCACAATCGCCATCATGATCAGGCCCGGCACCACAAACTGCATGTAGGTGAACCCGCCCATATCGCCGATGCGCGAGCCGATCAGGGACCCGAAAATCACGAAATACAATGACATGGTGATCGCCGACGGCAGCAAGGTCTGGGTCCAGATGCGCAGATAGCGCTTGACCTCCTTGCGCAGAATGGTCACCAGAGCCACCCACTGTTCCTGCAAACTCATTTCGCGCCCTCCACCAGCCGCACAAACATCTCTTCGAGCCGGTTTGCGCGGTTCCGCATACTGCTGATGCGAATGCCGGACTGGCTGAGGGCTGCGAAAACCTCGTTGATATGCTGGCCTTTCTCCACCTCGACCTCCAGTGTGCGCTCATCGATGCGACGCACGCCAAAATCCGGGATTGCCACCGCGTCAGGCAGATCGTCCACGGCATCGAAGATGAACACCTCGCGGTGCAGGCGGCGCAGTAAATCGCGCATGGAACTGTTCTCGACAATCTCACCGTGGTTGATGATGGCAATATTGCGGCACAGGGCCTCCGCCTCTTCGAGATAGTGTGTTGTCAGGATAATCGTTGTGCCCTCGCGATTGAGTTTCTGCAGAAAATCCCACATGGACCGGCGCATCTCGATATCGACCCCCGCGGTGGGCTCGTCGAGAATCAGCAGGCGCGGGTTGTGCACCAGGGCACGGGCAATCATCAGACGGCGCTTCATACCGCCAGAAAGCATGCGCGATGGCACGTGGCGCTTCTCCCACAGGCCGAGCTCACGCAGGTACTGCTCGGCCCGCTGGCTGGCCAGTGCCTTCGGCATACCGTAGTAACCGGCCTGGTTGACCACAATGTCGAAGGGCTGCTCGAACATGTTGAAGTTGAATTCCTGCGGCACGATACCGATGTTCTTTTTGGCGGCAGCGAAATCCTCATCAATATCGGTGCCGTAGACAGCCACCTTGCCCGCCGTTTTCGACACCAGTGAGCAGATAACCCCGATAGTGGTCGATTTGCCGGCGCCGTTGGGGCCCAGGAGTGCAAAAAAATCGCCGTGCTGCACCTCGAGACTGATGCCTTTCAGGGCCTGGAAGCCCCCGGCATATTGCTTGGTGAGATTTTCGATCGTCAGTGCTGGTATCATGCCGCCTCAGTAAAACCACCGGAGAATTCAAGCGCTGCATTGTACCCGCAATCGGCGCACCGAACGAGCCAATGGACGATACGCAATATTTACAGTACTGCCGCAGCCTCTGGCGCGAGTTCGCCAGTACGCTTGGCAAACGCACCGCGGGGCTGGACGAGGAAAACCCGCTGCGCGAACTGGCCGATGCCTGCAACCGCCTGCCCGATGAGGAGCTGTACACCGTGGGCCCCGAACTGGCCATGCGGCTGTTCAGCCACCAGCCCGAATTTGCCCCCACATTTCCCCGCAGCCTGCTCTGGTTTCTCGGCGGCGACTGCCTGCACGTTCTGACCGACCAGGAGATCGCTACCTTCCAGGCGCTGGACGAGGCGCGCCTGGAGGCCGCTGAACGTGGCGAGCTGTACGATTATCGGGCGCAGGCCGCCGCGCGCCTGCAACTCACCTGATGGCACCGCCGCGGCTACAGGAAGGCAAAAAGTGCTCCCCGAGGTCTTGACGTCCTCCGGCTCTCTACCTACAATGCGCGCCTCTTGACCGAGAGGCTCTGCGTCCCCTTCGTCTAGTGGCCTAGGACACTGCCCTTTCACGGCGGTAACAGGGGTTCGAACCCCCTAGGGGACGCCACTCTCTCACTCAAGCGCCGCGGGAATAGCTCAGTTGGTAGAGCGCAACCTTGCCAAGGTTGAGGTCGCCGGTTCGAACCCGGTTTCCCGCTCCATCCCAAGTCCGTTACTGCACGCTTCCACCCAACGCCACGACCCACCTGCGCTGCTCTGCATTGCTGGCCTGTACACGGCTGCCCGCCAGCTCACGCCGCATGGGGTAGGCCCTGCGCAGCTCATCGAAGGCCTTGCGAGCCCGCACTGCATCGATGCCAAAGACTGCCTCGCGCAGGGCCCGGTCGTCTGCACGGATATCGTAGCGCGCCCCACACAGCCAGCGTAGCACGGCAACGCCGCGCAGCCCCGCCGGGGGCACCAGGGGATCGGCCGCGGCCGCTGTCGCGACGGGATGTTGCGCAAGGCCGAAAGCATTCTGCACCGCCAGTGCCAGCTGCCGCGTGGCGGCCAGTTTGGCATCGTGGCTGTAGCCGGCAATATGCGCTGTGCCAACGCTCACCTGCCGCAGCAACGGAACTGACACCTCTGGCTCGAACTCCCACACATCCAGCACGCACTGTGGCGGGTTCGGCGCCTGCAGCCGCGCCAGCAATGCGGCCTGATCCACAACTGCTCCGCGACTCGCGTTTATCAGCAGGTTCTGCGGGCCCAGCCTGGCGAGCTGCGGTGCGCTCAGCAGGTGAAAACTCGGCCAGGGAGCGTCGTGAGTCAGCGACGTGTGCACCGACACCACATCACAGGCCAGCACGGTGTCCAGAGAGACGGGATCCGGCACCTGGTCTGGCGCCAGCCACGGGTCATACTGCAGGCTGGCAATACCCAGCGCCGCAAGACGCTCCCGCAGCAAGCGGCCGACGTGGCCGTAGCCAATAATGCCGACACGCCCGCCGTCAAGCAGCCGCTCCAGCATGTCCGGCTGTGCGGCGATAGCGGCCAGCACGTACTCGACCACCGCGTTGGCATTGGCACCGGGCGCCGCGGCAAAGCCGACTCCCGCTGCTCTAAGCCCGTTGATGTCCACATGGTCCAGCCCTGCCGTCGCGCTCCCCACAAAACGCACCCGGCTGCCCTGAAGCAGGGCGTTATCCACACGCGTCACCGAGCGCACCAGCAGCACATCCACATCCCGCAGGTCGTGAGCCGCAATGTCCCGCCCTGCCATCACACGCACCTCGCCGAGGGCGTGGAAGTATGCGTCCAGGCCGGGAATGTTCTGGTCGGCGAGAATGCGCATCAATCGGGCTGGGCTGCCGACGCCCTGATCAGGGCCGGCGTGAGTGGTCCACTTCTGCCGAACTCCGCCTGCAGGGCCCGATAAAACACCGCCGCGCGACGCGGCAGGGGGGCGCCAGACAGACGCAGCGCTTCGCGACGCACAGCAGCACGGAACGCACTGTGGTCAGCGGCGACGCCGCCCTCCGCCGCGAGGTTGTCGGTGCTGACACGAAACGGATAACCGCAGGCCACGGAAAAACACCACTCCAGAGCCTGTGGGCGAACCTCCACCGCCTCGAAGGCCGCCTGCGCCTCGGGATCGCGCCCCTCGGGGGCGTACCAATAGCCGAAGTCAACCTGCTGCCGACGTGCGCTGCCGGCGATACACCAGTGCGCGCTCTCGTGCAGCGCACTGGCAAAGAAGTCTTCGCGAAACCACAGTCGATGCGGCTCACCCGGGTGCACGGCAGGCGCGTACAGTGGTTCTTCCGCGCCGCCACAGAGCAAGGTATTTTCGCTGTGAAAGAAGCACTCGGCGAAAACCCGCTCTACGCGGCCGGCGCAGAATACCGGCTGATGATATGGCATCGGCTCTCCAGCGGGGGTCATTCAGCCGCCTTTGCGCAACAGGAAGAGAAACTCGCCGCCCTCCTCCGTTTCGGTGAGCAGATCGTGGCCAAGAAAGGCGCAGAATTGGGGGATATCGCGTTGCGTGGTCGGGTCCGTGGCCACTACGCACACGGTCTCACCCACCTGCATATCGCGAATGCGATTGTGCAGCAGCATGACCGGTTCCGGGCAATACAAACCGGTCACATCCAGCGTGTGGTCACTGGCTGGCCGCGTCACGACAGGACGCCACCCGACAGCAACACGCTCGCACTGTCGCGCGGCAGCAGATCCCAGGCTTCACTATCACCGTCATACAACAGCGCCAGCTCGCCAGAGTCGAGCTGGGCGCGAAGCTGCTGCACCTTGGCGGCGAGGCTAAGCTCCCGGTCGCCGTAGTCGGTGCCATCGCGGCTGGCAAACTCCTCCAGCAGGGCCGCCAGCACCTCAGCAGAAAGGCGGGCTGGCGGTATTTCCAGCAGGTCTGCCAAGGCTTACGCCGGCTTCACGAACCGCAGCGTCATGCGGTCGCTTTCGCCAATGGCCTCGAACCTGGCGCGGTCCTCATCACCGCCGCGCAGGGCAGGCGGCAACGACCAAACTCCGTTGGCGTGATCCGCGGTATCGCGGGGGTTGGCATTGATCTCGCTGCGCGCATCCAGCTTGAAGCCGGCTTTCTCCGCTGCAGCAATGACATAGGCTTCGGTCACGTAGCCGCTGCGCGCCATTTCGGCAGGATCATCGCCGGAGGGTGCGCGATGTTGCACGATGCCCAGCACGCCACCGGGCTTGAGCGCAGTAAACGCAGCCGCCAGCGTCGCATCGAGGCTGCCCATGCGCATCCAGCTATGGATATTGCGAAACGCCACGATGAGGTCGGCGGAGCCCGCCGGTGCAACCGTGACTTCGTCCGGCGGTGCCAGTTGGGTGACTTTCACCGGGCCGTACAGATCGTTGTTGCTGGCAAGCTTCTGCAGGAACCCGCCGAGTGCATTGCGAAAGTAGGCGTTGGAGGACAGGTTCATGCCGAAGTGCGCCGCGTAGAGCTGCCCGTTCGGCGCCACCAGTGGGGCCAGCACCTCGGTATACCAGCCACCGCCGGGCGACAGCTCGACGACCGTCATGCCTTCTTCAATGCCGAAAAACTCCAGTGTCTGCCGGGGATGGCGTGAGCTGTCACGCGCCTTGTTTTCGGCGCTGCGCTGATCGCCATTCAGTGCGGTCTCCCAGTCGAGGGCCGCCTGTGCCGGAGCCAGGGCCACGGCCAATAACAATGCCAGTACATATTTCATGGTTGCTTCCTTCTGCCACATGGGGTTGCGGGTTAATATACGGGCTGTCGCAATGAATGTGGAGCCTGATCGTGCAATCTTCTTTTATCGTAACCTTCATTGGCGACGACCGTCCCGGCCTCGTCGAACAATTGTCCAGCGCGATCGAGCGCTGTGGTGGCAACTGGCAGGAGAGCCGCCTTTCCCAACTGGGCGGAAAATTTGCCGGGCTGGTACTGGTTTCACTGCCGGAAGACGCCGGTGACACCCTGGAGCAGACGCTGAAGGGTCTTGCGAGCAGCGGCATCAGTGTGCGTGTCACGCCGGCCACCGCCGGTACCGCACCCGCCGCAGGACAGCGTATTTCACTCGCGGTACTCGGGCCGGACCGGCCCGGTATCGTCCGCGAGATTTCCCGGGCACTCGCCGCGGAGCAGGTGAACGTCATCGATATGGAGAGTGAGGTCAGCAGCGCGCCGATGAGCGGTGAACTGCTGTTCCGTGCCGATATTCTTGCTGAAATCCCGCAGGGTGCGTCACGTGAAGCCCTGACCGATGCCCTCGACGGCATTGCGGAGCAGATGACGCTGGAGATCGACCTCGGTGACAGCTCAGTCGCGCGTTGAGAGGCGCCGAACACCTATCCACAGGGCGGCCGTCGCGGCCGCGGCAAGCACCAGTGCGACAACGACCATCAGGGTCATCAGGAACATGTCCCAGATACGCTCGAGAGGAATGTCAAAGCTGTCGACTGCGCCCCACACCAGCGCCGCCATGGCCAGCAGCCCCAGAATGAGGGTGCGCAGGTAACGCCGTCGGGAGCGCGCCACGGGAAGCGCTAGCGCGCCGGCGCCGACGCCGGCAGTACCGGCGTCGCGCAGGTGACGTCCATGTTCTGCCCGCGGTGGCGCAGCACGTGGTCCATCAGCACGATCGCCAGCATGGCCTCGGCAATGGGGGTGGCCCGAATGCCGACACAGGGGTCGTGGCGGCCGTGGGTGGCCATTTCCATAGCCGCCCCCGAGGTATCGATCGTGGCACCCGGCTGGCGGATGCTGGAGGTCGGCTTCAACGCCAGGCTGACCGTGATGTCCTGCCCGCTGGATATCCCCCCCAGAACGCCGCCGGCATTGTTGCCGACAAAACCCTCCGGCGTAAGCAGGTCGCGATGTTCACTGCCCTGCTGCTCGACGACGGCGAAGCCAGCACCGATTTCCACGCCCTTCACCGCGTTGATACCCATCATGGCGTGGGCAATATCCGCGTCCAGGCGATCAAACACTGGTTCGCCCAGGCCCGGCATGACACCGCTCGCAACGACGTTGATCCGCGCGCCAATGGAATCACCGCGTTTATTGAGCGCCGCCATATACGCTTCCATCTCAGCCACCTTCGCTGGATCCGGGCAGAAAAACGGATTGCTGTCGATACTGTCCCACTGCACGGTGTCGGCGCGGATCGGACCCAGCTGTGCCAGATAGCCGCGAATGAGAATGCCGTAGCGCTCCTGCAGAAACTTGCGGGCAATCGCCCCCGCCGCCACGCGCATCGCGGTTTCCCGGGCTGACGAGCGGCCGCCGCCCCGATAGTCGCGAAACCCGTACTTCTGCTGATAGGTATAATCCGCGTGCGCCGGGCGGAAGGTGTTGGCAATATTCGAGTAGTCTTTCGAGCGCTGATCCGTGTTCGCAATCAACAGGCCGATTGAGGTACCGGTGGTGCGGCCTTCGAACACGCCGGACAGGATCTGCACTTCGTCCGCCTCGCGCCGCTGTGTGGTGTATCGGGAGGTACCGGGCTTGCGTCGATCCAGGTCGCGCTGCAGGTCCGCCGTGCTCAGGCTGAGCCCGGGCGGGCAGCCGTCGACGATACAGCCCAGGGCAGGGCCGTGGCTTTCACCGAAGCTGGTCACCGTGAACAGCTTGCCGAGAGTATTGCCAGACATGGTTAAGGGGTCTCCGCCAGAAACGTGCAAGTATACGCTATAAGCCCGCAGCTGGCCGACTTTCACGCAGCTCCGCAGCGGTCAGGACGCAGACACCGTGACCGCCGTGGGCAAACTCCACCCAGGTAAAAGGCAGCTGCGGAAACGCCTCCTCCAGCGCCTCCCAGCTGTTGCCCACTTCCAGCACCAGCAGTCCGTGGGGCTGCAGATGCCCCGCCGCCTCGGCAAGGATCCGTCGCGTCAGATCCAGGCCGTCCGCACCGGAGCCGAGTGCCAGTGCCGGCTCATGGGCGTACTCCGCCGGCATGGCTGCCAGGTCTGTCGCATCGACATAGGGCGGGTTGGTGACGATAATGTCGTAGCGCTTGCCCTGCACTGCCGTAAACAGATCGGACTGTAGAATACGCACGCGGCCCTCCACGCCCAGCTCCCGCGCATTTACTGCCGCCAGCGCAAGGGCATCCGCGTCCAGGTCAATCAGGTCAACCTCGGCATCCGGCAGATACCACGCCGTCGCGAGGCCGATACAACCACCGCCGCAGCAGAGGTCCAGCACCCGCGCAGGCCCGGGTCCCTGATACCAGGGCTGGTAGCCGGCACGCAGCAGCTCTGCAATTGGGGATCGCGGAATAATCGCGCGCGTATCACACCGCCAGCGAAGCCCGGCAAACCACGCCTCGCCGGTCAGGTAGGGCAAGGGAACGCGGTCCTGAATCCGTCGCTGCAGCAGCTCGGCAGCCCTGGCCGACTGGGCTGCGGTCAGCGGCAAGCCCAGCACGCGGTCGTCACTGTCAGCGGGCAGCCCAGCACACCACAGCACCAGTTGCACCGCCTCGTCCCAGGGGTTATCCGTGCCGTGGCCAAAATACGCGGGGGACGCCTCCAGCGCGGCATTGACCCGCTCCAGCGCTTCGCCGATGGTGGTCGCGGCGGCGACCGAGGTTATGTGTTTGCTTCGCATGCGGCGAGTGTAATGGATCCGCTGCGGCGGCAGTAGCCTCGATCTGCCGGTCGCGCGGAGCCCGGCCAGGTCGCTACAGGTTTGCCTTCATCCGGGGCGGTTGCTACTATCCTCGGCCCGCCACCGGGGTGGTCACCAGGGGAACAATTCATGGAACAAGAGTGGGCGAAAATCATTGCGGCGATCGGCGAGGACCTGTCCCGGCCGGGCCTCGCTGACACGCCGAAGCGCGCCGCGAAGGCTTTCGAATTCCTCACGCGTGGCTACCATCAGTCGGTGGAGGATGTAGTCAACAATGCGCTGTTCCCCTCCGACTCCAGTGAAATGGTGCTGGTGCAGAATGTTGAGCTGTATTCGCTGTGCGAGCATCACGTACTGCCCTTTATCGGCAAATGCCACGTGGCCTACATTCCCACCGGCAAGGTGCTGGGCCTGTCAAAGGTCGCCCGCATCGTCGATGTTTTCGCGCGGCGCCTGCAAATACAGGAATCCCTGACCACGCAGATCGCGCAAACCATTATGGACGTCACCGACGCTGAGGGCGTCGGCGTTATCATCGAGGCACAGCACATGTGCATGATGATGCGCGGCGTGGAGAAGCAGAACTCGGTGATGAAGACCTCGGCAATGCTTGGCTCGTTCCGCACCGAGCAGAAGACGCGCGACGAGTTCCTGTCGCTGCTGCAATTGGGCCGCTAAAGCCGGCCTTCGTCGACCTCGGGGTTGACCTCGAGTATATCAAGATGCAGATACTGGCGATCGGAGGAACGGGCGCCGCTGTACAGCAACACGCGGTAAGCCGCCCCTGTAGTCTGCACGGCATAAACGCGGTAACTCTGGTCGTCGGCACGGCCGTACAGCAGTCGCTGTCCAAACACCCTGTTGGCCCATTGTGAGCCCGAACCACAGGCCCGGCCATCGCAGCCGAACAAGCGCGTTGCCTGCTCCTGCGCAGACAGGCTCTGCTCCAGCCGCTGCAGTACCTCGCGCGAGGTAAAACCGTCGACAATCTGCCAGGTCAGGCGCTGCAGTTCACCATCCATACGCACGCTATCGCGAAATACCCAGGCGCCCATGGATTTCTGAATGGGTCCAAGACCTATTTCGTGATCCCGCACCACCTCCTGTTTGCGCGCAATCGACAGCGCGTGGGGAAACGCCTCGAGTTCGTCCACCAGCACCTGCGGACTGTAGCCAGACGGGCTTGCGGCACCCGCGCCGGATACGACAGCCCAGGCCAGCAATAAAAACGCTGTCCGGCAATGTTGTACGGAAACCTTCAACCCTCTCTCCTTGCGCTGTGTGTCGGGTGAAAATCACCCACCGCAAACTCCACATCATGCGCCTGCTCGCGAGACATCATATCACTGAAGATCTCCGTGACCGGACGCTGCTCGTACAGAATTCCGTACAAACCATTGACTAGTGGCATGTGCACACCCCGCCGATCCGCCTCCGCTTTCAGCAGCGCCAGCGTGTTGATGCCTTCGGCGACCTGATCCATCGCGTCGAGCACCGCGTCCAGCGGCTCGCCCTTGCCCACTGCAAAACCGATGCGGTAGTTCCGCGACAGCGGCGACGAACAGGTCACAAAGAGATCTCCCACGCCCGCAAGGCCGAGAAAAGTGAGCGGGTTCGCCCCGAGGCGCACCGCAAAACGTGACATTTCCGCCAGGGCACGCGTCAGCAGCATGCCGACGGTATTTTCGCCGAAGGACAAGGCGGCACAGAGACCAGCGAGTATGGCGTAGACATTCTTCAACGCACCGCCCAGTTCCACGCCGAACAGATCCCGTGATGCGTAGACCAGGAAGCGTTCACTGTGCAGCAGGTCGTGCAGTGACCGGTTCAGTGCATCGCTGTCACTGGCGACCACCGAGCCGGTAACCTGCCCCGCCGCGATCTCACTCGCCAGATTGGGCCCACTGAGCACAGCACGCGGGTTGGCTGGCAGCTCTTCCCGCAGGATCTCGCTCATCAGGCGAAAGCCACCGGGCTCTATCCCCTTGGTCAGGCTCACCAGGCAGGTCTGCGGGGCCACCAGGGGGGCCACGTCGCGCACGATCTGGCGGAAGGATGCGCTGGGCACCGCGACAAAGACGATATCGGTGTCGCTGACAGCGTCGGCCAGTGACGTGGTGGCGCGCAAACCGTCGTCCAGCCGATAGCCGGGCAGATACTCCCTGTTTTCACGCAGGGTGTTGATGAGGTCGACACGCTCGGCATTGCGCCCCCAGAGGGCCACGCGATGGCCATTCACCGCGATCAGATTGGCGATAACGGTGCCGAAACTGCCCCCGCCGAGAACGGCGACCCGGTGCGAACGAGGCATGGCGTGCTCCCTGTTGCTGTGACCTGAACCTGATGGCGCCGTAAAGCGTTCTGCCATCGCGGACGCGTTGCAGCTTGGCACCGTGCTGCGGGCGTGGCAAGCACCAGGCCCGCAGGGCAGAGCTCAGCGCTTGCTCATTTGCAGCAGCAGGCTGTTGAGACGGCTGACAAAAGTAGCCGGATCTTCCAACTGCCCTCCCTCAGCCAGCGTGGCCTGGTCAAGCACCACATGCGCAAGGTCACTGAAGCGCGCCTCATCCTGTTCCGCGTCCAGCATCTGCAGCAGCGGGTGCACGGGATTGATTTCAAGTATGGGTTTGCTGTCCGGCACCGGCTGACCCGCTGCTTCGAGAATACGCTTCATCTGCGCACCCATGTCGAATTCACCCACCACCAGACAGGCTGGTGATTCAGTGAGCCGGGATGAGGCCCGCACTTCGGCCACCGCATCACCCAGTGCGCCACTGAGGCGTTCCACCAGTGCTTCGCTGTTCTGCTTGAGTTTCTCCTTTTCGGCCTTCGCTTCCTCGGAGTCCTCTTCGAGGTCCAGTGCACCCCGCGCCACGTCCTGGAATTTCTTGCCGTCGAACTCCTGCAGCTGGTTCATCAACCAGTCGTCGACACGGTCACTGAGCAGCAAGACCTCGATACCTTTCTTGCGGAACACTTCAAGGTGCGGGCTCTTGCGTGCCGTGTTGAAGTTCTCGGCCACCACGTAGTAGATCTTGTCCTGCCCCTCCTGCATGCGCCCAGCATAGTCTGCCAGCGACTGGTCCTGAGCCGGCTGGTCAGTGTGGGTGGTACTGAAGCGCAGCAGGCCGGCAATTTTCTCCCGGTTGCCAAAGTCTTCGGCTGGCCCCTCTTTCAGCACCTGGCCAAATTCTTTCCAGAAAGTCGCATAGTCATCGCCTTCCTTTTTCGCCAGTTTGCCCAGCATGTCGAGGACACGCTTGGTCAGCGCGCTGCGCATGGCGTCAACAGCGCTGTCCTGCTGCAGAATTTCCCGCGACACGTTCAGGGGCAGATCATTGGAATCGACCACCCCTTTGACAAAGCGCAGGTACAGGGGCAGGAACTGTTCGGCGTCGTCCATGATAAACGTGCGCTGCACGTACAGCTTTAGGCCGCGATTCATGTCCCTGTTCCACAGGTCAAAGGGAGCGCGGCGAGGGATATAGAGCAGGCTGGTATATTCCTGCTTGCCCTCGACCTTGTTGTGACTCCAACTTAGGGGCTCCTCGAAATCATGCGACACATGGCGATAGAAGGCCGTGTACTCCTCGTCACTGATGTCGGCACGCGCACGTGTCCACAGCGCTGTCGCCTCATTGACCGGCTTGTACTGTGGCGCTTCGGCTTCTTCCGCTGCGTCGTCATCATCACCGCTGGCAGTTGGCGCTTCCAGCATCATCACCGGTACGGAAATGTGGTCGGAGTACTTCTTGATCACGCTGCGCACCCGCCAGTCATCGGCGAATTCACTGCAGGCCGGCTTCAGGAAAAGCGTGATCGTGGTGCCACGGGTGTCTTTTTCGCGGGGCTCAATGGTGAATTCCGCTTCACCGTGGGACTCCCAGAGCACACCGCTCTGCGCATCAGCACCTGCCTTGCGCGTGTGCACCTCGACACGATCGGCGACGATAAACGCCGAGTAGAAGCCTACACCGAACTGGCCAATCAGTTGCGAATCCTTTTTCTGGTCGCCGCTCAGGCTCTCCAGAAAAGCCGCCGTGCCCGATTTGGCGATGGTGCCGAGGTTCTCGACCACCTCATCCCGGTTCATGCCAATGCCGTTGTCGCTGATCGTGATGGTGTTGGCGTCCTTGTCGACGTCGACACGGATCGCGTAATCGCCCTGCCCTTCCAGCAGGCTGTCGTCCGCAAGCGCCGCAAACCGGAGCTTGTCGATTGCGTCCGAGGCATTGGAAATCAGCTCACGCAGGAAAATCTCCTTGTTGCTGTAGAGGGAATGGATCATCAGGTGCAGCAGCTGGCGGGCCTCGGTTTGAAAACCAAGCGTTTCTTTTTTCACATCCGCAGTCATGGGTCCCTCGCGAGTAGTGACAGGTGAATGAATGTAATGCCGGCGGCAACTGCAGAGGTGGGGGCTAACTGCTGGCATTTCAAGTCAGGCTAATGCATATTAGCCTCATAACAATCCGGAGATAGCGCATGAACATGCTCACCCACCGTTGGCCGCTTGCACTCGGGCTTTCCATTGTCCTTCTCACCGGCTGCAGCGATGGCAGCGACGGTGTGCCTGCGCCGCCGGAGCCGCCGCCACCCGTAGAACCCGACTACCTGCCCATTGCACAGCCTGAAGTCGCCGACCCGCCGGACGAGGGAGATCTGTTCCTGCTCTCCACGACATTTGACCTCGCCGATGTCGGCTACCGCCAGCGTGAGTATTTCCTCTCTGGCGAGGCAACCGCCTTCAGCAACCTGAACGAACTCGGCAGTGATGGCGCCTGGGAGGCGGAACCCGCAGGCACCGCCAGTTACCGTACGCGCGTTGTGGTCTACCGCCCTATCGACGACAGTGACTTCAGTGGGACGGTGCTCGTGGAGTGGCTGAACGTGACCGCCGGTTTCGATACCGGCCCATCCTATGGCTCGGGGCATGTGGAAATGCTGCGCCAGGGCCATGTGTGGGTAGGTGTCTCGGCACAGCGCGTGGGTATCGAAGGCTCCGGAACACCGGTGGCACCGTTGCACCTGAAAGCGGTGAACCCGGCCCGCTACGGCACCTTGGAGCATCCGGGTGACAGTTACTCGTACGACATGTTCTCGCAGGCAGCACAGGCCCTGCGTGAGCCCGCCGACGTCGACCTCCTGGAAGGCCTGCAGGTGGAGCAGATGATCGCCCTTGGGGAGTCACAGTCGGCCGGCCGTCTGGCGACCTATATCAACGCCATTCATCCGCTATACAACACCTTCGATGGTTACATGGTGCACAGCAGGGGCGATGGCAGCTCGCCCCTGTCACAGGAGCCTGAAACCGAGATACCGACACCGGAAAGTGTCCTCTTTCGCGAGGACCTGAACGTGCCCGTGTTCAACTTCCAGACGGAAACCGATGTTCTGCTCCTGGGGTCCATCAATGACCGCCAGCCGGACACCGACCGCTTCCGCCTCTGGGAGGTTGCGGGAACCGCGCACGGTGATTATTACTCTTTCATCATCGGCCGTCAGGACACCGGGGTCGACCCGCGTTTTCTGCTGGTAGAGGAAGCCAACGGCATACCCGGCTTTCTGAACTGCGCACGGCCCGTGAACGCGGGGCCCATGGCCTGGGTCTTCGGCGCAGCCCTGCGCGCGCTGGACACCTGGGTGCGCGACGGCACCGCACCCCCGACGGCAGAACTGCTGAGCGTGGACGATAGCGGCACAGCGTTCCTGAAGGACACCCAGGGCAATGTGCTGGGTGGTGTACGCACGCCCTGGGTGGATGCACCCGTCGCCGTTCTCTCCGGAGAGGGCCAGGAAGGTGACCGTCTGTGCTTCCTGTTTGGCACCACGGTACTGTTCGACGCCGCGCAAATGGCGTCCCTGTACGTAGACCAGGCTGGTTACGAAGCCGCCGTCGCGGACGCATTGGACCGCGCGCTGGAGGGAGGCTTCCTGCTGCCAGAGGATGCGGAGCGCATCCGCGCCGTCGCTCCCCTGCAGTGGCAATCACAGGTGCCCGGCGAATAGGCCGGCAGGTATTCAGCCACAAAAAAAGCCCGCATCAAGCGGGCTTTTTTTGTGGCAGGAACAGGCAGCACGTGCACTGCCTGCCGCGACCCTGACTGCTTACTTCCAGCCAGTGACTTCCGCCAGCGCCTTGCCGATGTCAGCAAGGCTGCGCACGGTTTTCACACCGGCATCTTCCAACGCAGCAAACTTTTCGTCCGCCGTGCCTTTGCCGCCGGAGATGATGGCACCGGCGTGGCCCATCCGCTTGCCCTTCGGCGCAGTCACGCCGGCAATATAGGAGACCACAGGCTTGGTGACGTTGGCTTTGATAAAGGCCGCAGCCTCTTCTTCGGCGGTGCCACCAATTTCACCGATCATGACAATGGCTTCGGTCGCCGGATCTTTTTCAAACATCGCCAGGATGTCGATAAAGTTGGACCCCGGAATCGGGTCGCCGCCGATGCCGACGCAGGTCGATTGGCCAAAGCCCGCATCCGTGGTCTGCTTGACCGCTTCATAGGTCAGGGTGCCGGAGCGCGAAACGATCCCGACTTTACCGGGCAGGTGAATGTGACCCGGCATAATGCCGATCTTGCACTCGCCGGGCGTGATCACGCCAGGGCAGTTGGGGCCAATCAGGCGCACACCGAGCTCATCACACTTGACCTTGCAGTCCAGCATGTCGAGGGTCGGGATACCCTCGGTGATGCATACGATGAGCTTGACGCCACCGTTGGCCGCTTCGAGGATGGAGTCCTTGCAGAACGGCGCAGGCACGTAGATCACTGACGCATCGGCGCCGGTGGCTGCTACGGCTTCCGCCACAGTGTTGAACACGGGCAGGCCAAGATGGGTCTGGCCGCCCTTGCCGGGCGTCACACCACCCACCATCTGGGTGCCATAGGCAATCGCCTGCTCGGAGTGGAAGGTGCCCTGGGAGCCGGTGAAGCCCTGGCAGATCACCTTGGTGTTCTTGTCAATCAGAATACTCATTTCAGGCGGCTCCTTCAGCTGCTTTGACTGCCTGTTGGGCAGCATCGGTGAGGCTGGTTGCGGCAATGATGTTCAGGCCACTGTCGGCCAGTACCTGACGGCCCAGCTCCGCGTTGTTGCCTTCAAGACGCACAACAACCGGCACCTGTACACCGATTTCCTGCACAGCGCCGATCACGCCTTCTGCAATGAGGTCACAGCGCACGATACCGCCGAAGATGTTGATCAGGACCGCCTTGACCTTATCGTCGGAGAGGATGATCTTGAACGCTTCCGATACGCGCTCCTTGGTTGCACCACCGCCGACGTCCAGGAAGTTCGCCGGGGCACCACCGTGCAGCTTGACGATATCCATGGTGCCCATGGCCAGACCAGCGCCATTCACCATGCAGCCGATATTGCCGTCCAGGGCCACGTAGTTCAGCTCCCACTTGGCGGCGTGCGCCTCACGGGCATCTTCCTGGGAGGGATCGTGCATCTCACGCAAGGCCGGTTGGCGATACAGCGCGTTGCCGTCCACACCCAGCTTGGCATCCAGGCAGTGCAGGTTGCCCTGGTCGGTAATCACCAGCGGGTTGACCTCAATCAGCGCCAGGTCCTTTTCCTTGAACAGCTGCGCCAGCCCCATGAAGATTTTCACAAACTGCTTGATCTGGTCGCCTTCCAGACCCAGCTGGAACGCCAGCTCACGGCCCTGGTACGGCTGTGCACCGACCAGCGGGTCGATAACCGCGCGCAGGATTTTCTCCGGGGTTTCCTCGGCGACCTTCTCGATTTCCACACCGCCCTCGGTAGAGGCCATAAAAACGATGCGGCGGGTTGCGCGGTCAACCACCGCGCCGAGGTAAAGCTCCTCGGCGATATCGGTGCAGGTCTCGACCAGAATCTTGCTGACCGGCTGGCCATTTTCGTCAGTCTGGTAGGTCACCAGGTTCTGGCCCAGCCACTTGGCAGCGAAATCGCGTACTTCGTCGGTGGTTTTCACCAGCTTGACGCCACCCGCTTTACCGCGGCCGCCCGCGTGCACCTGAGCCTTGACGACCCACATGTCACCACCGATGGTCTCCGCTGCCTTGACCGCCTCTTCCGGCGAGTCGACAGCATAGCCCTTGGATACGGGCAAGCCGTACTCAGCAAACAGCTGTTTGCCCTGATACTCGTGAAGGTTCATGCTTTGTCCTGTGTGTTACGTAGTGTCCTGGAATGCGCCCTAACGGCCCATACCCCCCAGTGCCTCGTCTGCGCCAGAATAGGTTTTATGCGCGCGCGACCGGGCAAAGTTCATTTCCGAGGCTTGCGATTGGCAATGTGAATGGCATGGCCATGCACGGCCAGAGCGGCCTCGTGTACTGCTTCCGACAGGGTCGGATGTCCAAAAACGGTCAGTGCCAGATCTTCCGAACTGGAACCGAACTCCATTGCGATCACCACCTGCTGCACAAGATCGGCAGCAGACGGGCCCACAATATGACAGCCGAGCACGCGATCGGTCTCTGCGTCGGCAATAATCTTGACCATGCCATCGGTATCATTCGCCGCCAAAGCGCGGCCGCTGGCCGCGAACGGGAATACGCCCACCTTGTAGTCTACGCCGTCGGACTTCAACTCCTGCTCTGTGCGACCGACCGCAGCAACTTCGGGGTGGGTATAGATTACCGAGGGGATGCAATCGTAATTCAGCTGCACCTTCTTGCCGGCAATGCGCTCTGCCACCATCACGCCCTCTTCCGAACCCTTGTGCGCGAGCATCGGGCCACGCACCACATCACCCACAGCAAAAACGTGCGGCGCCTCGGTGGCACAGTGGTCGTTGACGTAGATGAAGCCGCGCTCGTCGAGGTTCACGCCGCAATCGGTGGCCAGCAGGTCCTCGGTGCGCGGGCGTCGCCCCACCGAAACAATCAGCTTGTCGAAGACTTCACGGTGTTCGCCGTCGGCATTGGTGAAGGTCACCTCCACCTTGCCATCCTTCACGACAGCGCCGGTTACCCGGGTGCTGAGGCGGATATCCAGGCCCTGCTTGCGGAAAATCTTGCCAGCCTCCTTGGCGATCTGCGTATCCATCATCGGCAGCAGTTCATCCAGCGCCTCCAGCATCACCACCTCGGCGCCCAGACGCGCCCAGACACTGCCAAGTTCCAGGCCGATGACGCCGGCGCCGATGACGCCGAGTCGCTGCGGCACCTCGCTGAACTCCAGGGCACCGGTGGAGTCGACGATGTATTCATTGTCCACGGGCGCCGGCGGGATGGCGATGGGGCTGGAACCTGCGGCGATAATAATGTTGCCGGCTTCGATGACGCTGACCTTGCCATCCTTGTCAGTGACCTCTACCTTGCAGCCGGCCAGCACCTTGCCCCGACCCTGGATGCTGGTCACGCCATTGTGCTTGAACAGCCCGGTGATGCCGCCGGTGAGCTGGTCGACGATCTTGTTCTTGCGGGCCATCATCGCCGCGATATCCATACGAGGCGTGTCAATGGAGATGCCGTGCAGGCTGAAATGGTCCCGCGCCTCGACGAATTTCTGGCTGCTGTCGAGCAGTGCCTTGGAAGGGATACACCCTACGTTGAGACAGGTACCACCAAGGCGCGTTTTACCCTCGGCGTCCACCCACTGCTCCACACAGGCCGTCGACAGGCCCAGCTGGGCCGCCTTGATTGCGGCTACGTAGCCACCGGGGCCCGCACCAATCACCACTACATCGTATTTGTCAGCCATTGTCTTCCCTATTCCCGTCGAGTGCTTACAACTGCAGCAGAATGCGCGCCGGATCTTCAATCAGGTCTTTTACTGCCACCAGGAACTGCACCGCCGTCTTGCCATCAATAAGGCGGTGATCGTAGGACAGCGCAAGGTACATCATGGGGAGGATGACCACTTCGCCATCGACCGCCATCGGTCGCTCCTGGATCTTGTGCATGCCCAGGATGCCGGTCTGTGGCGGGTTCAGGATGGGAGTCGACATGAGTGACCCAAAGACGCCGCCGTTGGTCACCGTGAAGGTGCCACCGGTCATGTCGTCGATGGTCAGCTTGCTGTCACGCGCGCGCAGGCTGAGATCGCGTATGGCTGCTTCCACATCCGCGAGGCTCATGAAATCGGCGTCGCGCAGCACCGGCACCACCAGCCCACCCGGTGCGGACACGGCAACGCCGATATCCTGGTAGCCGTGGTAGACCACATCAGTGCCGTCGATGGAGGCATTCACTTCGGGGAAGCGCTTCAGCGCCTCGCAGCAGGCTTTGACAAAAAAGCCCATGAAGCCGAGACGGGTGCCGTTGTGCACCTTCTCGAACTGTTCCTTGTACTTCTCGCGCAGCGCCATCACCGGCGCCATGTTGACCTCGTTAAAGGTCGTCAACATAGCCGTGCCATGCGTCGCCTCAAGCAGACGCTCGGCGATCCGGGCGCGCATACGTGTCATGGGGACGCGCTTTTCGATGCGCTCGCCGGTGGGGCCGGCAGGCACCTGCGGCATCGTGTCTTCGCTGACGCTGGGCTTGGCCGGGGCCGCCGGAGCGGCTGCAGGGGCTGCCGCGGGCTTGTTCTTGAGATGCGCGAGCACATCTTCCTTGGTGATGCGCCCCCCCTTGCCGGTCCCGCTGATACTCGCTGCGTCCAGCTTGTGCTCCTCGACCAGCTGGCGCGCCGCAGGGCCCATCAGGCCTTCCGCATCCTCAGCGTCTTTCGCGCCTGCCGTGTCAGCGCCCTGGGCAGGCGCCGGCTCGGACGCCGGTTGAACACTGGCTGCAGCACCGGGCTCAAGCAGCGCGAGCAGCTGCTCGCTCTGGATGGTTTCGCCCTCAGCAGCGTGGATTTTGCTGATCACCCCGTCCTCGGGCGCCACCACTTCCATCACCACCTTGTCGGTCTCGATTTCAACGATGAGCTCATCGCGAGAGACTGACTCCCCCTCCTGCTTGTGCCAGGTCGCGATTTCCCCGTCGGCAACGGACTCGGGAAAAGATGGGGCCTTGATTTCGATAGCCATTTCGGTTCCTTTGGAAAGTGCTAGTTCTGGCCGAGCCAAGTCGGTTCCAGGGCATCGTTAATAAACGTCTCCAGCTGCGCCAGGTGCAGGGCCATATAGCCCGCGGCGGGCGCGGCAGAAGGTTCCCGACCAGCGTATCGCAGATACACGTCGGGGTTGTGGGCATACATGACGCGCCGCATGTGATGCTGGCTGGAGTACCAGGCGCCCTGGTTCTGGGGCTCCTCCTGACACCAGGCGGCATCGGTGACGTTCGGGTAGTTCCCCAGGACCTGCAAGAGCTCCGCTTCGGGGAAGGGATACAGCTGTTCGAGGCGGATCAGCGCCACGTTGTTCAGGCCACGCTCACGACGGGCCGCCAGCAGGTCGTAGTAGACCTTGCCGCTGCAGAGGATAAGGCGGGTCACCGCCGCTTTATCGAGCTCGTCGGAATCATCCAGCACGTTGTGGAAATGCCCATTGGCGAGATCTTCCAGCGACGACACCGCTTCCTTGTGGCGCAGCAGGCTCTTCGGAGACATCACTACCAGCGGCTTGCGCAGAGGTCGGATCGCCTGCCGCCGCAGCATGTGGAACACCTGGGCGGGCGTGGTCGGCACGCACACCTGGATATTGTGCTCTGCACAGAGTTGCAGGAATCGCTCAAGGCGCGCCGAGGAGTGCTCGGGGCCCTGCCCCTCGTACCCGTGGGGCAGCAGCATGGTCAGGCCGCAGAGCCGCGACCATTTATGTTCACCGCTGGTGATGAACTGGTCGATGACGACCTGGGCTCCGTTGGCGAAGTCACCAAACTGCGCCTCCCAGATCACCAGACCCGTCGGCGAGGTCGTGGCGTAGCCGTATTCAAAGGCCAGCACCGCCTCCTCCGAGAGCAGGGAATCGTAAATGGCGAAGGGGGCCTGGTTCTCATCGATGTGCTGCAAGGGTATGTAGCGGGAGCCGTCTTTCTGGTTATGCAACACGGCGTGGCGGTGCGAGAACGTGCCGCGCCCCACGTCCTGCCCGGTCAGGCGCACCGGGTAGCCGGCATCCAGCAGACTCGCATAGGCCAGGGTCTCTGCGGCCCCCCAGTTCAGCGGCATGGCCCCGGCTGCCATCTTCCGACGATCCTCGAGAATCTTGCTGACCTGACGCTGCAGCGGGAAGCTCGGCGGCGGCGTGTTGGTCACCTGGGCGAGATGCTGCAGCGCCTGCATGTCGATACGGGTGTCGCAGTGCAGTGTCCACTCGTGCCCGAGGTACGGCGTCCAGTCGACGAACAGGCTGGCGTTGGGCTCGGAGACCAGACCGCTGACCAGTGGCTCACCGCGGTCGAGGGACTCGCGGTACTCATTGACCAGAAACTCGTCTTCCTCGGCCGTCAGAACACCCTGCTCCACCAGCTTGGCCGCGTACAGGTCGCGCGTCGTGGGCTGCTTGCGAATGCGCTCGTACATGCGGGGCTGGGTCACCGAGGGCTCATCGGCTTCGTTGTGGCCGCGACGCCGGTAGCAGACGAGGTCAACGACCACGTCCCGCTTGAAGGTGTTACGGAAGTCGACCGCCAGCTGGGTGACAAAGTGCACCGCCTCGGGGTCATCCGCATTGACGTGAAAGATGGGGGCCTGCACCATTTTGGCTACATCAGTGCAGTATTCCGTTGAGCGGGCATCCTCTCGGTCGCTGGTGGTGAAACCCACCTGGTTGTTGAGCACGATATGCAGCGTACCGCCCGTCTTGTAGGCCCGTGTCTGGGACATCTGGAATGTCTCCATCACCACGCCCTGCCCGGCGAAGGCGGCATCGCCGTGAATGACCACCGGCACGACCGTATCCCCCGAAGGATCCTTGCGACGATCCTGCCGGGCGCGCACAGAGCCCTCGACCACCGGTGAAACAATTTCCAGGTGGGAGGGGTTGAACGCCAGCGCCAGGTGCACCTCACCCCCTGAGGTCATCAGGTTTGAGGAAAAGCCCTGGTGATACTTCACGTCACCGGACTTGTCGTACACCACCCGCCCCTCAAACTCTGCAAACAGGTCCGAGGGCTTCTTGCCGAAGATATTGATCAGTACGTTGAGTCGGCCGCGGTGCGCCATGCCGATAACAATTTCCTTGGCACCGTAAGACCCGATGCGCTGCACCATTTCCGACAGCATGGGAATAAGCGACTCACCACCTTCGAGGCCAAAGCGCTTGGTACCGGGATACTTGGAGCCCAGCGACTTCTCGAGGCCTTCGGCCTTGATCAGACGGCGCAGAATCTGCTTGCGTACATCGTCGGAGAAGACTGGGGCCGACCGCACCGACTCCATACGTTTCATGATCCAGTGGCGCTGCTCGGTGTCCACGATATGCATGAACTCGGCGCCAATGGTGTTGCAATAGGTGGCCTCGAGGGAGTCGACAATCTCGCCCAACGTCGCGTCTGCCTTGCCGATGTACATGCTCCCGGTCTGGAACACGGTATCGAGGTCTGCTGCAGAGAGCTGGTGGAAGGCCAGATCCAGATCGGGGACCGGTTCCCGCACATGCAGGGCGAGCGGGTCAAGGCTCGCCTTCTGGTGGCCGCGCTGCCGGTAGGCGGACACCAGCTGGACGACCTTGACCTGCTTGCGCTCGTATTCAGTTGCCTGGGAGTCGTGGGCGACCGTGGCCTCGGTGCGCACACGCATCTTGCTGATCTGCGCGAACCGGTCGCGGATGGTCGAATGCGGAATATCGTTCATCTGCACGGCAGACGAGGACACGCGGGGCAGCTTGTCGAAATAATCCCGCCACTGTTCCGGCACCCCGTTGGGATCCCGGAGGTAGGATTCGTACAAATCCTCGACATAGGTGGCGTTGCCGCCGGCAATATGTGAGCTCCTTCTCAGGAGCTCCATCGGACTCTCTTGCATTATGCCCTTCCGGGATTGGATGATGCCGGTGGTGTTCCGGCGGGTAACACCGTTTTCGTAATCAGGTTGCCCGAGTCAACAGCATAGTACGAATGTGGCCAATTGCCCGCGTCGGGTTCAAGCCCTTGGGGCACACATTGACACAGTTCTGGATACCATGACAACGGAAAACGCTGAACGGGTCGTCGAGTCGGGACAGCCGCTCATCGGTTGCCGTATCCCGGCTGTCAGCCAGGAACCGGTAGGCCTGCAACAGCCCGGCCGGGCCGATAAAGCGATCCGGGTTCCACCAGAAAGAGGGGCAGCTGGTTGAGCAGCACGCGCAGAGGATGCACTCGTAAAGGCCGTCCAGCTTGGCGCGGTCCTCCGGCGACTGCAGGCGCTCAATGGCCGGTGCCGGCGTGTTGTTCTGCAGGTAGGGCTGAATCTTCTCGTACTGGGCGTAGAACATGCTCATATCCACCACCAGGTCGCGGATCACTGGCAGACCGGGCAACGGGCGCACGACCAGCTTGTTGTTCTTCACAGTGGCAGACAGCGGCGTGATGCAGGCGAGGCCATTCTTGCCGTTGATGTTGAGACCGTCGGAGCCACAGACACCCTCGCGGCAGGAGCGCCGGTAGGTGACGGAGCTGTCCTGTGCCTTGATCTGCTCCAACACGTCCAGCACCATCAGGTCCTTGCCCTCGGTGTCGAACTGAAACTCCTGCATGTAGGGCTGCTGGTCGGTTTCCGGGTTGTAACGATAAATGCTTACTTGCAGCATGTTTGGTGACCTCTGGGTAGCTACACAGTCTTAATACGTACGGGCTTTCGGCTCGAAGGTGGGTACCGTGCGCGGCTTGAAATTGACCGCACGCTTGCCGACCCGCTTGCCTTCCGGGTAGTACATGGAATGGCACAGCCAGTTCTCGTCGTCGCGCTCCTGGAAATCATCACGGGCATGGGCACCGCGACTCTCCTTGCGCTCCTCGGCAGTGATGGCCGTCGCTTCCGCGACTTCAAGCAGGTTCTGCAATTCCAGCGCCTCAATGCGCGCCGTGTTGAAGGTGTTGCTGCGATCGGTCAGCGCCGCGCCCTCGATGCGGCCGCGCAGGTCCGCCAGCTTGCGGATGCCTTCCTGCATGAACTCGCCCTTGCGGAACACGCCAAAGTGGTTCTGCATGACGTTTTGCAGCTCCTTGCGCAGGTCGGGGAACTTCTCCGTACCCTTGGCCTCATCCAGCCGGCGCAGGCGGGACATGCCCTGCTCGATATCGGTCTGTGAGGCATCGCGCATGTCGATACCCTCGCGCAGCGCGTTCTCGATAAACAGACCCGAGGCGCGTCCGAACACAACGAGGTCGAGGAGCGAGTTGCCGCCGAGCCGGTTGGCACCGTGCACCGAGACGCAGGCAACCTCACCGCAGGCATAAAGACCGGGAATGATCTGGTCGTTGCCCTGGGCGTCCACGGTCAGCGCCTGGCCATGCACGTTGGTCGGGATTCCGCCCATCATGTAGTGGCAGGTCGGCACAACGGGAATCGGGGCCTTGACCGGGTCTACATGGGCGAAGGTCCGCGACAGCTCACAGATACCCGGCAGGCGTGATTCCAGCACTTCCTCGCCAAGGTGATCCAACTTCAGGAACACGTGGTCACCCTCGGGACCGCAGCCACGGCCTTCGATGATTTCCAGGATCATCGAGCGCGCGACCACGTCGCGACCAGCGAGGTCCTTGGCGTTGGGCGCGTAGCGCTCCATGAAACGCTCACCGTCCTTGTTGATGAGGTAGCCACCCTCGCCGCGGCAACCCTCGGTGACCAGGGTGCCGGCACCGTAGATGCCGGTCGGGTGGAACTGCCACATTTCGATGTCCTGCACCGGGAATCCGGCACGCAGCGCCATGCCGATACCGTCGCCGGTGTTGATGTGGGCGTTGGTGGTCGAAGCGTAGATCCGCCCTGCTCCGCCCGTGGCGAACACAGTGGCCTTGGACTTCACGTAGACGGTTTCACCGGTTTCCATGCAGATGGCGATCACGCCCACCACCGCGCCATCCTGGTTCTTGACCAGGTCGGTGGCGTACCACTCGTTGAAGAAGACGGTGTTGTTCTTGATGTTGCCCTGGTACAGGGTGTGCAGCAGGGCATGCCCCGTGCGGTCCGCCGCTGCACAGGTCCGGGCGGCCTGTGTGGGGTCGTCGGGACCCTTGGACTGGCCGCCGAACGGACGCTGGTAGATACGCCCCTCCTCGGTGCGGGAAAACGGCAGACCCATATGCTCCAGCTCGAACACCGCTTCCGGGCCGACGCTGCACATGTACTCAATGGCGTCCTGGTCGCCGATATAATCGGAGCCCTTGACCGTGTCATACATATGCCAGCGCCAATCATCATTGGGGTCTGCGCTGGCAATGGCGCAGGTGATGCCGCCCTGCGCAGACACGGTGTGTGAGCGCGTGGGGAAGACTTTGGAAATTACCGCCGTCTTGTAACCGGACTGCGCCAGCTGCAGCGCTGCGCGCATGCCTGCTCCGCCACCGCCGACAATCACGCCATCAAAAGAAATCGTTCGCAATGCTGTCATATCTCAATATCCCCAGAGGACTTGCACGCCCCAGACCACATACACAAAAAGCACCAGCGCAATCGCCAGCTGTGACGATATACGCAAGACATTGCCCGTTGTCCCCATCATGCGTTCGGTGAGGTAGTCGGTCACCACCGCCCACAGACCGATCCAGGCGTGTGCTGCCAGCGACAGCAGCGCCATCAGGCTGAACACGCGCACCCAGGTCTGGGCAAACAGGGCTTTCCAGCTCACATAGTCCACGCCACTGAGTACGACCCAGGCGATGAACAGGAAATAGGCCAGCAGAATCACACCACTGACGCGCTGTACCAGCCAGTCGGATGTGCCAGAACGGCCGAAACTTGTGACTGCAGTTACCATATCAAAACCCCCGCCAGCAGAATCAGGACCACGGACAGACCGATCACCAGGCGCGCGCCCAGGGCGCCGCCCTCGAAGCTTTCACCGATACCGAAATCCATGATGATGTGCTTGATGCCCGCCAGGGCGTGATAGATCAGCCCTGCGGATATCGCCCAGAGGATCAACTTGGCCAGCGGGCCGGTGAGGGCCTCCTGCAGCATGGCGAAGTCCTCGGGGCTGCGCAGGCTCATGTCGAGCGCCCACACCAGGAAGACCATAGCGAAAAAGAGAAAAACACCGGAGGCGCGATGGGTGATCGATGCCCATGCGGTTATGGGGAGCCGCATGCTGCCGATGTCCAGGTTCACGGGACGTTTGTCTTTCACAGTTCAGTTTCCACCGTTAAGGACGCCACAAGGGCGATTAAAGGGGGCCGGCCACGTGGCCAGGCGCTGTCGCTTTTCGCAAAGATCGTGCAGAGAAAGCGCGCAGAATTATAGGGGGATGCGCTTCTAATTACAAACCTCTACCTGCGCGGGGAGCGGGCACCCATGATGTCGCGAACGTCGCCGAACGTCGGCGTTCGCGATCCGGGACTTTCGCCGCCAAAAGGCTCAGGATGCTGGCAAATAGAGCCAGATCAATTGACAAAAGCTGCCGAGACTTTATAGTTGGGCACCCCACAGAACCACATCGCAGGACCTTTCATGAGCGACAAAAAAGCAACCCTGAAAGTAGACGGGCTGGACGAAACCATCGAACTTCCCGTGTACTCCGGCACACTCGGTCCGGACGTGATCGACGTGGGTGCCCTCACCTCCAGGGACATGTTCACCTACGATCCGGGGTTCGTCTCTACTGCGGCCTGCGAGTCGAAAATCACCTATATCGACGGCGGCAAGGGCATTCTGCTGCACCGCGGCTACCCCATCGACCAGCTGGCCGAGCACAGTGATTACCTGGAAACCTGCTACCTGCTGCTGTACGGAGAGCTGCCCACCGCTGAACAGAAAGAGACCTTCGTCAGCACCGTCAAGCGCCACACCATGGTCCACGAGCAGATCCGTACGTTCTTCAACGGCTTCCGGCGCGACGCGCACCCAATGGCAGTCATGTGCGGTGTTGTCGGCGCTTTGTCCGCATTTTATCACGACTCGCTGGATATCTCCGATGAACATCACCGCCAGGTTGCTGCGTTCCGACTGATCGCCAAAATGCCTACGCTGGCGGCTATGAGCTACAAGTTCTCCATCGGGCAACCCTTCATGTACCCCGACAACAACATGGGTTACGCCGAAAACTTCCTGCACATGATGTTCGGCAACCCCTGTGAGCCGAGCAATGTGAGCCCGGTACTGGCTCGCGCCATGGATCGCATCTTCCTGCTCCACGCAGACCATGAGCAAAACGCCTCCACCTCGACAGTGCGTCTGGCGGGTTCATCCGGGGCCAACCCGTTTGCCTGCATCGCGGCAGGCATCGCGGCACTCTGGGGGCCCTCGCACGGGGGCGCCAATGAGGCCGTACTGGAAATGCTCGAGGAAATCGGCGACGTATCGCGCATCGACGAGTTCGTCTCCCGCGCCAAGGACAAGGACGATCCCTTCCGCCTGATGGGCTTCGGGCACCGTGTTTACAAGAACTTCGACCCACGGGCGAAGGTGATGAAGGAGGCCGCCGATGACGTGCTGGCGGAGCTGGGCATCGAAAACGATCCGTTGCTCGCCATCGCCAAGCGACTGGAGCAGATCGCCCTGGAGGACCCCTACTTCATCGAGCGCAAGCTGTACCCCAACGTAGACTTCTATTCAGGCATCATCCTCAAGGCCATCGGTATCCCCACGAGCATGTTCACGGTGATCTTTGCGGTGGGCCGCACGGTAGGCTGGATTGCGCACTGGCACGAGATGATCAGCGGCAGCTACCGCATCGGACGGCCGCGCCAGCTCTACACCGGCCACACCCAGCGGGATTTTGTCGCGCTGGACAAGCGCAGCTAGCCTGTCCCGCCGCCCGAAAAAGGCCGCCCTGCCGCGGCCTTTTTTGGTTACACTCCCCCATTAATTCTACGCCACAGGAAATCCGTACGTCATGAGCGAGGTTGTCATCAGCGGCACCGGGTTGTTCACACCCGCACAGTCCATCAGCAACGCAGAACTGGTCGAGTCATTCAACACCTGGGTGGAGCAGTTCAACGCGGAAAATGCCGCCGCGATTGCCGCCGGTGATATCGCCGCCCTGCAGCCTTCATCCGCCGAGTTTGTCGAGAAGGCGTCGGGTATCAAGTCTCGCTATGTTATCGACAAGACGGGTATTCTCGACCCACAGCGCATGGTGCCGCGGATTCCCGAACGCCCCGACAGCAGCCCCTCCATCCAGTGTGAAATTGCCGTTGCGGCGGCCCGTGAGGCCATGGCGCAGGCCGGCAAGCAGGCCTCTGACATCGACGCCGTAATCGTGGCCTGCTCCAACCTGCAGCGTGCCTACCCGGCCATTGCGGTGGAAGTACAGGACGCCTTGGGGATCGAGGGTTTTGGCTTTGACATGAATGTCGCCTGCTCATCAGCCACCTTCGGCATCCAACAGGCGCGGGACAGCATTCGCTCGGGCAGCGCGCGCTGCGTGCTGATACTCAATCCGGAAATCTGCAGTGGGCACCTGAACTTCCGCGACCGCGACTCACACTTCATTTTCGGCGATGTCTGCACCGCAATTATCGTCGAGCGGGGCGAGGACGCCACTGCGAGCGACACCTACCGGATCGTGGACAGCAGGCTGCAAACCCTGTTTTCCAACAACATCCGCAATAACTTCGGCTTCCTCAACAGGGCCGCCGAGGAAGGCGTCGGCAAGCCCGACAAACTGTTTGTGCAGGAAGGACGCAAGGTATTCAAGGAAGTCTGTCCCGCCGTTGCCAAACAGATCAGCGATCAACTGCAGGGACAGGACATTGCTCCCGAGCAGCTCAAACGCCTGTGGCTGCACCAGGCAAACCTGAGCATGAACCAGCTGATCTCGCGCAAGGTCCTGGGCCGTGATGCCACCGCCGATGAGGCCCCGACCATTCTGGACGAGTACGCCAACACGAGTTCCGCCGGTTCCATCATCGCCTTTCACAAGCATCGCGCCGATTTTGCCAGCGGCGACCTCGGCGTGCTCTGCTCCTTCGGTGCCGGCTACAGCATCGGCAGCGTCATTCTACAGCGGCGCTGAAGGGGCTGCACCGCCGGGCTATCCGCCTCAGTGCCCAGCGGCGCCCGTGCCGGCCGCCATCAGGTCCGACAGCGCGGTCAGCAATGCCTCACACTGCTCATCGGTCCCCACGCTGATTCGCAGAAAATCGGCGATACGCGCTTTATTGAAGTGCCGCACGATGATGCCGCGCTCGCGCAGGGCCAGAAACAGCGCCCGGGCGTCGCGTCCCGCGCCGGGTGAGGCAAACACAAAATTGGCGCTGGACGGCAATACGGTGAAACCGAGCATCTGCAGGCCCTGTGTGAGCCGCGACCGGCTGGCAATCACCTTGGCGCAGGATGCTTCAAACCAGGCCTCATCCTCCAGCGACGCGAGCACCGCGTGCTGGGCCACGGCATCCAGTGGATAGGAGTTGAAGGAGTTTTTCACGCGCTGCAGGCCGTCAATCAGATCAACGTGGCCGTAGGCCACCCCCACGCGGAGCCCCGCCAGGGCACGGGATTTTGACAGGGTTTGCACCACCAGCAGGTTGTCATAGGTGTTCACCAGGGTAACCGCTGATGCTCCACCGAAATCGATATAGGCCTCATCAATCACCACCACGCTGTCCCGGTTCGTCTCCAGCAGACGGCGAATATCCTCGAGGGCCAGCAACATCCCCGTAGGCGCGTTGGGATTGGGCAGGATAATGCCGCCATTGGGGCGCGCATAGTCGGCGACATCAATGCTGAAATTCTCCCGCAGCGCCACCGGCTCGCCAACAATGCCGTAGAGATCACACCAGACCGGGTAAAAACTGTAACTGATGTCCGGGAACAGTAGCGGGGCAGCCTGTCGCAGCAGCCCCATGAACACGTGCGCCAGCACCTCATCAGAGCCGTTGCCAAGGAAAACCTGCTCGGGCAACAGCCCCGCCCTTTCCGCAAATGCCAGGCGCAGCGCAGTGGACTCGGGATCCGGATAGCGGCGCAGGTCGTCACCGTCGATACGGTGAATAGCGTCCAGCACGCGCGGTGACGGCGGATAGGGGCTTTCGTTGGTGTTGAGCTTGACCAGACGGGGGTGCCGCGGTTGTTCACCGGGCACATAGGGCGTGAGACGCCGCACCACGTCACTCCAGTAACGACTCATGAGCAGTTCCGATAAATGGCGTCCCCTAGGGGGTTCGAACCCCTGTTCCCGCCGTGAAAGGGCGGTGTCCTGGACCACTAGACGAAGGGGACACAGACGCATCGGCCGAAATGCCGAGCCGCATATTGTACTCAAGCCACACCACACAAAGCAACGCGGTGGGGTACAGATGACGGGCTACACGCGGAAAGCGACTCGCACCGCGTTACTCGCGGCGGTCATCAGGGCAGGCCCCGCCGGGAAGCGGGCTGCCCCATCCTCGCAGTCAGGGTCAGTACTTGAAGGAGGTATCGAAGATCACCCGGTCATAATCAATCGGGTCATCAAATCGGCTGCCCAGCGTTTCGTTGTCGACAAACAACGTCAGACCAACGTGCCATTGCTTGTCGACGGCAAACACTGCGCCGAGTTTGTGGCCACGCACGTCTGTGCCACCACCGCCGATGTTGGAGTCGCTGAGGAGGGCCAGCAGCGAGTCGGCCTCGATGGAGGCAAATTCATAGCTGACCTGCCAGCTTCCCGCACCGCTGGCCTTGCCGAGCCGGGCGCCAGCGGACCAGGCGGTGTCCTCGTCGTCGGCATCCAGGTTTTGTGCGAAGTGGCCGTACACCGCCGCCGGCAGCCCCAGACCGTCAATGTCCAGCGTGGCGAAGAGCTCGAGCTCCTCGTAGTTATTGTCGTAGGTGCAGAAGGTCAACAGGATGGTGTCACAGCTGAAGCTGTTGCCAAAGAAGACGTCGAAGGCACCGAAATAGGTATTCTTGCCCTTCACCGGCATATCGATGTAGCCACCGCCGGCGGTCAGCCCCAGGTTGTCACCAAGAGCCAGCGTGAAGCCCGACTGTACGCCGTAGTAAAAAACGTTGTTGGCACGTGCGCTGTCGCTCTCCAATGCGTGCGCCACGGCGTTCACAAACAGGTGCTCGTTGGCCCAGCCGAGGGCTATGCCCTCAGGGGTGTAATCCGAGTCCCAAAGCAGACCGGAGCCCTCGGGACGGTACATCGGGTTCTTCATCTTGCCGATGGTGGCATAAGCGCCATCAAACGGCTGCCAGGTAGCCCAGGCCTGGTCAAGATACAGTTCTTTACTGGTCCCGCCGCCGCCCAACGTGGCATTGCCGGAGACCGGTGAATCGTTACCGGCCGCCACTTTCAACCCCACCTGCACGTCCCGGGGCAGTTGGGCGACGAAACCGGCCCGCGCACGCACGCGATGCCGTGTTCGCACCACGCGCTGGCCGATGTCAATTTCCTCGTACCGGTAGCGGAAATCTCCGGAGAATTTAAAGGTCTCCGAGTTCAACCCTGTTGCTGCGCGCGATGGCGCAGCGGCGACTGCCTCACGGGTGAGACGTATTTCCGACACGGCGTTGGCGGTGTTCTCGCGCAGTGTGGCATTCTCTTCTTCCAGCGCCGCAACGCGCGCCATCAGGCCGGCCATCTGCGCCTGCAGTTGCGCGAACTCGGCTTCGCTGACAGCTGCCAGCGCACTGACAGGTGAATATAGGGTGATGGATGCGGCGGCGACTGCCACCCCCAGGGAGAGTCTGTTCATGGATTTTCCTCATCTGCCTGTACACGCGCCGCCGCGCATGACACTAAAATGTCAATTTTATGCTATTTTCATGACACTTTCATGACAGAGGGAGCGCGTTGCGCCGGCTAAGGGTGCTCTTCCACCTGTGCGACCAGGTCATCCGGCTCTACGTGACGCACGTCAAGCCCTCGTACGAGATAGATGACATGCTCCGCGATGTTGCTCGCATGATCGCCGACACGCTCCAGACTGCGCAATGACCACATCTGGCCCAGCACCGGTCCGATAGTGCGCGGGTCCTCCATCATGAACGTGACCAGGCTGCGCATGGCACTCGCGTACTCGGAATCCACTTCACGGTCCGCGATGACAGTCTGTACCGCCATATCCACATCCAGACGCGCAAACGCATCCAGCGAGCGGCGCAGCATATCGCTTACGTGATTGCCGATATGGCGTATTTCAACAAAGCTGCTACCCGCACTGGAACCGCCCTCTTCCACAGACTTCACGGCCTGACGGGCAATCTTGCTGGCCTCGTCACCGATACGTTCGAGATCGGTGGTGACTTTGGATATTGCCAATACCAGCCGCAGATCGCTGGCCGCGGGCTGTCGCCGGGCGAGGATGCGAGAGCACTCCTCGTCGATATTGATTTCCAGTTCATTGACCTGCTCGTCGCCCGCGATCACCTCTTCCGCGAGCCCGCTATCGCGGCTGAGCAGCGATTCAACGGCCTTGCCAATCTGCTGTTCGACCAGACCACCCATCTCCAGCAGGTGGTTCTTGACCGATTCCAACTCGGCGTTGAACTGGGCAGAGATATGTTGTTTGTAGCTGTCCTTGTGGAGCATGGCGTTGTCCTCAGCCGTAGCGGCCGGTGATGTAATCCTCGGTCTGCTTCTGTTCCGGGTTGGTAAACAGAGTATCCGTATCGTCGTACTCAATCAATTTGCCCATGTACATGAAGGCGGTCATGTCTGAAACACGGGCGGCCTGCTGCATATTGTGCGTGACAATGACGATGGTGTAACGCGACTTGAGCTCGTAGATCAGCTCCTCGATTTTCAGGGTCGAAATGGGGTCCAGCGCCGATGCGGGTTCGTCCAGCAGCAGAACCTCAGGCTCAACGGCAATCGTGCGCGCAATGACCAGACGCTGCTGCTGGCCGCCGGACATACCGAGAGCGCTCTCGTGCAGACGGTCCTTCACTTCGTCCCAAAGCGCCGCGGCGCGCAGGGATTTCTCCACCACCTCGTCGAGCACGCGCTTCTTGTTGATACCCTGAATGCGCAGACCGTAGGCGACATTCTCGTAAATGCTCTTCGGAAACGGGTTGGGCTTCTGGAACACCATGCCCACCCGGCGCCTGAGGGCCGCGACGTCCACTCGGCGGTCGTAGACATCCTCGTTATCCAGTAAAAGACGTCCCTGCACCCGACAGCCATCCACAAGATCATTCATGCGATTGATACAGCGCAGGAGGCTGGACTTGCCGCAGCCGCTGGGACCAATGAATGCGGTGACCCGTTGCTTCGGAATTTCGAGATTGATATCGAACAGCGCCTGCGCATTCTGGTTGTAGAACAGGTTCAGGTTTTCCATGCGCAGGCTGGTTTCTACAGGTCCTGCCGGGCTGGCGGCGGGCACCTTGTCGCGTTTCAGTGCCTGGATATCCAATGCGTGGCTTTGCATGACAGGGTCCTGTTAGTGTTCGAGTGATTTGTAACGTTCGCGCAACCGGTTACGCAAGCTGACCGCAGCCAGATTGAGCAGCGCGATAATCAGTACCAGCAACAGGGCGGTGGCGTAAACCAGTGGCCGGGCTGCCTCGACGTTAGGGCTCTGGAAGCCGACGTCATAAATATGGAAACCGAGGTGCATGAACTTCTGGTCCAGGTGCAGGTAGGGATAGTTGCCGTCCAGCGGCAGCGTAGGCGCGAGTTTCACCACCCCAACCAGCATCAACGGGGCGACTTCCCCAGCTGCCCTGGCCACGGCGAGGATCAGTCCGGTCATCATCGCCGGGCTGGCCATGGGCAGAACCACCCGCCAGAGGGTTTCTGCTCGCGTGGCGCCCAGCGCGAGTGAACCTTCACGTACCGCCGATGGAATACGCGCCAGACCTTCCTCGGTTGCAACAATCACCACTGGCAGAGTCAGCAGCGCCAACGTGAGCGATGCCCACATCAGCCCCGGCGTGCCAAAGGTGGGCCGCGGCAGTGAGGCAGGGAAGAACAGCTGATCCAGCTCACCTCCCACAAAATAGACAAAGAACCCCAGGCCAAAAACACCGTAGACGATAGAGGGCACGCCGGCGAGGTTGTTCACTGCAACGCGTATGGTTCGCGTGACAAAGCCCTGGCTGGCGTACTCACGCAGATAGACCGCAGCGACCACGCCAAAGGGAGTAACGATGATCGACATGAGGATCACCATCAGCACCGTGCCGAACATGGCCGGGAACACGCCGCCTTCGGTGTTCGCCTCGCGCGGCGGCTCAGAGAGGAACTCCCACAGGCGCTCGACGTACATCTGCATCTTGGCGAACACATTCATCGCGTTGGGTTGGTACGCTCGAACCACCTTGGCGATGGGTAGAGTAACCACGCGCCCGTCAGCGAGCTCCGCACTATAGCTGTGATCCTTTATGCTGTCGTACAGCACATACAGCTGCTCCTGCAGAGCGCGGAACAGCGCTTCCTGCTCGGCACGCTGACTGGCCAGGTCGGCTTGAGCTGACGCGTCAAGACGGCCTTCCAGCTCCAGTTCCCGCTCGCGCAGACGCAGACGTTCCAGCTCATAGTTGATGGCACCGATATCACCCTGCTCGATGCGGTGGATCTCCCTGCGTACAGCGACGGTATCCACGATCAGCGCCTGCAGGGCCTCCAGCGCCGCTGCTTCTCCGTGGTCGGCAACCGTGACCGGTTCAGCACCAAAGCGGCTCACCGCGCGCAGGTAGCCGTAGAAATTGCCCCATTCAAGGCGTTCCACCACCAGCAGGTCCAGCGGATAGCGACGCTCTCCGAATTGCTCATCGATCAGCCAGGTAAAGTCTGTACCCAGGAAATCGCGGTTGCCCTGCTTCAGCAGCGTCCGCTGGTAAAACGGGCCAGGACCCTGCAGCTCGAACCCCGCTTCACGCAACTGGGCGCCGGGTACCTCAACCTGTTCCACCACCTCGCCCAGCAGCTCACGCGTCTGTCCCTGGTAGGTTACCGAGACCGACAGCACATCCGAGGGCCAGAAATGGCTCAGGCCACGCACCGCGAGCAGCAACAGCAAACCGACCACGGCAATCACACTCACGCTCACGGCGGCGCCATTGAGCCAGATCAGTGGGTCACCGCTGCGTATCCAGGCACCCACCGCGGGTGCCCGCTCGTTGTGCAGATCCTGTTCGTTGATCATCTTGTTCATCACAGTGACCCGTACTTGATGCGCAACCGCTGCCGCACCAGCTCGGCGACGGTGTTGACCATGAAGGTAAACATAAAGAGCACAAAGGCAGCGAGGAACAGCACACGGTAGTGTGTACTGTCGACTTCCGCTTCGGGCACTTCCACCGCGATGTTGGCCGACAGCGTACGCATGCCCTCAAAGATATTGACGTCCATGATCGGTGTATTGCCCGTTGCCATCAGAACGATCATGGTCTCGCCCACCGCGCGGCCCAGCCCGATCATCAAGCCGGAGAAGATGCCTGGGCTTGCCGTGGGAATCACCACACCGACCAGCGTCTGCCACGGGGTTGCACCCAGCGCCAGACTGCCGTAGCTCAAGTGTTTGGGAACAGAGAAAATGGCGTCCTCGGCTATGGAGAAAATGGTGGGGATGACCGCCATGCCCATGGCGATGCCCACCACCAGCGCATTGCGCTGATCAAAGGAGATGCCCAGTTCAGTGGTGATCCAGCCGCGCATATCGCCCGAGAAGAACAGCAGCTCCAGCGTGTCGCTGCTGGCAAAGCTGGCGTAGCCGATGAACAACACCACCGGAATCAGCACGGCCGCGTGCCAGCCCTCGGGCAGGCGGGCGCGAATGGCGAGTGGCAGACGCGACCAGAGAAAGGCAAACAGGATGACGCCGATGGGCAGCGTCAGCATCAGGGTGACGACCGCGGTCAACTTGTCCTCGATCAGCGGCGCCAGCCAGAGTCCCGCAAGAAAACCGAGAATCACCGTAGGCAGGGCCTCCATCAGCTCGATCATCGGCTTGACCTTGCGTCGCAGCGATGGCGCCATGAAATAGGCGGTGTAGATGGCGCCGCAGATCGCCAGCGGCGCGGCGATCATCATGGTGTAGAACGCAGCCTTCAAGGTGCCGAAAGCGAGCGGCGCAAAACTGTATTTGGGCTCAAAATCGTTGTCGGATGCGGACGATTGCCAGACGTGCTCAGGCTCATCGTAGCTCTCGTACCAGACTTCACTCCACAGCGCCGACCAGGATACATCCGGGTGTTCGTTATCGATGTGCCAACTGCGCAGACTGCCGTCCGCATCCACCAGCAACAACGCATCCGCACGCGGGGATATGGCGGCCGCCCCGGCTCCCAGGGGCAACGCGGCCTCGCTCAACAACCGGCGGTGCGACGTTGTGTGGTAAATCTGCACTTCACCCTGCCTGCCAAGGGCGACGAAACCCTTGCGGCGATGCTCCGGCAGCAGCGTCGTGACGTTGATGCCGTCGGTGTCAAATTCTCGGATACGCTGCAGGCGATGACCACCCTCGCCGTCCCGCACCATGAAATACTGCACCAGCTCGCCGCGATCGGACGCCGCCAGCAATGAGATACCACCCAGCAGCATCGCGCTTTCAGTCAACTGGCCGCCCCGGGTAAACAGCTCACCCCGGCTCGCCACCAGCAATTTGCCAGCAGCATCGCGCTGCCGCAGATTGATCACTGCGTAGCCGCCTTTACTGTCGATGTGGTACAGCCACTGGAGATTTTCATCGATATGGAAATCCGCCGTCTCCCCCGCCAGCGCTGGCAGTGACAGCGCTTCCCGGTCAAAACTGATCTCGCCCGTGAGGAAGTTTTCTGACCAGTTGTAACGCTGGGCCCGCAGCGTACCCGCGGCATCCAGGGCAATGATCACCATGCCATCGTCGTTATCGCCCAGTGCCAGCTTCTGCACAGGACCTTCAGCAACGCGAATGTCGAGTTCAGGGTAGCGTCGCTCGACACGCGGCGTTATCACGCGGTTACCGTCGGGGTAGCTCAGACGATACTCGTGGGTGTGCAGGGACACTGCACCGGACTCATGGGCCAGTGCCAGCAGGCGCTTGCCCGCACTCTCCTCGGCGACCGCAGAGACCGGGCCCAGATCGGCTGCAAGCTCGGATTCGAGCACGATGGCACCGCTGTCCAGCTGAAAAAAACTGCCGCGGGCGTCGGCAAAGACCGCAAAGCCGATTTCCGTCTGTTCCTCCACCGCCAGATAGAGCGGAGCCGCTGCAAAGGGCGAAGCGACCTCAGCGCGGGGTTCGATTGAGGCATTGCCAAACAGCGGCAGGACCTCATACAGCAGATAGAAAAATATCAGCAGGATGGCGACCAGTACGCCGGCACCGCCGGCGGTGACGGACACCGTGGCAGCGCGATCCTTGAAGTGCCTCCAGCGGGGCGTGAAGGGAGACACGTGTTCACTCATTTTCGTCAAGACAGAATCACTCGGTCAGCGATTGCCGGCACCGGGCAGGCCACAAGGAACCGACCCGGCGATTATCATCAGACCTTACAGGCCGAGCTGGCGACTGTAGCGCTCCACCACCGCTGCGGGAAGGGGAATGTAGCCATCCTTGAGCACGACATCCTGGCCCTGGCGGGAAAACACCAGCTTGAAGAATTCCCGTTCCAGCGGTGACAACGGCTTGTTCGGATCCTTGTTCACGTAGACGTAGAGGAAGCGAGCCAGCGGGTAGCGGCCGTTGATGGAGTTTTCAGCGTCCGCCTCCACGTAGGGAAGGCCTTCACCCTTGCTGATCGGTACGGTGCGCACGCTGGAGGTGCGATAGCCAATCCCCGAGTAGCCAATGCCGTTGATAGAGGTGGAGACCGACTGCACTACCGAGGCGGACCCGGGCTGCTCATTGACGCTGTTTTTGAAGTCGCCTTTGCACAGGCCAACGGTCTTGAAGAAGCCGTAGGTACCGGACACCGAGTTGCGCCCGAACAGCTGCATGTCACGGCCCTCCCAGGCACCGGTGAGCCCAAGCTGTCCCCACTGGCCGATGTCCTGTGGTGCGCCGCACTTGCGCGTTGAGGAGAAAATGGCATCCAGTTCGGCAATGGACATGCCCTCGATGGGGTTGTCCTTGTGCACATACACGGCGAGGGCGTCGATCGCCACCGGCACAGCGGTGGGCTTGTAGCCGTAGCGTGTTTCGAAGGCCTCGATCTCCTTGTCACGCATATCGCGGCTCATCGGGCCGATGTTGGCAGTGCCTTCAGTCAGTGCAGGCGGTGCCGTAGAGGAACCCGCCGCCTGGATCTGGATGTTGACATTGGGGTAGGCACGCTTGAAATCCTCAGCCCACAGCGTCATCAGGTTCGCCAGCGTATCGGAGCCAATGCTGGAAAGGTTTCCCGACACGCCGCTGGACACCTCATAATCCTTGAGCCCGGGGTCGAGTTCCGCCCAGGACATCGGCGCCATGCCCACCGCAAATGCGCCTGCACCCGCAGCCGCTACCGTTTTTCTCAACCATTGCTTGATCGACATAGAGCACTCCAGTTTCCAGCGGATATCAGTAACGCGCCTACACTAGCGCCAATATATGACAGTATTATGACAAGCCTGTGTCTCCCCGGGGCATCAGCACCGGAACGCCAGGGTAAACGTGCTGCCCTTGCCCTGCAGGCTCGCTATCCGCAGCTCTGCGCGGTGGCCTGCTGCCACATGCTTGACGATGGCAAGGCCGAGGCCGGTCCCCCCCGTGGCCGACGAGCGGCTGTCATCCACGCGGTAAAAACGCTCCGTCAGGCGGGGTATATGCACCGCATCAATACCGATACCCTGGTCCTGCACCGACAGCAACAGCTCACCCCCCTGCTGCCGCCACGAAACTGTCACCAAACTGTCATCTTTGCTGTATTTGAACGCATTCAGGATCAGATTGGACACCGCGCTGTGCAACTCCCGGTAGTCTCCGGGTATCTTTACCCGGGTGTCTGACTGCAGGGTCAACGCGCGTTCGGGATACAGCGTGTGCAATTCGTCGACAAGCTCCTGGAGCAATGCCGCGATATCGACCTGCTCGCGGCGGGTCTGGGTGCGAACGCTTTCCAGACGCGACAGCCAGAGCAGGTCCTTCAGCAGATTCTCCATGCGGTCGGTCTGCTGGGACATCTGCTCCAACGGCCGTTGAAACCGCGGCTCCAGTTGCTCCGCATTCGCCAGAATCATCTCCAGATAGCCCTTGATCACCGTGAGCGGAGTGCGCAATTCATGGGACACGTTGCCCACAAAGTCGCGCCGCATCTGCTCAAGATGAGCCTCCTTGGTGATATCACGCACGAACACCAGACGATCGCCGTTGCCAAACAGGGTGATGGCAAACTGCAGCGTCTGCTCCCGATCGCCCTGCATGCGCAGCTGGAGGGGGTCTTCAAAGGCGCCTGCGATGTAGTAGCGATGGAAGGCCGGCAAGCGCACCAGGTTGAGCAGCGCCTGGCCGCGGTCAGCAGGATAGCGTAGCCCCAGCAGCCGCTGTGCCGCGTCATTACTCCACTCGATGGCGCCACCGGCGCTGACCATGACAGCGCCGTCGTGCATGGAGGAAAGCGAGTCCTGCAGGTAATCGAGTCGCGAGCGCAGTTCCATCTCACGCATGCTGGCCTTGCGCTGCAGCTGGTAAAGGCGGTCATACAGTTCGCCCCAGAAGCCCAGGGCTTCCGGTGGTTCCAGGGACGAGTCCTGAAGCCAGCGCAGAAGGCGGCGCATCTGCCACGCCCAGCGCACTGTCAGCGCCAGCAGCGCCGCCGAGAGCAACAGCCAGGGCCAGCCGATGAGCCAACCCGCGGTGAGCGCTACCGCTACCAGTGCCAGCAGCCGGCGCAGTTCCGCCAGCCAAGCGGCCTGTGGACTCACCGCGCGGGAACTCCGCGGGCAGAGAACCGGTAGCCGGTACCGCGCACCGTCTGCACGAGGTCGCTGTAGTCAGCCTGTGGGGTCTGCAGCGCCTTACGCAGGCGCCGAATATGCACGTCCACCGTGCGCTCCTCCACGTACACGTTGGCCCCCCAGACCTGGTCCAGTAGCTGGCTGCGTGTATAGGCCCGCTCCGGGTGCGACATGAAAAATTGCAGCAGGTTGAATTCGGTGGGCCCCATTTCAACCGGCTCGTCGCAGAGGAAGATGCGCCGACTCTCGCCATCCAGGACCAGCTGGGCAACCTGGATACGGTCCTGTTCATCCCCGCCAGCGGAGCGTCGCAGCAGCGCCTTGATGCGGGCGATCAGCTCGCGCGGCGCAAACGGTTTCGTGATGTAATCGTCAGCGCCCACATCCAGCCCCTGGATCACGTTGTCCTCCGCGGTCTTCGCTGTGAGCATGATGACGGGCACGTCACGGGTGGTATCAGTGCGCTTGAGCCGGCGCAGCAGCTCGAGGCCACTGCCGCCGGGCAGCATCCAGTCCAACAGAACCATGTCCGGGCGTTCGTCAACGATCAGAGTAAAGGCATCCTGAATGTTCTCCGCCTCAAGGCAACGGAAGCCCGCAATCTCCAGCGCCATGCGCAACATATCGCGGATGGCAAACTCATCATCAACAATCAATACCTGACGTTCATTCATTGGTCACATTGTCCTCTTTTTCGCGCTGTATCCACGTATTAGATGAGGAAATTGTGACAATTAAATGACAAGCCACCCTGCGCTACTGCATTTCTGCCACAGCGACAGGGTGTGACTGCATGGAAGAGGCCCTCCGGGCCTAACGCAGACTGGCGTTGATGTTGGCCAGCACCTTGTCGCCCGGGCACAGATCTTCCTCGACCAGGCTGTTCAGCGGGCGACGCGAGGTCTCCATAATGTCATGCAGGTCCCGGGAGTCCTTGTCCATGTAGATGAGTCCGGTCAGGATCTGCCCCTCGGCGCTGTGCCTCTGCAATGCCACCATGGCCGAAACCCTGTCGAAAGGGTCCAGGTCGGGCGCGAGTTTTTCCAGGTGGAGCACGGAGCCGTCGTGCAGGGTCACTTCCTGGCTGCGGCCCGCCGGGTAACTGGTGGTGATTTCCTCGCGCATGGGCACGAAGTCCACGGTCCCGGTGGCCTCGGCGTGCTCACGCACGAAATCATAGCTCTTGGTAGACCCCGGGTTGTTATTGAAGGTGACGCAGGGGGAGATGACGTCAATCAGCGCGAATCCGCGATGGGAAATGGCCGCCTTGATCAATGGCACCAGCTGGCCCTTGTCACCGGAAAAGCTGCGCGCCACGAAGGTCGCACCGAGCTGCAGGGCAAGGCCGGGAAGATCAATCGCAGAAAAGGGGTTCGGGTCACCCTTCTTGCTTGCCGACCCGGCGTCCGCCGTCGCCGAATCCTGCCCTTTGGTCAGGCCATAACAGCCATTGTTCATGACGATATAGACCATATTGAGGTTGCGCCGCACCGCGTGGGCAAACTGCCCCATACCGATGGACGCTGTATCACCATCACCCGAGACGCCGAGGTATAACAGGTCTCGGTTGGCCATATTGGCCCCGCTGACGACCGAGGGCATGCGCCCGTGCACCGAGTTGAAACCGTGGGATTTGCCGAGGAAATAGGTCGGCGACTTCGAGGAACAGCCGATACCTGACAGCTTGGCAATCTTGTGTGGCTCCAGGGCCAACTCATGGCAGGCGCGCACAATGGCACCGGAAATGGAGTCGTGACCGCAGCCCGCACACAGCGTGGAGATCGAACCTTCGTAGTCGGCACGGGTGTAGCCCAGCGCGTTGACCGGGAGGTCGGGATGACGGAATTTGGGAAGCTGATAACTCATGACCTGTTCTCCGCGCCGGCGACCATACGTTCGCGACGCAAGGGGGTGACGTTGTAGCCGGGCATCTGCTGCAGAATCTGTTTGCGGATGTTCCGGGCACTGATCGGGGTACCATCAAAACAGAGTACCGACTTCAGTTTATCCGGGCCCAGTTCGAATTCAGCCATGAGCAGCGTACGCAGCTGGGCATCGCGGTTCTGCTCAATCACAAACACCCGCTCGTGCCGGGCGATAAAGTCCGCCACCTCCTGATTGAACGGAAAGGCGCGAACGCGCATGGCATTCAGCGGCACACCGTCCTCCGCGAGGTAGTCGCGGGCCTCCATGGAGGACTCTTCGCTGGTGCCATAAAAGAGAATGGCGGTATCTGTTTCCTGCTCGCTCTGCGTTTCCAGCGGGCGCGGCACCCACGCCTTGATGGTTTCCCATTTGGCCATCAGGCGGTGCATGTTCTTCTCGTACTCTTCGCCCTTTTCCGTGTACACGGCATATTCGTCACGCGAGGTTCCACGCGTGAAGAACGCTCCTTTTTCCGGGTGCGTGCCAGGTATGGTGCGGTAACAGATGCCGTCGCCATCGACGTCGAGATAACGTCCGTAGCGTTCCATCTGCTCCAGTTGCTCCGCGTTCAGGACCTTGCCGCGGTCGTAGCGGCGCGCGTCATCCCAGGTCAGTGGCGGCGACATGTTGTCGTTCATCCCCAGGTCGAGGTCGGTCATCAGGATAATGGGGGTCTGTAAGCGCTCCGCCAGATCGAAGGACAGTGCGCCAAAGTCAAAGCACTCTTTCGGCGTGGACGGGAACAGCAGGACCTGCTTGGTGTCGCCGTGGGAGGCGTAGGCCGCCGACAGCACATCGGACTGCTGGGTACGGGTCGGCATGCCCGTGGACGGGCCAGCACGCTGCACATCGAACAGCACCGTGGGTATTTCAGCGAAGTAGGCCAGGCCCAGAAACTCACTCATGAGCGACAGGCCCGGGCCGCTGGTCGCGGTGAATGCCCGGGCGCCGTTCCAGCTCGCGCCGACCACCATGCCGATCGCTGCAAGCTCGTCTTCCGCTTGCAGAATCGCGTAGTTCTTGCGCCCGGTACCCGGGTCAATGCGCAGCCGCTTGGCATAGCGCTCGAAGGCATCGACGACGGAGGTAGACGGGGTAATGGGATACCAGGCCGCTACCGTAGCGCCGCCGTAAATTGCTCCCAGGCCCAGCGCCGTGTTGCCATCCAGCAGGATGTTGTCACCGACCTTGTCGGAAGCGCGAACGCGAATACCAATCGGGCACTCGAAGTGCTCCTGGGCGTATTGATACCCGAGCTCCAGCGCATGAATGTTGGGCAGGATGAGTTTGTCCTTGCCCTTGAACTGGTCTTCCACCAAACCGGTGAGCACAGCGAAATCGATGTCCAGCAGCGCCGCCAGTGCCCCCACATAGATGACGTTGCGGAACAGCTGGCGTTGCCTTGGATCCTGGTATTCCTCATTGCAAATGCGCGTCAGTGGAATACCAAAGATATTGACGTCGTTGCGCATCAGGCGCAGGTCCAGCGGCTTGGTATTGTCATAAATGAAGTAGCCGCCCGGCTCCACTTCCCTGATGTCCTGCGGCATGCTCTGTGGATTGACCGAGAGCATAATATCCACGCCACCGCGACGGCCCAGGTAACCGCGCTCGCTGACGCGCACCTCGTACCAGGTGGGCAGCCCCTGGATATTGGACGGGAATATGTTTTTCGGGCACACGGGCAGTCCCATGCGGAAGATTGCCTTGGCGAACAGGTTGTTGGCACTGGCGCTGCCGGTGCCGTTCACGTTGGCGAACTTGATAACGAACTCATTGACGGATTGCAGCGCTTGCATGGTTTATTGCCCCGCTTTGGTAACGCTGTAGAGAAATTTCTGCATGTCCCAGGCTGAAGTGGGGCAGCGCTCGGCACAGAGCCCGCAGTGCAGGCAGACGTTCTCGTCCTTGACCATCACGCGCTGCGTGGGCAGCTCCGTAGAGACGTAGAGGTCCTGTGCCAGATTGCCCGCCGCTGCGCTGAGGCGCGTGCGAAGTTCCGATTCCTCCGCATTCTCGACAAAGGAAATGCAGTCCGTCGGACAGATATCGACGCAGGCATCACATTCGATGCAGCGCGGGGTGTCGAACACGGTTTGCACGTCGCAATTGAGACAGCGCTCGGCCTCCTTGAACCCCGTGCTCAGGTCGAAGCCGAGTTCCACCTCGAGCTTGCGGTTGCGCAGCGTTTCCTCGAGCGGCGCCATGGGCACCACGAAACGCTTGTCGTTCTCCACCTGGTTGTCGTAGCTCCACTCGTGGATACCCATTTTCTGGCTGACCAGGTTGGTCATCGGCGCCGGGCGGTTGGTGACGGGCTCGGCACGACAGAACAGGTCGATACTGATGGCGGCCTGGTGACCGTGGGCCACCGCGGTGATGACGTTTTCTGGCCCGAATGCGGCATCACCGCCGAAGAACACCCGCGGGTTGGTCGACTGGAAAGTCACCTTGTCGACGACCGGCATGTCCCAGTTGTCAAACTCAATGCCGAGATCGCGCTCCACCCAGGGAAAGGCGTTATCCTGGCCGATGGCCATCAGCACATCGTCGGCTTCCATGAACACAAGGTCCTCACCCGTGGGCACCAGGCTGCGCTTGCCGTTCTCGTCGTACTGCGCCTCGACTTTCTCGAAGAGCATACCTTTCAGCTCGCCATTCTCGACCACGAATTCCTTGGGCACGTGGTTGTCGTAAATCGGAATGCCCTCGTGCATGGCATCCTCTTTTTCCCACGGCGACGCCTTCATGTCGGCAAACGGGCTGCGCACCACAACCCGCACATCTTCACCGCCGAGACGGCGCGAGGTGCGGCAGCAGTCCATCGCGGTATTCCCGCCACCCAGTACCAGTACGCGCTTGCCGATACTGCTGGTGTGCTCGAACGCAACGCTGGCCAGCCAGTCGATACCGATGTGCACGCGCTTCCCGGCCTCCTCGAGACCGGGCAGATTCAGGCCCCGTCCGCGGGGCGCACCGGTGCCCACAAACACCGCATCGTAGTCCTTTTCGAGTACGCTTTTCAGGCTGGTAACTTCGGTATTGAAATGTGTCACCACGCCCATGTCGAGGATGTATCCGACCTCCTCATCCAGCACCGAGGCCGGCAGCCGGAAGGACGGAATCTGGCTGCGCATCATACCGCCACCGGCAAACTGGTTGTCGTAGATGTCGATGTCGTACCCCAGTGGCATGAGGTCACGCGCTACCGTCAGCGATGCCGGCCCGGCACCGATGAGTGCGATACGCTTGCCGTTCTTCTGCTCCGGGATGCGCGGCAGCCGCTCGCTGATATCGGTCTTGTTGTCGGCCGCAACACGCTTCAGGCGACAGATGGCCACCGGCTCCTCACCCTTGGCGATGCGGCCGCGCCGACAGGCGGGCTCGCAGGGCCGGTCGCAGGTGCGACCGAGAATGCCCGGGAACACGTTGGATTCCCAGTTCACCATGTAGGCATCGTCGTAGCGGCCTGCGGCAATCAGCCGAATGTATTCCGGGACCGGTGTATGCGCCGGGCAGGCATACTGGCAGTCCACGACTTTGTGGAAGTACTCGGGGTTCTTGATATCAGTTGGGTTCACAGCGAAGACCTGTTTTGAACGTTATGTAGCGGGCTCGCGACCATGATGGCACACCTTGAAAGTGTGTCACAAAGCCCGGTGGTTTGCATCTACACGCAGGGCCAATTCGCGCTCCCGACGTGCACCAGGAGCTGTTTACTGCGACGCTGGCAGGATTATTGAACCACCCTAGAACCAGCCGAACAGTCCGCCGCCACGGGGCAGGGAGTCCGCGCAGCCGTTGAGTTGCACCGTATACAGCGCAGCGCGATCACGCACTTTGGCGGCAACATTCAGCAACCACGCCTTGTTGCGATAGCTGCCACGGTTATAGCCGCCATGTCCCTCGTGGTAGGCGAGGTAAAGGCGGTAGGCGTCGTTCTTTGCAATACCGCTGCGGTGCAGTGACTCGTTGTTATACCAGCCGATGAAATCCATCGAGTCGCCAAAGTCATCGCGATCCGCCCCGTAGTTCCCTGTGCTGCGCTGATAGGCTTTCCAGGTGGATTTGATCGCCTGGCTGTAGCCGTAGGAGTTGGAGGGTCGCAAGCCGGGTATGATGCCGAAGATACGCGTACGCGGCGGTTTGGCCTGCGCTACGAAGCGCGACTCCTGGTGCATGATGGCCAGCATGACCGGCACCGGACTACCCCAGGCTTTCTCCGCGTCCAGCGCGTCACCGTACCAGTCGTCCTTCTCGCGGAAGATATTGCAGGCGTTGTCCACATTGCTCGGTGGCGTCGTCGCACAGGCAGACAGCAGCAGGATCAGTAGCGCCGGCAGCAAGCCCCTCATGACATTGCACCGTGCCTGCGCAGCAGGGTGAGCAATGCTGCCTCATCCATCACGGGAACATTCAGTTCCGTTGCCTTACCCAACTTGGAACCGGCACCCGGCCCCGCCACCACCATCGTGGTTTTTGCCGAAACACTGCCTGCCACACGTGCACCGAGAGACTCCAGCAGGGTTTTGGCCTCGCTGCGCCCCAGGGACTCCAGCTTGCCGGTAACCACCCAGGTTTCGCCCGCCAGCGGTAACGCCTCTGCCGGACGCACTTCCAGGTCCGGCCAATGCACGCCGGCGTCGCGCAGCGCCTGCACCACCGACAGGCTGTCGGCAGAATCCAGGAACTGTCGCAGGTGGTCGGCTACGACGGGCCCCACATCGGGAACTGCCAGCAGGGCTTCTTCACTGGCTGCGGCAAGCGCCTCCCAGGAACCGAAATGGCGCGCGAGATTTCCCGCCGTGGATTCACCCACTTCGCGAATACCCAGCGCGTAGATGAACCGCTGCAGCGTCGTCGCCTTGCTTTTCTCCAGCGCTGCGAGCACATTATCGACCGACTTCGCTCCCATGCGCTCCAGCCCCAACCAGGCCTCGCGCGGCAGGGTGTAGAGGTCGGCGACGGTCCGCACCAGCCCCTGATCGACCAGCTGGTCAACCAGCTTGTCGCCCAGGCCTTCCACATCCATTGCCCGGCGCGACACAAAATGGCGAATCGCCGCTTTCTGTTGTGCCTGACACACCAGTCCTCCCATGCAGCGCAAGACTGCCTCGTCCGCGGCACGCTCCACAACGGAACCGCAAACCGGGCAGCTGTCGGGAAAACACACCGGCTGCGCGTTCTCCGGACGTTGCTCCGGTACAACAGCCACCACCTGCGGAATCACATCGCCCGCGCGACGCACGATCACCGTGTCACCGATGCGCACATCCAGTCGCTCCACCTCATCGGCATTGTGCAGTGTCGCATTGCTGACCGTCACCCCGCCGACAAACACGGGCTCAAGACGTGCCACCGGGGTAATGGCTCCGGTGCGCCCCACCTGGAATTCCACGGCCAACAACCGCGTCATCTCCTCCTGTGCCGGAAACTTGCGCGCAATGGCCCAGCGCGGGGCCCGGGAGACGAAGCCGAGGCGCTGCTGCAGCTGCAGATCGTTGACCTTGTACACAATGCCGTCAATGTCATAGGGGAGCGTCGCCCGGCGCTCTGCCAGCGCCTCATAGTAGTCCTCACAGGCATCAATACCCTTGACCACCCGGGATTCGGCATTGATCCTCAGACCCCAGGTATGCAACCGCTGCAGGATGTCTGAGTGACGGGCGGGCATCTCTCCGCCCTGGTACAGACCGACGCTGTAGCAGCACATCTGCAGCGGGCGCCGCGCGGTGATGCGCGCATCCAGCTGACGCAGGCTGCCGGCCGCGGCATTGCGCGGGTTCACAAAGGTTTTCTCGCCGCGCTCACGCGCTTCCTCGTTCAACTGCTCAAAGCCCGCACGCGGCAGGTAGATTTCGCCGCGCACTTCGAGCAGGTGAGGAAAGCCGCCGCCGCGAAGTCGCAGTGGCACGGACGCCACAGTGCGCACATTGTGCGTGATGTCCTCACCGGTTGTGCCGTCACCGCGGGTCGCACCCCGCTGCAGTTGCCCGTCGCGGTACAGCAGGCTGACCGCTATACCGTCGAGTTTCGGCTCACAGGCGAACTCCAGCGCATCATCGGGCGCCCAGCCAAGCCGGTCCAGGAGGCGTCGGTTGAAGTCGCGCAGGTCCTCAGCACTGAAGGCATTGTCCAGCGACAGCATGGGCATTTCATGCTGCACCTGGGCAAACTGGGAAACGGGCGTTGCACCTACCCGCTGGGTGGGTGAATCCGGTGTACACAAGGCGGGATATTGCGCCTCAAGCGCACGCAGGCGCTGCATGCAGCGGTCGTATTCAGCATCCGGCACACTGGGGTTGTCCAGCACATGGTACTGATAATTCCAGCTGTCGAGTTGCTCACGCAAGCGGGCCGCCTCGTCTGCCGCTGCCAGGGCGTTCGCCATGTGTCTACGCCCTAATGCGACCGGGCGAGCATGCGCCGCTCGAGATCGCGGATCTGCTGCCGCGAATGCTCCAGGGTCTGGCGGGTCAGCGCGCTGCGGGTCTCGTCGAGGACGTCGCCCTTCAGGTTACGCGCCACGGTCTGCGCTGTTTCCAACATGTAGTCGAAGGCCTGCATCATGTCGGCGGGCCCGGGCAAGGTGACAAAAAACACCAGCCCCGGTGTACTGAAATCGGACATGTTATCGATGTCGAACACACCGGGCTGCATCATGTTGGCTACGCTGAACTGTATCGGGCCGCGCCCGGCTTCCTGCTCGTGACGGTGAAAAAAACTCATGTCGCCAAAACGGAGATCGCAGGCGAGCAGGATGTGCAGGATGTCGTCCCCGCGGAAGCCCTCGGCATCGCGTGCCACCACATTCAACATGAAAACCTCAGGCTCTACGTCACGAGGCAGGAGGCCGGGTTCATCGGCCTCCGGTACCTGCCGCTCTTCGGCTTCCAGCGCGTCCAGCCAGTCGAGGTTCTCAGGCTCGTCACGGGTACTCAACCCACTGACCAGGTCATCATCAGCGGGGCCGGTTTTGGCTGCGCGTTTGCGGGAAGCGCGGCTCTTGCCGGCACGTGCGGCATCGTTGTCGTCCTGCTGCGCCGCGGTCGCCGCAGGACGCTCCGTCGCCTCGCTGTCACGACCTTTCGCCGCTGCGGCTTCAGCGCCATCGGCCTTGTGCTGGGCTCGGGCGTCAAGCAGGTCGCCGCGGTGCACCACCCGTGCCCCCCCATTGGGCAACTCCCGGTACACGGCAATGTCGAGGTCTCCGCCTTCACTGCCCTCCTCGCCCACCAGTTTGATGCGCACAGCAGCGCGCCGATCGTTCCGTACCCGGCGCCAGGCATCCAGCAAAACCGCCAGAATCAGCAGTACACCGGCAATTACCATCCAATCGCGTATCGTCAAGTCCATCACAGCTGCGCCCGCTTCCTCCGCTTGTCCTAACTCGCCGCCAGTTCCGCTGCCTCTTCGACGTCCACCGTCACCAGACGGGACACACCGGGTTCGTGCATGGTGACACCCATCAACTGGTCCGCCAATTCCATGGATATCTTGTTGTGGGTAATGTAGATGAACTGCACTTTCTCGGACATTTCCTTGACCATGCGTGCATACCTGCCCACGTTGGCATCGTCCAGCGGCGCGTCCACTTCGTCAAGCATACAGAACGGGGCGGGATTAAGCTGGAATATCGAAAACACCAGGGCGATCGCGGTCAGCGCCTTCTCGCCACCCGACAGCAGGTGGATAGTGCTGTTCTTCTTGCCGGGGGGGCGGGCCATGATGGTGATGCCCGTATCCAGGAGGTCGTCGCCGGTCATCTCCAGGTACGCGTTGCCGCCGCCGAACACCCGCGGAAACAGATCCTGCAGCCCTGCGTTCACCTTGTCGAAAGTGTCGCGGAACCGGCTGCGCGTCTCCTTGTCGATCTTGCGGATCGCCGAGGCGAGGGTCTCCAGCGCGGTTTCCAGATCCTCGTTCTGGGCGTCCAGGTACTGCTTGCGCTCGGACTGCAGGGCATATTCGTCTATCGCCGCGAGGTTGATGGGGCCCAGCCTGGCCACACGGGCCGCCACCCGCTCGAGAGCACTCTGCCACTCCGCCTCGTTGGCGCCCTCGGGCATCCCGGCCAGCACGCTGTCGACCTCTTGGTCCAGCTCCCGCAGCTGGCGCAGCACGTTATCTCGCTGCACCTGCAGGCCCTGCTGTTGCAAACGCTGTTGCTCCAGGTCGGCGCGCACCGACTGGGCGCGCTGCTCAATCGCCGCCCGCTGCTGTTCTGCCTGGCGCAGCGCATGCTCCACTTCCGCCACCGCCTGCCGCGCCTGGGTCAGCTCTGCTTCAGAGGCGAGCCGCAGCGCCAGCTGTTCCTCGAGCTCCTGCTGTAAAGCGACCACCGGATCGTCACTCTCCATCAGGCTGCCCTGCAGGGACTCCCGCCGCTCCTCCAGTTGGGTCACCTGGGAGCGCGCACGCTCCATGGTTTCCGTCACGCCACGCAGCTGTGTTTGCAGTGACTGGTGACGCATCGCGGACTGGTGCGCCGCATCCTTGTCGTGACGCGCCTTCTGCCGCACAGTATCGAGCTGGTTGCGCGCTGCATCCCGGCGTGCCAGCAGTTCCTCGCGCTGGCGGGAGTCAGTCTCCATCCGCTCGATGGCCTCCGCAAGCAGCAGCCGGGCTTCCGCAACCGACTCCTGCTCCTGCGTAAACTGACCGCGGGTATCGGCGATATCCGAGGCCAGGCGCTCGCGACGAGCACCGATTTGCTCCATACGCGCCTGCTGCGCCGACAGGGCAGCCCGCAGCTCAGCATGCTGCCGCGCCAGCTGCTGCTGCTCACGCTGGCTGTCCTGGCGCTGGTTCTCCAGGCCCTGTTGCCGTTCGCGAAGCTCGGCCTGGGATTCCTCGAGCTCAGAGACCTGCTGCGCAGTGACATCGACCTCCTGCACCAGACGCTCCAGCTCCTGCTGGCGCTGGATAACGCCCCCCGCCTTCTGACCGGGACGGGCCACCCGCAGCCAATCGCGACCCAGCCAGATACCGTCCGCGGTAATCACCGATTCACCGGCCGCCAGCTGGTTGCGCAGCTGCAGCGCGGAGGGCAGGTCGGGTGCCACACGGACACCCGCCAGCAGGTTTGCGACCGCCGCAGGCCCCTGCACGCGAGATGCAAGATGGTCGGAGCTCGACGGAGCCTCTGCGGCGCCGAACTGGACCAGGCTGACCTGTCCCTGCTCCAGCGCCTGCAGGGAATCGGCCAGGTCTCCCAATTGCTCTACGCAGACCGCCTGCAGATAATCACCCAGCGCTGTTTCAACCGCCTGTTGCCAGCCGTCCTCAACCTGCAGCTGTTCCAACAGTCGAGGCTGCGCCTGCAGCCCCTGCGCCGCCAGCCACTGGCTGACACCCTGGTCTCGATCTTCCGTCGCCGCCTGCTGCAATGCCTCCAGCGAGGCCTGCCGGCCGCGCAGCTGCTGCAGGCGTGAGCGACTCTCGTTCAGCTGCGCGGACAGGTGAGTCTCTTCCTCGCGCGCCGCCGCCAGCGCCTCGACCCGCTCATCGCTGCGCAGCTCGGCGGCAGCCATCTGCTCCTCCAGCAGGGCGATGTCTTCGGCCACCGCCTCCAGATCGGCGTCATCGTCACCGACCACCAGACCAGCACGCTCTTCCTCCAGCTGCTGTACCCGCCGCTGCAAACGCTGCTGAGCCTGTTCCAGGTGCTGGATACGCGACTGCTGCACCTCCGCCTGCTGTCGTGGCGCCGCTGCCTGGTGATTGAATTCATCCCACTGTTGCTGCCAGTGCAGCATGGCCTCTTCGGCTTCCTGCAGCGCATTGGCGGACTCTTCCTCCGCCGCCTGCAGCAGCTCCAGCTCCGGCTCCAGCGTCTCCAGCTCCTGCTCCCAGGCTCTCAGCTTGTCCTGATCCTGCTGCAGATGTGCCTGCGCCTCGTCGAGACTGCTCAGCGCCTGACGAAGATCGGCATGCAGTTGCTGCGCGCGCTCTTTCTGGAACTTGATGGCCTGCTCCAGCCGCGCCACCTCGGCACCCAGCGCGTAGTAGGTCGCCTGCACCGCATTGAAGCTGTCTGTGCGCTCGGTGTAATCCTGGCGATGCTGCTCGATGCCGGTATCCACCTGCTGGTGCTCGGCGTTCACCGCCTCCAGCCGCACCTCCAGTTCACCGATCGCCTGGCCACACTGACGCGCCTGGCCATCCAGCTGCTGCCACTGCAGCGCGTAAAGCTGGGCCTTCAGGGTGCGCTCTTCCGCCTTGAGTTCGCTGTATTTCTCAGCCGCCTGGGCCTGCCGCTGCAGATGCTGCAACTGGCGCTGCAACTCGTCGCGCAGGTCGGTAAGACGCTCCAGGTTTTCCATGGTGCGACGCATGCGGTTCTCGGTTTCCTTGCGCCGCTCCTTGTACTTGGAGATACCCGCCGCCTCCTCGATAAACACGCGCAGGTCTTCGGGACGCGATTCGATGAGGCGCGAGATCATGCCCTGCTCGATGATCGCATAGCTGCGCGGGCCGAGCCCGGTACCCAGGAAGATGTCGGTAATGTCCCGGCGTCGACAGCGTGCGCCATTCAGGAAATATTCAGACTGCGCCTCCCGAGTGACCAGACGCTTGATGGAGATTTCAGCGTAACTGGCATACTCACCGCCGACACCGCCATCGCTGTTGTCGAACACCAGCTCGATGGAGGCCTGTCCCACCGGTTGGCGGTTGATCGAGCCATTGAAAATGACATCGGTCATCGATTCTCCGCGCAGATTCTTCGCGGAACTCTCCCCCATCACCCAGCGTACGGCATCGATGACGTTGGATTTGCCGCACCCATTGGGGCCTACCACGGCACACATGTTACTGGGGAAGTTCACAGTGGTGGGATCGACAAACGACTTGAAGCCGGCCAGCTTGATGGATTTTAGTCGCATATCACTTTAATTTTGTTTTGTAACTTTCTGTTTTATATAGCATTTAAACCCAAAGTTCCGGCTTGTTTGCCACCCCGCTGATACTAGATGTAGTGTACCCAACTTCCTCTGGCAACACTATGCCTGAGGGGGGCGAATGTGACATCACCCCTGCCGGGGTGCGAGTGTGATCAGCCGGGGCTCATCTGACAAAGAAGGCTGCAAGGGCCCAAGGCGGCCCAGCCAGGTGGCATTTTCCTCGCCGGGGGTGCCCGCGGGCGACACCTGCACCAGCACCAGAATCTCGCCCGACTCCGACAGCTTCTGGCCCGCCATGGAACTGCTGTCGTCCAGACGCAGGGTCGCCGGGAGCTGACTGGCCGCCAGCCGCTGTACTGCGATCGGCATCCGGCTTTCGCTGGCGGCGGCACGGGCGAGCACAAATACCGTGTCAGAGTCGGCCAGTTCAGCGCCTTCAGGCAAGGTGACCCGCACCGTGACACCGGGAGTGATGTCAGTGAGCGACTCGACCGGTTCCTCCCCCAGACGCTGGCGCGCCTCGGCGATCACGCCAGCGATCAGCTGCTGCCCCTCACTGCCGGGGGCTTCCATCACGATGAGACGCTCCCAGTACTGAATGGCGGCGCGGAACTGACCTCGCTCAAACGCCGCCATACCCAGCAAACCCAGCGCCGTCCGCTGCTGCGGGTCGATGGCCAGAGCCTGCTCGGCACGGGCCTGTGCAGTGGCGTTCAGGGTGCGGCCATCCGCCAGATAACGCGCCTGGGCGGCGTAGGCGAGTCCCTGCGGGTCCTCCGGTGCCGCCTGCACCAGCCTGTCGTAGGTTTCCGCGGCAAGCGCGAACTCCCCCTGCCCCATCTGGTAACGCCCCAGCAGCGCAAGGTAGTGCAGATTGTCCGGACGCTGTACGGCGCGCGCTTCGATCGCGTCCATCAGCTGCAGCAGCTGCGCCTCGCTGGGCGCCTCACCCAGGGCGCCGAGTTGGCGGGCAATCTGGACATCGGTGACGGCCCCCAGTTCATGGTAGAGCCACGCCGACATCAACCCGACCAGCGGCAGCAGCGCCCACAGTGGAAAGGCATGGCGCGCAGGCTGCGCTGGCGCCGCTCCCTCCTGTCCCTGCTGGTCTTCCAGCAACCGCAGTTGCGTGTCGGTTTCCAGGTCGGTCTCACCGGCCTCTGCCAGTTCGGCGCGGCGCAGCCGGTACCAGTCGAGATTGGCCTGTGCACCATCGTCGATCGGTCGCTTCGCCGCCCAACCCGGGAACAGCAGAAACAGGCCACTGAGCACGACCAGGCCGGCGCAGGCGAACAGGAATGTTGTCAAGCGTCTTTCTCCGGTGTCTGCAGCAAGGCGGCGAGCTGTGCCTGATCATCCTCGGTCAGCGAGGCCGCGCCGTCGCGGCGACCGCGCAGAATCAACAGCAGGCCAGCCACCCCCGCGAGCAGCAGAATCAGCGGTGCCAGCCACAGCACCGCGGTAGCGGCATTGAAAGCGGGCCGGTAACGCACGAATTCGCCATAGCGCGCGACCATGAACTCAAGGATTTCTTCATCGCTGGCGCCGGCTTCCAGTTGCTGGTGCAGCAGGCGACGCAGGTCCTGGGAGATCGGCGCATTGGAGTCGGCAATATTCTGGTTCTGGCACTTGGGACAACGCAGTTCCTCACTGAGCAGCTGATAGCGCGCCTCCAGCGCCGGGGTGCTGAACTCGTAGGTCTCAATGACCGCGCCTGAGTGTACAGTCAGTAGCAACAGGGCGCACAGTGACAGCAACCTCACCTTCACGGCTGCTGCCCCATGGCCAGCACTTCGCGCCAGATCGGCTCGAGGGTGTCGCGCCAGACCCGGTCATCTACCACGCCAACATGGCGGTAGCGAATCACACCGGCGGCATCGACCAGATAGGTCTCGGGTGCGCCATAGACGCCAAGATCCACCCCCAGCGTGCCCTCGCGATCGACAATATTGGCTCGGTAGGGGTCGCCCAGCTCACGCAGCCAGCGGCGTGCGGCCTCGTCCTCGTCCTTGTAGTTGATACCGTATATCGGCACGCCGCTGTCGGCCAACCGCTGTAGATAGGGGTGCTCGGCGCGACAGGAAATACACCAGGTCGCCCAGACGTTGAACAGCGCGGGCTCACCAATCACGTCCTCGCGGGAGAGCTCGCGACCGTCCGCCAGAGCGGTGAGGGTAAACGCGGGCAGGGGCTTGTCGATAAGCGCGGAGGGTAGCGCCATCGGATCCAGAGACAGCCCGCGGTACAGGAAGCCTGCAAGCACAACAAAAATCAACAGGGGCAGGAACAGCTTAAGCCTGGGCGCCACGCACACCCCCTTGCCGCAGACTGTCTCGCGCCGCGCTGCGCTGGCGACGATAGCGCTTGTCGGCAACCGTCAGGAAGCCGCCCACGGCCATCAACAGGGCCCCGGCCCACATCCAGCGCACAAAAGGCTTGTAGTGCAGGCGGATCGCCCACGCGCCCGCCGTACCCACCGGTTCGCCCATGGCGACAAACAGGTCACGGAATATACCGGCGTCGATCGAGGCCTCCGTCATGACACTGCCACTGGCCAGATAACGACGTTTCTGCGGGGCCAGGCGAACCACCTCGCGGCCATCCCGATACACCACAAAGCGCGCCTCATCAGCGACGAAATTGGGTCCCTGTACCGTGCGCACATCGATAAAGCGGAATTCGTAACCGGCCAGGGTATCGCTATCGCCCGGACTCATCTTGAGGTCGTGTTCGATGTTGTACTGGCTGGTGAGCACGACACCGATAATCGTGGCGGCGAAGCCAATGTGCGCCACCACCATGCCCCAGTAACTGGGCGTAAGACGGGCCAGACCTACCGCGAGGGAGGCACTGTGGCGCACCCGGTTGGCGATATCGCGGAGCAGGCCCACCACCAGCCAGCCGGCAAACAGCACCGCCAGAGCCACCCAGACGTTGTAATCACCCGCATGCAGCAGCGGCAGCGTGAGCGCGCAACCCAGGGTGACCAGCGCGGGCACCAGCAGCTCCGCCTTCCAGCGACGGGTACTGTCACGCTTCCAGCGCGATAATGGCCCAACCGTCATGAAGGGTACCAGCAGGGCCATCAAGGGAATGAATACGGCATTGAAGTACGGCGGGCCGACGGAGTACTTACCCTGCCCGAGGGCGTCCATGAGCAGCGGAAACAGCGTGCCGAAGAGGACGGTCAGCGTGGCCACCAGAAACACCACGTTGTTTACCAGCAGCAGGGATTCACGGGAAATCCAGGCGAAACTCACCCGGCTCGCCACGGCCGGGGCGCGCAGAGCGTAGAGCACCAGCGAACCGCCGGTGACGATGCCCAGAAAAACCAGAATGAACATGCCACGTGCGGGATCCGTGGCGAAGGCGTGCACCGAGGTCAACACACCCGAACGCACCAGGAAGGTCCCCAACAGGCTCAGTGAGAAGGCAAAAATGGCGAGCAACACTGTCCAGCTCTTGAACAGGCCGCGTTTCTCGGTGGCCGCCAGCGAATGCACCAGCGCGGTGCCCGCCAGCCAGGGCATGAACGAGGCATTTTCAACCGGATCCCAGAACCACCAGCCGCCCCAGCCCAGTTCGTAATAGGCCCACCAGCTGCCCAGCATGATGCCCAGCGTGAGAAAGGCCCAGGCGACATTGGTCCAGGGCCGCGACCAGCGCGCCCATGCGGCGTCCAGCCGGCCGCCGAGCAGCGCGGCAATGGCAAACGCGAAAGCAACCGAGAAGCCCACGTAGCCCATGTACAGCAGCGGTGGGTGAATAATCAGCCCGAAGTCCTGCAGCAGCGGATTCAGGTCCTGGCCATCGGCGGGCGTGCCGGGTAGCAGGCGCGCAAAGGGGTTGGACGTCAGTAGCGAAAACGCCAGAAAACCAACACCGACAAAGCCCATGACCGCGAGCACCCGGGACAGCATCACCAGCGGCAGCTGGGGGCTGAACACGGCCACGGCGAAGGTCCAGAGGGCGAGGATCCACACCCACAGGAGAAGAGAACCTTCATGATTGCCCCACACGGCGGAGAACTTGTAGTACCAGGGCAGCAGGCTGTTGCTGTTGTTGGCAACGACTTCTACCGAGAAGTCATCCTGCAGGAATGCCCAGGTCAGGCAGGCAAAACTCAGCGACGTAAACACCAGCACGCCAATCGCCAGGTTCGGCGCCAGTGCCATAGCGGTAACGTTGCGGCGCCAGCTGCCCCACAGGGGGACGGTGCAAAGCAACACCGACAGACACAGGGCCAGGATCAGCGCAAAATGACCCAGCTCGGGGATCATTGTCCGTACCCCTGACCAGCGGCCTGCTCTGCCATGCGCGACTTTGACGCCTCCAGCGCCTCGGCCACCTCTGGCGGCATGTAGTTCTCGTCGTGCTTGGCCAGCACTTCCGATGCCTGCAGCACGCCGTTTTCATCCAGCTTGCCGGCGGCAACCGCTCCCTGCCCCTCGTCAAACAGGTCCGGCAGGATACCCGTGTAGACCACGGGTACCACGGCCTCGTAATCGGTGACCGCAAAGCGCACTTCCAGGCTGTTGTCGCTGCGCTGCACGCTGCCGTCGACCACCATGCCACCCACCCGGATATTCTGACCCACCGGCGCCAGGCCAGCTGCCACGTCAACCGGTGGGTAAAACAGATTGATATTGCCACGCAGGGCATAGGCCATCAGGCCTATCGCGGAGCTGGAGAAGACAACGAGAAACAACACCAACCACAAACGTTGCTTGCGAACCGGGTGCATCACACCTCCTTGCTGGCGCTGGGCGGGCTACCGCCCTCCGCGCGCCGGATTTGCCCCTCAAGCTGCCGCAGGAAACGCTTTTCCCGCCGCCGGGGCGCGTAGACCATGAATACGATCACCCCAATTGTAATGAAGTAGGCGGACCAGACAAACGCACCGTGGCCCTCCATCTGCACAACCGCTGCCAGCGACTCGAAATACATCAGCTGCCCTCCCGCTCGCCGGCCAGCGCCCTGACCCACGCGGTCCGTTGCTCGCGCTGCAGTATCTCCGCACGCATATTGAGCAGCAGTGCGCAGGTAAACAGCGCGTAGAATGCGAGGATCATGAACAGCAGCGGATACAGCATGCTGGGATCGATGGTGCTGCCGCCGGTGAACTTGATCGACGCAGGCTGGTGCAGGCTGTACCACCAATCCACCGACTTGTAGATGATCGGGATGTTAACGGTACCCACCAGACTCAGTACGGCACAGGCCTTGGCAGCCAGTGCCTTGTTCTCGTAGGCCTCGTACAGCGCCACGACGCCCAGGTACAGGAACAGCAGTATGAGCATGGAGGTGATACGGGCGTCCCACACCCACCAGGTACCCCAGGTGGGCTTGCCCCATATGCTGCCGGTGACCAGGGCGATGAAGGTCAGTGCCGCGCCAATTGGGGCGCAGGCGCGCATCGCGATATCGGCCATTTTCATGCGCCAGATCAGGCTCACCGCACCGGCGATGGCCATCACATAGTAACCGGCCAGTGCCACCACTGCAGCAGGTACGTGGATGTAGATGATGCGGTAGCTGTTGCCCTGCCGGAAGTCCGGCGCTGTGAACAGCAGCCCCCAAACAGACCCGGCCACCAGCGCCACCACCGTGATCGGCAGCAACCAGCGAAGAATGGACCCGGAGAGGCGATACAGCCAGGGCGGGGAACCGAATTTATGGAAGAGCGTCCACATGGCGCGGGATTATACAGTGACCAAGGCGGCGAACAATCCAAATCAGAGGAAATTACTCAGGTATCGACGCTGATGCGCAGACCCGCGGCGATGGCCATCGGGGCCAGCGCGATGGAGATGCACAGCAACGCACCCAGAATCGCCAGGTACGGTCCCGCCGGGGTGCCGTTCAGGGCGGCCTGCACCGCGCTGCTGCCAAAGATCAGCACCGGCATGTAAAACGGCAGGATCAGCAGGGAAATCAGCATACCGCCTCGCTTCAACCCCACGGTGAGCGCACCGCCAATGCCGCCAATCAGGCTGAGCACCGCAGTGCCGAGCAACAGGCTGAAAGCCAGCGCGGGAATGGCCGCCGGCGCCAGGCCAAGCATCAGCGCAAACACCGGCGACGCCAGCCCGAGCAGCAGCCCGGTCAGCAACCAGTGCGCCAGCACATAGGCCAGGGCGGAAAAATACAGTGGCTGCGGTGCCAACAGCAGTTGTTCCAGACTGCCGTCCTCGAGGTCACTGCGAAATACCGCGTCCGAGGTCAGCAGATTCGAGAGCAGCGCCACGATCCACAGAATGCCGGGGGCAAAGTCCGCCAGCGTGTCGGGTGCGGGCCCCAAGCCGAGTGGAAACAGGGCCACCACCATGGCAAAAAAGAGCAGCGGGTTGCCAAGGTCTACCGGGCGCCGCAACCCGAGCACCAGTTGCCGACGCACTAAACGGAAACAGAACCCGGCGGCAGAGGCAGACGTCACTGCAGGGCTCCTGTCGCAAGGTCCAGGCGCAGCAGCGGGTACGCCACGGCAACCGGCTGGTGTGAGGTCAGCAACACGCCACCCCCATGCTGCAGATGCGCCAGCAGCCGCGCTTCGAGTACGGCGACACCTGTGCGATCTATGGCGGTAAAAGGCTCGTCCAACAACCACAGCGGCGCCCGGGTCAGGAACAGCCGCGCCAGATTGACGCGCCGGTGCTGACCCGCCGACAGCGCATGACTGGGTACATCCTCGTAGCCATACAGATTCACCGCTGCCAGCGCTGCGTCGATGGCTTCTGCGCTGAAGCCCGCCTCCCCCGCTACGTGCCAGGCCAGGTTTTCGCGCGGCGTCAGCAAACCCTTGACTGCACTCTGGTGGCCGAGGAATAGCTGGGGCGTAAACCGCTCCACGCTGCCGCTGAAACCGTAGCGGGAGAGCCCCGCAAGAATACGCAGCAGGCTGGTCTTGCCGGCACCGTTGGCACCTTCCACCTGCACCAGCTGGCCGCGTTCCAGCTCCAGCTCAATACCACTGAACAGTTGCCGCCCGCCCCGCTCCAGACCCAGCTCCCGGGCCCTGAGCAACACGCCCCCTGCCGCGCTTTCGCTCGCCACCTAGAGGTTGACGACGCGGATCGCGGGCAGGTGCAGGTCGCGGTCGACCTCCGCGCGCAGGCTGGTGAAATCGAACAGCGCCGTATCTGCCAGCTGCGAGGGTGCCACGTTACAGATACCCCGGAAGATGGTTTCGGTGCGCCCGGGATACTGTCGCTCCCAGTCCGCCAGCATCTGTTTGATCTGCACCCGCTGCAGGTTCTCCTGGGAGCCACAGAGGTTGCAGGGAATGATGGGGAAGGCCTTGTAATCCGCGTAGGCGGCGAGATCCTTCTCCTTGCAGTAGGCCATGGGGCGTATCACCACATTGCGGCGGTCATCGCTGAGCAGTTTCGGCGGCATGGCCTTCAGGCTGCCGCCGAAGAACAGGTTCAGGAACAGGGTTTCGACAATGTCATCGCGGTGATGTCCCAGCGCAATCTTGGTGGCACCGATATCGGCGGCGAAACCGTAGAGGCTGCCGCGACGCAAACGCGAACACAGGCCACAGGTGGTCTTACCCTCAGGTATCACCGAGCGCACGATGCTGTAGGTGTCCTTTTCGAGAATGTAATACGGTACATCCAACTGCTCGAGGTACGCTGGCAATACGTGCTCGGGAAAGCCGGGCTGTTTCTGGTCAAGGTTTACGGCTATCAGCTCGAAGTCCACCGGCGCACTGCTGCGCAAGGCCAGCAGCACGTCGAGCATGGCATAGGAATCCTTGCCGCCAGACAGGCACACCATCACACGGTCGCCCGCTTCAATCATGCCGTAGTCGGCGATTGCATTGCCGACATTGCGCCGCAAACGCTTCTGCAACTTGTTGAATTCTGTTCGTTCTTTTCTGCTGAGCTCGCGCACAACCGCCTGCCGCCAATGCCTGAGAGGGGCGCCATTTTACAGGCAGTGGCTTGTTTTTTCACCCGTTTCACTCGACAATGACGCCCCCTTGTTTGCCAACCACCCGACCCTTGAGGACTCTCTTCCCATGAAAGCACCCGTTCGAGTGACCGTTACCGGCGCCGCTGGCCAGATTGGCTACGCGCTGCTGTTCCGTATCGCCTCCGGCGCCATGCTGGGCGACGATCAGCCCGTGATTCTGCAGCTCCTGGATATCACGCCGGCCATGGAAGCCCTTAACGGCGTGCGCATGGAACTGGATGATTGCGCGTTTCCGCTGCTGACCAATATCATTTGCACCGACGACCCTGCCGTGGCCTTCAAGGATACTGACTACGCCCTGCTGGTCGGCGCCCGTCCGCGCGGCCCCGGCATGGAGCGCAAGGACCTGCTGGAAGCCAATGCGGCCATCTTCTCCGTGCAGGGCAAAGCGATTGATGCCCATGCCAGCCGCAACATCAAAGTACTGGTCGTGGGCAACCCGGCAAACACCAACGCGCTGATCACCCAGCGCAATGCGCCGGACATCAACCCGCGCAACTTCACCGCGATGACCCGCCTGGACCACAACCGCGCGATGACGCAGATCGCCCAGAAAACCGGCAAGACGGTCAATGATGTAAAGAAAATGACCATCTGGGGCAATCACTCGGCCACCCAGTATCCCGACCTGTTCAATGCCGAAGTGGCGGGCGAAAAAGCCATTTCCCTGGTCGACCAGGCCTGGTACGAGAACGACTTCATCCCCACGGTGCAGCAGCGCGGAGCGGCCATCATCAAGGCGCGCGGCGCTTCCTCCGCAGCCTCCGCAGCCAACGCCGCCATCGACCACATGCGCAGCTGGGCACTGGGCACGGACGGTGACGACTGGGTTTCCATGGGCGTGTATTCCGATGGCTCCTACGGCATTGCCGAGGGTCTGATCTACTCGTTCCCCTGCCGCTGCAGCAACGGCGACTGGGAAATCGTGCAGGGCGTTGACGTCGGCGAGTTCAGCCGCGGCAAGATGCAGGCCACGGAGCAGGAACTGGCCGAAGAGCGAGACGCCGTTAAGCATCTGCTGCCCTGAATGGCAGCGACTGGAACACCCTCTGCCCGCCAGCGGAGCTATCACCATGGCAACCTGCGGGCAGAGCTGCTGGACTCAGCGTTGGAGCAGCTTGAGGCTGCGGGCGCTGATGCGCTGAGCCTGCGGGCCCTGGCCCGCGGCGTCGGCGTCTCGCAAACCGCGCCCTACCGGCACTTCAACGACAAGGGCGATCTACTGGCGGCGCTTGCAGCAGTCGGCTATCGGCGTCTGCTGAACGACCTGCGCAAAGCGGCGGAGGACACCGGCGACTGCCCCGAAGAACAATTGCACGCCCTGGCGCGCAGCTACATCGCCTACGCCGAGCGCTACCCTCAGATGTTCAAGCTCATGTTCGGCCCTGCTGTGCAACCGGCGGAGGCCTATCCCGAACTGCGTGAAGCGAGCCGCGACACCTTCCAGCAGGTGCGCTCCATCCTTCATCACGGCATTGCCCGCGGCAGGTTTCGCGAGCTCGACATCGCCTACCTCACCAACGCTGCCTGGGCGGGCATTCACGGCCTTGCCACACTGCTGGTCGACGCACCCCAGCTGTTCCAGCGGCACATTGACCTGCCTCGCCAGATCCAGCTCAGCGTGCAAACCTTCATCGACGGTATCAGTACGCACTGACCCGTCGCTCCGGTCAGAGCTCGCGCAGCACCGCCAGCGGCGGGCTGGACACAACCCGCCGACAACTGAACACGCCCAGCCCTGCAATCAGCGCTGCGCCACCACCGATGCCCAGAGGCCACATCCAGGGCGAGGGCGCATAGGCCATGCCCATGACCTGTGCCTGCAGTATGTAGACCGAAAGCTCCGCGCCAACCGTGGCAAGCAGACCCGCGAACACGCCGAGCGCAGCAAATTCGATCCAGAGCCCGCCCAGCACCAGCCGGCGACGGGCCCCCAGCGCACGCAGTATGGAACTCTCATGCATGCGGGCGTCTACGCTGGCCTGAACCCCTGCGACCAGCACCAGGGCACCGGCGGCCATAATCACTGCCAACACCAGTTCCACCGCTGCGGACACCTGGCTGACGATCCCGCGCACCTGCTCCACCACCACATCCATTTCCACCACGGTGACCGTAGGGAACTGGCGAATGAAGCCATTGAGGAAAGGCTTCTGCTCCGGCTGCAGGTAGAAACTGGTCATGAAGGTGGCTGGATACGGCGCCAGCAGGCGCGGCGGAAACACCAGCCAGAAGTTGGGATTGAAGGATTGCCAGTCCAGCTCGCGAATACTGGTGACGGTGGCCTCGAAGGCCTCGGAGCCCACCTGGAAGCCGATCCGATCGCCCAGCCCCACAGCGAAACGCTCGGCAAATTCAACCTCCAGCGACACCTCGGCAGCGTCGCTGTGGGGCGCCCACCAACGCCCCTCAAGCAGGCGGTTGTCAGGGGGCAGCGTATCGGCCCAGGTAAAGTTTGCTTCGCGCTGCCGGCGCCCTTCCTCGCGGTCGTCGGTCTGCGGCAGGTCTTCGCCGTTGACGCTGAGGATACGACCACGAATCATAGGGTACAGCGGCGCGCCGGGTATCTCCCGGCTGCGCAGCATTTGCTCCACACCCTGCACATCTTCCGGCGCGATGTTCAGGGCAAAGTGGTTGGGGGTATTCTCTGGCAGTTGGGTCTGCCAGGCGTCGATCAGGGAGGTGCGCACCAACAGGAGCACCAGCAGCAACATGATCGCCATGGCGAAGATGACCACCTGCAGCGCATTGGCGGTGCCGCGTCGCTGCAGACCCGCCAGCGCCAGGCGCCAGATGCTGCCAGCGCTCATTCCAACCAGCCGTCCGCCCCGCAGCAGGGTCAGCGCCAGACCGAGGCCAAGCAGCACGGTAACCGCCAGGCCGCTCAGGACCGCCAGGGTGATTTTCCAGTCGCCGCTGTACCACCACATGAGGCCCGACACCGCGCTGAGCCCCACGGCGTAATCCAGAAGTGTGCGGCGCTGTTCCTGGGGCATATCACGCCGCAGCACGCGCAGCGGACTCGCCTGGCTCAGCCGGCGCAAGGGCGGCCAGGCAAAGCACAGCAGGCATACCAGCGCGGTCGCCGCGCCAATGGCGTAGGGGCGCACGCCCGCGGGGCCCGGGGTCACCGGCAACTGCTCCCCGAACAGGGTGAAAAAAGCGGACTGCAGGGCCCAACCCAGGCCACAACCCAACAAAGTGGCACCCACGCCCAACAGCAACAGGCTGCGCCCGTACAGACGCGTGATGTTTGCAGACGTCGCCCCCAGGCTTTTCATGATCGCCACGTAGTCGTTGTGACGCTCACTGAAACGCCGCGCGGCAAGCGCTATCGCCACGCCCGCGAGCACGACACCCAGGCTGCCGGCAAGCAGCAGAAAACTTTCGGCACGTTGCAGGGCCTGACCCAGCCCGGGCTGCCCCTCGTTGACGTCCAGTAAGCGCTGCCCCTCTTCCAGCTGCGGGGCCAGCCAGCGCTCGAAGCGCTCCATCGCCGAGGGCTCGCCGGCGAACAGCTGCCGATACTCCACCCGGCTACCGGGCTGCACCACAGCGGTCGCCGCGATGTCGTCGTAGTGCATCAACACACGCGGCCCCAGGCCGAGAAAGGAGCCGCCCTGATCCGGTTCTGTGCGCGCCGCCGCCGCAATCCGGAACGACGCCTCACCGACGCTGACTGTATCCCCGATGGAGACGCCGAGTAGCGGGAACAGCCGTGAGTCCAGCCACACTGTGCCTGCGGCCGGGCCACCGGTGGCAACCTGTACCTCGCCGAAGGGTTGCTCGCTGTAGCGCAGCTCCCCCCGCAACGGGTAGCCGCTACTCACCGCCTTCACCGACGCCAGTACCATGCCCTCCTCCCCGGCATACACCATGGAGGGAAACGTCAGTACCTGCGCCGTGCCCAGACCACGACCCCTGGCCTCCTCCAGCCATGCCGCCGGTGCCTCGCTGCCGCTACGGACGACGCGGTCAGCTGCTAGAAAACGGTGGCTCTCTTGCGCCAGTGCGCTCTGCAGGCGCGTGGTGAAGGCACTGATCCCGGAGACGACGGCCACCGCCAACACCAGGGCCGCCACCAGCACACCCAGTTCGCCGCCGCGCCAGTCCCGTGCCAGCATACGGGTTGCGGTCATGGACACGGCCTAGCCTCCGCCAACGAGTGCGCCGGCCGCCAGGCGGAACCGATGCTGACAGCGCTCAGCAAGGCTCAGGTCGTGGGTCACCAGTACCAGTGTGGTGTTCTGCTCCCGGTTGAGCTCAAACAGCAGATCTATGATGTGGCCGCCCGTTGCAGTGTCCAGATTGCCGGTCGGCTCATCAGCAAACAGAATCGAGGGGTTGTTGGCAAAGGCGCGGGCGATGGCCACCCGCTGCTGCTCCCCGCCCGACATCTGCCGCGGGTAGTGCTGGATGCGCCCCCCCAGGCCGACGCGCTCCAGGAACGCCTGTGCCTGAGCCAGCGCATCGCCCTGCCCCTGCAGCTCCAGCGGCAGCATCACGTTTTCCAGCGCCGTCAGCGCAGGCAGCAGTTGGAAAGACTGGAACACAAAGCCCACATGCTGGCCACGAAACACTGCGCGCTGGTCTTCATCGAGTGCGCTGATCTCCGTGCCGTTGATGATCACGCGTCCGGCGCTCGCTTCATCCAGCCCCGCAAGCAGGCCGAGCAGGGTGGATTTGCCTGATCCGGAGGCGCCAATGATAGCCACCGACTCCCCCGACTTGATTTCCAGAGTGATCCCTTTCAGTATCTCCAGCTCGCTGCCGGCCATCGGCACTCGCTTCTGGAGATTTTCAGCCTTGATCATGTCGCGATTCCTTTTCGCACTGATACGTAGCACACGCGCCGCCGGATTGTGCCTGTTCCTGGCATGGCCGGGCATGGCGCAGGCAGACAGAACCCTGCTGGTGCTGGGGGATAGTATCAGCGCTGCCTACGGCATGTCTCTCGAACAGGGCTGGGTGAGCCTGCTGGCAGAACGTCTGCGCAGCAGTCACCCCGACTATACCGTGGTCAACGCCAGCATCAGCGGCGAAACCACCGGGGGCGGGCTGCGCCGGCTGCCGGGCCTGCTCGAGCAGTACAACCCTGAGGTGTTGCTGCTGGAGCTGGGCGGCAATGACGGCCTGCGCGGCCACCCGCCCATGAAGATACGCAGCAACCTGCAGCGCATGACGGAGCTGGCCCAGGGGGCCGGAGCCCGCGTGCTGCTGTTGCCCATGGAGATCCCGCCGAACTACGGCGCGCGCTACGCCGATGCCTTCCGCGACAGTTTCCGCATCGTGGCCGGCCGCACCGGCGCGTAGCTGGGGCCGTTTATCCTCGACGGCATCGCCACGGATGCGAGTC
>Ga0207876_1000042_pt1 | contig 79658 bp, 85 predicted proteins | sample MalvirmetaMSP146_FD_184237 | JGI IMG/M metagenome (GOLD analysis project Ga0207876, IMG submission 184237) | Marine viral communities from the Deep Pacific Ocean - MSP-146 (SPAdes) | ecosystem: Environmental > Aquatic > Marine > Oceanic | place: Pacific Ocean | collected 2011-07-10
AACGTATGGCGGAAGACGCTTGATTCTGGGAAATTCGTCGTTCAACTGAGCACCTGCTATTAGCTAAAACGGTTGGCAAACCAAGCAAAATAACTGAAAATCATTCACACTTCAAATTGATTTAATACAGTGGATTAATATGAGTCAACAAGACCAATTGTACACGACGATCATTAATGATCTCCAAAAAGGAAAACTGGTACTGCCCACACTGCCTGAGGTTGCCCTCAAGGTTCGTGAAGTTGCCAACAATCCGGATGTCTCTGCAGCGCAGCTTGCTGAGGTCATAACGACCGATGCAGCCTTATCAACCCGTTTGATAAAAGTCGCCAACAGTCCTTTATATAGAGGGAGGGTTGAGGTCGAATCTGTGCAGACGGCGGTCTCTCGACTAGGTATTCCGATGGTTCGCAACCTGGTGACCAGTCTGGTGATGGAGCAGATGTTTCGTCCGACCAATAAAAAGCTGGAAAAGCGTATGCGAGACCTCTGGCAGCACAGTATCGAGGTTGCTGCAGCAAGTCAGGTCATTGCTTCCAAGCAGCCTCATATTGCGAACGATGAAGCAATGCTGGCAGGGTTGATACATGAAATAGGTGCGCTGCCTATTCTGATGAAAGCCGCCGACACTCCGGAGCTGTTGGAAGATACTCGTCGTCTGGACACCCTGATTGACAACCTGTATCCAAAAATCGGCGAAGCTATTTTGCGCAGTTGGGATTTTCCGGAAAATCTTATAACCGTCGCCGCGGAACATGCCAACCTTAATCGTAATAGCCAAAATGGCCCCGATCTGACTGACGTAGTTCAGGTAGCCAATTTACAAAGCTACTTTAATACCAGCAAAGCTTTGGATCCCAATACGCGCGACAAGGTTCTCGCTTTCCGTAAACTGGGTATTGATACAGGTATCAGTGTGGTTGAACTGGATGAAAACAGTGAAGAATATGCCGCTGCTCTGGCACTTTTCCAGAATATGTAAAAACTGAAATCTGCAGCAGATTATTTAACAAGGCTATCCCCGGGTAGCCTTTTTAATAGTCTTGTTCAGGCAATAAATCCGGATTCCATACAATTTCCCATAAGTGGCCATCCGGATCCTGAAAATAACCGGCATAACCGCCCCAGAATGTTTTTTGTGGTGGCTTTACAATCGTGGCTCCAGCAACAGCAGCCTGCTGCATGATGGCATCAACATCAGTTTCAGTGAGGACATTATGAGCAAGACTCATCGCGGTCGTTGAAGCAGATAACGGTAATCCGGCATCTGCCGCCAGACTCTGCCGCGGCCATAAAGCTAGCTTCAAACCCTGTTGCAAATCAAAAAAAGCCACCGTTCCCTGAGCAAACTCCTCACCCATAATGCCTTCGGTATGCAGACCCAAACCTTCCTGATAAAACCTCACAGATCGATGTAAATCCGTCACACCCAGCGTAATCATTGAAATATAGGGCTTCATCTATTTGCTCCTTTAACGCTTAATTATCTCCAGCCATATATGGATAATCTGATTCGTTTTCCCTGAAATTGAACACCTTCCTGTTGCAGTAAAGATTTCTGCTTCTGATACGTTTCGCTGTCAGGCGGAAAAGAAATTTCCCCTTGCGCATTGATTACCCGGTGCCAGGGTAAAGAGGAATCCTCCGGTAATTTTTTTAAGCTGCTGCCCACATAGCGCGCATAACCAGGATACCCGCATTGTTTCGCTATTTGTCCATAGGTCATCACTTTGCCGATGGGAATAGCAGCAACCACTTGCCAGATTATTTCATCCAGTTCAGACATGGACTTTCGACATAGCCATCTTCACAACCATCGGCTTTTCAAGCCGATGAATGTGAAAATGTCATTAACGCCATAGTAATAGATGTTAAGGGTTACGCTTGAGGAGGTTATCAACACTCCATGCACCGCCACCCGCAACAAACAGATATAAAAAGATAAAGCTGAACAAAGCGGCTAATTCACCATTATTTAATAAAGGCCAGAATGCCTGCGGGGCATGAGCGATAAAGTAGGCGACTGCCATCTGGCCTGACAAAATAAAGGCTACCGGTCTGGTCAACAAACCGATAAGGATTAAAAAACCACCGAAAAGTTCCAGCACGCCGGCTACACCAGACAGCGTAAATAAATCAAATTCATTACGCTGTGGGGCTGGGTAACCAAACAACTTTTGACCACCATGTTGCATAAACATAAAGGCTGTGACGATGCGTAGAATACTCAACACACGTGGCTGCCAAGCTATAAAAAAGTTTTCCATTTCTCTCTCTCCTTAGACTGAATTTATAGTTAAATTATTGATTATAGGTGTAAAACGTTTAATAGTTCTTTGACAGAACTCAGACGATGTTAGCAGTAATTCTGACAAATTACACAGCAAGCCGAAGTCTATAAACGGCCTTGTAATCAAGTGTCTTAGCGGTTTAAATGTTTATTTAATCAACACAGTCAATAGCTTCATCGTGGCTTTTTCATCGAGGCTGAGATATTTACCACGATGGCGTTTGAACTGACGGCGAAAATAGTCCAGCGTACGACCACTCTCATATTGCAAAATCACTTGCGGATGGATGTAGTTACTGCGACATACGGCGGGCGTGTTGCCAAGCCTGTCAGCAACGTTTTTTACTGCTTCGACAATATTACTTTTGCTGAGCTTTTCATTTTCAGCTGGACCCAATTTATCCAGAGCTACCGCCATCAGCACTGTACCCGCCCAAGTACGAAAATCCTTGGCACTGAAATCCTCTCCCATTACCTCCGAAATATAATGATTCAAATCCTGAGCCGTTATTTTTTTACGGCTTTTATCGGGCAGGGTAATATCAAATAATTCATAACCGGACATATTCTCCAGAGCGATCAGCACCTCACGTACCTGTTCATCGGTTACGGTACGAAACTGTTGCTGATGGCTTTTACCTTCATATTCGAACTCAACACGATCATCCTTAATGCTCATGTGCTTTGCCCGTAACGTCGTCAAACCATACGTCAGATTTTGTCGGGTATAGCTGGCGCTGCCAGGACGGAAAAAAGCGTCATCCAACATGCGTGTCATGCAGGCCAAAACCGTAATTTGATCAATCGGTCTTCGCTGAATATGTTGGCCGGTTACCCGCCGCATGGTCTCGAGCTGTTCGGCAAAACGTAAAATTCGTTTGAATTTTTGCTCGCTGGCAGTTTCAACCCAGTCAGGGTTATAGATATATTGCTTACGATCTTCTTTGTCACGACCGGTCACCAGTACCTTGGCATCACGATCCTGTTGAATTTCCACCTCCCGCCATGCCGGCGGAATAGCCAGACTTTTTATCCAGCGTTTTAAAGCAGCATTTTTGACCGTTTTGCCATTGGCATAACGGTAATTGAACGTTTTGCCGTGGGGTTTTCTATAAATGACCGGATTGTTCATAATAACTCCACATCCGTAAGACGAAATTCGGCGCTATCATGGCATGAGATGATGACTTCTGACTTTAATGCAGATTATGTCTGCCGAAGAAGCCAGGCTGGACTATTCTGATACCAGCACTTCAGATTTATAAAAGGCCGTGGCATCAACCGCCAGCACGTTAACCAGTTTGGGCAGCAATTGGTTCATGGTCTCGATTAATTGCCAGGGGGGATTAATCACCATCATGCCGGAAGAAGTCATACCACGTTCATCCGAATCAGCTGTAATTGCAAGTTCAAAGCGTTGAATATTTTTAATGCCACTGTTACTAAACTGTTTTTCCAGCCGCGTGATTCTGCTGCGCTCTACTACCGGATACCAGATTGCATAAGTGCCAGTGGGGAATTTTGCATAAGCTTTTTCGACGGTCTGAAATACTAAATCGTAATCTGATTTGATTTCATATGAGGGATCAATTAACACAAGGCCACGTCTTGATACTGGCGGTAATAACGACAAAAGGCCTTTCAAGCCATCCTCACGCATAACCCGAGCCCGCTTAACCTTCTGGGTGTTTTGCAATAACAAACCCGCATCATCCGGATGTAACTCATATAACCAGGCTCGATCCTGACGCCGCATAGAGTGCAAGGCAATAAATGGGGAACCAGGATAATATTCCAGCGGTTTTCCGGTATTCACCGCATCAATTACAGCAAAATATGCGGCCAGTTCGGGCCAGTCAGAGCGCGATAATTTAGCAATACCATCTTGATATTCCTGCAGTTTTTCCGCATGAGCTGAAGCCAGATGGTAAAGCCCCGCACCAGCATGAGTGTCTATGTAATCAAAGGCTTTATCTTTTTTCCCGAGGTGCTGCAAAATTTCAATCAGCACGATATGTTTAAGCACATCGGCAAAATTGCCAGCATGAAATGAGTGGCGGTAGCTTAGCAAGATAAATCCTGATTACATTTGGAGAGATTGATAAATAAGTAGCAGCAAATTACGCCTACTTAGCTGATTTGGCAAAACAAACTTTTAGCGACGTGCAGAGCCGTCGTTAACTCAAATTACAGAACGGGATTGGTTTACACTGAAGCGGCTCGATCCGATGGATGATTAATACCATCATTCACTCTTACGTCACCCAAATCAAAAGGATTCACACCATCCAGACAGGCCAGATTAAAGCCATAAAGTTCAGGATTCGCTCTGGTTAGATGATGCGTATAAATCCCACAAATTGAACAAAAATAATGTTTCGCCGTTATGGTATTGAACCAGGGTCTATTGCTCTTTCATAGCCACCGCTGCTGGAGGCTATTTTTTTGTCCAACAAGGCGGAAATGATGCGATGTAGCCGTTCTACATAAATCATTTCCAACGCCGTTGGGCGGAAAAATAGCCCCAGCCCTACGGGTTGAGGCTGAAAATACACCACTCCGCGTTGCTCGTCATTTATTTAGAACTACTAAACTGCATTCCTCGCGCCTTGATTGGTGTATTTTCAGTCACAACAGAGGTGGCTATGAAAGAGCAATAGACCCTAGTAAAGCGTAAGCTTATCGGCTCCTTTGGTGATTTGCAGGCTAGAAAGCGGAACATAAGTCGCAATGGCGCCCTTTCTTCGGCACATGGAACAATCACAGCGACGAGGATCTTTTATACCGTTTGGCAAATGCACGACAAATTCAACCTCACCACAATGGCAACTGCCTTTATGGTGGGGCTGAATTTTAATGTTTCCTATTTTAGTGATCATTGCATTATTGGCTGTTGTTTAATGCTTAACTATCGGGAGCATGATAACGCGATAACCAATGTGCATAAGGTGCAGGTAATACCCAGGCAGGATCAGCAATTTTTAAGGTTTTAGCTGCATGGTACGGCCAATGCGGATTGGCTAAATGGGCACGTCCCACCATAACCAAATCCATTTGTTGATCCGTAATAACCTGGTTCACCGTTTTAGGTTCATCAATACCCCAGGCAGAAGCAACCGGGATTTCAGCCTCACGCCGCACCCGTTCAGCAATCGGTGCTAACAAAGCGGGTCCCCACGGAATATCCGCATCTGGTGTTGAAAAGCCCATACTGACGCTGAGTAAATCCAGACCTGATTGTTTGAATTGCCGGGTCAAATGAATCGACTCACTTAGTGTTTCTTCATCTCGACCATCATATTCAATCACGCCAAAGCGAGCGGTTAATGGCAGATTTTCCGGCCAGACTTCGCGCACGGCTTGCAACGTTTCCAATAAGAATCGACTACGACCCGCTAAATCGCCACCGTATTGATCGTCGCGATGATTTGAGTGGACTGAAAAAAAGCTTTGTGCCAGATAACCATGGGCAAAATGCAGCTCCAGCCATTCAAATCCAGCGGCTTTGGCGCGTTTGGCAGCAGACACAAAGTCAGCCTTGACCTGTTCAATATCTTCAAGCGTCATAGCCTTTGGTACTTTTGGCAAATTAGCACCAAATGCCACAGCAGAAGGCGCTAGGGTTTGCCAACTATGTGGATCACTGTCAGCAAGATGATCATCGCCTTCCCAAGGACGATTAGCGCTGGCTTTACGTCCCGCATGGGCAATCTGAATACCGGCTCGGGCACCCGCTTTTTTAATGGCTGAAGCAATTTTTGCCATGCCTTCAGCCTGGGCATCATTCCAGATTCCAGTGCATCCTGGGGTAATTCTGCCTTCGGGGCTGACTGCCGTGGCTTCCACAATCACCAGCCCCGCACCACCGCGTGCTAATTGCGTGTAATGCGCCAGATGCCAGTCATTGGTATGGCCATCATCTGCGCTGTATTGGCACATTGGTGGAACCGCAATACGATTGCGTAACGTCACATCTTTCAGTGAAAACTCAGTAAACAATGCTGTCATAAAAATCTCTTGTTAAAGAATAAAATTCTGGAACTACAAATCGGATAGATGCTTAAAAAGCGCTTTTAATCACGCCACCATCCACACGAACAGCTGCCCCCGTGGTGGCTGATGCCAGTGGGCTCGACAGATAACAGACCATTGAGGCCACTTCTTCAGTGGTCGCAAAACGCTTGATCAAAGAAGTCGGTCTGACATTCTCAAAAAAGTCTTTTTCAAATGCTTCGATGCTTTGGCCTTCTTTGGCAGCCAGCTCGTTGACAAAGGTTTCGACCCCTCGTGAACTGGTCGGCCCCGGCAATACAGAATTAACAGTGATATTAGTGCCGGCAACCTGTTCTGCCAATCCGCGTGCAATCGCGATCTGGGCTGCTTTGGTCATGCCGTAATGAATCATTTCTGCTGGAATCTGCACCCCGCTTTCACTGGAGATGAAAATCACCCGCCCCCAGTTTTGTTGTTTCATAGCGGGCAGATAAGCTCTCGTTAACCGCACACCACTGAGCACATTTACATCAAAAAAGCGTTGCCAGTCTTCATCCGCTATCTCTTCAAACGGCACTGGCTCGAAGATACCCAGATTATTAATCAGGATATCGACTTCGGGGAACTGCTTTGTCAGTTTCTCGGCTTCAGCCGCTATCGAAAGATCCCCTGCAAATCCATCTACGTTGCCTTTAGCTGTAGATTTCAGGGATTTAATAGCCTGTTTAACTGAAGATTCAGAACGCCCATTGACGATAACATTCGCCCCTTCATCGGCCAGTGCTTTGGCAATGGAAAAGCCTATGCCCGCCGTACTGCCACTTATAAAAGCGGTTTTATTGTTCAGTTGCAGATCCATAAAATTTCCTTTAAATCGTCAGTTAACAGATTCATCATGACTAAATGATTACTGTGAGAGGCGTTCTAATGTAGCGCTTAACGATGCCGCGGATACTTCTCCCATATGGCTGTCAACCAGAGTGCCCTGCAGATCAAAATACAGTGTCACCGGCAAGCCATAGGCATCAAATGTATCGGCGACTTTGCCGGTTTTATCAAGCAACACGTGTTCAAATGTCAGCTTATTATCAGCCAGAAAGTCACTAACTTTTTCAACGGACTCTTGTTGATTAAGCATCAAAAAGCGGATATCCGGATACTGTTGTGATGCCTTTTCAAAAGCAGGCATTTCACGCTGGCAAGGAGGGCACCAACTTGCCCATAAATTCACCACAGTAATGTTATTTTCAGCCACTTGAACCAGTGAAATCTGCTCGCCGTCCAATTGTTCCAAAGCAATGTCGGGTATTGAAAGCTGTTCACGTCCGACATTCATTAACAAGGTAGTTACCGAGAAAAACAGCAAAATCGATAAAGCGCCACCGAACAAGGCAACACGTTGCTGTGGCAGGCGTTTGATTTGCCATAAAAGAAATAGTGCCATTGCGATCATGCCGGACACCCAGTCCACTCCACGATCGCGAAAATCGATCATCTGCCAGAGTGAGTCATATTGATCGGCAAATTTAATGACAAACACGATTCGTCCGATGACCAGACCGAATAACAGCATCATTAATAATGGATCGGTGACTGAGCCAGCTTTTTTTCTGGCCAGAACAGATGCTACCAAGATCCCCAGAAGAGCACAGCCAAACAACAATAACGGCTCGAGAGGTAAAGCAAAGGGTCCGAGATTAATCGACATCACTATTCAAACAGCTTGTTGATATCATCACGCAGCGGCATGCCTTCAATGAGCCGCACATGACCTTTTTCGTTCTTATAAATGCTGGTCGGTGTTGCCATAAACCCCAGCTGTTCCATCAGCTGATTATTTTTCTCTACCAGCAACGCCCCGTTGGTTAGCGCCGCTTCATTCAAATCGCCTGATGTGTTATCAACCTGGTGAATATGCTGTTGCAAAGCCTCTTCCGGTGAATCAGCACCTAAAATAGCAGCCGCTTTTTTGATACTGTCCTCCTGCAGAATTCCCACCATAATGTGGCGCAACTGCACCTCACCTTCAGCAATATAAGGCTCCGCGATTTCACGTAAACGCTGACAATAAGGGCAATAGGGATCAGTAAAGGTATAAATGACTTTCTGGGCAGTCTCCTGTCCATCCTGAATCCAATTTGCCTGTTCCAGTTTCTGCCAGACTTTTTCATTCTGTGGCGCGCTGATCAGCTCATACAGGGCTTGCTCACCCAGATCTTCACCCTCGGCATTAATCAGGTTTCCAATGACCGCATATTTTTTATCTTCTGTCAGATAAATACTCAGCGGCTGCCCTTCTACACTGGCGGCATAACCAGTCAATCCCGCAGGGGTATCAAAGCTGTCAATGACGGTCACGCCCTGCTGTTTAATGTAGCTGATGACCTCAGGTTCCTGCTGTTCTGCTAGTGCAAAATAACTGCCAAATCCGATAACCAATAACACTACAGGGACGATAATTTTCTTCATTCATAACTCCGGAAGGGATGTGCGTTGACTGTAACTCAGATGGATTAAGTGGGGATTAATAGAGCAGATGACAATCTTTCCATTAAAAATGCTCTGTATTTATTTATACATTGATAATTGGAATTATCACGACAACACACCCAATAAAGACTTATGGTAAAAGGTAGAGCGTTAAAATACTTCAGGTAACATTCTGGTTATGAGCACAAATCGATTTTCACTCTCTCCTCGACATCAGGTCATTATGGCTGGGATCTGTGCTTTGATTTTAACCGTCGGTATTGCCCGTTTTGCCTACACGCCATTTTTGCCCATCATGTTAAATGAAACCTCACTGGATACATTAAGTGGTGGTTGGCTGGCCACGTTTAATTACATTGGTTACCTGTCAGGCGTAGTGTTGATTTCATTTTTAACCAGCCTCAAAACCAAATTTCTGTTCTACCGAATCAACCTGATTCTGGCGGTGTTAAGCACCGTATTAATGGCTGTTACCACTGATATTATTTTATGGGGCATTCTGCGGTTCATAGGTGGGCTGAGCAGTACGGCCGGGATAATTCTGGCAGCAGGATTTGTGATGGGCTGGCTGAAACAGAATGGTTACAAATCAGCATTAGGTATCCATTTTTCCGGCTTGGGGTTTGGTATTGCGATACCTGGACTCGTCATTGTTTTGATTACGCCCTATTTCAATTGGGCTGAGCAATGGCTGATTATGGGGATTTTTGGGATTTTATTTTTTCTGCCCGCCTGGTATCTGATGCCAGCACCTGCAACACAGCAGGCTCCCACTGCGGATTTTGCAGCGCCAAATAATAAATGGATGCGGTTAATGATTGCTGCTTATGCCTGTGCAGGGGTCGGTTATGTGATTAGCGCGACGTTTATCGTAGCGATTCTTGAAGGAATGCCCAGCTTGACGGGACACGGCAATCTTATCTGGGTGATGCTGGGTGTTGCGGCCATTCCATCCTGCATAATCTGGGACAAAGTGGCTGAGCGCATTGGTGAGACAAGGGCCATCATCGCCGCTTATTCAATTATATTGCTTTCCATCCTGATTCCCTTATTCAGTGAATCGTTGCTGTTTAATGTAATTGGTGCGTTATTATTTGGTGCCACCTTTGCCGGAATTGTCAGCCTGATGCTGGTCTATGTCGGCCATAAATTTCCTCATAACCCCGCCAAAGCCATGGCAAAACTGACGATAAGTTATGGCATTGCTCAACTTATCGCCCCCGCTTTGGCGGGTTATTTATCCACGCTGACCGGGAATTATCTTTCAGCATTGTGGATGGCAGCAGCTGTTATGGTCACCGGCATTTTCTTCGTCTGGCAGATCCAGCGATTTGAAGAAAAAACTCAGCTTCAATCAGCAAACCTGTGATTTAAATAGCTGCTTCCATGCTGTCCTTCATGGAACCTATTCTTCTTTGAGGATCGGCCAGGTGTGCCATCAGGTCGCTCTAATGTTTTATCATCAATTCGTTTAAAAGTGAGGTTAATATCACCCGAAGTTACTACCTCATCCCTATCGACCTTATACGTAAAACTGTATGAGCCGGACAGAACATAAACTTGCTGTGGCCGGTGGCTGGCATGTGAGTTTGGAATTTTTACAGGCACAGCTTGAGAATCATACTTCCCTTCCGTTTTGGGCGACGCATACAAAAGAAACAGGAATACGCACGACCTCTTAAAATAGCTGAAGATTGATTTTAGGGCCTGTTTATCGTCTACAAGTTAAGCTCTTCATTAAATAGAATTTTATTGCAAAAGGGATCTATCACTTCAAAAATTCTGTTACCCCAGGGTGCTGTAGAAATTTCGGGACGGTTATGTTTGTAGGGTCGGGAAGTGATGTCATTATAAAGCGGAGCAAACTGATCTGTTTTCACAAAAACCTTGGATCCCGGCGTGCAATCGCCTGAATGCTCGCTGAGATGTAAAACAAGATTATCTCTGGAAACCTGCATATAAACCGGAAAACGCACACCAAAACGATGCTCCCAATCCAAAGTCATGCCTAAAAAATCCAGATAAAATTCTTTCGCTTTGGTTTCATCAAAAATTCGTATGATCGGAATGGTTTGAAATCGCATGCTAAGTCCTTTTTACATAGAGTTAATCAGATTCATTTCCCCAGGCCCGCGCCATAATAAGATAGCTGAAAGAAGCTGACCAGGTAATCATCATAAATCCCACTAAGGCTTCTGTACCGGCGAGAAATCGAATATGACCGGTAGCTGCCAAATCGCCCCAACCAACCGTGGTATAGGTGGCGGCAGAGAAGTACACGCTATCTAACAGGCTAATATGATCATAGCCACTGATTGCCCCATACCCTGTTTGACTCAATAAAGCCCAAAAGGCCACGCCAAATAACCAGATTTCAATGATGTGTGCAAATAATAAAGCAAACATCGTGGCCAGAATTATCGGCCGGTGACGATGCTTTGCAACCCTGGAAGGATGGGTCGGGCACCAACGATTCAATTGCTGAATGACTTCATAATGAAAGACCACAACCAGTCCAACCACCAGTGCGGTCACTAACACGGTAATAACCTGAGCATCTGTCAGTAATTCCAGCAATGGGGATCTCCTGCAATTGAATTAGTATGATAGTGACAAACGATTTCAATCGCTGTTGAAAATAACTTTTATTGATAGAACGTTAACGTTTTTTAAATAGGGCCTCAAACTTCTGACAATATTTATTCAGGCATACAGTCCAGCGGCATGGCCCGAAGCCCAGGCCCATTGGAAATTGTGCCCGCCCAAATGACCGGTAACATCGACCACCTCTCCAATAAAATACATTCCCGGATGATTCTTGCACTCCATCGTTTTGGAAGATAATGCATCAGTATCAATACCACCCAAAGTTACTTCGGCCGTTCGATAACCTTCCGTGCCGGATGGCTTAAATGTCCAGGGCTGGCACTGTGACACAACATGTTCGATATCTGCATCGGAAAGCTGACCGACCGGTTTGTCTTCAACCCACTGATCACACCAAAGCTGTGCTACCCGACGGGTCAGTTTTTCGGCAAGAATGGTTTTCAGAGCTGTTTTGGATTTTTCAACACGCATTTCAGCTAAATATCCAGCCAGCTCAATTCCAGGAAACAGATCAATTTTCAGCGGCTCGCCAGGTTGCCAATAACTTGATGCCTGTAATATCGCAGGGCCGCTCAAACCACGATGAGTAAACAGAATATTCTCGTGAAATGAAGTTTGGTTAGCTTCCGTGATGGTATCCAATGAAATACCACTAAGCTCGGCAAGCGGTTTGAGTTTATGATCATCCAACACCACAGGTACTAACCCTGCCCGTGTTGGCAACACCGGTATATCAAGCTTTCTGGCTAATTCAAAACCAAAGCCGGTTGCTCCCATTTTGGGAATTGACAATCCTCCGGTTGCGATCACCAGCGATTCACACTGTAATTTACCCTGAGGGGTTTCCAGCAATTTTTGACCACCGGTTTCAACCACCTGAACCGGCGTATCTGTGATAATTTTCACCCCAGCTGATGCACATTCCGCCAGTAACATCTGTAGGATTTCTTTTGATGACTCATCACAAAATAACTGACCCAGTTTTTTCTCGTGATAGGCAATCTGATGCTTCTCAACCAATTCAATAAAGTGCCAGGGTGTATAACGGCTCAATGCCGATTTGACGAAATGAGGATTGCTGCAAATAAAGTTTTCCGGGGCGGAATACATATTGGTGAAATTACAGCGTCCGCCACCGGACATCAGGATCTTCTTGCCTACTTTATTGGCATGATCAATTACCAGCACACGTCGGCCACGCTGACCAGCAGCAATAGCGCACATCAAGCCAGCCGCACCGGCACCGATGATGATTACATCATATTCGTTGGAAGCTTTATTTAGAGTCGTCATGTGCGGCATTTTACGCAAAAATGCCCTGTCTGACCGATAAGTTGGTTAGGGCTAAAAATCAGGTGGAAATAAATTTACCAATAATACGTTCTAACCAATTCAGCTCGCGCAAAGGCAGATCGGCAGCATGACGATAGCCTTTGATAAGCGCTTCGATCAAGTCGCCATGATTTTCCCAATCTCGTGGATAGCGAAAGAAATGCCGCCAGTTTCGCCGTCTCGCCCAGCGACTTAAAGACCACCAATGGATACGCATATCAAGAATATCGATAAGGCCAAAATCCATCCCGTTTACAATAATATTTCCCGGATGAATTGAACGAAAATATACCCCCTGCCGCTGCACCCTCGCCAAAAACACTCCCAGACGATACATCAAATTTGCATCAGCTTCACTGGAGTTAACAATGTCCCTTAAGGTACGGCCGGGTAAAGGAGAGTAAATAGCTACAGTGTGTGCTTCACCGTTAATGCGATGCAAAGCCTTCACTTGCAGTGTAGGAATGTCGAGTTGGGTCAGATGATAAGCATTGCGGGCAAACTTAACTGCCGCTGGTGCAAGTAGCTCTCTATTTAGAAAGCGCTTGCGGTAAAAAAATTTTAAGTATTGCCCATCAGGCAAAACTGCCACTTTAATACCTTTTTTGTCCGTTTCAATTACAGTCGCATTTTCCATCAGGGAAGCTAAACGCTCCCGAGAGAGCGGACGAATATTAAGCATTAATGTTTTCCCTAACAGTTTTTAAATTCATTCGTTTCTATAGCCTTCCTGGCTGAAGAAAATATTCCAGCTTTAATATTTGAAAGGGATCCGTGGCCAGATATCCCCCGTTTGCGACATATATTCAAGATAATGATGACCATATTTCTCAAGCCCATCCTCTTCTTGACGCGGCACTCTTAAGCAATAAACCAAAGCGAATGTGATTAAACCTGCCACACCGGCCAACCAGTTCTGTGTTAATAGTAGCTGGGCAAGAACCAAAGCTAAAAGCGCAGAATAAAACGGATAGCGTATAAATCGATAAATTCCTTTAGCCACAATTTTTTTCTGCGGTTCGCCTGTAGCACTGTAATCACGAACAGCTCTATGCAACAGCCATAATCCTAAAATACCCTTTATAAGGCCTAGCCACCCTATTTCATTATAATACCGCAGATCTGCAAATTCCAGCCAGGGCAACGTGGCATCAATCAGTGGAAAACTAACCATACTGATCAGCGTAAAAATTGTCAGTGCAACAATTTCACCATTCCAATGATTATCATTTAAAAAAGATCGCTTACTCATGTTGGAAAATAAGGCAATAGCTGCTCCGGCTATGATGATTACCAGCGTTAATTCAGCAAATTTATCCGTCATTCAATTACCTTCAAGCCACTTAATTTATAAACAGATTTGTCTGTGCAACAGATAGAGTGTTGGTAGTTAAAACCTACTGAAAGTTCATGGCAAAAGTATGACAGCGCTAAAATTTCTGCCTAAACATAGGCAAATGTGTCTTGTGAAGCTGACACAGCTGCCAGCTATTTTGAGAAATTCAGATGATACTGAAAGAGAATTAATCATATTTTCAACAGAAATCCCCTTTTTTCAGTTAATCTGCCAAAAATCATGAAAATATCCTGTAAATATAGATCTATATGGTTTTTAATCTGTTTGAATAGTTAAGAATTTGAAGCCATAAAGTTAATGACCAAAATACATTACAAATTTTTTATAACCTCACATTGGCGATTTTGCATAGCATTTTTGCCAATGTTGGCCATGCTTTCCGGTTGTGGAACGGCTCCCAAATTTTCGAGTAAATCACCAGAGCGCGCGCACATTTCTCAACCTGCAACTGATACTCATTATTATGATGAAATCCAGGCTATGTTGCTGCTTTATCAACAGCATAACGAATGGCACGGCACACCTTATCGTATGGGAGGCATAAGTCGCTCAGGGATCGATTGTTCTGCCTTCGTACAAGTCACTTTTCGTGATTTGTTTGGTATTGATTTACCCAGAAGTACCGACCAGCAATTTCGTAACGGGCGAAAGATACCCAGGGCTGAATTACGTTCCGGTGATCTGGTATTTTTTCGTAATGGACGTCATGTCGGTATTTATCTGGAAGACCATAAATTTTTACATGCATCGACCACCCGGGGCGTAATGATTTCCAGCCTTAAAAATACCTACTGGTCAAGACATTACTGGCAAGCAGTGAGCTTGAGACATTAGTCCTTGTTTATCATTCAGTTCCACCACTGCTGGAGGCTATGAAAGATAAATTAGTCCTAAAGTCATTACCGGGTATTTTCATTTTGCTGCCAAGGCCACTTACTAGTCAGCTCAACCTCCAGTGCAATGCTTAAAAAGGTACGTATCAGAACGATGATCGCTAACACTCCAACAGTTTGGAAGGTTAACTCAACTGCAACGGTATGAATGATATCTGCCGCCACCAGAAACTCCAGCCCGAGTAAAATACCCTGACCGAGACGTTGCCGCACCTCACGATATATCGTTTCAGTAGGGCTTTTTCTCATCATCAAATGAACTACCGCGGAGATGAGCGCATAAACAGTCAGCAGCAGAATAATAAACACCCCCAACATTTCAATAATGGCTGCTATCCATTCTGCTGCTGGCGTGACGAATTCAATCATATTCCCTCCTTTGAATGTTCTTAGAACATGACATTCCTTACTGGTCGCCGCAGAGGTTTATTCTCTCTGGCATAGAAACGTGTGGACTTGCTCGTTCAAAACACAGCGTTTACTAAATTGCCCTTCTGCTGGTCATTAGTAATGAAGCAGTTAATTCTGCTTTACAACCCGAAAGGATAAGTATCCGGCATCCCTTGCATGGTCTCAAAGTTCAGTGGCGTGATGGCCTTAGTCTGATCAAACCAGATATATTCATCAAACTGTTGACCGAGTCGGGCTTGAAAATAATGGCTGGCTAACTCGCTTTGAGGACGGTAAATCACGCCAATTGCACGTTCAGAATGCTCTTCTTCTAAACGTTGGCGTAATATTTTGGAGCCGGGTTGGCGCATGCCGAGCATAAAGGCAGGAATCTTAGTGTCATGACAAACACGTTCCCAACTACCTTCCATTGAAGGACGAATGAGTTTAACCTGCATCGGTTCACCCCAATTATCAGCAGCAGCCACAGTACCAGCGTGAGTACCAAAACCGATCAGGTAAGCTTCATCGCCAAATTTACTGCGGCATAACTGCCCTACATTATGCTCACCTCGTGCAGACATTGAGGTAGCGCGTGCATCTCCAATATGGGAGTTGTGTTCCCAAACTACTATTTTTGCCGGTTGATCGGTATTTTGAGACTTAAAATCCAATAGTGAGCAAAGAGTGTCAAACATATGGCTGTCGCGCATATTCCACGAAGTGATATAGCCTTTATACATACTACGATAGTAGGCTTCAGCATTGGCAACCAGCCGTGCATTCTGCATTGCATCAAGATAACTCTCTCCATCGTTTGCTACATACTCTGCCTGTTTTTCCATCAGATCCATCAGCATATCCACCACCGAATCTTCACATCTTTCATATTCTCCCGAAGTTGCTGCACGACCATACGTTGCCGGATCAGATTGCCATGGCATTAAACAGCCATAGCGTTCACGTGCTATCTCTGCAGCCTCTGGGTCAACGTCTTTTAGATAGTTAATCACCTCATCAATTGATGAAAACATGCTGTAGAGATCGAGCCCGTAGAACCCCACTTTTAAGTTGGGTCTGGCCTGCATGCCATTATGTCGACGCAACCATTCGACAAACTCCTGCATCTCCTTATTACGCCACATCCAGGTCGGAAAACGGGTAAAAGCACGCCATTCAGAAGGCGCCGTAGTCAGTTCTCGAACATATTGATCAATGCGTGCGGCATCTGGCCAGTCAGCTTCAACCGCAACCATGTTAAAACCTTTATTTTCAATCAACTCCCGTGTGAGTCTGGCTCGAAAACGGTAAAATTCAGAAGTGCCATGGGTTGCCTCACCTAACAGCACGACACGTGCATCACCAATTCGGTCAAGTAACGGGGTGAGGTCAACCGTTTCAATTGAATCAATTGGCTGTGCTGCTTCGGCCATCAAAGTTGCGGTGTCTGCCGATTTATTCTGCTCCGCAGATTGCTGTGATTTACTGGATGAGAAGGAGTTTTCTATTGAAATGCTGTGGCTATCTGATTGTTCGTGCCAGCCCTCCTCGCCCAACAAGGGCACAAAGTGCACTCGGGTGATGATCTCCTCATCAAACTGGTCTTCATCTATCCGGGTTACCTGAAGTAACCGTTGATAATGACGATTGCCGATCGGAATGACCAGACGACCACCAATTTTTAGCTGTTGTTTTAAGGTAGAAGGAATTTCAGGTCCCCCTGCCGATACCAGAATGGCATCATAAGGCGCTTGCTGGGCATAGCCGAGTGTGCCATCCCCACTCATAATTTCAATATTATGATAGCCCAGATTATCCAGAACCATTTTAGAACGCTCGGCGAGTGCCGTGATTCGCTCAATACCATATACCTGATCAGCTATTTGGGCGATAATTGCCGCTGCATAACCGCTCCCGGCACCTATTTCCAGTACCTTTTCTCCACCTTTCAGATTAAGTGCTTCAACCATTAGACCGACAATATATGGTTGGGATATAGTCTGACCTTCAATCAGTGGTAAGGCCGAATCCTCGTAAGCAAATTCCCACATATCCTCTGAAAGAAATTTCTCTCGTGGAACTGTTCTCATCGCTTCAAGCACTGTTTCTGATTTCAGATTTCTGCTCATTAACTGGTTGCGAACCATTTGATGTCGAGAATGCTGATAATCGGATAAACGATCTGTAGAAGCCATAATGCTTACCTCCTTTCCAAACGTGGTATGAGATAAAAGCCTGAGCGAGTAACACGGGGGATAAGCTGCCGAACAAGTTTGTTTTTGCAGGTTCCTGTTTGATTAAATTAATCAAACTGAATGAACGGATTAATACCATAACATTCATCGGAAAAGTGTTGGAGAGTAGTGCGGCAGAGAATTATCCGCGTATCTCGGGATAACTACACAGTGTTAATCACCAGATTGATGCACTTAAATTAACTGTAACAGCTATGAGGTTATGATCCAAACATAAATATCGGTCGTAAAATTACCGCGGCTATTGCGCTATAACTTGGTCACAGGCAAGATTCATTTATGTGGCACCATAAGAGGATCATGGTCAAGCATGTAACTAACAAGGGAGCCAGACTTTGAAAAATTCTATTTTTCTTTACAGTATCTTCGCCAGTTTAACGTTTCTCTCAGCACCGCTTTTTGCAGAGACCCCGAATTTGCAGCCGGGTCTGTGGAGCTATACCAGCACCACTAACATTGATGGGCCAATGAATATGCCAGCCCAAACTATCAACAATCAGGAATGTCTGACACAGGCGAAACTGGATGAAGGCATGGGGGCGATGAACCTTCACGAAAGTTGCAACGTGACAAAGGCAGATATCAAAACTGACCGGGTAGATTATGCAGCATCCTGCAATATTGAAGGCATGACAACACTGTTTGAAGGCTATGCCACCTTTCATGGAAATCGTCTGGAGGGCAAAATGAGCAGCGATATGAACACGCCACTTGGACCGATGAAAATGCATACCGAATATCAGGGCGAACGAGTGGGCGATTGTTAAAACGTCGGTATAGCAACCAGAGCAAATAAAATTAACACCAAATTACGAGGCAAAGAATGACTATGGGAATTATTTATTATCTGACTTTTCTCGGCTTGTTTATCATTTTGCTCACGTTACTGATTCAATGGTTTGTTGCCAGTAAAACCAAAGCTTCCCAAGCTGGTGCTATTCCAGGCAAAATTCCGGAAAACCTCAGCCATGAATCCTTTGTTTTCCGAGCACATCGTACCTTTATGAACTCACTGGAAAATCTGCCACTGATGCTCGGTACGATCTTCATGGCGGTTCTTATTGGAGCCAATAGCTTTTGGACGGGTATTTTCGTCTGGGTATTTGCCATCGCCCGTATTCTTCACATGGTCCTTTATTACGCAATTGCTACAGAACAAAACCCCAGTCCCAGAACCTGGTTTTTCATGATTGGGCTGTTGGCTAATGTCGCGTTACTGGCGTTATGCGGTATAACGCTGCTGAGTTAGTCTAATGGTTATCAAAGCGTTTCGAGGCAACAGTCCTAAACTTGGTCAACGGGTATGGATTGATGATACGGCTTCTTTGATTGGCGATATTGAAATTGGCGATGACAGCTCCGTCTGGCCGTTGGTGTCAATTCGTGGTGATATGCATCGTATCAGGATAGGTGCCCGTAGTAGCATTCAGGATAATTCCTGTCTGCATATTACCCATGCCAGTGAGTTTAATCCCAATGGTAATCCACTTATTATCGGCAACGATGTCACCATAGGCCATATGGTGATGCTGCATGGCTGCACAATTGGTAATCAGGTATTGGTGGGTATGTCGTCGACCCTGTTAGATGGTGTTGTGGTGGAAGATAATGTAGTCATCGGTGCCGGATCTTTAGTGCCACCGGGAAAAAAACTGGTATCCGGTTATCTATATCTGGGTTCGCCGGTTAAACAAGTTCGACCGCTAACCGAGGACGAACTAAATTATTTTCACTATGCTTGCCAGAATTATGTGAAGTTAAAAAACGACTATCTGAAACACGACGATAACTAAGCCATCAGCTGTGTGAGTCGTTCGCTGATCTGTTCCTTCTTAGTTAATAGTTTCTGGGTATCTGCTGATTCGAATTCAACAATAGCGATGGCTGCCTCAGGAAAATCATCTGCCAACTCATCATTCAGCATCGCATTAGCAGCATACCTGGCCATGTTGACCACTGCCGCTAATTGACCTGCTTCCCTATCAGCCGATGGTGTTTCAAGATGCTGAATTGTTTCAATAACCAGTACCGGCATACACCAGCGAATAACGATCATCTGCGAAACAGCCAGCCAGTATTTATCTTCCAGCTGATGAACAATTTCATCATTCAAGGGCAAAGTTTGTTGCTCGGCGATATCAATCAGAGTTTGAAGTACGGCTGGGCGACCAATTGAATGAATCAATCCTGCCAAAAAAGCCACTTCAACATTCACGTTACAGTGGCTGGCAACCTCCTTAGCCCAGAGTGATGTCGCCAGCGACTGCTGCCAAATGGCGTCTGCATAGTCCTCATAGCCCGGGGTATTAAATAATTTTGCATTGAGTACAGCGCTCATAGCAATTTCACTGACAGTCACCATACCCAACCTGGCAATCGCCTGTTGCAGCGAAGTCAGATTGGCCATCGGCGTATAAGCTGCCGAATTGGCAATACGCATCACGTGACCTGCCAGTGATGGATCACTTTGAATCAACTGGGCCAGTTGACTAGCATCTGATTCTTTATCATTGGCCAGCATAAAAGCTTTATTTGCGATTTCCGGCAGGATAGGAACTTCTACAAATCCTTCCAAGATCGACTGGTTTAAGAGATTGTCCAGTTCCGTTTGTATGTGCTGATTATCTTCTTGCATCTCTCTATCCATTTGTAATTGATATATATTGTTATTTTTTGTCATTACATAATTTTTGTATTAATAGAACTTTGCATAATTCAGACTGTTTATCAATAAATATCTGCTTGAGTCTTGGTCAAATAGATAAAACTGCCCAATATTGACCGCACCAAAAGTAGCACCATCATTTCTCTGCGTATATTCTAACTTTGTATACTGCTTATTTCAGTCTACAACGACAACATCTTAAATATTCAATTCACAATGCGCTGGAAAAAATTCTGAGTGACGCCACTAATATCACTGATTGGTGTCCGTGTCACAGGATACCGAATAATGTCGCCAAGGATTTTCCTGAAATTACAGCTAAAACCACAAATTTTGTGCTGAAACACATTTTTTTCACATACAAGCTATATACAATGTGCCCAAAAATGAACACAAAATAAGGTATTAAATTTTGACTCAACGCATAGCCTCAACTGAGCTCCGACTGGGCATGTATATACATAAGCTGGGTGGTTCATGGTTAAAGCATCCGTTTTTACGCAGCAGTTTTTTATTAACTGATCCCGAAGATATTAAAAGCATTCTTCAAGCAGGCATTAAAGATGTCTGGATCGACGAGGAAAAAGGCGAATCTTTTCAAAAATCAGACTATTTAACACCATCCTCACAACATACAACTGAAGAATCCTCAGACACGCTCGAGGTTACTCAGAAAACCACTGAAAAACCATCCGTCGTTGAAACTTCAATGGAAGAAGATATCAGTCGCGCACGTAGACTCTTTAATGATGCGAAGCCACAGGTTTTAGCTATGTATAAAGATGCGCGGCTCGGCAAAGCAATTGATCCGCAAACAACTTTACCGCTAGTGAATGAAATTGATTTGATGGTACAGCAAAACTCAGCGGCCATACTCAGTGTGGCTCGACTGAAAACTCACGATGACTATACATACATGCATTCATTGGCTGTTTGTGCATTGATGATATCGTTGGCTCGCCAACTTAACATGGATGAAGAGCAGGTTAAGTTAGCTGGTGTAGGTGGATTAATGCACGACCTTGGTAAATCCCTTATGCCCTTGGAAGTACTAAACAAACCTGGAAAGCTTTCTGACTCAGAATACAACATCATGAAAAAGCATCCAGCTGCCGGTGCCAAGCTATTGGAAAACTCAGGTGCAGCGCCAGAGGTCGTCGATATCGCTTTACATCATCACGAAAAAATAAACGGTTTGGGCTACCCGAACCGTTTACAAGGTGATGAAATATCGCTTTTATCGCGAATGGCTGCCATTTGTGATGTCTATGATGCCGTTACCTCTGAACGCGCTTATAAACAAGCTTGGGATCCTGCTGGAACCATTCGCGAAATGGCTCAATGGGAAGGCCACTTTGATAAGCAACTGTTCAATGCCTTTGTAAAAATGGTTGGTATCTATCCGGTTGGCTCATTAGTTCGTTTGACCTCGCAGCGGTTGGCCGTAGTGATTGAGCCCGGTGTGACATCTCTGGTAAAACCCAAAGTAAAAGTATTTTTTTCATTACGTTCAAAAGCGCCAATTCAAATACAGGTCATCGATCTCGCTCTGCCCAGTTGCAAGGAAACCATAGAGGGCCCTGAAGATCCCTCAAAATGGCATTTCAAACATCTGGAACAATTATGGCAGTAGGTAAAGTCTCTTTAAGCTAATTCACATGGCTGGCATGAAATGGATTTAAACCATCTATCAGACTTTCACCTTGTAGCCGGTTTTAAATATCCACCAGATAAATAGCATAAACATAATCAGAAAAGTGGAAATCATCACCAGGCTCAACGTCATGCTTACATCTGCCGTGCCATAAAAACTCCAGCGAAAACCGCTGACCAGATAGACCACAGGATTAAACAAAGTCACTTTCTGCCAGAATTCAGGCAACATGCTGATTGAATAAAATGTACCTCCCAGAAAGGCCAGCGGGGTGACCACCATCAATGGGATAACCTGTAATTTTTCAAAACCATCAGCCACAACGCCCAGGATAAAGCCCAACATACTGAAGGTAACGCAGGTCAATACCAGAAATAGCATCATCCACAGCGGATGCAGAATTGAGTAATCCACAAATAATTTGGCAGTGAGCAAAATCAACATTGCCAGAATAATCGATTTGGTGGCTGCCGCCCCGACATACCCCACTACAATCTCAAAAGCTGAAACCGGTGCGGATAAGACTTCATATATAGCGCCGGACCACTTGGGCATATAAATGCCAAATGAAGCGTTAGACGTAGATTCGGTTAACACCATCAACATGATTAACCCCGGAATAATAAAGGCACCATAACTGACGCCACCAATTTCAGTCATCGCCGAACCAATCGCAGAACCAAATACAATAAAATAAAGCGAGGTAGACAAAACCGGTGAGGCAATACTTTGCAACGGGGTGCGCCAGCTGCGATGAAGTTCGGATAAATAAATGGCTTTAATGGCATACCAGTTCATCGTGCATCCTCCACCAGACTGACAAAAATCTGTTCCAGTGTACTTTGTTTGGTCTGTACATCACTTAGCTCAATCCCTGAACGATGAATAGCCGCCAGTACCTCAGTCACATGATTGGTCGGTTGATTATCGACATAGTCATAAGTGAGTGTTTTTCCATTCTCACCGAGCTGCAGAACGAAGCCGTTGAGCTCATCCGGCAGCTGTGTAATCGGGTGCTGTAATTGCAGGATAAGTTGCTTGCGTCCGAGTTTTTTCATTAAATCCTGCTTGTTTTCCACCAGCAGAATTTCACCATGATTAATGATGCCAATGCGATCGGCAATTTCTTCAGCTTCTTCAATATAATGCGTAGTGAGGATAATAGTGGTGCCTCTCTGGCGTAACTTTTCCACCAGACGCCACATATCACGGCGTAACTCCACATCGACACCAGCGGTGGGCTCATCCAGAAACAATACTTCCGGCTCATGTGCCAGGGCTTTGGCAATCAACACTCGACGTTTCATGCCACCGGAAAGAAATTGAATTTTGGCATGGCGTTTATCCCATAAAGACAATGCCTTGAGAATTTCTTCCAGATACGCATCATCACGCGGTTTACCAAACACGCCACGGCTGAACACCATCGTATTCCAGACAAAGGCAAACACATCAATTGCCAGTTCCTGCGGTACCAAGCCAATTTGTTTACGTGCCTGTCGATATTGTTTGACCACATCATAACCGCCAACCAATACCTGCCCTTCGTCCACATTGACCAGGCCACAAATAATGCTGATAAGAGTGGTTTTACCTGCGCCATTTGGGCCTAACAGGGCAAATATCTCACCACGTTTTATTTGCAGATTGACCTGCTTTAAAGCATGAAATCCGGAAGGATATTTTTTACTCAGATTGCGCACATCAATGATGTGATTTTCCATCACTTGCGTTTCCTTCACTACGTTTTGTAAAGACATAGTCGTTATAGAGTGTAATTTTTCGACAAGGTTTGAAACCGACTGCATTTAAACATAAAACAGCACCTAAATAACTCAATTACGCCAATGCGACAAAATCGTTGCATTTTGGCATCGCCATATTAAAACAGTGTTAACAGCCGGAAGATTAAGGGTTACGGTTGCTCAGCAGGCAATGCGGTGGCAGGGGCAGGTTGCATTGCCGCCTCATCAAGTTTTTCCCCAATGTTGAAAGTAATCGTGCTGATTTTATCCAACGCATTCCCAGCCGGAACCTGCTGCAGAACAAGCGATCTGAATAAGACATAGTGATGCGTATCTAATACCGACTTGATACCATCTGAATGCGGCTCAAAACCCCATTCGACACCTCCAGTCCATGTGCATACTACCGCCTCTTCATAATCAGCAATGTTGGATTCAACACATGGCTGATCAGCGACTTCTCTCAGCAGACCGGTCGACATTTTGTCTTGTCGCGCTGGAGAGCGTAATAACAAACTGGCATCCATGTTGGTTAGTGGTGCAATATCATAAGGCTGATTATCATTCAGATTGATCCCTGTCAGTACCTCCGCATCTATCATGACATGACGACCACTACTGATCAGCTGAAAGTGGCAATGCGGTTGCTGTTGTGGTTCTTCCAACTGAAAATCCCAAGATTCCAGCCGGTAGGCCGTTCTGTTTTCATCAATCCAGCGTTGCAGTCGAATGGTGCCAAGTTGTGACATTTCAGTTTCGGTCAGAGCCTGGATCGAAACGTCCTCTTCCTGGCAGATAGTCAGCAAATCGGCATACAACTCCCTGCGGTTTTCAGCGGTAGCAGGTGTAATAATCTGATCGATATAAATATTCGGCATCGGTGTCGGCTGCTCAATCACCTCTGATGTAGTTTTATCTTCAACAGATGGCTCCAAATCTGAATCAGGCGCCTCTTCAAACTTTGTCAGCAAGCCGACTCCCACCACAAAAAGAATGAGTAACAATAAAAGATAAAATGTAAGTGAATTTCGATTTGGCATTGATTAACTTTTTAGTTGCTGACCAAAACGATCAATTCCATGCTACTCATTTAAATCGTTATACGCTTTCGCCATTCACCCGACAAAGCCTGATAAATAATGCCCGGTTGGCCTTATTTATCCTCACAATCAACGAATTCATAGCCAGTGGCAGCGTCGAGATCTACCAGTTCAGATACTTCCTGGAAGCCAATATTTCTCGCCGTAACCAGATCTGCCTCAGCTATCTGATGAATCAGGATAGTACCTGTCCCCATCCCACAAGCTGCTGGATAGGCGACACCGGTTCTTCGACCACAATGTGTTTCAGTCACCTCAATATTTTCTGCTGCTAATTTCGCTGCGCTGTCGACAGGTGTGATTCCAGTGGTTTCACATTGCTGTGCATTGCGGCTCTCATATACCATTATCGGCTCACCAGCGTTACAACCACTGAGTAAAATCGATGCAGTGAAAAATGATAAATATATTTTCATGGTCAGACCTTACGTTATTCACCCAGAAACAAGATAAATCATCTTTGAAATGATCGTGTGAATAAAACTGAATACTACAACGATTTTGATAACAGTGAGAATTCATCTAAAAAGGCCGAGCCGAGAAACTCAACGTTTTAAAGTAACTGAAACCTGCCCGGCTTTCCTGAATGCTCTGTTGCTAATTAGTGTATAAAAAAACGAGCTGGGATATAAATCAGTTATGACTACAGACCGTTAAACGGTTGTAAAAACCATAATGAAAACTGACTCAAAGGCTTTGTCAGAATAAGAAAGGGTAAGCAAAAGCTTACCCTTTGTTTTGCAGTTGTTCAGAGGCCTGAACGTAATTGTTGAAATTCTGAATATAGTCATCCATATTTAATTCCAACATCCGCCGGTATTCATTAACAAAAAAATCGACGGTTTCATCTCGTGCATCTGCCATATCCATGGCAGTTCTCCAACCAGAGGCACTAAACCAAGCACTATATCTGGCCAAGCCATACATAAATGATGCACTAACTTCACCGGCCTCTATGCTTTTCTCCATTTGCTCATTAGCCAGTTTGATAAATGCATCCGCTCTATCAAAAAAGGCCTTATCTCTCTCACTCATAAAGGTTTCGCTTTTTTATTTTCAAGTTGGGCAATCAGCCAGTAAAGAACCTGCAGAATAAACCTCCGTCACTACCTATGAATACGGAACAAAACATAATAGATCACAGGAAAATATCATTTATTGATTTTTAGCCATTTGGCTAAGCGGTTTTACTCATGATAGGTTCTTGAACATCCATAAACGCATTGATGACATCTGCCTATCAAACGCAGACTCAAATCATTCCTTGTTGGAAGACTATTAGATGAACAAAATCACTGATGCAGAATTAAAGCGATCCGTACCTGCCCCGCTTCTGGCTTTATATGGTCTGGGAACCATCCTGGGCGCTGGAATTTATGTATTGATAGGCGAGATTGCCGGTGAAGCCGGAATCTATGCCCCGCTCACTTTTTTACTTGCATCCATAGTGGCGGCGTTTACTGCCTTTTCCTTTGCTGAACTGGCTGTTCGGCTACCCAGAAGTGGTGGTCCGGTTGCCTATGTTAGCGAGGCTTTCGGCTGCAGATGGCTTTCAATAATTACAGGCTGGATGATAGCCGCCACTGGGATTGTTTCAGCAGCCACTATCACTACAGGTTTTGCGGGATATTTTCAGATTTTTCTCTCCTGGCCGGATCTTCCACTGATGATTGGCCTGGTTCTGTTGCTGGGCAGTATTGCGGCTGTTGGCATGAAAGGAACAGCATGGTTTATGGGCATCACCACTGTTGCAGGTGTGTCGGGGTTAATCATCATACTGATGATAACTGCTGGTAATTTTTCAGAATTGCCAGGTCGACTTTCTGAAGCACAACCTTTATCCAGCAGCTCTGCTTTGAGTGGCATTGTTCTGGGGGCTTTTCTCGCTTTTTATGCCTATATAGGTTTTGAAGACATTGTTCACGTCTCCGAAGAAGCCAAAAATGTTAGTAATGCCATGCCTTTGGCCATTTTGTTTGCCTTGATTGTCTCTTTATTCTTTTATATTACCGTCTCGATGGGCGCAGTACTGACCTTATCTGCTGAAGCACTTGCTGATTCTAAAGCACCCTTGGTTGATGTCATGAAAGCTGAAGGTTACTCAGGAAATATTTTGGGCGCACTTTCATTGTTTATTATTGTTAATGGTGCCCTGGCTCAGATCGTCATGGCTTCAAGAGTCCTTCATGATATGGGCAGGCATCTTAATGGGGTTCCCAAGTGGCTGTCACGAATAAACCGGCGTACTCATACACCATTAACAGCCACGTTACTTATTGTTTTTATAATTATTTTATTGGTAACGCTTTTGCCAACCGAAAAATTAGCACAAGCCACATCCTTCATTATCCTGATAGTATTTGCTTTATCTAATTTCGCACTTATTCGTCTTAAAAGAAACACGACAACTCCTGTTGGTTTCAGCGTTCCTTTAATTGTGCCCTATGCTGGCGCCATTCTCTGCATTCTAATGATAGCCGGTCAGTTTTTTGTTTCTGCTACATCGCATTAGATAAGGGCGTTTATTGTGCATGAGATCTTCGTAAATAACGGCTATTGCTGCAGGATGAATGTGCGAAATCACTGACGGATATGGTACCTTTCAGCCATAAATAATGAGTACCAGACATGTCACGAAAAAAAGCTGCCCGCCATAAGTCAATTATTGATGAACTGACAATTCATCCATCAATGCGCGTTAGTGAATTAGCCTCGACATTAAACGTGACTACAGAAACCATTCGGCGTGATCTCGAAGAACTGGCAGAACAAAACCTGATCAGCCGTACATACGGTGGTGCGTTATTGCGTCAGGCGGTTGAACCGGTACTCAATGAACGGCATAAAGCCAATCTGGCTGAACGGGCTGCCATTGGAAAAAAAGCGGCTCCACTGCTGAAAGATGCCAAGGTTTTAATGATAGGTTCAGGAGTAACCACGGTTGAAGTTGCCAAACGTATTGCTTATGAGATGAGTAATATTACGGTTATTACCCATTCTTTTGGGGTGGCTACGGTGCTGTCATTTAATCCAACAATTAAGGTGATCATGGCGCCAGGTGTTTATCATGCCGAAGAAGGTGCTACCCACGGTTCGGTTACTTGTCAGTTTCTGGCAAATTACACTGCCGACTGGGCGATTTTGGGGGCCAGTGGTCTGGCACCTACCGGACCAACAGATGCGTTAGTTGATGCAGCAGATGTCTATCAACAGATGATTCGGCAAAGCAGTCACAACATGATTGTGGCTGATCACAGCAAATTCGATCGCATGGCAACAGCACGCTATGCAAAGTGGAATGAAATTGACCATTTAATCACTGATCAAAAACCCAGTGGGCCACTTAAAAAAGCTTTATCCAGTGAACAGGTGCAAATTACTGAAGCGCCGCTCCAATAATTGCTGTTACTTACGTATATTGAACCTGCTGGGAAAACGCCTCCAAAAAGAAATCGGCTTCGGATTGCGTCAGTGTTAATAACGGCCGTAATTTCAAGGTGGCACCAAACCGTCCTGCAGCTCCAATCAAAACACCAGCCGCTTTTAAATCATTAATCACCTGTTTGGTTTTAATAGGATCGGGAAGGTGTTTCTTATCTCGTTGGCCAATATCGATTCCCAGAAACAGTCCCTGCCCTCTCACCTCGGTAACGAAAGCGGATTGTTTAGCAATTGAGTTCAACTGAGTTTTTAAATATAGCCCCATTTTCCGGGCATTTTCCTGCAAGTTCTCTTGTTTGATAGTATCCAGAACAGCCTGTCCGGCAGCAGCGGCAACGGGATTACCACCAAAGGTATTGAAATAACCGACATCAGCACAAAACCTGTCCAGATAATCTGATTTTGTTGCGACTGCCGCCATTGGAAATCCATTACCCATCGGCTTTCCCATTGTCACAATATCCGGTGTTATCCCCTGGAAATCAAAGCCCCAGAATGCCTCACCTAATCGAGCAAACCCAGGCTGTACTTCATCTGCGATAAATACGCCACCAGCGTTATGCACTACATCCACGGCTTTTTTTAGAAAACCTCTGGGCTCGGTATAGATACCGTCTGATGAAAAAATGGTATCGATTAATAATGCCGCGACGCTAAATCCTCGTTCCCCTAAAAGCTCAATGGCTTCAGCGACTTTTGCAGCAAAGCCGGCTTCAATATCGTCATCATATACCTCAACAGAGGGGGCCGGTATTGCCACAACATGATCCGGCAACTTGCCCTGTTTGATAATTGATGGCGATACCTCGGTGACCAAACTGGTATTCCCGTGATAGGCATCTTCAGTAACAATAAAACCCTCGCCACCGGAAGCCTGTTTTGCCAGACGCATTGCCAGATCATTGGCCTCACTGCCCGAGCAGGTCATTACAATATTAGTAATCGAATCAGGCAAAGTGGCCTTTAATGATTCAAGATAATCATCGACTACTGAAACCAGATAACGTGTATGCACATTTAATGTGGCGATTTGCTTTGTAACCGCCTCAACCACATTGGGATGGCAATGTCCCAGACAAGGTACATTATTGTAAAAATCGAGATAGCGTTTGCCATCTGCTGCCTGCATCCAGGCACCTTGTGCCGAAACCATTTCAATAGGCTCCTGATAAAACAACACTGAGGCAGCGCCCAGGTTATTTAAACGTCGTGTTACATTTTGCTGATGTTCGCCCTGATTGGCTTCAAAGGCATTCATATCCAGAATACGTTTTTCAGTTAAACCATTACTTTCTTCAGCCTGTTGCTGCAGATATTTTTTTGCCAGTTCAATAGTGCCTAAGGTGAATTGTTCAAAACCGGCTTCAGCAGCGGTTTCTGTTTCAGGGTGACTTGCAACCCAGGCGGTCAGCAACAATCTCCGAAACATTACAAACGTTGAAATCATCGCTTCATCTTCAGCAGATAACGGCGCTATCGATTTATAACCACGCACCCATGCACGTTCCAACTCTGGCAATAAAGGAGAGGTTTCCAAAAAGGACACGGCAGAGGCAAAATCATAGATAAACCAGCTAAATCCGCAATCATCAAAATCAATCACACTTAACTGTTTATCATCGACCAGCAAATTCGCTAATCGCAGATCAGCGTGCACCAAACCAAAGCGATCAGGGCTTTCACCATAGTGATTTAATTTTGCTTCCAAGACTTCACATAACTGCTCTAATATTGCCTGGCCTGCTGGATCCAGCCCCGGTGCATCACGCCAGTCTCCCCATAAAGGATTTGCTCCAAAAGCGCTGTCAAAATTCCATTTTTTACGGGTAAAACCTTCCGGTAAAGACCATTGTCTTGCCTGTTGATGCAATCTGGCCGAGGTTGCACCCAATATCTCAAAACCTTCTATCAGTGATTCATCCTCATTCGGTTGTTTACCCGGCATAAACTCGAAAGCCACCACGTAACGTTCCACGCCATCATCACTGAAGGAAGCCACCATTGAACCATCATGGCGGGTTAACGGTTCCGGTGTGTTAAGCAGCGCTTGCTCACGAAGCGATTGAATCCAGCGTAATTCGGAAAGGATTTCATTTTTGGAATGATATTCAGGGCGATGTACACGAATAATGAAGCGTTGATTATTTTCTTCATCGGTCACCATAAAGGTGGCATTCTCAGAAACCGTTAGGAGTGAGATATTGGCGGTTTCATTGATATTCCAATGCCCCAGTAATTTTTCAACCTCACTAGTCAATTGCTGCAGATAATCGTCGTTATATAAACCGGTCATAACTTAAACCTAGATAAACAGTGGTGAAATAATTTATAACCCCAAAATGTCCGACTTGCAATATTTTAGTTGCAAAGAAAAAGATTTATGCTAAAAATACGGTTAACTAATGAACTGAACTTCTGGAGGTATTACATGCTTACATCCATTCAAGGCAAGACGGTTATTGTTACAGGTGGCTCGAAAGGGATTGGTAAAGGTATTGCGAGTGTATTTGCTAAGCAGGGAGCCAAAGTGATGATTGCCGCCCGAGGCGAAAGTGCAGCAAAAGAGGCTATCGAAGAAATTAAAACAGCTGGAGGCACCGCTGAATATTATTTATGTGATGTCTCAAACTGGGAGCAGGTTCAGGCACTGGTTGACCATACCGAAAACACATTTGGACCCGTGGATATTCTGTGCGCTAATGCGGGCACTTTCCCACAAAAGAAAATTGTCGATCTCTCACCGGAAGAATGGGATGACATCATGTCGACTAATTTGAAAAGCACCTTTCTGTGTGTCAAAGCCTGTATTCCACAATTTGAAAAGCTTGGTAAAGGTCGTGTCGTGGTCACGTCATCCATTACAGGTCCCATTACCGGCTACCCCGGATGGGCCCATTATGGGGCGACCAAAGCGGGACAACTTGGTTTTATGAAAACCGCTGCGATGGAACTGGCACGTTATAACACCACCATTAATGCCGTAATGCCGGGCAATATTGTCACGGAAGGTCTGGCCAGTCTGGGTGAAGATTATCTCAACAGCATGGCTGCTGCGATTCCATTAAAACGACTTGGTGCTGTAGAAGATATCGCCAATGCGGCATTGTTTTTTGCTTCAGATGAAGCAGCCTATATCACCGGCCAGCAAATGGTTATTGATGGTGGTCAGACCTTACCAGAATGCGTCGAAGCCGTAGACGAAATCTAGCATGATTAAACCAAGATGTGATGTCAGCGGAAAAGCTGTTTGAGCATTTTACCGACGTCAGAACAAATGATTGTCTTATAAAAGCCGAGGATTATTGCTTCGTCAGTTGCCACCGAACTGAGCAATAATCTCTGCTTCGGTGAGATTTCTGGTTTTTTCGGCAAACGAGTAATAACCGGGTTTGTTATCGATAAAGACCTGTTCGGCCAATTGCCATTGCTGTTTTTCGTCAAACAATCCTACTGGAATGGCATAAAAACCACCCTGCTTGAAGCGGTAAAACAGATGGGTTCCACATTGCTGACAGAAGCCCCGCTCAGCCCAGTCGGATGAACTGTAAACGCCGATATTCTCATTACCTTCAAAACGCACATCGTCTTCACATTCAGCCACTAACAGTGGACCACCGCCCCATTTCCGGCACATATCACAATGACAGGCTCCCACATGATTACTTTTAGGTTTTGCACTGAGTTTTACAGAACCACAAAGGCAACTGCCTTTTTGCTTTGTTATTGGATCCATTTTTTTCTCCTTAATCAGATGAAAGAACCTGATCTTGTTGTGTTTTTGATATAGCTTTATCAATGGATAATGTTTTTATACATGTTCAATATTTTGAAATAAAATGCTTCGGAAAATTCAAAACCAACGTTTGAACAACCAATGGGAAGGCAGATAAACGACTGTCACAAACGCAACAAACAACAAGGCCAGATATACTAACGGCGGTAACCAGGTTTGCGGCTGAGCAGGACCATATACCCAGTTGATATTATCCGATGGCCCGGATACCAGATAGGTCACGGGTAACACCACCATCGCCAACAGAATCTGTAAAGGTAGCGCCCTTTGATCGTAGCCCAGACGCATCAACGTCAAAATGAGCACGGGCGGAAGTGCCAGATGAAAGGCAGCCGAGAGAATTTGTATATGCCATTGCGATTCCTCAGCAAACATATACCCGGCAATATTTATGAAATGTCCACCACTGACAAAATCCAGCACCCACATCAGCTCCAGCAAAAGAACGCTGACAGCCATCATGCTTGATAATAAACGGTTTTCCAGCCAAAGGGCCGGCACCATAACAATCAGTGCAATGTCGGAAAACCATAAAAAATTAGTCATCCCCAAATCGCGCCAATACACCGGCACGATGATGCAGACCATCAGCGTAAAAGACCATTTCAACCATGATGGAATGCGATTCTTTGCCATAAGGAACTCATTCAATTGCATTGACTAGTTAACAACATTACTCTGCCAGTCCGAAGTTTCACTTTCTTCGATAATAAATTACTTCTTGTAGATCAATATCTCTTCCCAGCAACTCACCTATTCGTCTCTGGTTTTAATTTGCTCTGCAGAGGAAAGTTTTTGCTTGGCTGAATGGCGATACCACCGCCAGCCAATGCTGAAGATAAGTAGCGTCCACAAACAAGCAACTACATCATCAAGCACGATCCCGACACCGCCTTTAAATGCCTCTGTCGCCCCTATAGGTGGCGGCTTGGTCCAATCCAAAATTCGACTGGTTATAAAAACACTGGCCAACAGGATGGGATGTTGATGGACTGGAAGTCCAAGCGTTGCAAGCGGAAATGTCAGCACTTCATCAGCCACAATATGTGAATTATCTTTGTCTTCAAAATGTACTTCCCCGTATTCACTTATTGGAATGGCCACACCAACCAGAACGATTACCGCCACTAACTGTTTCCATAACGTGAATCGACACAGATATAAACTGAACATCAATCCTGCCAGTGCACCGGCAGTGCCTGGAATGAACGGTATACAACCCAGTCCGAAACCGATAGAAAGCATCCCTCTGAAGTTATCAGCTCTGACACCACAAAAAGTATGGTTGGTTACTCCAAGAAAAAAAATGAGAACTGCCACTGCAATACTCATTGCAGCGGTGAAAACAATCACTTTATTGCTAAGATGTTTATTCATTGTTCACCAAAATCCTATCTAGTGATACCATCGAATCAAGAGCTTCTTATCATGATGAAGTTTGCAGGGATGTGTCTACGTCCTTTTTTCTGAATACTCCCATTTAACCTAAATGTAACGACTAATTGTCGCCCGAGCGAGCCACTACCATAACCGGAGGTGAAGCATGGAAAGACGAGATTTTCTTACAGCTGTTGCAGGCACCAGTTTGGCGCTAACCCCACTGCTGTCAAAAGCACAAGCTAAATCCCCCCCCTCAAGAAACCCTGAAACGTTGCCAATGAACAGCGGTGAATCCAAACGCTACCGACCCAAACACCGCGTCGGGCTTGGTGGTGCTATCGGACTGGGAGATATGCGAAAGATATTGACCGAAAAAGAAGCATTCGAACTCATACACACCGCCTGGGATGAGGGCATTCGCTATTATGATACCTCTCCCTGGTATGGGCTGGGACTTAGCGAACGTCGCCATGCCATGTTACTTTCGGCTCAGGAACTGGGATCATATGAAGTGTCTTCTAAAATTGGACGCCTTCTGGAGCCCGACTCAGGCTATAACCACGATGGCTGGGATGGTGTAAACAATTTTAATTACTTCTACGACTACAGTGCTTCCGGTACTCGCCGTTCAATTGAAGATAGCCTTCACCGTATGGGCGTACCCAGTCTGGATATGGTTTTTATTCACGACCTGTCACCGGACAATGATGATATGGGTGAAAACTGGAAAGAGTATTTCCAGACCGCACTGAACGGGGCGATGCCAGAATTGATTAAAATGCGTGAGGAAGGCCTTGTCAAAGGCTGGGGCATGGGCGTTAATACCATACCACCCGCCAAAGCGGCCATTGAACAATCAGATCCCGACATCATTCTTCTGGCCACACAATATTCTCTGCTCAAGCATGACGATGCGCTCCACCAAATCTTTCCATTGGCAAAAGAACGGGAGATCTCTTTTGTCCTGGGAGCACCACTGAACTCGGGCTATTTGGCTGGCAATAATTACTACAATTACCATTACGGCGCACCGGAACGCATTCATCAAAAACGTGAGCAATACCGTAAGCTGGCAAAAGAACTTGAAGTAGATCTACGTACTGCTGCTTTGCATTTCTGTAATGCACCAGACGTGGTGAGTGCCATATTACCCGGCGCCAGCAAGCCCGAACATATTCGTGAAAATATGGCATCGTTGACCAGTAGTGTGCCAAGGGAATTCTGGGACGAGGCTAAACAGCGAGGTTTAATGGACGAAAACGCACCAGTTCCTTCCTAGGCCAGTATATGTCAGCTATAAAGGGGAAGATTTATTCAATTTAAAATAAATCTATCCCCTTTTTTTCATCCGCCATATCAAGATAGTTTTTGAATACAAACTCATTTTTGAGTGCTGTTATAGAGGCTCAACACGGTCACAGTCACAATGATCAGTCCCATGCCAAAAAACTGTGTTGCGGATAAGCTTTCATCTAAAACCACTATCCCAAACAGCGAGGCTGTAACCGGTTCGACCATTGCCACAATAGCCACCACAGTTGGCGCAGTGTGTTTCAGTCCAACGATATAGATAATGAAAGATATCCCTGCGCCAAGCACTCCCAATAACACAAACAATAACCAATTCGATGAACTCAATACTGACACTGTCTGTTCAATATCTACAAACCAGATAAGAATGCTGACCAGAACTCCAAACGCTATAACGAGAATCGCCTGTGGGCTACCGTGAGGGCTGGCATACTTGAAACCAAAGATGAAGATTGCATAGGAAAGGCCTGAAAGCAGGCCTGTTGCAATAGCGATCAACTTAATGTCACCCGCATCAACCTTGTATAGCCCCGTAAGCAAAACAATACCCATTAAAACTATTGTTATTGCAGACCATTTCAGCAAAGAAGGCTTTTCAAGTCTGAGTGCGAATGAAATGAGAAAGACGAACACGGGTGCGCAATACATCAGTGTCACAGCAACGGCTACACTTCCCTCGGCAATACTTCTGAAGTAAAAAGCGAAGTTGCCAGCAACTCCCACACCAGCAATAACCGACCAAAACCATAATCGCCAACTTGCCAATCCGTTGTTATGCGGTTGCAATGCTAACCAAATCAGAACAAATAACAGTCCTATTACGCCTCGGTAGAAGGACACCACTATCGAATTCCAGCCTGCTGCTGTCAGGATGCCACCAATCCCACCTGCAAGTCCCCAGCACATTGCCGCCAGCACCACAAATAACGTACCCAGACTTACATTTTTGTTAGATGTGTTTAGCGATTTCTGAAACATTCTAAATAGCCTCTAACCTCAATTAAGAGATATTCAAGATTAAATGATCTGTCCAGTTGTTCAGCGGGTCAATTACATTATTCATCCCTAAGCATAAGCACTTCATAACCATTTGGGGTAACGGCAATGGTGTACTTCCATTGTGCAGATAACTTTTTATCACTGGTTACCGCGATCCATCCATCTTTCTTTTGTTTCACCTTGGCCTTTCCCTTATTGATCATCGGATAGATGGTGAAAGTCATTCCTTCATTTAAAACCAGTCCTTTTACTGGTCCAACATCTGCACGATAAAGACCTTAGAACAATATTACTCAACATGCAGTCGCTGATGCATATCAGCATTCGATAGCAAAAAAGATGTACTTTTATTTTCAACATCATAAGCTGCATAAATCATCGCCTCTGCAACGCATTTTGTTGAAATTGGACGCGCAGCTTTGGGAATAAATGAGGATATAGGTGAGAGCAAACTTTCACCCAGTTTCTCAACAAAACGACCATCATCGGGTCGGCCTAAAAGTAGTGAAGGACGAGCAAAAAACACACTTGTTAAACCCAGTGATTGAATATCCCTCTCAACCTCACCTTTGACACGATTATAAAAACTGGCCGAATTCACCTTGGCCCCATGAGCAGTGACAACACCGAGTCGGCAAACATCAGCAGATTTACATGCTCGTGCAAACGCAATCACCAAACCATGATCAATATGACGAAAGGCCGCTTTACTACCCGCTTTTTTTTGGGTGGTTCCCAATGCAATAAAAGCAACAGATTGTGGCGGAATCAGTTGATTTACCTGTTGTTCCAACTGTGCAAAATTAACAATATGATTGCTTATTTTTGAAGCAATCGCCTCTGGAAAATCAGTTACTACATCTATTTCGCGACGCGAAATTAACATGATATTAATAACATCTTCCCGGCGGCTTAACTGATTGACTAACTGCTTACCTACAGCGCCTGTTGCCCCTAAAACAATTGCTGTTTCACGCATCATCTACCTCTGAAGATTTTGGTATGAGTAACTACTATAGCTATCAAATCTGCTGTTACTGAACTTTTCAAGAATGTCTTAAGGTTACTCTTTCATTCACTATTCTTGCCTTTATTTATGGCCTCTTCAGCTTCTTGCTCATCTTCAACGTCAGACTGAGGCTCTTCGTTTTCGAAGGAAGCATCAGCGTCGTAATCAAGCACGACAAATAACGGAAAGTGATCCGATCCGATATCTGGAAGACGTCGTAGCTCAACGAGAAGGAAATGCTCAGAGGCAAAAGCGTGATCCAATGGATAGCGTAACAGGCGACTTCTGGTGTCAAAAGTATTCATTAACCCCCGACCTACACGCGGATCGAGTAAGCCCCCCGTTCGCTGAAAAAGATGTGTGGTATGGGACCAGGCCACATCATTAAAATCACCAGCGACGATGACCGGTGTCTCCCCAAGCTCCTTAATCTCTTTAGCAACCAACATCAATTCGGCATCCCGCATATCGGAGTCGGCCCGTTCATCATCTCCCTCATTTTCCTCTTCTTCAGGAAGGTCGAGTCCCGGCGGACGGGGATGCACGCCATAGAACGTTATGGGAGTTCCTGAAGGAAGTCTTACTTTGGTGCGAAATGACGGTATTTCTGGCTCAATCAAAAACCGGACTTCTGGCTTTTCCAACTCCAGCTTGGAAAAAAGCAACATGCCGTAATGGTTTTCCTGGGGCTGGTATATTGTGTGGGGATAATCGTCCTCCAAGCCTTTCAGTTTTTCAAACCACCAATGGGTTGGTTCGCTCAATAAAATAAGGTCTGGGTCGTTATCGCGTATGAGTTTCAGGAGCGCTTTAACTTCACGGTTGTCGTAACGTACGTTATAAACCAGCAGCGATATCCGGTTTGAATCATTTTCCTGTCGGCTTTCAGACATTTCATTTCGATAAAGTGCAGTGTATGGAGCAATCGCTATAAGCTGCCAGATCAATGACAGCACAACCAACGCAGCAAGCGCATATTCCCATATTCGCATCCGACGCCAAAAACTTAGTGCCACATAGGCGGCTAAAGCCAGTCCTATCAATACTGAAATTTGTACACGGGGAAAATCGAATACTCGTACCCACCATTGATCAGTATGTATGAGGGGGATTGCGGTACTACAAACCAACGCTAACGAAAACAAGGCTAACGCAATGCGGCAAATAATATTCAGTACTCTTTCTGAAGGTTTTATTGTCATGATAAGAAATGAGTATGTGGTAATAAGATAAGGGGTATCAAGTAAACAAACTTTTAATATTTATATTAAGTTTTTGTCTCAATATTCTTTCCGATAGAGAGAATATTTAATGTCTGGGCGGATTGAGTGAGCTGCTTATTTATCGGTTAACTTTCTGAGTTATCATTTACTACTACTCTGTTTCTACCTGACTCTTTGGCGCTATATAACATGCGATCAACACTTTGAAGCAGACTTGCCTGGGTTTGGTTCAATTGAAACTCTGTCACGCCAATACTGCATGTCAGAGAAATCTCAAGCCCATCCTCATTACAGAAATGGTGCTGTTCAATATCCAATCTGATGCGTTCTGCAAGCTTTTTGGCATCCTCGGTATCTGTCTCTGGCAACAATAAAAGAAATTCTTCACCACCATAGCGTCCCAATACATCCGTGCTTCTGCACGCATTAGACAAAATAGTGGCAGCTTCAATTAAAACCAAGTCACCATAATGATGACCGTGTTGATCATTCACATGTTTGAAGTGATCGAGATCCACCATCAATAGACTTAATTTATGTTTATACCGAACTGCTCGATCAGTTTCTATTGCCAGACTATTCATCAGTCCACCACGGTTCAGTACACCAGTAAGTGCATCAGTACGAGCTAACTGTTCAAGCTCCTTGGTGCGATCTAAAACCCGTAATTCAAGTAACTGGTTTGCTTCCAATAACTCATTCTTGGCCTGAAGTAATGCTTCATTTTTGGTCCGAAAATCCTCATTGCTTGGAATAGTCAGCGCGTTTGGCATCAGACGCCAGATCATCAAGGCGGTCAAAATGGACACAAGGCCGGTGACGAATTTTGCGATGCCTTCAATGTAATAATACCCTTGCCAAATATTGATTAATGAAATTAAGTGTGTGACGCCACATAGAAAAATAAAAGCGGCAAACATCATGAATATCCAGTTAAAAGCGAGATCCGTTCTTTTTTTAACGAGATAGACCAATGCTAGAGGAATCACAAAATAAGCAGTTGCGGTTAAGACATCGCCCATCACGTGAAGAAACAGGAGATCTGGAAGCCATCTTAAACAGTGCCCATGGGGCATAAAGCTTCCATCCATCAATTTGTCGACAATCTCCATATAAGTCTCCGATGATTAAGCGATTTTTAATAACTACCAGTAATGCTCGGTAATGGCCGTAAGTCACCAGAGATACCGTATACATTCTTAAATAACCAAAACAAAACTGAATAGAAATCAGAATATCGTTATTTCCGATAGTACCTAATCTAACATCGTTGCAGAGAAAATTGATGTATAAGACCAACTAAAAGACAGATTTATATCTAAATAATTCTCTTATATTTCAGCTGATCGTAAGTGTTAATAATCAAAGGAGCAGGGTTTACAGCTGTTTTTTTTTCAGACTCCATTGGAGGTGTTTTTAGCGATAATCTTGCTAAAGTCAGATGAGGCAGGGTTGTTAACGGATGAAAAAAGCAATATCGGTAATTCGACTGTATAACCATAAATTATCCTTCCCCTTCATACGCATTAAATGTCTTTACAAATACATTTTGTGGAATCAGGAGAAGGATAATTCTGGCTACCACCAGTCTCTTACTTATCGTTTACATTTGCTTTTCTGGCAGGAGATAAGTTTTTGTCAGTGCTATCTTCGTAATCGAAAGTCTTTGGATCATCAGTACCCTGGGTTCTTCCCTGCTCTGAACCTTGAATATAGGTCTTCTGACCTTCTTTATTTTGCTCAGCTTTTCTAGCAGGGGTTAAATTTTTTTGATCATTGTCTACGTTATCGTTAGCAAAAACAGGTGTGATGATAAAAGCTGTAGCGAAAATAGTAGAAAGAAAAATTGTTTTAAACATTTCATTCTCCTTTTTATTTATCGGAATAGTCTGTATTTGATTGTTTTACTCAAAGATGAGCCGAATGCTCCTCCTTGTATTGGTCGTTTCGCAAGCCTTATGCCAAAGTACAAGTTATTGATAATTAACCCGTTCAAAAAATCTGTTAAGACTATCAAACCAATATGTTAGGAGAGTTTCAGCTCATTCAATCTGAATTGATAATTGAGGATAATCGGGAAGCCTTCCCGATAAAGAAATGAATTAATTATGAATTTTTCCTTACAAAACAAACACTTAATCCTGTAATTTTTACAAGATCAACTAAATTTTTCAGAGATTTTATTTCACACCAATCAATTTTACGGAACAATTTCAAGTAGGAGCCTGGAAACTCGGTGAAAATCTGTATAGGGTTTTACCCGTGAAGAAGAGATGGTGACCATTTAATTATGCTGGTTTCATGAGCGTTTAAACAGTCTTGGATTGTTCTGGATAAATTTTCGAATCAGTCGCAACAAAAAAGATGGCTTTGAAGGTTTTTTCAGATATCGATAACCGAGCAGGCTGATGACCAACGCCCCAACGCAATCAACGATCAGATCCAGTATGGCATCAGGCAGACTCCCATCATTCGCAAAAGTGGCCCTTTCCATCGTATGATCAAGAACGATACCAGCTACGAATTCAAAAATTTCCCATACTGCGCCGACCATTACCGCGAATGTAAAAGCAAAAAAAGCGACAAAGCCAGGCTTCATGTTAAAACCGGTGTTTTGATGAAGACTGATCTGATCCGTTTCGTTAAGAATATAAACCAGCAGAAAGCCAACGATGCCTAACAGAAAGCCGGAGGAAGTATGAAGTACAATATCCCACCACCAGATTTTATTGTAATAATCATGAATTTCACCGAGAAACAATGAGGCGAAAACAAAAATAATAATGGTGAGCTGAAACTCTGCCGGGATTTTGACCTTCAGTTGTTTTGCCAGCAAATTTGGCAATATCGTCAGTAATAAAATACCGCTGACAATAACCCCCGTGAACCACTGGTTTTGCCAGAATGCACCAATGACACCGCCAACCAGAATAATCTGCAACAGAACAGCAAGGTATGTTTTTGAAGAGTTCTCATCCATGGTTTAAAGCCTCTATTTAACCTGATTACATCTTATACATTCAGCTTTTTGAGATCGAGCTCTTTAGTTAACATGATTTATCAGTTCAAATGGATCTAACATCCTGATTTTCCGGGAATACCTTTATGTTGCAAATGGAACTTCTGCATTCTCCCGGCAACCCAAAATAAAAAACTATTCTCACTTAAAAGGAGATCATCGCAATGCCAACTGATTCAGCAAAACAAGCAACGCTCTATCGTATGGTCATGGACAAGCATATTTGCCCGTTTGGCCTTAAATCTCTGGATCTGCTTAAACGTGAAGGTTATGAGGTAGAAGATAAATGGCTGACCTCACGCGAACAAACCGATGCGTTCAAGGATAAGCATGATGTGGAAACAACACCCCAGACGTTTATCAACGAAACCCGGATTGGTGGATATGACGCGTTGCGGCAGCACTTCGGAAAAAAGGTAAAAGCTAAGGATGAAACCAGTTACCAACCCGTATTGGCAGTCTTTGGCGTCGCCGTCCTGTTGGCTCTGGCGATAAGCTGGATGTCGGGCGAAGGTCTGCTGAGCATCCGTACTGCCGAGCTGTTTATCGCCCTTAGTATGAGCATTCTGGCTCTGCTCAAATTACAGGATGTTGAAAGCTTCTCAACTATGTTTCTCAACTACGACCTGTTGGCTCGTCGAGTGGTGCCCTACTCCTATGTTTATCCTTTTGGTGAATTGCTGGCAGGTGTGCTCATGGTGGCTGGAGCAATGCTCTGGCTGGCTATCCCGGTAGCATTGTTCATCGGCACGGTCGGTGCGGTATCAGTGCTCAAGGCAGTGTATATAGATAAACGTGAACTCAAATGCGCCTGCGTAGGGGGTGGCAGCAATGTACCACTGGGATTTGTCTCACTCACTGAAAACCTGATGATGATCGCGATGGGACTGTGGATGTTCAGATATTTCTGAGGAAAAAGCAGCAGTATTTAAAAGATACCCCTCCAAAGATATCCCTTTTTATTCACTGTTCCACCCAAGAACTTAGAGAGGTCAAAAATCAACAGGGTCAGAATCTGACCCTTTTGATCCATATGACATTGGCTCGACAATGAGAGTTAAATCATCTGTCGAATGTTATTTCAAAAGACGTGCTCGGCCTGCCCATAGCCCGAAAAGTCCGAAAGCGAAAAGAGGTAATGCCGCTGGCAATGGCACCGCACTCGGATTCATAAACTTACCTGCAAGTGTTTCTGTGGAGAAAGAGCCATCATTGGCAAACGTCCAGGTGGAGAAGTTTGTGAATTTTCCAGAGAACAGCTCGTTATTCGCGATACCGAAGGACATATATATCAGTGCGTCGGTGATATCAAATGACAAAATATTGGACAATGAAAAGTCATTAAAGAAAACGCTATTCTCGCCCAAGCCGCCATCAAAAATGCCGGTACTCAACATGCCTGAAGTTGAAGTAAGCCCATCCACAATCAGCATGTCATCGCCAGCACCAAAAATAACATCACCGATAATCTCGCTGTTACCACTCAGTTTCAAGCTACTATCATCCTGATTGGGCGCAAACTGAATGGCAGTACCTGAACGGCCAACCAAGGTACCGCTATTCTCAATGGTGATCTCTGAAGTGCTCGCTCCATCCGTCCCAATCGCATGGACGCCTTCGATATAGCCTTCGTTTACAATGGTCAGTGGACCTGCTGTGCGCACTTCACTTTGTGTAGGCTCGTACAATGAATCCACATCAATGCCATTGCCGCCAACCAATGGATCACTCGCCGTTCCGGTAGAGACAATTACGCCTGTGGCATGGTTATGCACCTTACCTTCATCAATGTCGATTCCATCATCGCTACCAAGGATCACACCGTAGTTATTTGCTTCACCGCTGGCGAATTGCACACCGTCTTCATCGTCAGTCGCACCAGCATTTGTCCAGGTCTGCGTTCCAGCATCCCATGAAAGTCCGTTTAGAGAGATGGTGCCGTGATTTTCCAGAGTGAAATCCTCTCGCGCTTCAATTACTTCCTCACCACCGAGTAATGTGCCGTGATTGATCACAGTGCCACCCGGTCCACGGCTCTGAATGGCGCGGCCATCAGTACTTTGAATCAGGCCATAATTGGTGATCTTGGCGTTTTCCAGTTCGGCATCATTGTCTAATCTGACGGCCTGATTTTCCGCAAAGATTTTTCCACTTTCCCGGTTGATCAGAGTGAAATTATCGGCGTCATCCTGAAGACGCATACCCCGGTCACCGCCACGGATAGTGCCGGAATTGTCGATTGTCAGGTTCGCGCCATTGCCACGGATCGCATCATCATCGCCGCTTTCAATCAGACCCTGATTGTTCAGCGACTGGTTTGATCCCCCCAATTGCACTGGGCGTCCATTTGCACGGACAATCTGTGCACCGCTTTCAACGTTCACTGACAGGTTATCTCGGTCGTCATTGATATTGCCGCTGTCTACCACGGTGCAAGTCAGCGTTGGTGAATCACCGGTGCCGCCCCCAATGCATGTTGCCGACATTGCTGGCACGTTATACAGAGCCCCCAGCATTGTAGCGAGTACTAATTTATGCGTATTTTTCACGTTACCTCCAAGTCAGATAATGAACATCGGAACTGAAGATAGTGATTTATTGTGACAACTCTATGAATGTTGAAATTAATGTGAACCAGAGCGCTAAAAGAAAATAAAAAATGTGATAACCGGAAAACGGTTAAGCAACTTGATTTTATTTACTCCCAGCCAATGACACAGTGAGTTCTAATCGAATTCCTGTAAAAGAGGATGATGGTATTTTATTTGTTTTTACGTTTGCAGTTTGGCAAACCAGGCATGAATCAGTCCTGCCTGAAAGAATTGCACAGGCAGGTAAAAACCAGCTGATTTAATGATGGCTTCGACCGTAGCAGGTGGCAGAATCGCCACATCTTTGGCATAGGCATCTCTTATCTGGTTTTGTTTGTCAGCAGGAATGCCAGCCCCCGCCATCATTGTCATCCAGGCATGCAATAAGGCTTCATATTCATCCGATCCTAATTCTGAAGCTAAATCGGCACTTGCCAATATCCCACCCGGTTTCAACCTGCGTGCAATTTCACCAAATAGTTCTGTGCGGAGCTGTTGATCCACAATAAACTGGGAAACCAGAAAGCAGGTTGCTGCGTCATACAGTTCATTGTTGGGCAGTGAATCAAGATAGCCTTCGTGAAAATAACAACGACTCATCATCCCCTCTTCTTCAACCCTTTGTCGACAGACAGCAAGCATGGCTCTTGAAGGCTCAACCGCCGTAAACTGCCATTGAGGAAATTTCCTGGCAAGATGTATCAACTCTTTACCAGTTCCAGCCCCTACGCAAAGAATGTGAGCATCAACGGCTAACTCTGCAAACACAGATTCCAGCAGAAAATATAAAGCATTATTAATGGGCGACATTCTGGCCCATTGCTGATCGTAGCCTGAAGCTTGCTGATCAAAAATTTCCTTAATTTCATCTGGCTGCATGTTATTACTTGCCTTGATGGATAAATTAAATGAGGACTCACTTAAGCAAGGTGTCTAGCTCTTTTGTTAATCGGGTGATTTCGGTCGTGGCATGACCAGTGTTCTCAGCCAGTTTTTTTACCTCGGCCGCAACAACAGCAAAACCTCGACCAGCATCTCCGGCCCGTGCGGCTTCAATACTGGCATTCAGGCTAAGCAGGCGCAGTGTTTTCAACATATCCAAAATATTTTGGGTTTGTTTGACGATGTCTGAGCTATGGCTCTCGACCTCTTCCATCCTTGATTGACGCTCCAGTTCCTGCAGTTTCCGAGTTTGAATAGTGGTCACCACTCCTTCAAGAAACGCCACTTGCTGATTCTCGTCAAATACCGGGCCGCCCTTTTCATTCACCCAAATGGGGTCACCCATTTTGCATTTTAAGCGGTAGTCCACATCCCAGTTCTTATGATTTTCGATAGCCGCCGCAACGGCATCATCGACAGCCTGTCCATCATCTTCGTGGATGAGGTTTACGTATGAGGTAACTTTGTTGCCTATTAACTCTTGGTGTTTATAACCAGTAAGCTCCTGCACGTTGCCAAACATGTTGAGCATTGTGTAGTCATTATCCATACGGCAACGATACAAAAAACCGGACATTCGGCTGGAAATACTTTCAAAGATGTTTTGGTCATCTGCAGGAATTACGTTGGGAAAGGCACTAATACTGCTCATGGTCTCTCTTCCTTTGATAGAGATTGATAACGCCCGCCTGAAGCGTGCGAGTTATGAGCGTCGCCTTTGACGCGTTTTGTTGCATTTATTCTGATACAGGAATCAATTAGTCAGCCACTCTAAATAGCGTTGCTTGTCATCATCATGAAAAAATTAATCCTCACGTCGATTACCTTGCTGGGTAGTGTGGTGTGGAATTTTTTGGAAATACATGTCGGACTATTTTGGATATAGCAATAGACTAGAATATTAACTAATTAAAGGGAAGCGTCCTCTGTACTATCAAATGCCTTTTGAATATGGATCGGCAAAGCGCTAGGGTAAAAGCCAGAACCACAATCAGGATAACAACATGGAAGCGCTCTTTACCGCCTTTGCCAATTTTATGTGGGGCCTACCGCTGGTGATATTGCTGGTAGGCGGCGGACTGTTTTTTGTGGTGTATTCGGGCGGCCTGCCCTATCGCCATTTCAGGCATGCCTTACAAATTCTGTCGGGACGCTTTGATCGCGAAGGCGATGAAGGTGATATACCCCATACTCAGGCACTGAGCACCGCCCTGTCCGGGACGCTGGGGTTGGGCAATATTGCCGGTGTAGCGCTGGCAATTACTATGGGCGGCCCGGGCGCCATCTTCTGGATGTGGATGACAGCCGTCATCGGTGTCGCCACTAAGTTTTATACCTGCTCACTGAGTGTGATGTTTCGCGGCAAAGACAGTGAGGGCAAGCTTCAGGGTGGCCCCATGTATGTCGTACGCGAAGGTCTCGGCAAACGCTGGTGGCCCCTGGCAATACTATTTGCAGTCGCCGGGCTGATGGGCACTATGCCCGCTTTTCAGGTCAACCAGTTGGTGCAAATTTTGCGTGAAGTGGTGGCTGAACCCGCCGGCTGGGCCACGTCACAAAGCCATTTCACCTTTGATTTGGTCATGGGTCTGCTGATCGCCGCGCTGGTATTGCTGGTGACGACAGGACATATCCAACGCGTTGGCCGCGTCACATTGCGGATGGTACCGATTATGGTATTGCTTTATTTAGGGATGACCGCCCTGCTGTTGATTCGCTTTGCCAGCGAGATTCCGGCTGCCTTTCAGCTGATTATTACCGATGCCTTTTCCGGTGACGCCGTCGCGGGGGGGGCCATTGGCACTGTCATCCTGATGGGTGTGCGACGCGGTGCTTTTTCCAACGAAGCCGGCATCGGTACTGAGGCAATGGCCCACGGTGCAGCACGCACCAATGAACCGATTCGTGAAGGACTGGTGGCCATGATGGGGCCGGTGATTGATACCCTTCTGGTGTGTACCTGTACCGCCCTGGCCATTCTGGTAACCGGCAGCTGGCAAATTGATGGTGACATTGATGGCGTGACCCTGACATCACTAGCATTTGAAACTGCTTTCCCCGGTATCGGTGCCTATCTGCTGACCGTGGTCGTGGCGTTGTTGTCACTAAGCACCATTTTTACCTTCTGGTATTACGGCAGCAAGTGCCTGGGCTTTTTAATTGGGGCACGGCATCAGCACCATTACGTCTGGATTTACGCTGCATTGGTAGTCTTTGGTAGCGTGACCAGTCTGACGGCCATCATCGGACTGATCGACGGACTCTATGCGACTATGGCGATACCAACCATGATTTCCTCACTGCTGCTCGCCCCCAAGGTCAACCGGGCCGCACGTGAATATTTTCAGCGGCATGGGAAATAGTCAGGGGAGCAGCCAACTTGATTTTTTTCTAAGATTAATAAGGTATAGCCTTTAGTCATCCTTATCACGTAACCACAATTGCCTTTCTTGTTCTTCTTCCAGGATCGCTTTGATTTCAAGCATCACCCCATCCACATCAGCCGCTTGGGTGTCTTCTTCAAATTGGCCAGTGAGTTCAGTATCAGGCAGCAAGTCACCATTTTCGAATAACGACCATATTTCTTTTTCAAAACGTGTTTTACGTAATTCTGGGGCGAATTGAGCGTAGTAACGCGTCATATTTTGTACATCACGAGTTAACATGGCTTGTGCATTATTATTCGCCACCGCATTCACCGCTTGGGGCAGATCGATAATCACCGGACCATGCGCATCGACCAGCACATTAAACTCTGATAAATCGCCATGAACTAAGCCTGCACAGAGCATTTTCTTCACCGAATGCATAACCATCATATGATCTTCGATGGCTTGCTCGGCAGACATGGAGACATCATTGAGGCGCGGTGCAACATCACCTTCCTCATCAGTAATCAACTCCATCAATAACACGCCATTCATGCAATCATAGGGTTGAGGCACTCTCACACCGGCACTGGCAAGCAAATACAGAGCATCGACTTCGGCATTTTGCCAGGTTTCTTCTTGCTGCTGACGACCAAATTTAGAACCTTTTTCCATCGCCCGGCCCCGGCGACTATTCCGCACTTTTCGTCCTTCCTGGTATTGAACGGCTTTTTTAAAGCTACGCTTGACGGCGTCTTTATAGACCTTGGCACAGCGTATTTCATCACCACATCTCACGACATAGACATCGGCTTCTTTGCCGCTCATTAAGCGACTAATCACCTCATCCACAAGGCCATCATCAACAAGCGGCTGAATTTGTTTTGGTATTTTCATTATTCGGTTTTTATCGCTCAAACGTATCCAGTAAAAGATACCGTGCAGTATAAACTACAGTTGCTTATTTAAAGTGACGCTAGCCAGTTTGTGTATTAGATCGGAGTCAGAGTCGATTGCTATTGGTTAACCCAATCGGAGTGCCCAATTACCATTGTGATGTTGATTACAGTTCTCTTCAGAATCGTATGCGATATGATCACCAAGACGTTTGAACTCGATATCCATCGTTTTAAATTCAGCTTGAATAAGGGATATCAATGCTTGGCTTTCATCTGATTGCAGGTAATTTTTCAAGTTCTCATTTGTATCAAATACACAAACTACCATTAAGCTATTTGGATAATCGTCATAGTTCACCAAGTGCGTTAACCACTGAAAACCAGCGATATCTTTTAATGCCTGTTCACATACATCGGTCAATTTTAGCCGAAGTTCGTTATCAATCTTTTTATCTGTTTTACGCATAATTCATATTCGGTCTAATGATTTAATAAAGGACACTTAAGGAGGACAGCTCGAATTAACTGATGAGTTCTAATCAAAAAAAACTGTAGCATTTAACTGGCTATGGTGAACCTAAAACGGCATAGGTTTTCTATCTGATATTATATGTTGCGTTCAATCAGCTTATATAGCCAATAAAACCTCATCCCGAAGGCTATCAAATTTCAAATCAATAATACTAAGAGAGAGCAAGAATGAGTGAAAATTCACCAACAAAAACATTTCAACAACGTGCCGATGAATTCATCGCCGTTGCAAATCAGCAAGCAGCAGAAAGTACTGTAGACGAGGTCAATACGTCAATACTCTATTCAACCGCTCGATTTAATGCTTTCAGCGTCGCCCGTTCTGTTGAAAGTGCAGAGATTCTGCAGGCCGAAAAACAAGCCGCCATTGAATTTTTCACCCAACGTTATGCAGAGATGCTCAATCAAAACCTTGAAGAATATATTGCCCGTTTCGATAGCTATAGACAGAAATAATAAATCACTAAAACATAAAGCCCTGTTTAGTCTAAACAGGGCTTTATGTTCATTCATGCTAAGCCAACTTGATCTCGTCTGACAGACGTTTTTTGAACATTATCGAGATCATCCACCTACCGAGTAGCAGCTTGAGATATCAGGCCATTGTTCGGCCTTGATGGTCGTATAGTGGTTCCAGAACGCATTGTCGATGGATTGCAAGCTCGCGGCGGTGTCTTCGCGACGGTATCGTGACAAATGTCCCGGACCGCCGTTATAAGCGGCATAGGTTGCCTTGACCAAATTGTCTTCACCGCCTGGCTGTTCGTGCTCGCCTTTTCGCATCGCATAATCAATCATGTAATGGGTCAGAATGTCGATACCGGCGTTCACATTGTAATCGACCTCATCAACGAGGCGGTCAAGATCGTAAACATTACGCCAGACCCGACCGTTGATCTGCATCATACCCACCGCGCCACCAGCTGAACGCAAAACTTGAGGTCCGTCACTTGAACGAACAAGGTGTCGCCAGCACGATTCTTTCCATGCTGTAGCACGAACCAGGGGATCGAGTCGCTCTGCCATCATGTCCGGAATGTCATCATTTTTTGCCAGCCAGGCACTGGCCTGTTCTTGCAGTAAGCTGTCGACCAGCTCGAGGTAGTTATATAGATTATCCTTTCGCGGGACTAATCCTTTTAATGCCTCGGCCGGTGGGATACTGTCGGCATGAGCGACCGACAACAGCCAAGCCCCTACCCGGCCAAAACCACTGGAGATTTGTCCCGTCAATTCTGCTGGTCTAAATACGGCCTCGTCTTTGGCATTAAATCCAAACAAATCACGAAACTCTGGATCGACCTCCAAGGGCAACGGTGTAAAACTAGGAGGCGCCGATTCGGCGAGCAGCAAGCGGGCAAGCCGGCGCAGCCCGTCACGGGTGATTTCAAAACCATACTCAGGCCCGAGGGCGTCGAGCGCTCGCAACGCGTCACCACCCGCTATAAACGTAGCAAGCCTGAAATCAGCATCCAGACCCGGGGTCTTCAGACGTTCAAGTTCGCTCATCAATGGCCGCAAGCTATCCCATGTCGACAGGAAAAGATCTCGAACCGGATCATATTCGGGATCATCGACCGTCAGCGCCTCGGCAATCGCGTGTCGCGCGTCCAGCAACACGGCGAGTAATTCAAGACGTAAGGCACGGGACTCCGTCGAGTAGGCAAGCGCCGAAATAATGGTGGTAAGAAAACCGTCTAACTCATCTTCAAGCGTTTGCCATTGAGCTATCTCATTTTCGTCAAAACTTGGCTCAGGCGCTTGATCGTCCGGTTCAGGAGCACGAACCTGGAAAGCCAACCAGGCCCTGACGCCTGTTTCTTCAGTTTGGAGGCGGGTAATATGGGTTCGGCGAATCAGGGATTGCTCATCAATCTGATCACTCCCTTGCCCCATCATCTGCTCGATCAATCCATCAAGGCTGTTCAGTGGCCCGGCCAGATCAATTTGCACGCTCTTCATGCGCGGCAGCACCAGCGTATCGGCAATAAGCTGAACGGGTTTACTCAAAAGACCGGGGCTACTATCTGGGCGCGACAATATGATCGAATCAGGCACAAATTCTATAGCCTGTCCTGAAGCCATAACCTGGGGAGTCAGTTTCAATGCAAGACGGCCTTGCCAAGGTTTCGGCCCCCGGCAGGCACCGAGCACGTAGGCACCGGTGGTGGCGGTCAATGCCATGCCTACAGATAGCTGAGCATCCTCGGTCACCACCATCATATCGGACAACTCAACCCTGTTGCATGGGTCGTTGCTAATGGTGCTCTGGCCATTTTCATCGAATTCAAGGGCGCGACTGATCGCAGTCTGCAGATGAGCGGTTTCAGCCAGCAAAGGGATTTCAACTTCGCCCGCAGACAGTGCGTTCGAACTGTACAAGACGAAAAGCAGCCATCCAATATGTTTCATTCGATGTTCCAATGGTTAAAGCGAGATGATTTAGGGTCAGGGCCCGATCCAGATGCTGACCTGTAATATTATGCAGGTCTTTTTAGATAAGTGTTATGAAATCCTGCGGTCGAACATATCAAGGCTGAGTGCCTCGTTGAGCAGTGGTCTTACATCAGAGTTTAAACCAAGCTCTTCGCCATCTCGCGGCGCTTCAATTCGGTTACAAGACTAACGCTTAGTTAATTTTAGAAATTAATTGACTAACCTCGTCAGAACATAATGGCCTCACGAGACGAGCCACTTCCTTACCATCGTGCAGCAGTATCAAGGTCGGCCAAAGCTTTACCTTGAACATACGCCCAAGTCGTTTGCCCTTTCCGTCATAGATTTTGATATGACGCAGTTCTGAATGTTCAGATACGACTTCGTTTATCGCCGAACTTGCCGCCTGACAGTGACCACACCAGGGCGCACCAAACTCAAGTAAAACGTCACCGGAGGACTCGCTAATTTGTTCAAAGGTAAATGCTTCTTCTGCGTAATCAGAGTTAGAAGCAATATCACTGGTTTTCATCCCTTATAATCCCCAATGTAAATTACAAGAATAATTAAAAGGGTCAGAGTCTGAATAATCTTTTATTAGATAAATTTAATCATATTAAATCTAGTACCCTGTTCCCTTGATTTTAGAGCCTGTGGACTCGGATTCTGCCGCACATATAGTCACAACGTTTTTCAGCGTGAATTTGTGGTACTTATGTTATCGAATGTGACGTTATATTTATTGAGAAGCATTTTTTCTTTTTCCCCCTTCAACGACAAACGTCCCTCATTCCAGATTTTTATCAGTTCCTGTCTTTTTGCAGCAGGAATTTTTTTGGAGAAGATCGGTATTTCAACTAATTTTTTTTCTAGACCGGGACGTACGATCTCAAGATCATCACCCAAGTTCAACCGATTTAAAATATGCTGAAGGACGAGTTCGTTATCCACATACAAATCGACTCTATTTTCTTTAATCATACGAAAGATCCGGTCAACCACATCATCGTATCCCGCAATCACTTCAACCAAGTCCGAGTTTTTTGGGTCATCGATATAATTTTGATAATCGACGCTCATCGAGCTGTAATCCCAGCCCGGTCCAGTTGCGATACGTTTCCCCTTTATGGATTCAATACCATTATAGCGCCAGGGATCATCGCGCCTGACGACAAAGGCTGATGAGTATGCAAATGTTTTTTCGCTGGCATAAACGAAGCCCTTTGTTGAATTTTTTGAAAACAGGTATTCCGGCAATATATCGCAAAGCCCCTCTGCCACCATATCCAGTCCTCTTGCCAGAGGAACTTCATAGTAGATCAGTTTATAGCCTTTTGATGTGTATATTTGGTCCAGCATATCGATAACGACACCACGCGCAGGAGACACTTCTGATGGAAATATTGTCATCGGTGCCCATTGGTCGTAGCAAACTTTTAATGTTTTAGCATGACTCAGATTGAACATACTGGTTGCTAGCAAAAAAAGTATAAGGAACACGGGGCTATTTATTTTACGTTTCGACACGGTCACGACCCTTAATTTTCGCACTATAGAGTTTCAAATCGGCGCGTTTAAATAACGCATCAATTGACTGGTCTTTTAGCTCGGATGACTCAACACCCAGGCTCACAGTGTAGGTGATGGTTTTACCATCAATCTCTAAAATCGAATTGCCAATGATCTTTCGTATTTTATCGGCAAGCCGGGAGGCGTCATCCATACCTGTATCAGGAAGAAATATTGCAAATTCTTCGCCCCCCACTCTCCCAACAAGATCAGACTTTCTCAATAATGTTTGAATTGTATGTATGAAGTGAATGAGTACTTGGTCACCAATGAAATGACCATATGTATCGTTGACCATTTTAAAGTGATCTAAATCCATCAAAACAAAGGATGCCGGGGATTTTTGGCGCTGGCAAAGAATGAGTAGATGCTGCGCAGTTTCAAAGAAACTTCCGCGATTTAATGCGCCTGTCAAAGAATCTCTTGTCGCTAATTCTTTGAGTTTTTCATTCGAGATTTGTAATGCTTCTGTACGTTTTGCGACGGCATCCTCTAGCCACTTTCGCTTGGCTTGTTCGTCTTGCAATAATTGTTCCCTACTCATCTCCATGGCAGATAACATCTTATTGATATGATCCTGAAGCTGACTGAGTTCATTATTTTCAATATTAGAAAGGTCAATTCGTTTAGTTATGTTTTGATCTAATTGAACCTCATTCACTTGAGACATCAATTCTTTTAAGGGGATTGCCAAATAACGATCAAAGGCCCAAATAAACAGCCAAAACAAAATTGATAATTTTATGATTGCCGAAATTGCAATCAAAGAAAAACCGAATAAAACGCGATCGAAAACAACTTCTGAAGACGAATAAAGTATAAGCGAACCAAGCAGTATCTGTTTCTCATTAAGCACCCAATATAATTCTGATTCTGTATCGAAAACTGACAAAGGGGCTGAGGTCGGTGTGAAAGATCTTTTAGAAATAATATTTTTGCCATTTTTGTCTAAAACATCGACACCTTCAATAATTGGCATCTTAACAAGTCCTGCGACTAGAGCATCTAGCTGAGTCTGATTGTATTGCCACAAACTAGTCGAAACAGAACCTCGAACGGTTTCGTCCAACTGCTTCAATTCATTTAAGATTGAATCCTGAGTTTGTAAATATTCGGTCAAGAACTGCGCGCCTGTGATTAAGCATGTTACGCCCAAATAAATAGAAAAAATAACGCGCATCATTTTTTGGGATAGATTGTTGGGACGCAGAAATTTTAAAAACATTAAAAACGCCCCTACCCAAAAAGCTTTTCATCATAAATTACTCCGGCGCTTAATGGAATGAACTTCGAGGGAGGGGAATCTTGAAAAACGGGAAAGATTCATATCGCAGCCAATGCGTCTAAAAAGTCCGGCACCAGACCAGCATAGTTTTGCTTGCATTCATCAAAAAAAGATAGGGAATGTAGTTAAGTCGGATTCGCAGGCCAAAGCTCAGCCATTACGATTGACCACCACCCGACATACCACGCAAACTGTCAGTCAAAGGCCTTCAACGGAGAACACTAATCCAATGCCAGCAAATGTGAAAACCCGGATTATGTTCCATTCCAAACGCCTCAACATATATCTGGTTCGATATCCTGAGGGTCACAAGGTGTTGCCCCACGTCGACATGATTTCTGAGGGCCGGCTCTACAAACTCAATTGCGTTCTGATTAAGCCCAAAACAGGTGGCGAGTTTATCTGCGACAAGAACATTTTTAACCTGTTCGGACGACTCTACCTGTTTCGTCCGGATCTCTACCAACACCAGGTTTCGAAGATCTTACACGGGAATCGATGGTTACTGAGTTTTGCGCTGATGAAACCACCTAAAAACATTGGAACAAAGAAGCGTTCGAGTAGATAAAAACAGGGCTAAATCAAGTTGGCTACCCCTTGATTTAGAGTCTGATCTTTTTGATTAACTGCCAATAGCTATTTCCAACCCTGAATCCATTTACCTTGATTTTTTAATTCAGTCCAGTCAATTGAATAGAGCTTCTTAGAAATAATTGCTTCCAATTTGCATGAGATAACCGAGCCATCTTCATCAAACTCGATGTCTGATACCAGGAAATGCTTTTCTCGATTTATCGGATTCACCGCTGTCCATTTACTGTTATGTAGTTTAGCTGGGTTAATTCGATTCATAGCAATGCCTGATGATATTGTCTTATTCAAGATTAACATGACACGATCGTAGATAAGCCCACATCCTAAATACTATCTGAGCCTTTTCAGCAGGCATTAAAATATCGATTATAAGAGTCAAGGGGTCAGCCAACTTGATTTTGATATTTCGCACTTTTCCTATCCCCTCCGTGAGTTGTTAACGTCGCTGGTCTTCCAGTTTGTTTGCAAACCCAAAGTTGAAAGTTTTCATTGCCCAGTGCCTCCCCTCGAAGAGGGGCATCAGTAATTTTTTGATTCTCTTTCCCTAACGCCATTTTGTCCATCATTAATTTATATCGGGTAGCTCTTTCTTCTTTGGTAGCTGCCAACTCAAGATAAAGTGGATGCTCTGTTATAAACTGATCTTTTTCGCCAATTGCATTGTGATGGTAACTGGACCAAGGATATTCGTGGATTTCTTTTACCATTTCGGCTTTTACAGGATTCATTTCAATGTAGTTGTATAGCCTAAAAAGATAACTATCACTGTCTATGAGACAGGATTTGAAACGGCCCTCCCAAATGGTGCCAGTGCGTTTTCGGCCGGCATTAAAATATCTGACATAACGATTCGTCATCGACTGCATAAATACAGCAAGTTCGTGTTTATCTTTCGGAGTAAGAAGTAAGTGCAGGTGATTTGTCATGATGACATAGGCGTGAAGATGGCAGTCGGCTTTAACCAGTGACTCTCCAATATCATTGAGAATACGAACCATATCTTCTTCACTTTCAAATATGTTTTGACGGTTATTACCCCGATGCATGATATGCAGAGGCTGATCGGGTAGTACCAATCGGGGAAGTCTTGCCATGTCGTTACATCCTTGTAGCGATAAGATTTTGGTTACTTTATAACTTCAGTTTACGAAATCAAACCAAATCAAGTTGGCTGACCCCTTGATTTTTCCTTGACCCGCTCAACACAAATGAGATCTACCGTTACTAACTGTTACACCCGCATTATTCAAACCGGGCATGATCATGAATTGTGCCGAAAGACCAACGAATGTGGACTCTTGCTTAACACATGTTGCTGGAGCCCTTAAAGCTAATTTTGTGTCACTCATTCCGGCTGCCATTTCAGAGTTCTGATAAAAAAACGCATCCTTATCTGAATCTTTAGGAAAGCTTTGTTGATGTACTTTTCCCGCTGCAAGCAGTTCCTTGTTGATTAATTTGATGTCGTTCAGAATCGCTTCATGATAATTTTTTTGACTTTGAATTGTGAGGTTGATTTGTGAAATGCGGCCATCAGAATGAGTGATAGTAAGTTCGACCTTTTCCCCTTTCCCCTTGCATTTTCTATACACTTCTGCATAGTTCTTCTGGTTAAATTGAAAGCCGCCTTGCTCAACTCTACAACTAAATTGCAAAGGATGCTGGGAGATCAAGCTGTCTAGCTCTGAGGGGGTGGTATTCAATGATATCCCCATGATAGAGAAGTTTTCAATTTTATCTTTTACAAGAATGTCTTGTGCAATTCCCTGGCGTGAAAGCAAAGCAGCTAAAAATATAGTGATAAATGAAAGTGATTTTCTAATTATTGTATACATACGATCCCCCCTTAGTTAGTCAGATTTGTTTAATGATATTGAAGAAAAAATCCATATCCCCTATGCCGAATTAACACATTCAAGAGCAATAATTTGGGTCAGAGTAAAAACTCCCTTTGTTACTGCCCCAGGGCTTCAAATTTTAGATATTTTTACTCTGACCCCAAATATCTAAAGTTTTCATCTCCAAGAGCCTCTCCTCGAAGAGTGGCTCAGAACCAAACCAAATCAAGTTGGCTGACCCCTTGATTTTTACACCGCGGTCCATTTACTGTTATGTAGCTTAGCTGGGTTTATTCGATTCATAGCAATGCCTAGTGACAATATTATCTAATTCAAGATTAACATGACACGATTGCAAATAAACACCCTTCCTAAATAATGCTTGAGCGGTTTCGGCTGGCGTTAAAAGATCTCACACAACGACACTTCATTGGCTGAAATAATAGTGGCTAATAAGTGGCTTAGAGTAGAGTAAAATCAAACGCTCTGACCCGATTGATTAGATTCATTGATTATGGCTAATTACCAAATTCCTTTAATTAGTTAAAAAATTGACGTCGAACAGAAGGAAGCAACAATAAAGTCAGGAAAGCGATAAAAAGCACAATAAAAATAATCATCATCGTGGGCAGGGTTGCCTCACTCGATGAGATTTTCAATGCACTAGAACTGATACCAAATAGTTGATATATACCAGCGGCTAAGCCTAGCCACCATGACCATCTATATAAGTTAATCAGACCCCAGCCAATGATTAACGAAGTGAAAAACGCTATCCATGTTTTAGGTAAGCTAAGACTGTATTGCAAAGTGTATAAATTATCTGAGATAAGATAGTGAACAAAAATGCCACCCATGAAAGTGATGGCATAAATAATCGCAATTATTCCAGCAAGCCTCGCATTTACGTTTTGCATAATTGTTTTCATCCTTGAAACTATATCTATGACGATTGGTGGTTAATTAATGCGTGTTTTTAAAACACGCGATACTCATTATTGATCAAGAGGCCAGCCAATTTGATTTAGCTTTTTAATCAAAAGGATCAGAGTCAATTGATAATTAAATTAAATCTTTCGTTTTTCTCTGAAATTGTACGAACGCCGATCCCCGCCTCGTTTTAGTGGTTCTACTCGCGTGTTCAGTAACTCCCCGACTTCATCTTTGAACTTCGCATTACCAAGGATCCATCCTTTATTAGTACTAAACCGGATCTGGTCAGTCAATTTTTGATCAACAGCCTCAGTAAATAATTCACGATAGCGTATTCGTCTGGCTGGTGCATCATCGGCCAATGCATAAATATGCAGGGTGTGGTGTAACTAAATTATCATCCAATCCCAGAGCATTATATTGATAGCTAGACCATCGATAATCTTCTGGATAAGCATGCATACCAGCACGTATCGGATTCATCTCTATATATCGATAACAAGTTAAAGCGTAACGTTCCGTATCTACAATAGTGGATTTATAACGGCCTTCCCACAAAGTAGCAGTACGTTTATAACAATAATTAAAATACTGTACATATCGACGTCCAACGCTTTGGATAACCTTACCAATCGCACCCTCTTCTGTTGGTATCATCAATAAATGAACATGATTTGTCATCAATACCCATGCGTGAATACTACAGCGATATTTCGATACCGCTTCAGAAAGTAGCTCTAGGTAAAAAAGATAATCATCTTCTGCTACAAAAATAACCTGTCAGTTATTTCCACGAATGATGACGTGTTGAAGATATCCAGGAAGATCCAGACTAGGTCGTCTGGCCATGTTCAAATCCTTATGAACGAAGTTGTTTTTTACTAATTAAAATTCACTTTTAATTAATTTTCAATTGACTCTGACCCTTTTGTTCTCTTACTGTGCTTTATTCATTCGTCTTCCATATAACGCCGCCGAAAACCGGTCAATTTGAAGGTATTGTTAAAGGCAGGCTATCGACCTGTGAGGCTTGCCAGACAAAGACTTGACCGTAAGTTACGACGGAGCCAACAAGTTCTCCGTTGATATATTTTACTTTATGCAAAGGAGCCCAAGCTTGTTCTGACTTGGTGGTGCCAGAATTCATTAGCAGCAGCTCATTCCCATTATTTACCATCTCTGAGAGCGAAAACTGGCTCTCAAAATCAAATTGATCTTTATAGTAACCAGAAACCTCTCCTTCATTTTCGGTTATCTCGAAATACTTCGGATATTTAATCTCACCATAATAGGTTTCTGGCATATCGACCTTATATACTTGCCACTTTCCCACGAAGTCACTTGCTATAGCAAATTTCGTTAGTAAACACAGAATCAGTGTGGCAATAACTTTATTCATGGTTACCCTCTAACGCCAAGATAAAAAGCGCCACTTTTCAGGCGTCGTAGCACGCTTTTTTGCGGACAGTTTTTGATATTTTTGTTATGTGTTTTTAATGAATGCATATAGGTCTTTCTTTTTTGTAAACCTCTCCATCGAAATAACTTCCTCCAATGAAGCACCAACCTTGATTTTCGATGTACGATTTGGATGTATTGACTGAGATTTTATTTTCTTCATTCTTACCTATTAGAGCCCGCCACCAACGCCCTGATTTTGTATGTTGCGGCTCCTCAATTAAGTATTTTATCCACTTGGTTCCACAATGCTTACAAGTATCGATTGTAATTTCGCCAAGACCATCCTCACCAACGTCTATGGAATCGAAATCCAAATAGAAAAAAGGTGGTTTCATGCACTTACACTTATCGGACATGTTTACTCGCACATATAAAAGCGTGTTAATGAGGTCGCCCACTCATAATAATTATTAGCGGGCGGCCTTTTAATTCGGAGGCAAATCAAACACTCTGACCCCATTGATTTACTCATTGATTTATCAAAATCAGTCCATTTCATGGTTAATCAAGCACCTCAACCTTCACCGCCTTGCATTCAAACCGATTACTGGATATTGCCTTAACTTGTATTTTGCTCAAATGAACTTTCATTCCTTTTTGTAACGTTTTTCCGTTTTCCATCAGTGACTTGATCATTGATGGCTCAATACGCGCTGTACTTGCACATTTTTCTTTCCATTTCGGATGTGATGGTGCGTCAATGATATGTCTAGCCCTGCCAGCATTATGTCGATATATGCCTACAACATCATTACCAAACCACCACGAACCTGAAGGAAGATAATCTGGATCGGCTTTCGATTGATAGGGTGTATTCGTAAATTTTTTGTTGTGTTCAGCATCACACTGCTCTCCAAGCTTAGCCGTTTTACCTGCCTCTTGTTGCTTAGCGGCCGCAAGACAAAAGCGCCAACAGAGTTTGTATCCGTGCTCAATACATTGGTCTGCCTTGTCCCGATAAGAAAGTGTGTCTGCAAACACTGTATTACCATAAATAAGTAATACCACCAAAACGTAACTCGGAAATAACATGAACTTCATCAACAACTCCTTTGCCTAATTGTTAGGTTTACTTTCGTGATCTGTAAAACATTTGTCAGAACTTGCATGCACATAACGCCGCCATAAACGGCGCGAGCTTGCGAGCGTCCGGCGACCGTAGGGAGTGAATTTCATGGCATTGTTAGGCCAACCTTCATTGCGACTCATTGACTCAATAACCTTTAGATGGCGGACCTTCTGGATACTGGGGAAGACTATCTGCGATCTTTAGCCACGGTTGTTTTGAAGAGACCCAAAAGTGCATATCTGGCTCGAAAAGTGACGGTTCATCTAGGCTGCCAACCGTCAGACCAATGACTCCCGCAGAAGCACGGCGGGAAAATATACTTGAACCGCAACGAGAGCAAGAACCTCGTTCAAGGGTTTCTGAAGAATAAAAGGTCATAATTGGGCCAGTGATAGACACGTCATCAATACGCAGTAACACACAGGCGTTAAAAGCAGCCCCGATAGCCTTCTGACATTCGCTGCAGTGACACACTCTCTGATTCAATGGATCAGCCGTTGTCTCGTAACGAACGGCTTTGCATAAGCACCCGCCACGAAATCTTGTCATTTACTAAGCCCCCAATGCGTACGGCCTAAAACCAGTCTGTTAATGAGGTCTGCGACCTCATAATAATTATTAACGTGAATGGATCATAAATATAATGAACAAATCTCACACCAAATAAGCTATTGAAATATCTACTTTTTTTCAGGTAAGATTTTACTGAATTAATTAATCGTAAATGATTCACGATTAATTTTCTGGCATAGCCATGGTTGGCTGCGTATTTCCAGAACTTCAAGGAGGAGGTCATTTCCATGTCATCATCACCATTTCTCAATTCCATTAGTGAATTTATGTTAGTTCGGCGATATAGCCGCAGAACCATTGACTCGTACCTTTATTGGATAAAGTATTTCATAGTTTTCAATAAGAAAAAACATCCTAGCGAAATGGGTGACAATGAGGTGGAGGCATTTCTAACGCATCTTGCTGTTCAACGTAACGTGGCGGCTGCAACACAGGGAATTGCACTTAATGCATTAGTATTCCTCTACAACAAAGTGCTGGAGAAACCTCTAAATCAAATCGGCGATTTCAAACGTTCATCCAGACAACGGAAACTGACAACAGTACTGACTCGTGAAGAGGTATCCGCTTTGTTGTCACAACTGGAAAGTGTACATTTATTAATGGCATCAATTCTCTACGGCTCTGGCCTGCGCCGAATGGAGTTGGTTCGGTTGAGAGTAAAGGATGTTGATCTTGATAATTTTCAAATACAAGTTTGGAATGGCAAAGGTTTTAAACATCGTCTAGTGACACTGGCGCCGGAGTTGAAAGAGGCCATCATTTTGATGAAACAAATGTAAACAAGATATTACGAACTGCCAGCCAAAAAGCAGGAATTGAAAAACAAGTTGGAAGTCACACGCTTCGTCACTCCTTCGCAACACACTTGCTGCAATCCGGTGCAGATATTCGCACGGTTCAACAGCAATTAGGACATGCCGATGTGAAAACAACTGAGATTTATACTCATCTACTCAAACAAGGTGCTCATGGAGTAAAAAGCCCATTGAGCACCCTGTAAGCTTGTTAATTACTCAGGCCGCATATGCGGAAACAGCAACACATCTCTAATTGACGGTGAATCAGTCAACAACATCACCAACCGATCAATACCAATCCCCTCGCCTGCTGTTGGCGGCATACCGTATTCCAAAGCCCGGATATAGTCGGCGTCGTAGTGCATGGCTTCGATATCGCCGGCATCTTTTTCGGCGACTTGGGCTTTGAAACGTTCGGCTTGATCTTCGGCGTCATTTAATTCCGAGAAGCCATTGGCGATTTCACGGCCACCAACGAAGAATTCAAAGCGGTCGGTGACAAACGGGTCGTTATCACTGCGTCTTGCTAATGGTGAAACTTCGGTTGGGTAGGCGGTAATAAAGGTCGGTTGCATCAGTTGATGCTCGACTGTTTTTTCGAAGATTTCGATTTGTACTTTGCCAAGGCCATAGCTGTCTTTAAGCGGAATGCCCAAACCTTGAGCGACTTCTCTGGCGGCTTCGATTGTGTCGAGTTGTTCGGCTTTCAGATCCGGGTTGAAATGCAGGATGGAATCTTTGACGGTCATGCGATCAAACGGCTGGGCAAAATCAATATCCAGACCTTGGTAATGTACCTGGCTGCTGCCCAATACATTCTGGGTCACGGTACGCAGCATATCTTCGGTGAGATCCATCAGATCATTAAAATCGGCATAGGCCTGATAAAACTCAACCATGGTGAATTCTGGATTATGGCGAGTCGACAGTCCTTCGTTACGGAAATTACGGTTGATTTCAAACACGCGTTCAAAGCCGCCGACAATCAGTCGTTTCAGATACAGTTCCGGTGCGATACGCAGGAACAGGTCCATATCCAAAGCATTGTGATACGTGGTGAACGGTCTGGCTGTGGCACCGCCGGGAATGGCTTGCATCATTGGCGTTTCGACTTCGAGGTAGTCTTTGTCCATCAGATAACGACGCACGCCATCAATGACTTTGGTGCGAATCCGGAAGGTTTCGCGGCTGGCTTCGTTCATGATCAGATCGACGTAACGCTGGCGATAACGTGTTTCCATATCGGACAAACCGTGGAATTTTTCCGGTAATGGACGCAGTGATTTGGTCAGTAATTTGATGGTTTCAACATGTATCGACAACTCGCCCTTTTGGGTACGGAATAAGGTACCTTCGGCAGCGATGATGTCACCGTTATCCCAGGTTTTGAATTGAGGATAGACACCTTCAGGCAATTCATCACGCGCTACATAGAGCTGAATATCACCGGACATATCACGCACGGTGGCAAAGCTGGCTTTACCCATCACCCGTTTGGTCATCATTCGACCGGCAATCGCTACGCGAAGTGGTTTTTCCTTAAGCTGATCAACATCCCACTCGGCATATTCGGTTTGCAACTCGCCGTTCATCACATTACGACGGAAGTCATTGGGGAAGGCGTTGCCTTGCTCACGAATGGTCGCCAGTTTTTCACGACGTTGGGCAATCAGTCGGTTTTCGTCAAATTCTGTTTCTTGGGTCATGTTGGATTCGCTTATAAACCTGATTTGAGTGAGGCTTCAATGAATTGATCCAGATCGCCATCCAGAACAGCCTGTGTGTTTCCGGTTTCGACACCGGTACGTAAATCTTTGATGCGTGATTGATCGAGTACATAGGAGCGGATTTGACTGCCCCAGCCGATATCCGATTTGGATTCTTCGGCGGCTTGTTTGACTTCGTTTTGCTTTTGTAATTCCAGCTCATACAGTTTGGCGCGTAACTGGCTCATCGCCTGGTCACGGTTTTTATGCTGTGAGCGTTCCATCTGACATTGCACCACGGTATTGGTCGGTACGTGAGTAATACGTACCGCTGAATCGGTGGTGTTGACGTGCTGACCACCCGCACCGCTTGAGCGGTAGGTATCAATGCGTAAATCAGACGGATTGATATCAATTTCGATGGTGTCATCGACTTCCGGATAGACAAACACGGAAGCAAATGAAGTATGACGACGGGCACCTGAGTCAAATGGTGATTTACGCACCAAGCGGTGTACACCGGTTTCGGTACGTAACATGCCAAAGGCATATTCACCTTCAAAACGGATGGTCGCACTTTTCACACCAGCAACGTCACCTGCAGAGACTTCCATCAAGGTGACTTTGTAATCCTGAGCTTCACCCCAGCGTAAATACATACGCAAGATGATATTGGCCCAATCCTGTGCTTCAGTACCGCCCGAACCGGATTGAATATCCAGATAAGCGCTATTGTGATCCAGCTTGCCGGAGAACATGCGCTGAAATTCGAGTTTTTCCAGACCTTTTTCCAATGCATCCAAATCGGCATTCACTGCATTGAAGGTGTCTTCGTCATTTTCTTCTACAGCGAGTTCGAGCAAGTCTTTGGCGTCATCCAGCACTTCACTGTGTGAAGACAGCGTTTTGACAATGCGCTCGAGGCTTGAGCGTTCCTGCCCCAGTTTCTGAGCGTTTTCAGGATCATTCCAGACATTGGGATCTTCCAGCTCACGGGTGACTTCGACTAGGCGTTCTGCCTTGGTATCGAAGTCAAAGATACCCCCTGAGATCGTCACTGCGATCACGGAGAGTTTTAATTCGTTGCATCGTCGCGCCGAGTTCCACGCTAGTACCTCATTGAAATTAGTTGATAAAGCTGCCGCAGCAAACCCGTTATTGTAACGGATAATGCCGCTTATTGTTTAGGCAGAAAGCGGATTGGATCGACGGGTTTACCGTTACGGCGAATTTCGAAATGCAATTGTTCAACCTGAGTGCCGGAACGACCGAGTGTGGCGATACGCTGACCACTTTTCACCGTATCGCCCTCTTTGACCAGCAACGTATCATTGTGTGCATAGGCGCTTAGATAGACATCATTATGTTTGATGATCAGCAAATTACCATAGCGCGGCAAGCCATCACCGCTATAGACCACCTTGCCGTCTGCAGCTGCCAGAATAGGCTGCCCGGGTTTGCCGATAATATTAATGCCTTTGCGGCCAGCGGCAGATTCTGAAAACGTGGATACCACTCTGCCTTCAGTCGGCCAACGCCATATAAGGCTTTCACTGCCTGAGGTCAGCGCTGGTGAAGACGACGGCTTGGGAGTAGATGGCTTCACCTGTGGTGTTTGCGTGGCAGTCGAAGGCCGTGACGGTTGAGCGGTGGTTGAGGGTCGCGTGACCGAAGGTGATGAAGGCCTGCTAGGACTTGGTTTTACAGTCCCCGGACGGGTGGTGGATGCGGTGGTGACCGGCTTACCATCGAATTTTATTTTTTGGCCGACATAAATGGTATATGGCGGACGGATGCCGTTGATACGTGCAACATCACGATAGTCCATGCCATAACGGAAGCTGATTGAATACAGCGTATCGCCTTTTCTGACAGTATAGCTGTTGGGTGCTGGCGCCGGGGAAGGACGTTGCTGATAACGACCTGAATCTTCTCTGCCGATCGGCGCTAATGCATTGTTACCGCTGCAAGCAGTTAACGTAAGCATTAGCACAATGAACAGCCGTTTCATATCAGACAAATATCAGATAAGCCAGAAGCAACAGACCGACCGTTATCCAGCCTAGTCGATCCACCCACAGATGTAATTTTTCTTCAAACGGTTGACCGCCCCATTTCATTAAACCAGCAACCAGGAAAAATCGCATACCACGACCAATCAACGAACCCAGAATAAACGGTAACAACAGCATCCCCACCGCACCGGAAGCAATGGTAAATATCTTGTAAGGTATCGGTGTAAAGCCAGCTAAAAAGATTGCCCAGAAACCGTACTCAGCAAACCATTGTTGAGCTGTTTCATAGGCTTCTGTATAGCCAAATTGAATAATCCAGGGCTCAACCATTTGCAGGGCAAACAGGCCAATCAAATACCCAAGTAAACCGCCTAATACGGAAGCTATTGTAGTTAAGCCGGCATAAAACCAGGCTTTATCAGGTCTGGCCAGCGACATTGGTGCCAGCATCACATCGGGTGGTATCAGGAAAAAGGATGATTCAGTAAAACTGACTAATGCCAGCCAATAGGTGGCATGTTTATGCCTGGCCCATTGCATGACTTTTGCGTAAAGTCCTGAAAATAATTTCATCCAATCTGTCCAGTTAAAAGCGGGACAAAACTGACGGCATCCCATTCCGTTTCTTCAAATTTACCACCCACCCGATCAATCACTTTCAGGATCTGTCCCTTGCTGCCACCGACTGGAATTACCAATCGTCCACCGGGTGCAAGCTGTTCCAACAAGGTGGGCGGTATATGTTCTGCACCACAGGTGACGATAATACCGTCATAGGGACCATTTTCCGGCCAGCCCCAATTGCCATCACTGTGTTTGAGGCGAATGTTATTAAGCTTTAACAGATAAAAGCGTTCTCTGGCCTGCTTGAGTAATGGCGCAATGCGCTCAACACTGAAGACTCTTGGCACTAATGCAGAAAGCACTGCCGTCTGATAGCCAGAGCCGGTTCCAATTTCCAAAACCTTGTTCCTGGGTCCACCCTGCAGCAGAATTTCGGTCATTCGCGCCACAATGTAGGGTTGCGAAATGGTCTGGCCCAGGCCTATTGGCAGTGCCGTATCTTCATATGCTCTGCTGGCTAACGCCTCGTCGACAAATAAATGTCGGGGGCACTGCCGCATTACTGTTAACAGTTGAATATTCTGGATACCACGCTCCTGCAGACGCTGGATCAGTCGATCCCGAGTCCTTTGCGAGGTCATCCCTATTCCACGTGGATCGGCGATCATGGCAAAGTGCTTTCCAACCATCTTGAGACGCCATCAATCGCATCGTATCGGGTTAAATCAATTTGCAACGGTGTCACCGATACCGCACCACGACGAATCGCATCAAAATCGGTGCCCGGACCTGCATCCTGCTCCGCTCCGGCTGGTCCTATCCAATACAGTGGTCGACCACGCGGATCAAATTCTTTAATCACGGGCTCTGCTTTATGCCGATGACCAAGACGGGTACTTTCAAAACCAATAATTTCTTCTATTGGCAGATCGGGCACATTCACATTGAGAATAGTATCAGCGGGTAATGCTACCGATTTAAGTCTTTCGACTAACTGTTGGGCCACCCAGCCAGCTGTTTCGTAGTGTTTTCCTTCGAAGCTCGCCAATGAAATAGCAATCGCCGGCAATCCCAGAAAGCGCCCTTCCATCGCGGCAGCCACGGTGCCTGAATACAGCACATCGTCACCCAGATTGGCTCCTGCATTAATGCCTGAAACCACCATGTCGGGTTCATCTTCCAGTAAACCGGTAATGGCCAGATGTACACAGTCAGTGGGTGTACCTTCTACGCGATAAACACCATCTTCCATCCGGTCCAGCCGTAGGGGATTTTCCAATGTCAGGGAGTTGCTGGCACCACTGCGGTTACGGTCTGGCGCAACCACCGTGATTTCCCCCAGACCGGCAAGCGAGCGTGCCAGCGTACGGATACCCTTTGCCATGTAGCCGTCGTCGTTACTTATGAGGATTTTCATTTATTTTTTTTGACCTGTTGCGTCAAGAGATTATTCGCCGCTATCTTAGCAAGAATGCGAGCTTATGACATAAAAAAGGGCATGAAAACATGCCCTTTTGTGAACCTAACCTCAATCACTGCCTAAGTTTATTTACGGCTTGACCACCACCATAGCTATGAAACTTCAAGGGTTCCCCACCCGGTGTGACTTTCACCGCGCAATACTTGAACTCCGGAATTTTGGCCGCCGGATCCAAAGCTGCGTTTGAGAGTTTGTTTACCGCCGCCTCGTAATAACAGAAGGCCATAAATATCGCTCCGGTTGGCACCGCTTCATCAACCCTTGCCACTACGGACACTGCACCGCGACGAGTGGATAAGGTCACCATCTCACCCGGTCTGACATTCATTTCATCCAGTGTGAGTGGATGAATGGTGGCCACGGCTTCAGGTTCCAGTGCATCGAGTACATTGGAACGACGGGTCATTGAACCGGTATGCCAATGTTCCAGCATACGGCCAGTGATCAGGATGTACGGATATTCTTCGTCAGGACGTTCATCCGGTTCAACAATATCCGCTGGAACAAACAGACCACGACCATCAGTTGTCGGAAAACTATCTGTGAAAATAATTGGTTCACCTGGATCACCTTCCTGTTCACATGGATAAACCACACCATGTTCAAGTTCCAGACGTTCCCAGGTAATCCCTCCCATCGAAGGTACCGCTTTACGAATTTCGTCAAACACTTCTTTGGGTCCATCGTAATGCCAGTCCAGCCCCATTCGCTGGGCGATCTGCTGAATGATCCATAAATCCTGACGGGCATCTCCCGGCATTGGAATCGCTTTACGTCCCATTTGCACCAGACGATCCGTGTTAGTGAAAGTACCGGTTTTTTCCGGGAAGCCTGAAGCAGGCAAAATAACATCGGCAAGATAGGCAGTTTCGGTCAGGAAGATATCCTGTACCACCATAATATCGAGCTCAGATAGAGCTTCACGGGCATGATTGGCATCCGGATCGGACATCGCCGGGTTTTCACCCATGATATACAGACCGTTCAAATTACCCGCATGAATCGCATCCATGATTTCCACAACGGTAAGCCCCGGTTTTGAATCAATCTCGGAGCCCCATAATTTTTCCAGATTATGCCGGGCATCATCGTCAGTGACTTTGTAATAATCCGGCAGACGCATTGGGATAAGCCCCATATCTGATGCACCCTGGACATTATTCTGTCCACGCAATGGATGCAGGCCGGTACCCGGACGCCCAATCTGACCCGTCATTAATGCCAGTGAAATCAGGCAACGGGCATTATCAGTACCATGAACATGTTGCGAAACGCCCATGCCCCACAGAATCATCGCTGCATCTGCTTTCGCATAAAGCCGCGCGACTTCTCTTAAGGTTTGTGCAGGAATGCCACAAATCGGTTCCATCAATTCCGGCGTGTATTTCTGCAGATGTTTTTTCATATCTTCGAAGCCTTGCGTTCGCTCGGCAACAAAGCTTTGATCGACCAGATTTTCTTCGACAATGACATGCATGATGGCATTGAGCATCGGCACGTCACTGCCCGGCTTAAAGGCCAGATGATGCGTCGCCTCACGGGAAAGTTCAGTGGTTCGTGGATCAAGCAGAATCAATTTGGTCCCGGAACGCAACGCATTTTTCATCCACGTTGCACCTACCGGATGATTCACCGTCGGATTCGCACCAATCAAGACAATCACATCAGCTTTATCAACATCGGCAACCGGGTTGGATACCGCACCGGAGCCAAGACATTCAAGTAAGGCAACCACCGATGAGGCATGGCAAAGACGAGTGCAGTGATCGACATTGTTGGTTTTAAAGCCGGTACGAACCAGTTTCTGGAACAGATACGCTTCTTCGTTACTGCCTTTGGCACTACCGAAACCGGCTAATGCATTAGGGCCTTTTTGATCGCGGAGCTTCATAAAACCCTGAGCGGCCATATCCAACGCTTCTTCCCAGGTAGCTTCACGGAAGATTTTGTCGATATCGTTTGGTTCCATCGTAAATTCACCGTTTTTCGGTGCACCTTCACGGCGGATAAGCGGTTTGGTCAGGCGATGCGGATGATGTACATAGTCAAACCCATAACGGCCTTTCACACACAGACGACCATGGTTGGCCGGGCCATCACGGCCTTCAACGTACAGAATTTTATCGTCTTTGATGTTGTAGGTAAGCTGACAGCCCACACCACAATACGGACAAACCGATTCAACCTGACGATCCGGTTCAACCATGCCTACTTCATTGGCAGGCATCAATGCACCGGTTGGACAGGCCTGAACACATTCACCACAGGCAACACAGGTGCTTTCAGCCATCGGGTCATCAAGATCAAAGACAATTTCGGTATGGCTACCGCGCATTGCCAGACCAATTACATCGTTATTCTGTTCATCACGACAGGCACGAACACAACGGGTACATTGGATACAGGCATCCATATTAACGGCAATGCCGGGATGCGAAAGATCAGGCGCTACTGATTTACGAGGCTGGAATCGTGGTGTACTGATTTCAAGCTTACCTGCCCAGTAATCGAGTTCAGAATGCAGCGTATGCGGCTTTTCGGAAACATCAGATTTGAGCAGTTCCAGTACCATTTTTTGCGAATGCAAAGCACGTTCGCTATTGGTCTGCACTTTCATATCATTGCCGGGATAACGGCAGCATGAAGGCGCTAGAACACGCTCACCCTCAACTTCCACCATGCATGACCGGCAGTTTCCATCCTGTCCTTCACGCTCGGAATAACATAAATGCGGGATTTCAATGCCTTCGCGCTCGGCAATTTTTAAAATTGTTTCATCGGCACGGGCACTGATTTTCTGGCCGTTAAGCGTAAATTCGACTATTTCTACGCTGTCTTGTAATTGAGTGGCCATTATTTCAACTCCTCAGGGAAATACTTGACGACGCTACGCAGCGGATTTGGAGCAGCCTGCCCCAGACCACAAATCGACGCATCTACCATTACTTGAGACAACTCTTCGAGCAATGGTTCGTCCCATTTAGACTGTTTCATTAAGTTGACCGCTTTGGCGGTGCCGACACGACAAGGCGTACATTGGCCACAAGACTCGTCCTCAAAGAAACGCATTGCATTGACAGCCAAATCGCGTGCTCTGTCTTTATCTGAAAACACAATCACTGCTGCCGAGCCGATAAAACTGCCATATTCATGCAGGGTATCGAAATCCAGAGGCACATCACCTAACGACGCAGGCAAAATTCCGCCTGACGCACCGCCGGGAAAATAGCCATAAAACTCATGACCTTGAATCATACCGCCACAATATTCATCAATCAGTTCCCGCATCGTGATACCTGCGGGGGCCAGATGCACGCCCGGATTATTGACACGGCCGCTGACAGAAAATGAACGCAGCCCCTTACGACCATGACGTCCATGATCAGTAAAACATTCAGGGCCTTTTTCAAGAATATCGCGAACCCAATAAAGCGATTCCATATTATGTTCCAGCGTCGGCCGACCGAATAACCCGACTTGAGCAACAAACGGTGGACGCAAGCGAGGCATACCACGTTTACCCTCAATGGATTCAATCATCGCTGACTCTTCGCCGCAAATATAGGCACCGGCACCACGTCGTAAATGAATCGTTGGCAGGTTGGTTACCGGAGGATGCGACCGCAGTTTAGCAAGCTCCTGTTCCAGCATCACACGGATAGCGGCATATTCATCACGCAGATAAATATAAATTTCATTGATGTCCACTGCCCAGGCGGCAATCAGCATGCCTTCCAGAAAACAGTGTGGATCGCGATCCAGATAATATTTGTCTTTAAACGTACCCGGCTCGCCTTCATCGATATTGACGGCCATTAATCTCGGGGCAGGTTGATCACGAACAATTCGCCATTTACGACCGACCGGGAAACCCGCGCCGCCCAAACCACGTAGTCCTGAGTCATCCATCATGTCGAGTACTTTATCGACATCATGCTGGCCGGCCATACATTGTTGATAAATAGAATACCCACCGTTTGCTACATATTGTTCAAACAAAATTGGTGCAATGGTTTCCGGTTCAGTAACGCCCTGTTCAACCAACGTATCAACTTTTTGAACATCGGCGAATTCGACAGGATGCATACCTACAACAGCAACCGGTGCTTTATCACAGCGACCAATACAGGGAACCCGCTGAACCCGGACTTTTTCGCCCATGGCGGTTTCAAGAGAATCAATCAGGCCTTCAGCTCCGGCCATTTCACAAGTCATTGAATCACAGACGCGAACGGTTAAATCGGCAGGAACCGCGTCACCTTCTTTAATCACATCAAAATGATGGTAGAAAGTGGCGACCTCATAGACTTCAGCACGAGACAGTTTCATTTCATACGCCAGCGCGACTAAATGTGCTGCTGAGATATGTTTGTAGAAATCCTGGATTTTATGTAGATGCTCTATCAGTAAATCTTTTTGTCTGGATGCATTACCGAGTAGTTCACGCACTTCTGCCAGTGCTTTTGGCTCAATCTGTCTACCTTTACTGGTAATACGTGATCGCTTGGTCTTTTTTCCAGTTGTTTGAGCATTGATGGTTTGCTCGGTCATTAACTGCCTCTCTCACTTCGTAGCCTGCATTGGCTTTTTATAATAAAAATCCAGTCAAAACTATCATGGCTAACTGCTGATGTGAAGCCTGATGACAAGCAAAAATCAAAGCGAAATCAAGCTTTTGTTTAAAGATAAGATTGGGAGCTTTAGCGAGAGTTCAAAAATGCACTAAATAAATGCACAACGCCTGAACCGGCACGTTTCTCGTACGCTGCTAGCAGGAAAATTGATCCAATATGGATCATGAAGATATTTTGTCTATGGCTTCAAAAAAACAACAGCCAACCCGTTTTTGCGGATTGGCTGATAACAGGTATCTGATTTGCGCAAATTACTGACGTGTATTTTGCTGCTCTTGCTCGACTTCTTTTAACCAAAGATCGTGATGCTGTTCGGCCCAGGCAACATCAACATGACCGGTGGTCATGCCTTCCAGAGCGCCTTCGGTTCCGATGGTGCCGATATAGATATGGCCCAGCGAAAATGCCATCAGTAACATCGCGGTCAGAATATGAATCAGATGGGCGCCAATGATGACTTCACGTTCCTGTCCAAAATTAGGGAAATCCAGTACCAGCCCTGAAAAACACAATGCCACGCCTGCTGTTGCCAACGTCCAGAACCAGGCTTTTTCACCACCATTGAACTTGCCTGCAGAAGGATGTTTATCCCCTACCATACCGCCGAAGGCTTTAAACCATTCGATATCAACCTTGGTAAACAGATTATTTTTGAACCATTTGATGAGGATAATAAACAAAGCCACCATAAACACCGGGCCAATCACATTATGTATCCATTTGGCTGCAGTGGCATAGGCCGAAAACCCCGGATATCCCAATAGCGGAATCAAGGCCAAACGTCCATACAAAAGGCTGAGCCCAGTGATTGCCAGCAGGATAAATAATGTGGCTGTTGTCCAATGCAGACGACGTTCGTTCAACGTCCAGCGTTGCACAGTTTTACCGGTACGGGGATGAGTTAATTTGATCTCGCCTCGCCACAAATAAAACGCAGCAAGAATAACCAGCACACCACTGAGCAACCATGCACCATAAGTAGCAATCGGACCATTGCGCAGCTGACGCCAGTTTTGACCGGCACCCTGGATCAGTTCATTGGTTTCCTGACCTTTAACAGCGCTATAACCTTCTTGGTTTTCACGCACTTGTCGCCAGGTATCAGAACGGGGATTGGTCTGCTCATCTACTGCCGGCTGCTCAGTCATACTGACATACAGATAACCGGTCAACGGCAATATCAGAATTGCCAATACAATGATCAACATCGCCCATAGCGATGTTTTTTTACGATTATTCATAGCAGCAGTTGCAGACATGCCTTCTCCGTTAGCGATCCGTTTGTACACTGTTGAAACGCTGCTTCAGTACTTCTGCGCGTTCATCTGCTGATAGAGCATGATTGTCTTCACTACCTTTATACACGCCAGCTTTATGCATGGTTACATCAGTATCTTCGTAACAAGCGGTCAGCAGAAAGGCGCCAAGCATTAAAACAAGCAGTCTCATGATTAATCCTTGTAGGCTGTTGCCCAACCCCAGTTATCCGGACGGCCACCACGACGAACGACGCGGCTGCGGAACAAATCAGCAACGATATCACCATCACCGGCAATTAATGCTTTGGTAGAACACATCTCAGCACACAATGGTAATTTACCCTCGGCCAGACGGTTACGGCCATATTTTTCAACTTCTTCAGCCGAGTTATCTTCTTCAGGGCCGCCAGCACAGAAAGTACATTTGTCCATTTTGCCACGTGCGCCAAAGGCACCTTCCTGTGGATATTGCGGCGCGCCAAACGGACAGGCATAAAAGCAGTAACCACAACCGATGCAGATATCTTTGTCATGCAAAACCACACCATCATCGGTGGTGTAAAAACAATCAACAGGACAGACCGCCTGACAAGGTGCATCGGTACAATGCATGCAGGCAACTGAGATAGATTTTTCACCTGGAATACCATCATCAATGGTGACTACACGACGACGATTAATTCCCCAGGGTACTTCATGTTCATTTTTACAGGCAGTGACACAGGCATTGCATTCAATACAACGCTCGGCATCACACAAAAACTTCATTCGAGCCATTTAGCAATCCCCTTAATTAGGCAGCACGGATACGACACAGAGAAACTTTGGTTTCCTGCATCGCCGTTACGGAGTCATAACCATAAGTGAATACGGTGTTACAAGATTCACCTCGAACATGTGGCACAGTGCCTTCAGGATACTTATCAATCAAATCTTTACCCTGGTAATGTCCACCAAAATGGAACGGCATAAACACAACACCCCGTTCAACACGTTCAGTCACCATGGCCATTACTTTGATGGTGCCACCTTCAGGTCCATCGACCCAAACCTGTTCACCATTTTTAATACCTGCATTGTTCGCATCAGCCGGGTTGATTTCGATAAACATATCCTGCTGCAATTCAGCCAGCCATGGATTGGAGCGGGTTTCTTCACCACCCCCTTCATATTCCACCAAACGGCCACTGGTCATAATCAGTGGGAAGTCTTTACTGAAATCTGTCGCTTGAATTGAACCGTAGCGTGTCGGCAGACGATAGAAGCTGCGACGATCTTCGTAGGTTGGATATTTCTCCACCAAATCACGACGTGTTGTATAGAGCGGTTCACGATGAATAGGCACTGGATCCGGGAACTGCCAGACGATAGCACGTGCCTTGGCATTACCATATGGGGCGCAGCCATGTTTGATCGCTACACGTTGAATACCGCCTGATAAATCTGTTTTCCAGTTTCTACCTTCGGCTTCGGCTTTTTCCTCGTCGGTCAGATCATCCCACCAGCCCAATTCTTTAAGCATTAAGTCGGTAAATTCAGGATAACCATCGGTGAGTTCAGCGCCAACGGTGCTGGAACCTTCTTCAGATAGCAGATTAACGCCATCGCGTTCCACACCGAAACGGGCACGGAATGGACCACCGCCCTCTGCCACCGGTGTCGAGTTGTCATACAGAATATGACTACCCGGATGCTTCATTTCCGGTGGACCCCAGCATGGCCATGGCAGACCGTAAATCTCGCCATCACATGGACCACCCTCAGCTTTCAAAGTGGTAGTGTTGAAGGTATGCAGGTTTTCCGATTGCAGTTTGAGGCGTTCCGGTGATTGGCCGGTGTAACCAACCGCCCACATGCCTCTGTTGTATTCACGGGTAATATCTTCAATTAATGGTTCTTCACCATTCACAGTAATCTGGTTGCAAAGCTCTTTTTCAAAACCGAATTTTTTGGCGAATTTATACATGATCGTGTGATCAGGCAAAGATTCAAACAATGGTTTGATAATCTGGAAACGCCATTGCACTGAACGGTTCGATGATGTCAGTGAACCATAAGTCTCAAATTGTGTAGCAGCCGGCAACAGATATACGCCGTCAGTGCGATCGTTCATTACTGCTGAAACGGTAGGATAAGGATCGACCACCACCAGCAGCTCCAGTTTTTCCATGGCTTGTTTCATTTCCGGGCCACGGGTCTGACTGTTGGGAGCGTGTCCCCATAAAACCATGGCTTTAATGGCATCATTCTGGTCGATGCTATCTTTGTCTTCCAACACACCATCGATCCAGCGAGAAACAGTAATACCGTTGGTGTACATCGGTGAAACCGCCGTGCCATCGATTTCTTCGTATTTACTTTGATCAAATTTTTGTTTCAGCCAGTCCAGCTCAACATCCCAGACACGAGCCCAATGCTGCCAGGCTCCTTCAGCCAGTCCGTAATAACCGGGAAGACTATTGGAAACCACACCAAAATCAGTGGCTCCCTGAACATTGTCGTGACCACGGAAAATATTGGTTCCGCCACCGGATACACCCATATTACCGAGTGCCAGTTGCAGGATACATAAAGCACGGGTATTGCTGTTACCAACCGTATGCTGAGTTATACCCATGCACCAGATCACAGTGCCGGGACGATGTTCAGCCATAGTTTTAGCCGCCTGATAAACATCAGCTTCTTTGGCTCCGCTGACTTTTTCAACTTCTGCAGGTGGCCAGTTAGCGACTTCCTTACGGATTTCGTCCATTCCGTAAACGCGCTGTTCGATAAAGCTTTTATCTTCCCAGCCATTCTCAAAAATATGCCAGAGCATACCCCAGACAAACGGGATATCAGAACCACTACGAATACGAATAAATTGATCGGCGTGGGCAGCTGTACGACTGAAGCGCGGATCAACAACAATAACCGGTGCACCACGTTCTTTACCGCGGAAAATATGCTGCAGTGAAACAGGATGGGCTTCAGCCGGATTGGCACCGATAATGAAAATCGCTTTGGAATTATGAATATCGTTGTAGGAATTGGTCATTGCCCCGTAGCCCCAGGTGTTTGCAACACCGGCAACTGTGGTCGAATGACAGATCCGCGCCTGATGATCGACGTTGTTGGTGCCCCAGAACGCGGCAAACTTGCGAAACAGATAAGCCTGTTCATTGCTGAATTTTGCTGACCCCAGCCAGTAAACTGAGTCCGGACCAGATGTTTCGCGAATGTTCAGCATCTGGGTGCCGATTTCATCAATGGCTTGTTCCCATGACACACGCTGCCATTTGCCATCGACTTTTTTCATTGGGTATTTGAGTCGTTTGTCACCATGACCATGTTCACGCACCGAAGCGCCTTTGGCACAATGTGAACCGAGGTTGAAAGGATGGTCAAAGCTGGGCTCCTGACCAATCCACACGCCATTTTGTACTTCAGCGGTGACACCGCAGCCTACACTGCAATGACTGCAAACACTGCGAACCCGGGTGATATCACCTTCATCGTAAGCGGGTTGCCGCCCTTCGGCTGCCTCGGCTTTCTGAATCATTGCATTAGGCAGCAAACTCATAAAGGCTGCTCCACCTGCCGCGATACCTGAACCTTTCAGAAAGGTTCTACGATTTACGCCAGAGATACCACTAATAATGGCTGCCGGATCACGTTTAGTCAGTTTCATAACGTCAGTCTTTTAAAAGTCAGCGCGCTGGTAGTAAGTTTCAACATGCTCGGTATGTTGATAACCTTTTGCAGCAGGAGCGGGTTCAGCGGGAGTTTTTGCAATTTTTTGCGGAGCAGCTTGCAACGTATTTGCTGTTAAAGCCAACGTTGCCGTGCCACCGATTGTGGCGGTCAATTTGTGCAGAAATTCTCTGCGGCTATTTGATGGCTTTGCAGTCATGGATTTCTCCGAATGAAATTCAATGCAGTGACAAGCAAGGGGTTGTCAACATTGACAACAAATTGAGCCTCAATTATCGCGCAGACGGGGTTACTGTTCAAGGAGATTCGCCTGCAAATTCAAACTATCTGTCATTGTTCGAGTCGTTGAAGTTCCGCTTCTATAAAATGTTTACCCAATAATGCGACGGCTGTATAGAAAACGGCACTTTTTGCCTTGGCCAAATCAGTAAAGAACTTGGCTGCCCAGGGGCGTAAATGCGCATTGAAAAAGGCTTTATCATCAATAACCGGGATACCGTTCGCTGACAGGATAAGTCGCATCACATCACACTCACCGGCGATATGATCTTCGGGTTCAGCTTTATCCTCTTGTCGCTCCAGCCCCAGTTTCCCAAGGTCAACACGTAATCTCGCCAGGGGTTTTTCATTTAAAAAACCGCTTTGATAATATGATCCGTATGGAATCACCTCTCCCTGAGCCAGTCCGATAAACAATAATTGATATTCATCTGCGATTTGTTCAGCACTGTTGTGCGCTGCCGCATCTATCAAAGCCTGCCAACCCTGACCGAGAGGACTTTCAGGTTCAGTCACTTGCAAACTACTGATGTTATCAAGCAAGTCCTGCTCTGGCGGGGTCGCCAGTAAATTGGCTAAAAGTGCATAGGTTTGGGCACGCCACTGAGTTTCTTCAATATCTTCCACCTTGGTTAACCTTTTTTGAACATGGCTTTGACACGACAATCCTCACACATCTTCAGCTGTTCCAGCGCTGCGCCCTGAAACATATGATGATCTTTTAATTTTGCGGTAATCGTGTCGATCATTTTCTGAGTGGCAAACGGTTTTGCACAACTGATGCAATGAAAAATCGCCTCTTCATGCAAAATGCGCTTTTGCCGTGCCTGATCTCGTTGATACATATAACGTGGTGCCAGACTAATGGCATTTTCAGGACAGGCCGTTTCACAAATACCGCATTGCACACATAAATCTTCAATAAAGTTAAGTTGCGGTTTGTCGACGCCATCAACCAATGCGCCAACCGGGCATACCGATACACAAGACATACATAACGTACAAGCCTGTTTATCGACCAGAATCTCGCCAAACGGAGCCGGCTTTTCCAGTTTGATTTCTGCCTGAGGTGAAGGGGCGTTTTCATAAAGATGCGATAAGGCCATAGTGCTGACCCGGCGCTTGTTATCCATACCGGCAAAGCGGCTTGGCGTGGCAGCCTCTGTTTTGGGCAACTGCTGGATGTGGGATTTTAAGGCCGTGAAATCATTGCCTTGATACCAGTGAATCGCGGTTGAATAGCCCATCCCGTTCAATAGTTCGTTGGTTAATTTTATTTGCTGCTGCAATTCCTGCCAATCGTGATCACTATGGGTCAGTGAATCCCACACCGTTACACCAGCGGCGCCATAGGCCATCGCCGCCAGCCAGAACGGCATGCTCAACGCGCCAATTTCTTCAATTGAGAAAGTGATCACATTATCAGTGAGTTCATGTCCGCGCATTTCCAACAAGGTTTGAGCATTGGATTCATCATGAATCAAAATATGCGGTGGCTGGGTTTCCAGTTCGTCATATTGCTGCATCATTGAACGTAACCGTTCGAGACTAACGTCCAGCGTTGGCAACGCATAGTTCATTGCACCGGATGGACAAACCGCCACACAACTGCCGCAACCCTGGCATAAATTGGGATCTACCCGTACTTCATCACCGGCATGACTAATAGCTTCAGCGGGACAGGCTTCAAGACACTGATTACAACCTTGAATACCTCGGCGGGAATGAGCACAGATATTCGGTTTATATTGGAAATACCGCGGTTTATCGAAAATACCAATCAGATCGGGCAATTGCTGTAAGGCTTCGGCCAAAGCTTGTTGATTTTCGCCGGGGGCAAAATAGCCCAAAGGTGACACTTTTTGTTTGAGAATTGGCGAATCACTCAAATCCAACACCAAATCAAAGCGTAATGTTTGCCCTGCAATCACGGCATCAAATTCACCCAGCCAACCAGTCAAGCTATCCAGTTCACCTGCTAACAAGGTCACATCATCACTTGTAACAGTTGCTGAATCGGTCAAACATGCACTGATAGTTAATGGCTGACAATGTGCTGCCACGGCAGAAACAGCTTCGCCACTGCCAATAATCAATAAACGACCACGCGATTCAAATTCAATCAATTGCACCGGATGAATTTCAATTCGGCCTGCTTCCAAAACCACGTTATGCAATGGGGTTATCCTCCTCGTCGCGATTAGTTCGCGGTTTTGTGTCGTTATTCTGTTCAGCGTCTTCTGCAGGATTAGCGGTCGCTGGATGTTCAGTTGCTTCACCTTCCGCCAGCTGACGTTCCAGCATCCGCTTCATTTCATGGGTTACTACAGAGCCCAACCCAGCAAAAGCATGATAGTTATAGTCATTTTCGTATTCTTCAAGCCCATCGGTTTGATTAAAGCCCGGTTTACGAAATAAATCGCGTAATGCCTGTTTTTTGGTTTCCGGATCGACATTCTCACGTTGCCAAACAGGCAAATCAGCTGGCTCTTTGGCTGGTGCAGGTTCATCTGTCAGATCTTGTTCGGTAAGCGCTGATTGTTCAGTTGCCGTTTCTTCTGCAATATTAGTTTGCTGCTTACGGCGGGACCAGCGTGATAAAAAGTTTTCTGATGCTGATTTTTCTTTCATCGAGCGCCTCCATCATTATCTTTCCACCGTTCACGACGGCGCTTTTTGGGAGCTTCCGGTGCGTAGTGATAGATCAGAAAGCGTTCCAGCCAGACACATAATTCATCTGGCAAAGCTGCTTCCATCACATGATCGCCAGCTTCCATATAGGAAGCGGCTTCATCGAAATCCACGGTCAGTAAAACCGGGGTGAACAGATCATTTTCCAGGCGGCCGATAAAATAAATCTTGGCCTGTTCTGACATCAGATTTTGATAATAGCTATCACAATAATGCCGAAACAAACGCAGGTGCAGATCGGGATAATAATGCAGCTCACCTTCGTTCTGTGCGTTGGACAGTTGTGTTTCGCTCAGACCAGGAATGACACCCAGCAAAGACCAGGAATGTCTGGCCCAGCGGTGTTGACTGATTTTTTTCAGCAATACAGCGGTAACGGAAAAATGATCAGAAGGTATATCCAGCATCTCTATCAGGCATTGTGAATTCAGCCTAATAGGATAACAAGTAACCGAGCTTTTTACTCGGCTACTTCAACGGAACTGACTTTTTGCAATCCTC